>WNFM01062604.1_pt7 | contig 14708 bp, 15 predicted proteins | sample 5400271 | NCBI WGS metagenome assembly WNFM01 (sample SAMN13153352, study PRJNA577476) | soil metagenome | isolation source: 60 cm saprolite on Douglas fir-dominated hillslope | place: USA:California | collected 2013-09-17 | reverse complement strand
GTGCCGCATTTGCGCCGATGGTCTCCATGAATTGCTGGCGCCCAAGGTCGGCTTGGCGGGTGTCACTGGCTCTGGGAAGCTGATTTGGAAGCAGCAGCATTGATGTTGAGGGACCTGACCCAGTGGATGATCGCGTTATCATGAGACGGCGTCGGAATGGCTTTGTTGCGACACTGCTGAAGCTTGCCGGCGAGGTCAAGGGTGCTTTGCCGATGTCGTGCCAGGATCACGCCGGGGACATCGCCTCGATCACAAGCTCGACCAGCTTGACGAGGTCCGATTGATCCGCCGGACCGCCAAATTCCTGCTCGAGGTGCTGGGGGCCACCCTGGCGGGGCTTGCCCTGTTGCTGGGCTTTCTGGCGTGGCGGCTGACCCATGAGGGGCCGATCCATCTGCGCTTTCTCATTCCTTACATGGAACAGGCGGTCAACGGGCCCGACCAGGACCTGCAGATCAGCATCGATGACGCGATCCTGACCTGGGCCGGCTGGCAACGGGCGGTCGACGTGCGCAGCGTCAATCTGCATGTCCGCGATCGCAAAGGCCGCGAACTGGCGATCATTCCGGAGGCCTCGATCGCCATCAGTGCGCCGGCATTGATGCGGGGCATCATTGCACCCAGTCGCATTGAAGTCTTCGGCGCCTCATTGCGCTTCTGGCGCAGCAGGGATAACCGGCTGATGTTCGGCGCCCGCGAGATTGGCGGTGATGACAATCAGGTACCGGCACAGGAAAGCGATAATCAATCCGCGATCTTCGCTCGTATCATGAATGAAATGCTGACCAAGCCCGATCCCCGCAAGCAGACCGGCTATCTGGTGGAAGTGGCGATTGTCGGCGGCAAGGTCACGGTGGTGGACCTTGCTTCTGGCGTCGCATGGCGAGCCGAGCAGGTTCAAGTCGACGTCATCCGCGATGCGACCGGCTTGGATGGTACCATCAGCCTGTCTTCGCCGGATATCGGCCAGCCGGCCAATCTCACCGGACATTTGACCCTGCTATCGGCCGCGCAGAAGGTCGAGGTGGATACCGAAGTCAACAATCTCGACGTCTCCAAGCTTGGCCTGGTTCTGCCGGGCTTCGCTGTCTTGCGCAATACCGCTGTCCATCTCAGTGGCAGATTGAAAACCGAGTTTGGTCTGGATGGCGCGATTGGCCCGGCACATTTCGAGATGACGGGCGGGCCAGGCCTTGTCAATCTTGAAGGCCACACCAAGAAGCCGGTTCCGCTGCAATCGCTGGGTCTGGTCGGCAGCATCGATTCAAGCAGCGATCTGATCAATATTTTTGACCTGACCGCCGATATTGGCGGACGTTGCCGCCGATGGCGGGACGACGAAAATGACCCTGAAGTTTTCTGGCAGCAAGATCGATGCGGCCCTGCTGGACGGTTATTGGCCCAATGGTGTCGCCGAGGATACCCGCGTCTGGCTGGTCCCGAACCTGCCAGTTGGCATGATCGATGATCTGCAGGCAGACATCTATTTGCGTCTGCCGGCGATACCGGCCGATCGACCCTTAGTGGAAGTCAACGGCACGATGCGGACAAGCGGCCTGACCGTTCACTATCTGCGTCCCTTGCCGCCGATTGTGAATGGTGTCGCCACGGCGACCTTCACCGAGAAGCAGTTCGCAGCCGATATCAAAGGCGGTGAAGTCGGTGCCATCAAGCTCACGGGCGGCAATCTCCTGATTACCGGCCTCGACAAAGAGGATCAATTCATCAGTGTCGGCGGCGATCTGGCGAGCCCGCTTCGGGACGCCTTGACCCTGCTCGACAATCGACGCCTGGGCTATCCATCCAAACTTGGGTTGAAGCCGCAAAACAGCAGTGGCGATGTCACGGCCAATCTGCAGTTTGATTTCCCGGCCGCAAAGGATCTGACCTTCGCGCAGGTCAAGCTCGCGGTCAAAGCGCAGCTCGCCAAAGTCGGGCTGCAAGCGGCCATGTTCGGCCAGGACGTGACGGAAGGCGACCTGACCCTCAAACTGGATCAGAGCGGCATGACGGTCAGCGGCCCGGCAAAGCTCGCGGGCATTCCCCTGGATGTCACCTGGGTGGAAAATTTCACGGAGAATGCGCCTTTCGACGAGCAAATCCATGCCATTGGCACGGCGACGGCGGAGCAGCGGGCTAAACTTGGCTATGATTATCGACCGATGGTCGACGGACCGAGCAAGACAGATCTCACCTTTACCCGCTATGCCGACAAGACCGGCACGCTCGATGCCAGCTTTGAGCTTGATGATGCAACGCTGGCTGTGGATTTTCTGAAATGGCGCAAGCCGGCCGGCAAGGCCGGCACCGCAAAACTGCGGCTTCAGCTGAAAGGCGATCAGGCGGTCACGATCCCGCAATTCGGGTTGACCACCGGCACCGATAAAATCGACGGCAGTGTGACCTTCAAACCGGCTGGTGGCATTGATCAAGTCAGCATCAAACATGCCATTTATGGCCTGACGGATGTCAATGACGTTATCGCCCGCTTCGTCGGTGACCGCATCGACGTCGTGGTCGGCAGCGGCAAGCTTGATGCCGAACCCTATATGGCGGCCGATGATGCGCCCAAGGACCAGGCGACGCTGGATCGCGAGGAAGCGTCACGGCAGCGGCCCTTTACCTTGAAAGCCGCCAATCTGACCCAGGTCCGGATCGCCGATGGACGCGAAATGAGCGATGTAGCGGTCGAGCTCAGCCACGATCCGATGTGGTGGGACATCATCGATGTCACGGGAAAATTGCCCAGTGGCGAGCCCTTATCCCTGGTCTATCGGCCGGCCGGCGATGGCACACATCAGTTGCTGGCCAAAACCAAGGATGGCGGCGGCGCGCTCAAGACATTGAACATCTATGATTCGATCAAGGGCGGCACCTTGACAATTTCCGGCACCATCAAAGATGATGAACCGCATCGTCCCCTGCGGGGTAAACTCGATGTCACATCCTATCGCCTGATCAAGACCCCGTTCTTCGCTCGCTTCCTGACCGTTGCATCGCTGACCGGCTTAATCGACGTGCTGACTGGTGAAGGCTTTTTCTTCGACGGTGCCTCGGCAAAGTTCACCAAGACCCGCGGCGTCATTGATGTTGCAAAATTCCGCAGCGCTGGTCCATCCATCGGCCTGACGGCAGCGGGCACGGTTGATCTCGATAAGAATCAGATCAATGTTCACGGCACGGTGGTTCCGGCTTATGCCTTCAACAGCATCCTCGGCAATATCCCGGTGATCGGCAACATTCTGCAGGGTGGCGAGGGACAGGGTCTGTTTGCCGCCACATATCAGGTCAGCGGACCCTTGGCCGAACCGAAAATCGACGTCAATCCCTGGGCGGCTTTGGCGCCAGGCTTCCTCCGCGGCCTTTTCACCGATAGCGGCGATGAAGATGGCGGTTCCACGAAAAAGAAATCGCCGCCAAAGCCAGCGATCGGCAACGACAAGAACAACAAATAAGCGTCACCGGGCTGTTGCCTGATGTCTCGCCATCAGATGGTCTTGATGATCGCGTGGCGCTTCTTGCCGAAGGACAATTTGATCACGCCATCAGCATTGACATCGGCGACCCCGATCTTGCGATTGTCATCATCGATTGTGACGTCGTTAAGGCGAGCGCCGCCACCTTTGATCAGACGTCGAGCTTCACCATTGCTGGCCACCAGACCGCTGCGCCGCAGCAGGTCATAGGCGACGATGCCGGCGACGAGTTCCGCCTGCGGAATTTCGACCGTCGGCAATTCATCGCCCAGGCCGCCTTCGACGAAGGTGCGCCTGGCGGTCTCGGCCGCCGCCGCGGCGGCGGCATCGCCATGGCATAGGCGCGTCGCCTCATTGGCGAGAATGATCTTGGCGTCGTTGATCTCCGCGCCCTGCAACTGCTCGAGCCTGGCGATCTCATCGAGCGGCAGGTCGGTAAAGAGCTTCAGGAATCGGGCGACATCGGCATCATCGGTGTTGCGCCAGTATTGCCAGTAATCATAGGTCGAGAGCTTCTCGTCGTTCAGCCAGACGGCACCGGCGGCGGTCTTGCCCATTTTGGCACCCGAGGCGGTCGTGATCAAAGGCGAGGTCAACCCAAACAGACTAGTATCATCAACCCGACGCCCAAGTTCGACGCCATTGACGATATTGCCCCATTGATCGGAGCCACCCATCTGCAGGCAGCATTTGTGCCGCCGTGCCAGTTCGACGAAATCATAGGCCTGCAGGATCATGTAATTGAATTCGAGGAAGGTCAGCGGCTGTTCCCGCTCCAATCGCAATTTGACCGAGTCAAAGCTCAGCATGCGATTGACGGAGAAATGCCGGCCGAAATCGCGCAGAAATTCGATGTAGTTCAGATGATCCAGCCAATCGGCATTGTTCACCATGATGGCATCGGTCGGTCCGCTGCCAAAGCGCAGGAACTTGTCGAAGACCCGGCGGATGCCGAGCAGGTTGGCGTTGATCGCCGCCGTATCCAGAAGCGGGCGCGACTGATCGCGGAAACTAGGGTCACCAATCTTCGTCGTGCCGCCGCCCATCAGGGCGATCGCCCGATGTCCCGTCTGTTGCAGGCGGCGCAGCAGCATGATTTGCACCATCGAGCCGACATGCAGACTGTCGGCGGTGGCGTCAAAGCCGATATAACCGGTGATAGGCCCCTTGGCGGCCAAGGCATCGAGCTCTTCGAGGCCCGTGCATTGATGCAGGTAACCGCGTTCGGTGATCACGCGCAGGAAGTCGGATTTCGGCTTGAACATGGTCGGCTCGTTAATTTGGCGCAAACTCTGTTAGGCTTGGGATTGATCGGCCGGTGATGTAACACATTGATCCCGGTGCAGCAATCAAAGTGGCGGCCCTGGCGGGTGCCGGCGATGGGGTGGAGATGGCGGAAACGGCGGAAATCTGGGCGATCGGTCTGATGAGTGGCACCTCGTGCGATGGGGTGGATGTAGCCCTGCTGCGCAGTGACGGATATCGGATCAGCGCTTTCGGCCCAGCCTTTACTTTGCCTTATGACGAGGCGTTTCGCGCTGAGTTGCGCCGCTGCTTGGGCGGTCAGGCATTCGTCGCCGAGGTCGAACGCGAGCTCACTGAACGACATGCGACGGCTGTGCAATTGCTGCTCGGGCGCGCTGGTCTGGCCGCCAAGGAGATCGGTTTGATCGGCTTTCATGGTCAGACGATTTTGCATGCGCCAGATCGCCGACATACCTGGCAGATCGGTGATGGTGCCCTGTTGGCGCGACGGACGGGCATCGATGTGGTGAATGATTTTCGCGCCGACGATGTGGCGGCCGGCGGGCAGGGTGCTCCGCTGGCGCCGGTCCTGCACGCAGCGTTGGCAGAAGGTTTGGAACGGCCTCTGGCAGTGCTCAATCTGGGCGGCGTCGGCAACGTAACCTGGATCGGCGGCGGGGCGGATGAGATGTTGGCTTTCGATACCGGACCGGCCAACGCCCTCATCGATGACTGGGCGCTGCGGCATACGGGGCGTGGCATCGATTCCGACGGGGCCTTGGCGAAATCTGGGCGAATTGACGAGCATCGGTTGCAAACGTGGCTCGAACACCCCTATTTCGCGTTCCCGGCGCCGAAATCCCTCGATCGTGACCACTTCAAGACCTTCATGCCGGAAGGCCTATCGGCAGCAGACGGGGCGGCGACCTTGACCGCTTTCACCGCCGCCAGCGTCGCCAAGTCGTTGGCGTGGCTACCGCAGGCGCCGCGACGTTGGCTGGTGACCGGCGGCGGTCGTCGCAATCCCGTGCTGATGACAGCCTTGCAGGAGCGCTTGGGATCGATTGTCGAGCCGGTCGAGGCGGTCGGTTGGGACGGCGATGCGCTGGAAGCCCAGGCCTTCGCCTATATGGCGATCCGGGCCAAGGCCGGTCTGCCAATCAGTTTTCCTGGCACGACCGGCGTCCCGCAGCCAATGAGTGGTGGCAAGCTGCATCCGGCGACGCCCAGCTGAAACGGCAATGGCTGAAACGGCGTCGGCGCCGCCCAACACCGGGCGACGCCGTCAGGTTTTCTTTAGAAATATCAATGAGATCAACGCGTTGCGCGGATCTTAGCAGCAACTTCCGGGACCTGGATATTGAGATAATCGTCAACCGTCTGGGTCAGTTGATCGAGATGTTCGGTGAAGAAATGGCTGGCACCGGGGATCAGCTTGTAGTCGATCTTGATGCCGCGCTGATGGCTGAGCTTGTTGACCAGCTTATTGACCGATTCCTGCGGCACAATCGTATCCTGGTCACCCTGGATCATCAGGCCAGAGGAGGGACATGGGGCCAGGAAGCTGAAATCATAGATATTGGCCGGCGGTGCGACCGAAATGAAGCCGCTGATCTCCGGCCGGCGCATTAGCAATTGCATGCTGATCCAGGCGCCGAAGGAAAACCCGGCAATCCAACATTGGCTGGCATTGGGATTGATGGTCTGCAACCAATCCAAGGCTGCCGCTGCATCGCTCAATTCCCCTTCACCTCGGTCAAATTTACCCTGGCTGCGGCCGACACCGCGGAAATTGAAGCGCAGCACGGCAAAGCCCTGCTTCTGGTACGACTGAAACAAGGCATAGATGACCTTGTTGTTCATCGTACCGCCATGCTGCGGGTGCGGGTGCAGCATAAGGGCGATGGGGGCGTTAGGGCTGCTACCCGGCTGATAACGGCCCTCCAGGCGGCCTTCCGGCCCATTCATGATCACTTCAGGCATGCCTACTCAGCTCGATTCTTTGTCATTTATCTGTGGCACTGACCCAGCCAATCCCTATATCTATCAGTAGGGGGTGGCTTAGCCTGCGAACTTATTGCGGCGCGAATGCGACAAATAGTTGACGCATTATAGGGGTTTTTGGTGGCCATATTGGTCTATAGTTTTGGCGTCAAACTTGACTGTGTTAGTAGGACATACTATATGACCACCATGAAGGACGTTCCCGCTAAAGTCTAAGCCAATACCCGACAGCTTGTGTCAGCTTTGGCGCCCAATGGCGAGGTAGTAAACACGATGGCCGGTATGATTTTCAAGCGCCTTGCGGCAGAACTTGATTCGATTATCGCCCGCGACCCCGCTGCGCGGTCGCGGTTCGAGGTCGCTTTGACCTATCCTGGCTTCCATGCCGTGCTTGCTCATCGTCTGGCTAATCTGTGCTGGCGCCATGACTTTAAGACTCTGGGTCGGGTCGTGTCGCAGGCAGCGCGTTGGCTGACCGGCATCGAAATCCATCCCGGCGCTCGGATCGGCAGTCGCCTGTTCATTGATCATGGTATGGGTACCGTGATCGGCGAGATGGCTGTGGTTGGCGACGACGTCACCCTCTATCAAGGCGTCACCTTGGGTGGCATCCTGCCGTCGGTTAATTCGGCGGCCCAGGTTGGCGTCAAACGCCATCCGACGCTGGAATCCGGCTCCATCGTCGGTGCCGGTGCCCAGGTGCTCGGCAATATTACTGTCGGTGCTGGTGCCCGCGTTGGCGCTGCCTCGGTGGTCTTGAAGGACGTCCCGCAGGGTGCCGCCGTGGTGGGCAATCCCGGTCGAATCGTGATGCCGCGCGGCAGTTGCAACGAATTTGCGGCCTACGGCATCGCCACCCGCGAATTGCCGGACCCCACCGCCCGGGCAATCGAAGGATTGCTCGATCAGGTATCTGGCCTGGCGGCACGAATCGCTGTTTTGGAAACTGAACTTGTGGAAGCCAAATCCCATCTGACTCTGAACGGCCTGGTGCCGGGCGAAGTCGCGACAGGGGATCATGAGATTACTCCGCCTGAAAGCGGGGCTGGCTGGTTGAAGGAGGCAAGTCGATGAGGCTGAGCACCAAAGGACGATATGCCGTCATGGCCCTGGTCGATCTGGCCAGCAATAGTAATGGCCGACCGGTGGCCCTTGCCGATATTTCATCGCGGCAGGAGATTTCCCTCTCTTATCTTGAGCAGCTGTTCGCCAAATTACGGCGCAGCGGCTTGGTAAAGAGCGTCCGTGGTCCGGGTGGCGGCTATCTGCTGGCACGCAGCGCTGAAGATACCCGCATCTCAGATGCCATTCTGGCGGTTGACGAGCCGATCCGGGCGACCCGCTGCAAGCCGAATTCGGCCGCCGGTTGTCACAGCGACAAGAGCCGCTGTCTGACCCATGATCTGTGGGAAGAGCTGTCTCATCAGATTCAGCTGTTTTTGAGCGCGGTCTCTCTGGCGGATGTCTGCAATCGCCGGGTCCTTGGCAAGGCAGCACCGATGGAACGGGCCGATGCGGCCGATGGTTCTGCGGTTGCACCGGTCACCAATCTGAAGCCGACATCCGCACCGGTTGCGTCGGATAAGGCGACGGTTGCGGCTGAATAATCGGAACAGTAGATACGTCAAAAATTGCCGGGTGCAATTGGGCACAACGGTTGGAACATGCGAGCATCCTGAAAGATGAAGCCGGTGAGCTATCTCGACTATAACGCGACGAGCCCGCTGCGCCCCGAGGCGCTGGCGGCGATGACGTCCGCGCTGACCGAGATCGGTAATCCGTCATCGGTGCATGGCTTCGGTCGTCTGGCACGTCGCCATCTGGACCTCGCACGCCAGCAAGTTGCGGCCCTGGTCCGCGCCAAGCCCGAAAACGTCATCTTTACCTCGGGCGGCACTGAGGCCAACAATCTGGCCTTGCTCAATTGCGGTGATCGCCGATTGCTGGTTTCGGCCATTGAACACGATTCCATCATGAAGCCGGCACGACAGATGGGTGCCGAGATCATCCAGGTGCAGCGCAGCGGCGAGATCGATCTCGATCATCTCGAAGCACTGCTGCGTCAGCCAGGTGCGCCGGCTTTGGTCTCGATCATGCTGGCCAATAACGAGACGGGCGTCATCCAGCCGGTTACGGCAGTGAGCGGTCTCGTGCATTTGTATGGCGGGTTGTTGCATGTCGATGCCGCCCAGGCAGCCGGTCGGATCGATGTCGATATTGGTGCCCTCGGAATCGATTTCCTTACCTTGTCAGCCCACAAGATCGGTGGCCCGCAAGGGGCAGGCGCCCTGATCCTGGGGCAGGATCGTGAGATCACGGCGTTGTTGCTCGGTGGCGGGCAGGAACGTGGTCGTCGGGCGGGCAGCGAGAATGTCGCTGCGATCGCTGGATTTGGCGCCGCGGCGACGGTCAATACCGCCGCTGAAATGGCACATATTGCGCGCTTGCGCGACAGCCTGGAATTGAAGCTGCTGGCACTGGGCCAGCCAATGACGTTTTTTGGCCGCAGCCATGGCATGGCTTTGCCGCAGTCGCATGAGCGCCTGCCAAATACATCGTGCTTTGCTGCAGGCAACAAGAATAGCGAGACCTTGGTCATGGCGTTGGATCTGGCCGGTGTTGCCGTCAGCGCCGGCTCGGCCTGTTCCTCCGGCAAGGTGCGACCAAGTCATGTGATTACCGCGATGGGTTTCGATGCGGCAACCGCCGGCACCGCCATTCGCGTCAGTTTGGGTTGGCAATCAAGTCAAGACGATGTGGAACGTTTCGTCGCTGCCTGGTCGGTGATCCAGGGACGGCAAGGTGGAGCTGGCAGTGCCGCTTCCGGCGTTTCCTCGGCGGCTTGAGCAGAGAAGGAGACTTGAAAGAATGAGTGCACTGAACAAAGCCGCGGCATCGAATGGATCGACGGTGGCGACCGGCGTCAATCAGCCGAAGCTGCCGATCTATCTCGATTATCAGGCGACAACCCCCTGCGATCCGCGGGTCGTGCAGGCGATGCTGCCGTATTTCACCGAGAAATTCGGCAATCCGCATTCGCGCAACCACAGTTTCGGGTGGGAAGCGGAAGAAGGTGTCGAGAACGCTCGGCGACAGGTGGCCTCGATCATCGGTGCCGATGAAAAGGAAGTGATCTTCACCTCGGGTGCGACGGAATCGAACAATCTGGCGCTGAAGGGTGTGGCTCATTTTCAGCGAGACAAGAAGAACCACATCATTACCACGGTGACGGAGCACAAATGCGTGCTGGATTCCTGCCGGCATCTGGAGATGGAAGGCTTCCACGTCACCTATCTGCCGGTGCAGCAGAACGGCCTGATCGATCTTGAGCAGTTGAAGGCGGCGATCACCGACAAGACGGTGATCGTCTCGGTCATGGCGGTCAATAACGAGATCGGCGTCATTCAGCCGCTGGCCGAAATCGGCAAGATCTGTCGCGCGCGCGGCGTCTATTTCCACACCGATGCCGCCCAAGCCGTCGGCAAGATTCCGCTCGATGTCAATGCGATGAATATCGACCTGATGTCGATCTCCGGTCACAAGATCTATGGCCCGAAGGGCATTGGCGCTCTGTTTGTCCGGCGCAAGCCGCGGGTGCGCCTGGAGGCCTCGATCCATGGTGGTGGTCAGGAGCGCGGCATGCGCTCCGGCACCCTGCCGACGCCGCTTTGTGTTGGCCTGGGTGAAGCCTGTGCCATCGCCGAGCGCGAGATGGGTGCCGAGGCGGAACGCCTGAAGTATTTGAGTGATCGCATGTACAAGAAGATTACTGAGCAACTGCCCGAGGTCTTCCTCAATGGCGATCGCGAGCAGCGCATTCCCGGCAACCTCAACATCTCTTTCGCGTATGTCGAAGGCGAAGGTCTGATGATGGGGATCAAGGATCTGGCGGTCTCGTCAGGCTCGGCTTGTACTTCGGCCTCGCTCGAACCGTCTTATGTTTTGCGCGCCCTGGGCGTTGAGGAAGAACTGGCACATACATCTTTGCGGCTCGGTTTCGGCCGCTTTACGACCGAACAGGATGTCGACTATGCCGTCGAGCATATCGTTCAGTCGGTCAACCGCCTGCGCGCGATGAGCCCGCTTTGGGAAATGGCGCAGGACGGCATCGATATCAAATCAATCCAGTGGGCTGAGCACTAAGCTGCCCTGGATCTGATTGACGCATGAGGGAGAGTTACCATGACCTATAGCACTCAATTACTGGATCACTACGACAATCCGCGCAATGTCGGCACCCTTGATAAGGGTGACGACAATGTCGGTACCGGCCTGGTCGGCGCGCCGGCCTGCGGTGACGTCATGAAGCTGCAGATCAAGGTCGGTGTGGACGGTCGTATTGAAGACGCCAAGTTCAAGACCTTTGGCTGCGGCTCGGCAATCGCGTCCAGCTCGCTAGCGACCGAATGGGTCAAGGGCAAGACGCTGGCGGAAGCCGAGCAGATCAAGAACACACAGATCGCCCACGAACTGTCGCTGCCGCCGGTCAAGATCCATTGCTCGGTTCTCGCCGAAGATGCGATCAAAGCCGCAATCAAGGATTACCGCGAGAAGCATCAATCCAGCGACAACAAGGCAGCCGAGTAAAGATCGTGAACGATCAAGCGATGACAACGACGACAGGCGAGGCATCGGCCTCGTCGGTACCGCAGGCGGAGCCAGCGCCTAAGCGTGCGCCGCGCGTGCGGCCCGCGGCGATGAGCTTGACCAGCGCCGCAGTCGAGCGGGTGCGTGAATTGTTGACCAAGCGCGGCAAGCCGTCGGCTGGCATTCGCATCGGTGTGCGCACCAAAGGCTGTTCGGGCCTCAGCTATACGCTGGAATTCGCCGATGTGCCCGGCCCGATGGATGAGAAGGTGGAGCAGGACGGTGTTACTGTTCTGATCGATCCGAAAGCCGCCATGTTCATCTTCGGCACCGAAATGGATTATGTCGAAGAGAAGTTGCAATCGGGCTTCCAGTTCCGCAATCCCAATGAAAAGGGTCGTTGCGGCTGTGGCGAATCCTTCCACGTCTGAGTTCGAGTGACATGATGATCGGCGGCGATAACAAGGCAATTCCGCGCGCCGCTTTGGCGGAATGCTGGTCCTGCAAGGGACCGGTTTCGATCAAGGCCATGTTCTGCCATACCTGCGGTGCGGTTCAGCCGCCGCGCCAGGGTGATCATTTCAGCCGTCTCGGCTTCGAGCCCGATTTCGACATCGACATCGATCTGCTGGAAAAGCGCTATCTCGGTTTCCAGCGCAGCGTGCATCCGGACCGCTTTGCCACCAAGCCGGCGCGCGAACGGGCGATTGCAGAACAGCAATCCGTCTCGTTGAACGAGGCCTTCGAAACCCTGCAGGATCCCCTGCGCCGCGCTGCCTATCTGTTGCAGATCAAAGGTCAATCGGCCTCGGTCGAACTTGATCAGACGATCGCCGATCCAGCCTTGTTGATGGAGGTCTTGGAAGCGCGCGAGGCCCTATCCGAGGCGGAAAGCGTCGAGGCGGTGGAAAAGCTCGCCGTTAAGGCCGGTGCCGATGCGATCCATTTGTTGTCGGAGATTTCCCAGGCCTTTGCGGTGGAAGACCTGGCAACGGCAAATCAATTGACGACGCGCCTCAAATATCTTCGTAAGTTTTTGGAAGAGACCCGAGCGCGACGCGTCGCATTGGAGAATTTCTGACGTGTTACTGCAGATTCATGAACCCGGCGAGACCCCGGAACCCCACGCCATGCAGCGTGGTATTGCCGTCGGTATCGACCTTGGCACCACCAATTCCGTTGTCGCGATCGTGCATGCCGGTCAGTCCGCGGATGGCGAGGACCACGCCGAGGTGCTGCGCGATCAATGTGGTGATGGCCTGATTCCGTCGGTCGTCTCCTATCTGGATGACGAGCCCTTGGTCGGTCGTGCTGCTGAAGCCTTGCTGGTACAGCATCCGGGTAAGGTTGTCAGCTCGGTGAAGCGCCTCATGGGGCGCGGTCTTGCCGATATCAAATCATTGGGCGGGACGCTTCCCTATGAGCTGGCAACGGATAGTGCCGGCGGCATGGTGCGGCTGAAAATCGGCGATCGCGCAATCTCGCCAGTCGAGGTTTCCGCCGATATCCTGCGCGCCCTCAAACAGCGGGCGGAAAGCAAACTTGGCGAGGCTGTTGATCGCGCCGTCATCACTGTCCCCGCCTATTTTGATGATGCGGCGCGCAGTGCCACCAAAGATGCCGCCGCTTTGGCCGGCCTTGAGGTCTTGCGTCTCGTCAATGAGCCGACCGCTGCGGCGCTGGCCTATGGCCTCGATAGCGCCGCTGAAGGTCTCTATGCCATCTACGATCTCGGCGGTGGCACCTTCGACATTTCGCTGTTGCGCCTCGAGAAAGGCGTCTTCCGCGTCCTCGCCACCGGCGGCGATGCGGCCTTGGGTGGAGATGATCTCGATCATGCCTTGGCCGAATGGATCATGGCGGAACAGAAGCTGACCAACCTGACCTCGTCAGGGGCGCGGGCCCTGTTGGTCGCGTCGCGTCATGCGAAGGAAGCGCTCAGTCAGGCGGACGATGCCTGGCTCGACGCCGAGATCGATGGCAAGCTCGTGCATCAACAGATTACACAGCCGACCTTTGAAACGCTGATCGATCCCTTGGTGACGCGGACCTTGAAGGCCTGTCGACAGGTGCTGCTGGATGCTGGTGTCACGGCAGGGCAGGTGCAAGGTGTCGTGCTGGTCGGTGGTTCCACGCGCGTGCCCGTGGTGCGTCGTCGGGTTGCCGAGTTCTTTGGCCGCGAGGCCCTGGCCGATATCAATCCCGATGAGGTCGTGGCGGTTGGTGCCGCGCAACAGGCCAAAGCACTCACGCGCGGCAGTGATACGCTATTGCTTGATGTGACACCCTTGTCGCTCGGCATCGAGACCGTGGGTGGCATCGTCGAAAAGGTGATCGACCGCAACACATCGATCCCGGTCACCAAGGCACAGGAATTCACCACCTATCGGGATGGCCAGACCGGTATGCTGATTCATGTGGTGCAGGGGGAGCGCGAGACGGTCGATACCTGTCGCTCGCTGGCAAGATTCGAGCTCAAGGGCATTCCGCCGATGGTCGCGGGTGCTGCCCGCATCCTGGTCAAATTCGCGGTTGATGCCGATGGCCTGGTCACCGTCAGTGCGGTAGAGCGCTTGACCGGCGCTACAGCCGAAATCGTGGTCAAGCCCAGCTATGGCCTGACCGAGGATGAAATGGCCGGTATGCTGCGCGACAGCTTGACCTATGCGCGCGATGATATGGGGCGCCGGTTGCTGATCGAAGCCCGGGTCGAAGCGGAGCGGGTTTTGTTGGCCCTGACGGCGGCTTTGAGCGCCGATGGCAGCCTGCTGGACCCAGACGAAAGAGAAGCAATCGATGGCGCCATGGCGCAAGTGCGCCAGGCCATGACATCGGAAGATCGCGACCGGATCGCCGCCACCGTGGATATCCTCGATCAGGCGACCCACGGTTTTGCCCAAAAACGCATGGATCGGGCGGTTTCCATGGCCCTGACCGGTCATAGCCTTGACGAGGTCGAAGCGAGTATGGCAACAGACCCGTCAAACTGACGGCGGATATTAACGATTGGGCCTCTTAGCGCCAGGATTGGCAGCCGGCCCGGATGGAGAGACTGCAATGCCCAAGATGACGTTCATCAATACCGATGGCAGCCGGGTCGAAGTTGAAGCGCCCCTTGGCCTGTCGGTGATGGAAATTGCTCACCGCAACCATATCGATCTGGAAGGCGCTTGCGAAGGGTCGCTGGCCTGCTCGACCTGCCATGTGGTGGTCGATCCGGAATGGTATGATGTCCTGGAAAGCGCCAGCGAAGACGAAGAAGACATGCTCGATCTCGCATTTGGCCTGACCCATACCTCGCGCCTCGGCTGCCAGATCAAGATGACGGAAGAGCTGGATGGCTTGACCGTCAGCCTGCCGGGCGCCACGCGCAATATGGCGGTCGACAAGTAACGA
>WNFM01001791.1_pt3 | contig 14708 bp, 14 predicted proteins | sample 5400271 | NCBI WGS metagenome assembly WNFM01 (sample SAMN13153352, study PRJNA577476) | soil metagenome | isolation source: 60 cm saprolite on Douglas fir-dominated hillslope | place: USA:California | collected 2013-09-17 | reverse complement strand
CCACTACGCCATGTGAGACAGGGCCCATCCCCCAGGGCGATGACGTCGTCTGGGTCGAGCCACGGCTGGTCATCGAGGTGCGCTACAAGGAGATCACGCCGGACGGTCTCCTGCGCCAACCAGTCTTCCTGCGATTCAGGGACGATAAGGAGCCGAAGGACTGCGTCATTACGGGAGATGGGAGAAGGGAGAAGGATGAGGTGGTGCCACCGGAGAGTACTTCTCCCATCTCCCCTCTCCCTCGCGAGGTCGTCTTTTCCAACCTGGAGAAAATCTTCTGGCCCGACGAGAAGTACACCAAGGGCGACCTGATCGAGTACTATCGCGCGATTTCGCCGTGGCTGCTGCCGTACCTGAAGGACCGCCCCGTCGTGCTCACGCGCTTTCCGGATGGGATCACCGGCAAGTCGTTCTTTCAGAAGGACGCACCGGGATTCATTCCCGAGTGGCTGCGCACCGAGCGGATGTGGAGCGAGGACACGCAGCGCGAGATCGACTACTTCGTGTGCGACAATCTCGAGTCGCTGCTGTATCTCGCGAACATGGGGACGATTCCGCTGCACGTGTGGGGCAGCCGGGCCGCAACGCTGGAGCAGCCCGATTGGTGCATCCTCGATCTCGACCCGAAGGATGCACCCTTCGCCCACGTCGTGAAGGTCGCGCGCGTCGTCAAGGATCTGTGCGATGACATCGAGCTCCCGGCGTTCATCAAGACCAGCGGCTCAACGGGCCTCCACGTCATGCTGCCGCTGGCGCGCCTCGTCACCTACGAGCAGGCGCGCCAGCTCGGCGGCCTGCTCGCCCGCGTCGTCGCCAACGAGTTGCCGGACATCGCGACGGTGACGCGCCAGGTGGGAAAGCGCGGCGGACGGGTGTATCTCGACTACGTGCAGAACGGGCACGGCCGCCTGCTCGTGGCGCCGTTCAGCATTCGGCCCCTGCCCGGGGCGCCGGTCTCGATGCCGCTCGCGTGGCGCGAAGTCACGCCCAAGCTCGACATCCGGAAGTTCACGATCGAGAATGCGCCCGCCCGCATGAAAAAGCTCGGGGAGGATCCGCTGCTCCCGGTGCTCGACGTGCAGCCCGATCTCGTCGCCGCCCTCGAGCGGCTGGCCGAGCGGGCAGGCACGCCGTAGAATCTCCAGCCGCCACCACACGACAAGGCCCTATGACGCGACTGCTCTTCGCCGCCCTCGTCTTCGTGTCTCCGCTCGCCGCGCAGCGGCGCCAGGCTCCCACCCCCGGTCGGCGCGACACGACGCAACACGACACGACGCGCACGCCGTCCGATTCACTCTCGAGGTTCCTCGAGAACTTCAATTACCGCGCGCTCGGCCCGGCCGCCTATTCGGGACGGGTCACCGCGATCGCCGTACCGACGACGCCGGAGCCGCGGCCCAAGACGTTCTACATTGGGTCGGCGGGGGGCGGCGTCTGGAAGACCGGCAACGAGGGTGTGACCTGGCAGTCGGTCTCGAGCGGCCTGGGCAGCGAGACCGTGGGCGACCTCGCCGTCGCGCCATCCGATTCGAACATCGTGTGGGTCGGCACCGGCGAGAAGAACAGCCTGCGCTCCCAGTACTGGGGCGACGGGGTCTACAAGTCCACGGACGGCGGCCGTACCTGGACCAAGATGGGTCTCGCCGACTCGCGCGCGATCGGCCGCATCGTGATTCACCCGACGAGCCCCGATACGGTGTACGTCGCGGCGCTCGGCCACCTCTGGGGCGCGAACAACGAGCGCGGCGTGTACAAGACGACCGACGGCGGCAAGACGTGGACCCGCATCCTGTTCGTCAACGACACCACCGGGTTCGTCGATCTCGAGATGGATCCGCGCGACCCGAACACGCTGTACGCCGCCGCCTGGCACCGACTGCGGTGGGGCGGCAGCCACATGGAAGGCGTGGGCGCGGGCAGTGGGCTCTACAAGACGACTGACGGCGGCCGCACCTGGACGCGTCTCACCGATCCCACCAAGAAAAATGGTCTCCCCTCCGACCGGCTCGGCCGCATTGGCATCGCGATCGCGCCGCAGAACCCGAAGCTCGTGTTCGCGATGATCCAGGTGGACCGTGGCGTCACCGATCCGGCGCAGGGCCGCTTCGGCGGCGTGTTCCGCTCGAGTGACGCCGGCGCGACCTGGACGCAGGTCAACGACCTCCAGGCGATCCCGCATTACTACTACGACGAGATCTGGGTGGACGCCGCCGACAGCCAGCACGTGTTCGTGAACGCGGCGCCGCTCATGGAGAGCAAGGACGGCGGCCGGACGTTCGCGCCCGAGTCGCTGTCGCGCGTGCACGGCGACCATCACGCCCTGTGGTTCGATCCGCACGACGCGGGACATCGCATCCTCGGCAACGACGGCGGCGCGTACGTCACGTACGACGCCGGCCGAGCGTGGTGGCACATGCCGATTCCGATTGGCCAGTTCTACACGGTGATCGTGGACAGCTCGCTCACGCCCTACCAGATCTGCGGCGGCCTGCAGGACAACGGCGTGTGGTGCGGGCCGAGCGCCACGCGGGACGCGTTCGGCGTCAGCGACGCCGACTGGTACCCGGTGAACGGCGGCGACGGGATGTGGGTGCAGATGCCGCCCAACGACCCGTGGACGGTGTATTCGGGCTCGCAGTTCGGGGTCGTGTCGGCGTTCGACCTGCGCAGCTGGAAGCGGGACGACATCCAGCCCGCCGCCCTCGACGCCGGCACCGAGAGCGGCTACGAGTTCACGTGGGACTGGACCGCGCCGATCCTCGTCTCCGCCTTCGATTCGACGACGGTGTATCTGGGCGCGAACCACTTGTTCCGGCTACGCCAGCACGGCAAGGACTACGACACGCTCGGCCCCGACATGACTCGTACGCCGCGCGAGAATCCCACGCCCGAAGCCGGCCACACGAGTTATCACGCGATCTTCTCGATCGCCGAGAGCCCGAAGACGGCGGCAGTGCTGTGGACGGGGACCGACGACGGCTTCATCTGGGTGTCGCAGGATACGGGCCGCACCTGGACCAACGTCACGAACAACTTCCCCCGCGGCGCCGCCACGACCTGCTGGGTTTCGACGATCGCCGCGTCCTACCACTCCGCCGGCACGGCGTGGGTGACACTACCGGCCGCACGTCTGGCGTACGACCGATTACGGCCACACGTGGACGGAGCTGGTGACCGGTCTCCCCGCGGACCGCGGCAGCGCCACCGTGTTCGAGAGTCCGCGCAACCCGCGGGTCCTCTGGGTCGGGACATCGGATGGCGTGTACGTCACGGTGGACGGCGGCCAGCGCTGGCGGCGCTTCGGCAAGAACTTCCCGCACGTCATGGTCGAGCGCATGGCGATGTCGTTCCGCCAGCGCGAGCTCGTCGTTTCGACCCATGGCCGGGGTCTGTACGTGGTGGGTGTCGGGCCCGTCGAGGAGTACAGCGACTCGGTGTTGGCCGATTCGATCCGGCTCTTCGAGGTCGCGCCCGCGTACCAGTATCGCGAGCGGCGCACGTATCCCGGGTTCGGCAGCCACCCGTTCACCGCGCCGAATCCGCCGCGGGGAGCAGTGATCGCCTATTACCTGAAGGACATGCAGCCCGACGGCGTGAAGCTCGTGATCACAAATGCCGCGGGGGACACGATGCGAACGTTGACCGGACCCGGATTCCCCGGCTTGCAGCGGGTGACGTGGGACCTGAGCCGCGAGCGGCCACGGCCTCGCGGGTTGGGCGACCCGACCTCCGCCGAGGAGCTGCGCCAGGCGCTGCCGGGTGAATACGTCGTTCGGGTGACGCTCGGCAAGCGGAAGCTGCAGCAACGTTTTGTCGTGACGGAGTTAGGGCCAGATCGTTTGGGGAGAATCCGATAGGGGTGGATCACGTTCTCGTCGCCCCGCCTCAGTCCCAGGCGCTGCTCGTGCTGGCGCACGGTGCGGGGGCGGGGATGCGCCATCCGTTTCTCGAGCGGATCGCGCAGGCGTTGGGCGAGCGGAACGTCGCGACGTACCGTTACGAGTTTCTCTACATGGAGAAGCGCGCCGGCCGCCCCGATCCGCCCGCGGTGGCCGAGGCGCGCGTGCGCGAGGCCGTGCTCGAAGCGGCGCGGGTCGCGCCGGGCCTCCCCGTTTTTGCGGGCGGCAAGTCGTTCGGGGGCAGGATGACATCGCAGGCACAGGCCAGGGAGCCGCTCCCGGGCGTGCGCGGCTTGGTGTTCCTGGGCTTCCCGCTCCATCCACCGGGGCGCCCCGCTACGAGCCGCGGCGATCATTTGGATGACGTGCTGATTCCGATGTTATTCCTGCAAGGCTCCCGCGATGAATTCGCGGGCCTCGACTTGCTCAAGCCCGTGGTGAAACGCCTGGGGAAGCGCGTGACGCTGCACCTTGTCGAGGGCGGCGACCATTCGTTTAAAGTGTTGAAGCGCACTGGACGCACCGAGACCGACGTCATGACCGAGCTTGCAGACTCCATTGCCTCGTGGGTGGCGAACCCCGGGGCTATGCCCCGGGGTTAACGAATGCCTAACTACTGGTTGGTCAAGACCGAGCCGAGCACCTACAGCTTCGACGACCTGAAGCGCGAGGGTGTTGCGACGTGGGACGGCGTCAAGAATCCCGTGGCGATGAAACACCTCCGTGCCATGCAGCCGGGGGACGACGTGTTCATCTACCACACCGGAAACGAGAAGGCGGTGATCGGGACGGCGACGGTGATGGCGGCGGGCGATCCGCCGAAGCTCAAGGCCCGGGCACCGCTGCACCGTCCCGTCACGTTGGCCGAGATCAAACAGGACAAGGCGTTCGCCGACTCGCCGCTGGTGCGCATCGGGCGTTTGTCGGTGATGCCTGTGGCGCCGGCGCAATACCACAAACTCTTGAAGCTCGGCGGTGCGGGCGTATAATAGCGGCTCCCTTCCACCCGGAGTCTCGTCGTCCATGTCCCGCCTCATCGCGTTCGCGGGTTGCGCACTCCTGATCTGCGTTGCCATCCCCGGGGCCGCGCAACGGCGCGCCGCTCGCGCCGCGCCCTCCGCGGCCGCTCCCGTCGTCGCGTTCGACACGTCGCTCTACAATGCGCTCGAGTGGCGGTCGATCGGTCCCTTCCGGGGCGGGCGCGTCACCACCGTCGCGGGCCACGCCGACCAGCCGCTGACATTCTACTTCGGCGCGACGGGCGGCGGTGTCTGGAAGACGACGGACGGTGGTCTCACCTGGCAGCCGATTACCGACAAGGACTTCCACGCCGGCTCGATCGGGGCGATCGAAGTGGCGCCCTCGGACCCGAACGTCGTGTACGTCGGCACGGGCGAGTCACCGATCCGCGGCAACGTGTCGCCGGGCGACGGCATGTATCGCTCCACCGATGCCGGCAAGACCTGGACGCCGTCCGGACTGCGCGACGCGGGACAAATCGGCGCGATCCGCGTGCACCCCGGCAATCCCGATCTCGTGTACGTCGCCGTCTTGGGGCATGCCTTCGGGCCGAATGCGGAACGCGGCGTGTTCCGCTCCAAGGACGGCGGGCGCGCCTGGGACAAGATCCTGTTTCGATCCGACTCGGTGGGCGCGATCGACCTGGCGATGGATCCGGTCAACCCGCGGATTCTCTACGCCGCCTTCTGGCAGGCGCGGCGTGGCCCCTGGTACTTGTCGAGCGGCGGCCCGGGGAGCGGACTCTTCAAGTCCACCGACGGCGGCGATACGTGGAAGGAGATCACTCGCAACGAGGGCCTGCCCAAAGGGGTCATCGGAAAGATCGGCGTGACCGTCTCAGCCGCGAACCACGACCGCGTCTGGGCGATCGTCGAAGCGGAGGAGGGCGGCGTGTTCCGCTCCGACGACGCGGGTGCCACGTGGCGTCGCACCAACGAGGAGCGCAATCTGCGGCAGCGCGCCTGGTACTACACCCATATCCACGCCGATCCCAAGGATCCCGAGACCGTGTACGTCATGAACACGGGGCTCTATCGGTCGGTGGACGGCGGGCGGACGTTCACGGCGATCCGCGCGCCGCACGGCGACAACCACGCGCTGTGGATCGCCCCGAACGATCCGATGCGCATGATCAACGGCAACGACGGCGGCGCGAACGTCAGCTACAACGGCGGCGTGACCTGGACCGGTCAGGACAATCAGCCGACGGCGCAGTTCTACCACGTCACCGCCACCACGCATTTTCCCTACCGGGTCTGCGGCTCGCAGCAGGACAACAGCACGGTGTGCATCGCCACCCGCACCGACGGCGGCGGCATCACGGAGAAAGACTGGTACGAGGTGGGCGGGGGCGAGAGCGGCTGGATCGTCGCGCGGCAGGACGACCCCGACATCGTGTACGCGGGGAGCTACAGCTCCCTCTCGCGGCTCGACCGCCGCACCAACCAGGAACGCAACGTCACGCCTTGGCCTGAGAACCCGATGGGGTGGGGCGCGGCCGACCTGAAGTACCGCTTGCAATGGACGTTCCCGATCGCGCTGTCGCCGTTCAATCCGCGCGTGCTCTATGCCGGCGCGCAGGTGGTGTTCCGCTCCACCAACGAGGGCCAGAGCTGGGACGTGATCAGTCCCGACCTGACGCGCAACGACAAATCCAAGCAGGGCTCGTCGGGTGGGCCGATCACCAAGGACAACACCAGCGTCGAGTACTACAACACGGTGTTCGTGATCGCGCCGAGTGCGCGCGACAGCAGTCTCATCTGGGTGGGGACGGACGACGGCGACGTGCAGGTCACGCGCGACGGCGGCAAGACGTGGACCAATGTGACGCCCCCCGCGGGCGACCTGCCCGAGTGGTCGCTGATCAGCTCGGTGGAGCCCTCGCCCCACGATGCCGGCACGGCCTACGTCGCCGCCACGCGGTACAAGTGGGACGACTTCCGTCCCTACATCTTCAAGACGACCGACTACGGCCGCTCGTGGCGGAAGCTCGTGGCCGGGATTCCGGACAATCACTTCATCCGCGTCGTGCGCGAAGATCCGGTGCGTCGCGGGCTGCTGTATGCCGGCGGCGAGTTCGGCGTGTACGTCTCGTTCGACGACGGCGTCACTTGGCAGACCCTGCAACGCAACCTGCCGATCGTGCCGATTCACGACCTTGTCGTGAAGGACAATGATCTCGTCGCGGCCACGCACGGCCGGGCGTTCTGGATCCTCGACGATCTGACGCCGCTGCACCAGCTCGCCGACTCGGTGGCGCGCGCGGCGCGGTTCCTGTTCACGCCGCGCGATCCCTACCGGATGGGCGGAGGCGGCGGGTTCGGGGGCCCGGCCACAGGGGTGGGTGCCAACCCGCCGGGCGGCGCCGTCGTCTTCTTCTTCTTGAAGGACAAGCCCGACTCCGCCGCCGACGTGCGGCTCGAGTTCCTCGACTCCCGTGACTCGGTCATTCGGCGCTTCACCACGCGGCCCAAGGACCCCGGCGACTCGCTCAAGGTCCGGGCGGGAATGAACCGCTTCGTGTGGAACCTGCGCTACCCCGAGGCGAGCAAATTCACCGGGATGATCTTCTGGGCGGGAGGCACGCAGGGACCCGTCGCGGTACCGGGCACGTACAAAGTCCGGCTCAGCGCCGGCGACTGGTCACAGACTCTGGGCTTCAGCCTCAAGAAGGACCCGCGCGTGACGACGAGTCCCGACGAGTACCAGCGCCAGTTCGACTTGCTGATCCGGATTCGCGACCGGGTCAGCGCGGCGAACGACGCGGTGAAGCGCATTCGCGACGTGAAGGAAGCACTCGACGGCGCGGCCACGCGGGCGCGCGGCATGGCGGGCGATGCCGGGCGGCGCATCGCACAGCAGGCCGACTCGATCAAGGCTCGGCTCTCCGCCATCGAGGCGGAGATCTATCAGGTGAAGAATCGCAGCAGCCAGGACCCGCTCAACTACCCGATCCGGCTGAACAACAAGATCGCCGCCCTCGCGGGCGTGGTGGCGAGCGCCGACGCGGCGCCCACCGACCAGTCCGTTCAGGTATTCGAGCAGCTAACCGCCGCGCTGCAGGTGCAGCTCGACCGGCTGAAAGCGGTCCTCGACGCCGACATCCCGGCCTTCAACAAGCTGGTGAAGGACAGCGACGTCCCTGCGGTGATTCTGAAGTAACTAGCGGCGCCGCGCGCGCTTCTTCTTCGAACGTCCCCCGTCCCGGGCGGCGGCCATGCCGGCGGCCACCGCCGCGACGAGCGCCGCCTTCCCGGCGGCCTTGAGCACACGCCCCGTCTTCTGGAGCGCCTGTTTGACACGGCGGCGCCGCGCTGCCGACTGGGCGCGCTGGCGCGCCGCTTTGAGCAGTCGATCTGCCTCACGCAACGCCACCATTGCCGCCTGCTTGGCTTTCTGCGCGGCCTGCTGGGCCACTCGCTTCCACCGATCGGTTCCGGTTGCCATGGCTCGTGCCCTCCTTTGTGGGGTGTTCTGACCCCGGGCATACGCTCCGGTTCCGCTCCGGTCAAGCCTCCGGCCGGGACGAAGCCCGGACCGTCGTCATCGGCGCTGGGGTAGGGCGAAATCGGCGCGTCGCGAGCCACGCGGCGGCCGCGACGGCCCCGAGCGGGATGACAACGCCGAGCGACTGCACGAGCACCGCCAGAAGCGTCACGAAGTTGCGCCAGGCTTGCCGAAACGCCTCGCCCATCACGCTGGTCCCCGCGGTCCCCACGACCGGCACCGGCTCGTGGACGGACACGGTCAGCGTGCTCATTGCCGTATGCGCCCGCAGATAGCGGAGCCGCCCCTCGTAGCGCTCGATCTCTTCACGTACCCGCGCCAGCGACTGCTCGACGTCGAGCACGTCCTTCAGCTTGCCGGTGCGTGTCGCGAGCAGATCGATGAGCCGCCGCTCCAGGCGATGCGCATTGTCCATCCGCGCCGTCACGTCCACGTACTCTTCTCCGACGTCTTCGGTCTCGACGTTCGCGGACTCGAGTTTGCCGATCGGCTTGAGGCCCGCCAAGGCCTCGTCGAACCGGATGGCGGGGACTTTGACTTCGATCGTCGCACTGCGCAGCTCGCCCTCTCCCGTTTGAATCGCCGTGTTCGCGTCGAAGCCTCCGACGCGCGCCGCGAGCTCGCGCACTGCCGCGACCGCAGGCTCGAGCGAGTCGACCTTGACGGACGCGGTGGCGGTGCGGATCACCATGTTGGTCACGGCCGGCATCGGTAGGGCGGCGTCGGTCACGACGATCTCGCTCAGCTGCGTCGCCGCAGGGCGCCCTGCGCGGTCGTACCCGATCATGCGCGGTACGGACCACCGCGCCTGGTAGCGGTCGGCGGCGCCAACCGAATCAGCGGCGACCCGCGCTACACGATCGCCGCAGGCGAGAAGAGAGAGCGATACGAGGGCGAGAAGCGAGCGTCGGTTCACTGGGCAGCTCCTGTGAGGGGACTGCCCCTATGAGACGACGCTCATTCGAATCCTTGCACTACATCATGACGCCGAGTGCCGCCGCGGCCTTCTTTAGGTCTTTGGGCTTCACCCACAGCAACGCCCCGAAACGTCCCATTCCCGAACACATCGCGTCCAGCGCGGTGATGTTCACCTTGGCCGCGGCGAGCTTCGCCATGACTTCGGACAGGGCGCCGACACGATCGTCGCCGTCGATCAGGAACACCTTCTTCGGGCCTTTGAGCTTCAGCTTCGCCGCCTTGGCAGTGGCGACGAACGCCGCCGGCTCCGCCGGAATGAAGTCCGCCTGCGACTTGCGCTGGCTCGGGAACGCTGAGAAGGCCAGCAGGTTCACCCGCGCGTCGCGCAGGACCCTGAGGATCTTGGCTCCTTCGCCCGGCTTATCGGGCACCATCGCGTAGTAGTAGTCCACCAAGCGTGTCGTGTCTGCCATGGCCGTCTCCAGTGCGCCGTTGCGCCTAGGTATGCGCCGGGGGAACTGGGTCGTCAAGGACGCCGTAGGTTTGAAGCATGGGAACGGGCGGCAACGCCGATCGACTGGCCAAGCTACGGCGCGAAGCGCGACGTGAGTGGAAGCAGCGCTCGAAGCCGCGCAAGCGCGAGGCGCGGGAAGCCCGCGACTGGCGCCTGCTCGGCGTCGCGCTGCTCCAGGGGCTGGGTCGCTTGGTGGCGATCGTCGCCCTGCCGTTCGTGCTGCTGGTGCGTGGGGCGGTGTTTTTCTACGAGTACGGCGCCGTTCCCGCGTGGCTTGCGCTCTCCGTCTCCGCGCTCCTCACGATCGGATTGGTCACGCTCTACGCCTCGTGGCTGCTGCGCAGATTCACCGGGCGCCCGCCGCTGCTGCTGCTCGCGAAGTGGGTGGCGCTGCCGCTCGTCGTCTCCTATTGCGGGTTCTCCCTTCTCTATCTCTCGCGCGTCAACTCCAAACCCGACGTACGCGCCTACTACGGGACGGTCCACCCGCTCCTGCGGCTGGCGCTCTCCACGTGGATTCTGGTCGACGACAAGGTCGTCGTCACCGACATGCGCCGCGCACGCGAGGACTACGCCCGCATGGGCCTGCCGGTCAACGAGACGTCGTTGCACTATCGCCAGGCCGACGGCTGGGTACACGCCGTCGACCTGCGCACCGCGAATCGGGGTTGGTTCCGGAACCAGCTCCTGCAGATCTACTTCTGGGGAATGGGGTTCAACACGCTGAGGCACGTGGGGACGGCCGATCACCTGCACGTCGATATCCGCTAGCCGAACAGCCGCTGCAGCTCCGCATAGGGAATTCCATACGCCGCCAGCGTGCCGTACGTCCCCTTGTCCTTCCACTCGCGCGCCATGCGGCGCACCAGGCCGAGCGTCGCGCGCATCGGCGCGGACCCGAAGGTCACGCGTCGCACGCCCAGCGCTTCGAGCGCCGTGAGACTGGGCGCGTCTGGAGCTCCGAGGATGTTGAGCGGCGCGGCGATCTCCTTGACGAGCCGTTCGATGGTGCCCGAGGCGCCCACGAACGGGACGAAGACCGAATCGGCCCCTGCAGCGCGGTAGGCGTTGCCGCGCCGCACCGCTTCCGCGAATTGGCGACCGGGTGGCAGCGCGCCCGGGTGGAATGCATCGGTGCGGGCGTTCAGGACGAGCGGGACGCCCGCGGCCGTCGCCGCCTCGCGGGCCGCTTGCACACGCGCCACCGAGAGGTCGAAGTCGAACAGCTTCTCGTCTTCCTCCGAATCCTCGAGGTTCATGCCCACGGCGCCGGCGTCGAGTACGCCGCGAGCGGTCTCGGCGACGGCCTCCGGCGAGGGCCCGAACCCCGCCTCCATGTCCGCCGTGACGGGGACGCTCACCCGCCGCGTGATGCGGGCGACCGCGGCGAGCATCTCGCTCCGGCTGATCTTTTCACCATCCGGGTAGCCGAGGCTGAAGGCGATGCCCGCACTGGAGGTGGCGAGCGCGGGGAAGCCCGCATCGACAAAGATTCGCGCGCTGCCCGCGTCCCAGGCGTTGGGGAGTACGAGGAGCGGTCCGTTCGTATGGAGCCGGCGTAGCGCGGTCGCTCTGGCGGGAAGCTCCGACGTGCGATCGGAAGTCATGGTTCGTATCTTAACGAATGATCGTCGCGCTCGTAGCGGTCGTTCTGCAGACTCAATCGACATGCGTTTCGAAGCCGGCAGCGCAGGTGGTCCAACGCTGGGCCGCGGCCGCGGCGCGCGCGCACGCCATCGCCTGCGAGAAACTGGCGCCCAACATTCCAGGATTCGCGATCGCGGTGGCGGTGGACGGTCGCATCGTATGGTCCGAAGCGTTCGGCTACGCCGACCTCGAGGCGCAGCGCGCGGCGACGCCCGCGACGCAGTTCCGCATCGGAAGCGTGTCGAAGCCCCTCACCGCCACGGCGATCGCCCAGCTGTTCGAGATCGGGACGCTCGACCTCGATGCTCCGGTGCAGCGGTACGTTCCGACCTTCCCGGAGAAGGGGGCGCCGATCACGACGCGCCTCGTCGGCGGCCACCTGGCCGGCATACGTCACTACCAGGGCGACGAGTTCCTGCTCAACCGGCACTTCGCGACCGTGACCGAGGGGCTGTCGATCTTCGAGAACGACTCGCTCGTCGCGCCGCCGGGAACGCGCTACTCCTACTCGACCTACGGATTCACCCTCCTCAGCGCCGTCGTCGAGGGCGCATCGGGGGAGGAGTTCCTGGCGTACATGAGCCGTCATGTGTTCAAGCCGCTCCGGATGACGGCGACCGCGGCCGACAAGCGAGACAGTCTCATCCCCAACCGCACGCAGTTTTACGAGACCCGCAGCCGGTGGCTCGGAGGCGGGTTCACCGTCGCGCCGGTCGTGGACAACAGCTACAAGTGGGGAGGGGGTGGGTTTCTCTCGACTGCCGAGGATCTGGTGCGTTTCGGGTCGGCGCTCCTCGGACCGGGCTTCTTGAAGAGCGCGACGTTGCAGGTGCTCTTCACGCCGCAGCGCACCAGCAGCGGGGAGGTGACGCCGTACGGCATCGGTTGGTTCGTCGCGAAGGATAGTCTCGGCCATCATTACGTGTACCACGGCGGGGGGTCGGTGGGCGGCACGACCGCGTTCGGCGTCGACCGTGACTCGCGCGTGGTCTTCGCGCTGGTGACGAACCTCAGCGACGCGCGCCTCGCGCCGGCGCAGGAGATCCAAGCGGTGTTCGACTCGGTGGCCTCGGGGCTGATCCGCTAGGATTTCCCGCGCGTCGCCTTCCACTGGCGGGCATCCCACATGGCCTCGGGCACCGCGACGTGGAAGAGGCGCTGCCCCTCCAGCAGGAACTCGACCTCGGCGGAGACCCAGCCGCCCGCGAGCGGTGCGTACTTGTTGAAGCGCGTATCGGAGGTCCGCGTCGTGTCCTGCCCCCCCGGCCCGAGCATCCGCACGAACACCAGGCGCTCCTTGTCCACCCAGAACTGCCGCGTGTGCAGGTCTCCGGTCTTCGCCCCCACGACCCAGACCGGTCGGCCCTCCCACGTCGCCTCGGAGAGCACCGAGAGATCGAAGTGGCGTTGGGTCAGGGCCGCCAGCGTCCGCTCGACGGGCTGGGCATAGACATCGAATCCCAGCACGAGCAGCGGGTGGATGAACGGGCGGGACATCGTGATCGAGTCCTTGGTGATCACGAACTGCGAGTCTCCGGCGAAGATGATGCCGGAGCCGGAGTCGGCCAGCTGGAACTCGATGCGCAGTTTCCCGGGAGCGACGAGCCACTCGCGCCACAGGGAATGCGTCACGGTGCTGTCGGGGTGGTACTCGCTGTTGTTCTGCACGAAGGTGAGAGTGCGATACCATTTGCCCGCGTAGCGCGCGCGCATGGTCTCGAGCAGGTCGCGCGGAGTGGTGATCGGACGCTGCGGAGCGGCTGCCTGGAGCAGCCCGACGAGCAGAGCGAGTCCGTGATACACGAACACCTCCTTTGCAGTGGTTCAGCGCGCCAGGCGGTACCCCGTTTTCCGGACCGTCAGGATGTGCGCGGGATTCGCCGGGTCCAACTCCAATTTACGGCGCAGCTCGGCGACGTGCGTGTCCACGGTGCGGCTCATCACCTCGGCGCTGTAGCCCCACACTTCCGTGAGCAGCTCCACCCGCGTCGCGCACGCACCGTTGCGGCGCAGCAACGCGACCGATGATTACGTCACCAAGCCGTTCGGCGTACTCGAGCTTTTACCGCCCCGAACCGCAGGGAGGTAGGCTCGGCGCTGCTCCCATTCCGGCGCGGCGATGCCGTGCGCCGGAACAGCGCTTCGACACGCGCCAAAAGCTCGAGTACGCCGAACGGCTTGGTGACGTAATCATCGGCGCCGAGTCGCAAGCCGCGGACCTTATCGGCCTCCTCGCCGCGCGCCGTCAGGATCAACACCGGCATCTCACCCGTGGCGCCGTCGTCGCGCAGCGCGCGCAAGACGCGGAACCCATCCATGCCCGGGAGCATCAGATCGAGAATCACGAGGTCGGGGTTCGCGGCGCGTGCGCGCGTAAGGCCTTTGGCGCCGTCGCCCGCCACCTCCACCTGGTAGCCCTCGATCTCGAGGTTGTTGCGCAGGCCGTAGGCGAGATCGGCGTTGTCTTCGATGAGCAGGATGCGTTTGGCAGCGTGGGGAGCGTTCATGCCGGCAGCTCGACGACGAAGCGGGAGCCGCCTGACTCCGCGTCCTCGACCCACGCGCGGCCGCGGTGCAGACCCGCAAGCTCGCGCACGACGGCGAGGCCAATGCCGCTGCCCGCGACCGCGGAGCCGCGGTCGCGCTCGAGCCGCCAGAACCGGTCCCACACGCGCTCGCGATCGTCGCGCGGCACGCCCGGCCCACAGTCGTCCACCCAGAGGCGCGTGGCGCCGTTCGGCCCTGCGGCCGCGCCGACCGTCACCGTTTGCCCCGCCGGCCCGTACTTCACGGCGTTGTCGAGCAGGTTGAGAAGCATCTGGCGCATCGCGCCGGGGTCCACCGGCGCGACCAGCCCCTCGGTGACCGTGGCTTGCAGCGACACGCCGCGCGCGGCGGCGAGGGGCGCGAATCCCTCGATGACTTCCTGCACCAGGGGCGCGAGGGCCGTCGGTTCCGGGGCGACCCGGGCGGCCTGGCGTTCGGAGCGCGAGAAGTGCAGCAGGTTCTCGACCAGATGAGTCAAGCGACGCGCCTCTTGGTCGATGATCGCGAGGGAGCGGCGCTCCTCTTCGTCCGAGCGCACGCGGCCGAGCACCAGGGTTTCCGAGAACATGCGGATCTGCGCCAGCGGCGTGCGCAGCTCGTGCGACACGCCGGAGATGAAATCGTTGCGCAGTCGCGCCAGCTCGTACTCGCGGCGC
>WNFM01235870.1_pt1 | contig 14714 bp, 13 predicted proteins | sample 5400271 | NCBI WGS metagenome assembly WNFM01 (sample SAMN13153352, study PRJNA577476) | soil metagenome | isolation source: 60 cm saprolite on Douglas fir-dominated hillslope | place: USA:California | collected 2013-09-17 | reverse complement strand
TTGATATCGCCCAACGCTCATGCCTGAACTTCCGGAAGTAGAAGCTGTTGTGCGCACGCTCCGGCCCTTGGTCCAAGGTCGCCGAATCCGCTGCGTTCACGTCTTTCATCCCATCGCGACGAAGCCTCAAGCCCCCTCGCATCTCGCCCGAAATGCGCAGGGCTGCCGCATCCGCGCCGTCGCTCGCCAAGGCAAATATGTGTTGCTCGTTCTGGACCGCGGCCTGCTGACCATGCATTTCAAACTCGATGGCCAACTCCTCTGGTTTGCGAATTCCAAAGAATTGATCCAGCGCGCCAACCAAAGCGAAACCGGCGTCCACGTCGATGTTGCCCTCGAGCTCGACAAAGGCGTCCTCGGCTTCGCCGATCGCCGCCATTTCGGCCGCTTTCACTTCTGGGAATCTGCGGATGCCTGCCCTGGGCTCGCTCTCCTCGGCGTCGACGCCCTCTCCCGCGATTTTACTTCCACGCGTTTAACTCAATCAATCGCAGGTAGCCGGCATCGGCAACATCTATTCTTGTGAATCGCTGTGGCACTCTCGCCTGGACCCCCGCCGCCGAGCCAACACCATGAGTCCACAGGAATCGCGCCGTCTGCACAAAGCAATTGTGTCCGTTCTCTCGCGTGCCTTAGAATGCTGTCTGCATCCGGCGCCCGACTTTCGCGATCCGGAGTGGTGGTTCCAGGGGCTGGAAAAAATTCTTCGCGCCTACGGCCGCGAGGGGAAACCCTGCCGCCGCTGCGGAGAACCAATCCAGCGCATCGCTCAAGGCGGACGCTCAACTTACTTCTGTCGGCGCTGCCAAAAGTAAGCGCCACTAGCTAAAGGACACAGGCCGACCGCGTGAATTCACCTGCCACCAAGAAACCAGAACCGCCCAAGAAACCCGATTTTGAGCGCTCGCTAGCTCGTCTTGAAGAAGTCGTCCGCCGCCTGGAGAGTCCGCAACTCTCTTTGGACGACGCAATGAAGCTCTTCGAAGAAGGCGTCGCGCTTTCCCGGGAGTGCCAGAAGCAACTGGAAGAGGCCGAAGGCCGCGTGGAAATCCTTCTGAAGAAATCCTTCTGAAGAAGGCCGATGGCAAGCTGGCCGCCGAGCCTTTCGATCCCGAGCGGGAGCCCGAGTCGTGACGCGCTTCATCTATTCATTGGGCGCCCATTCCCTGCCGCGATGAAACTTCCTCCCTTCTTCGAAGAAGACCGCCTGGCCGTCGATGCCGCTCTTGAACGGCTGATGCCCGCCGCGGCCGCCCAACCTCCTTCCATTCACACCGCTATGCGCTACAGCGTCTTCGCTGGCGGCAAGCGCATTCGGCCCATCCTTTGCCTCGAAACCGCACGCATCTTTGCCGCCGATGTCGTGCCCGCACTTCATCCTGCATGCGCCATGGAATTCATCCACACCTACTCCTTAATCCACGATGATCTTCCCGCGCTCGATAATGATGACCTTCGCCGCGGCAAACCCACTTGCCACAAGAAATTCGGTGAAGCTATCGCGATCCTTGCCGGGGATGCACTCTTGACTCTCGCATTCGAAACCATTGGCGCAACACCCACCTCCGCAGACCGCCGCGCCGCCATCCTTACGGAAGTCGCCGCTGCCGCCGGCACCATCAACGGAATGGTCGGCGGCCAGGTCGCCGACATCGAAGCCGAAGGGAAGCCCGTCGATCCCCAAATGCTCGAATACATCCACCGCTCGAAAACCGCCGCGCTGATCCGTGCTTCTATCACCGCAGGGGCCTTGTGCGCGGGCGCCGGCCCCGAAGATGTCTCCCGCCTGCGCCGGTTCGGCGACACCATCGGATGGGCATTCCAAGTCACCGACGACATTCTGGACGTCGAAGAATCTTCCGCCGCTCTCGGCAAGACCGCGGGAAAAGACCTCGCGCAACAAAAAGCAACCTACCCCGCGGTCTACGGTCTGGAGCGCTCTCATCAGATTGCCAACGACCTGGCCACCAAAGCCATAGACGAGCTCGCCCTATACGCCGATCGCGCCGCGCGCATCCGCGAAATCGCTGAATTCCTCGTGCATCGCCGCGCCTAATCGCTCGAACGCTTTATGAAACCTAAGTCAGTCCGCAAACGGCTCGATGTTCTTCTCGTCGAGCGCGGTTGCGCCGACTCCCCGCAAAAAGCATCCGCCATGATTCTCGCTGGTGAAGTTCAAGTGGACGGCCAGCCGGCGAAAAAAGCCGGCACGCCCGTCGCGGCTGACGCGCGCATCGAAGTTACCAGCCGGCTCCAGAGGTTCTCAAGTAGAGGTGGAACAAAGCTCGAAGGCGCCCTCGAAGACTTTGCGATTGACCCGGCCGGTTGCACTTGCCTGGACATCGGCGCTTCCAATGGCGGGTTCACTGACTGCCTGCTCCAACACGGAGCCGCCCGCGTCTACGCCTTGGACGTGAACATCGATCAACTCGACTGGAAGCTCACAAAGAACGCTCGCGTTATTCCCATCAAGCGCAACGCCCGCGAACTCCACTCGCATGACCTTCCGGAACCAGTCGGCCTCGTCGTGATTGATGTGTCGTTTATCTCCGTTCGCAAAGTGCTCGCTCCCGCGGTCGACGTAGCCAAACCCGGCGCCGTGTTTCTCATCCTCATCAAGCCGCAATTCGAACTGCCCCGCGAAGACATCGGCCCCGGCGGAATCGTGAAAGACCAATCTCTCCGCGATCAAGCAGTTCAATCCGTTCGTCAATGCGTCGAATCCATTGCCTTGGAATACCTCGGAGTCCGCCCCAGCCGTCTTCTGGGAACCGAAGGCAATCAGGAATACTTTCTCCACGCACGCAAAAAGACCTTGGGGTAGAATCGCAGACGCACATGCACCCCGGACAATCCTTTCAATCCATCGGCATCATTTCGCGCCCTCGCCGTTCCGATCTCTGCGTGGTTGTCCCCCCCTTGCTGAAATGGCTGGAGGAGAGAGGCATACAAACTCTTATTGATGAGGAGACGGCAAACTGCTTGCCCAACGGGGCGAAAGGCCTTACCCGTCAGAAGGTTGCCGATTCATCGCAGCTCTTGCTCGTCCTCGGCGGCGACGGCACTCTGCTAGCCGCCGCGCGCTTGGCTGCCCCGCGCGGTATTCCGGTCCTGCCGATCAACATGGGCAGCCTCGGCTTCCTTACGAACTTCACTTTGCAAGAACTTCATCCAGCTCTCGATGACACGCTCGAGGGCCGTTTCTCTCTCAGCGAGCGCGTCCTCATCACCGTGGACCTCGAACGCGCCGGCAAAATAATCGATACCCAGCGAGTGCTCAACGAAGTGGTGATCAACAAAGGCGCTCTCGCCCGTATGATCGAGCTCGAGCTCATCATTGACGGCGATTTTGTTTGCCGCTACCGCGCCGATGGTCTAATCATCGCCACTCCTACCGGCTCCACTGCGTACTCTCTCTCCGCCGGCGGTCCCATCGTGCATCCCACTGTAGAATCTTTCGTCATCACTCCCATCTGTCCGCACATGCTCAGTGACCGCCCCCTGGTCATCCGCGATTCTTCAACCATCGAAATGAAACTCTCCGGCAACACCGAATCCGTTTTTCTGACTCTTGACGGCCAACGCGGTATCCCTTTGCAGCCGGGAGACATTGTCCGCGCCGCCCGCGCCAAAGAACTGTTGAAGCTGATCCAGCCTCCCAAGAAATCCTATTTCGAAATTTTGCGCAACAAACTGAAATGGGGCGAAGCCTAGCGCCTTGGAGTGCGGGAGGTAGCTCCCGCTTTTCCGCCCACCGCGATCGAACCACCCCAAATCCAATTTTCGTTCTTCGCGCCTACTCCCGCCCACAATCGCATCACCCGCCGAGAACATCCGTGCGCAGCAAATCCTTCTGCGTTTCGCGCCGCCGAATCAACTGTGCGCTCCGTCCCTCGACCATGACTTCCGCGGGACGACATCGCGCGTTGTAATTCGACGCTTGCGACATTCCATACGCCCCTGCCGCCCAAATCGCCAGCAAGTCTCCCGCCTTCACTTCTCCCAGCGGCCAATCCCGCAAGAAACAATCTCCCGTCTCGCAAACCGGCCCGACAATATCAACCCTCGCGCGCCGGGCGTCATTTTCTTTCCCCTGCCGCGCAACTTTCGTAATCGGATGAATCGCCCCATACAGCGCCGGCCGCATCAAATCGTTCATCGCCGAGTCCACCACCACAAAAGTCTTGCCCCGATTCGTTTTCGTATAAACCACGCGCGTCAATAGCACGCCAGCGGGAGCTATGATCGACCACCCCGGCTCCAGCAAAAGGTGCAAGCCAAGTTTGCGCACCACCTGCGAAACCAATCGCGCGTATTCCGTCCGCGTCGGCGGCTTCTGGTCCGAGTAGCGCACGCCCAGCCCGCCCCCAACATCCAGGTAGCGCACATCGATTCCCGCGCCCCGCAACTCTCCGACAAATCCCGCCAGCCGCCCAAGCGCCCTCCGAAACGGCACGAGCGTCGTTATCTGCGAACCAATATGTGCACTGATTCCCTGCCACCGAATCCATTTGGAATCCCGACGCGCCAAGTAAAGCCGTTTCGCCTCCGCCCAATCCAATCCAAATTTGTGCTCGTGCCGCCCCGTCGCAATGTGAGGATGACCACCCGCTTGCACATCCGGATTCACTCGAATCGCTGCGGCAGGCGGCTTGTTCCCCCGTGCAACCAGCCGCGCCGCCTCCTCCACCAAGATTTCCAGCTCCGCTTCGGATTCAACATTGAACAGCAGAATTCCTGCGCTTCCGCCTCGTTCACCCGCCCGATAGTTCAGCGCGTGACGAATTTCGTGCCGGTCCTTGCCCACTCCCGAAAAAACAATCCGATCCCCACGCGCCCCGATACGCTGCAGGTGGTCCAGTTCCCCACCCGACACAATGTCGAATCCGCTCCCCATTTCCGCAAGATGTTTCAGAATCGACAGATTCCCATTCGACTTCACGGCAAAACACAAAGTGTGCGGCAGTGCGCCTAATCCCTTGTGAAGCTCCTGATAGGCCCCATCAATAGCAGCACGGCTATATAAATAAGTTGGCGTTCCAAATTTCTGCGCGACCGATTCCAGCGGCATTCTCTCGCACACCACTTCCTCGCCGCCCGCCTCGCTCTTCTTCCATTCGAATTGCGGTGTAAAGGAAGCAGGATCTACGTACTTAAGCTTGCCTGTAGAAGATTCGTTCGAATGGCTCATCGGACTTTGGCGACCACCAGCGTCCGGTCATCCGCAAGCGGCGCGCTTTGTGTGAACCAATCCACCTCGCGCAAAATCACGTCCGCAATTTCCGTCGCCGACGATTCGTAGTGCTTCTCAATCAGCCTCATAAGCCGCGTCGTCCCAAAAAACTGACCCTCGTTGTTCATGGTCTCGGCGATTCCGTCCGAATGAAACACCAGTATGTTTCCCGTTTCCAGCGTGACCGACCACTCGTCATATGTCACTTCCTCGAATATCCCGAGCGGAAATCCCGTCAATTCAATCTTGCCGCAGCCCTCTTTGTAGAGCAGCGGCTGCGATTGCCCCGCATTCGCCACCCGCAACTTCTGCCGGCCTCTTTGCCACGTGGCGAAGCATGCGGTCATGAATCGTCCTTCGATCTTCCGCTCGCCCACCAACTGGTTCATCTGCTTCAACATTTCCGCCGGTTGCAGCTTTTGCGGAGCCAGGCTCCGCATGATTCCGATGGCCACCGCTCCATACAACGCCGCCGCCGTTCCCTTCCCGCTCACGTCTCCTAGCGCAATCCCCAGTTGCTGCGGCCCGTAGCGTAGAAATTCGTAAAGGTCTCCGCACACCTCTCGCGCCGAAAGATACCGCGCCGCCATCTCCAATCCAAAATCTTCTGTCGGCACCGGACGCAGCAGCGCCCCCTGAATCCGTTTCGCCGCCTGCAAATCCCGCTCCAGCCGAGCCTCGTCGCGCGCCAACTGTTCGTAAAGCCTCGCGTTTTCCAACGAAACCGCCAGGTTCGCGGCTAGAATCGAAAGTGTCTGCACGTGATCCTCGGTAAAATTATTAAGTTGCGGGCTCTCCAGATCCAGTACGCCGATCACTTTCCCTTTATGCATCATGGGAATCGCCAGTTCCGAACGCGTCTCCGGATTCACCATCAGATACCGCGGATCGACGGTCACATCCGGCACAAGAACCGGCTCCTTCAATGTCGCCGCTGCTCCAACGATTCCTTCGCCCGAAGTCGCACGCAGTTTTCCCTGGACCCTTTGGCCATGCTTCACGTCCACGCGGTGCCGAAAAACTTTCAGTTCCTCGTCATACAGCATGATGCTCAGAATCTGGTAATCAATCACCCGCCTGGTCTGTTCCGCGGCGCGGCGTAGAAGCTCTTCCACTTCCAATATCGAACCGGTTTCTCTGCTGACTTCGCTCAACAACAGGAGCGTATCCGCCTGCGCCTTCACCTGTTGAAACAGTCGCGCGTTCTCAATGGCCACCACAAGCCGGCTGGCCAGCAGCGTCAGGATGTTTTGCTGGTCGCGAGTAAAGTAATCCAGTTGCCCGCTCTGAACGTCCAGCACCCCGACGCATTTTCCCCGCAGCATCAGCGGAACCGCCAGCTCGGAACGCACCGTGTCGATGGCATTGATATACCGCGGGTCCTTGGAAGTATCGCTCACCCGCACCGAGTGCCCCGTCGCGGCTGCCGTCCCAGTAATCCCCTGCCCCACCGGTATCCGCAAATTGTCCGCCAGCTCTCTCGGATATCCGATGGAAAAGCGGTGCCGAAGAAAACTTCCATCTCCCTCCATCAACAGCACGCCAAAAATTTCGTAATCAATGTGCCGCTTGATCAGTGCCGCCGTGCGCGCCAGTACTTCGTCCAGGTCCAGTGAGGCGTTCACTTCCTCGCCGATTTGCGCAAATGTGGAGAGCAGTTCTGCGGAGAATTCCGTTCCGCCATTCACGGCGGTGGCCATCGTATGTTCGTTCGTCGGATTCATGAAGTCCATCTATTATAGCAGGCGGCGAAGGACCAGCCTTCCACGCCTCAACAATGGCGGCGAAATCTCGCCGGTTTGCACTTCTCCTCCCGGCTTGTGAGCAGGCGAGTCAGATTCAATGGTTGCGAATGGCTTTCACAGCGCGAGTTCAGTCTTCCGCGGGCTTTTTCTTCAAGCGCGGCCCCAGCAACAACACTCCGACATACGGTAGATTTCTGTATCGCTCCGCGTAATCCAGCCCATACCCAACCACAAATTCGTTGGGAATCGAAAAACCAATGTAGTCTGCGTGTACCGCCGCGATCCGCCGCTCCGGCTTGTCCAACAGCACCGCCACGCGCAAATGTTTCGGCTTGCGTTGCTGGAACAAACGTAACAAGTACTGCAGCGTCATGCCCGTATCTAGAATATCTTCCACCACGATGACCGTTTTCCCCTCAATGCTCGAGTCCAGGTCCCTCGTCAATCGCACTTGCCCCGACGAGTGCGTCTTCTCTCCGTAGCTCGACACGGCAATAAAATCAAATGACACTTCCCCGGGAATATTTCTTGCCAGATCTGTCAGAAAAAATACCCCGCCCTTTAACACGCTCACCAGATGCAACGGCTCGCCCGGAAAATCTTTTCGGATCTCTCGCGCCAGGGCCTGAATTCGTCTCTGAATTCGTCCCCCCGTAATCAACACCCGCACGCGTTCCCGCGGAGTCCTGGTACTTTGCTGCCCAGCTTTTTCGCGTTTCGGCATTCTTTTCCTCAAAAGTGGCTTCGAGACTCTAGCGCACACCCGTGCAGCGGAGCAAGACGGACTTGTAACGCACCATTAATAAAGGGTTTACAACTCCTCAATCCTCCTTGGTTAGTCTGCCCTGCAATTGATGGAGTTGGCGTCTAGATTGCGTTTTTCGGTGCAGGCGTGCATTGGAATTATTGTTTTGTGCCCGCCAAAGTTTTCCACAGGTACTGCTTCAATGCATCTGCTTCCTGTGATAGAAGATAGGCCATAAATCGGTATCTTGGTTGCTGCCGAGAGTCGGCGATTTGGGCCATTACGATTTGTCCCAAAGTGAGGAGAGACCCCACTCCACCCCGGAGAGGTTTCGAGTACTCGCGCCAGTGTGCGCAGTGTAAGCAATTTAAGAAAGAGAGAAACGTAATGAGAATGAACGCGAATAAGAACTTTGCCGGGCGGTGTTGCTTCGCACTCATAGTCATCGTTCTATTTGCCTGCGGCGCCTTTGCCCAGTCCACCACGGACGGCGCCATCGGCGGCTCCGTCACGGACCCCAGTGGGGCCGTTGTTCCGAACGCCAAGGTGACCGTGATTAGCAACAGCACCAACGCCGAGCAGTCCACGAATACCGATGGAACGGGTTTCTTCCGCGTTGCCAAGTTGCAGCCAGGCTCCTATACCGTGAAGGTGGAAGCCGTCGGTCTGGCCTCCTATACCGCGGAATCCGTCATCGTTGCCATCGGCAGTTTGACGGATTTTTCACCCAAGCTCAGCCTCGCTTCCGCCGGCGCCACTGTTCAGGTAATCGCCGAGACGCCCTCCATCAATACTTCCTCGCCCGATTTTTCTCCCATTGTCGATCAGACCCAGATCGCCAATCTCCCCATCAACGGCGGACGTTGGTCAGACTTTGCTTTGCTCACTCCCGGCGTCGTGAACGATTCGAGCGGTTTCGGACTCCTCAGCTTTCGCGGTATCAGCACCTTGTTGAACAACAATACCGTCGACGGCGCTGACAACAATCAGGCCTTCTTCTCCGAAGAACGCGGTCGCACTCGCGCCGGATACTCCAGCGCCAAGGCCGCCGTCGAAGAGTTCCAGGTCAACACTTCCAACTATTCTTCCGAGTACGGCCGCGCCGCTGGCGCCGTCATCAACACCGTCACCAAGAGCGGCGGAAACGGTTTTCACGGCGAAGGCTATTTCTACGACCGCGACAATGGCATGGGCGCAATCAATCCCTTTACGACACTTACCACTCAGAATGCCAGTGGCGCCTTCTCCAGCAACCCCTACAAGCCTACCGACGTCCGCAAGATCTATGGATTCGGCGCTGGTGGCCGTATTATCAAAGACAAGCTCTTTTGGTATCTCGCCTTTGATCGCTTTGACCGCAACTTCCCAGGTACCGCTGTACCTTCTAATCCAGGCACTTTCTTTGCTAATCCGCTTGCTGCCATTACCCCTGCCTATACCGTCGACGGAACCACAAACTGCTTCCAAACAACGTGCTCGAACATCTGCGCCAGCAACATCAAAACTTCTGCTTTTACGACCGGTACCTCCGCCATCGCCAATGGCGGCGGCATCGCCACCGCCACTCAAGGCGCCTGCACCCTCATGGCGAACTTGAGCCTTCCCGACTACGCCACCGGCGTCACTTCCTATAATACTGGTCTCTCCGGTCTCCTCGGCGAAATCGGTTCCGTTCCCCGCCAAGGCAAACAGACCATTTTCTTTCCCAAGCTCGACTGGCAAATCAATTCCAAGAACCATGCCACCTTCGAGGTCAATCGCATGCGCTGGATTTCTCAAGCTGGAATTCAGACCCAGTCCAGCGTCACCTTCGCCAAGAACAGCTTCGGGAACGATTATGTTCGTGACACTTGGGGCGTCGCAAAACTCTACACCTTCTTCACCTCTACTCTCTCGAACGAAGCTCGTTTTCAGTACGGACGCGATTTCGAATTCGAGTTCGCCCAGCCTCCCACGGCTTACGAAACTGCAAATTTCCTTCATCCCGCAACCGCGCCGGGTTACACCAATCCGCTGGGTCTTCCCCCGGACGTCTTCATCACCAACGGTTTCGATATGGGCGTTCCCACGTTCCTCCAGCGACCCTCGTTCCCCGACGAACGTCGCACTCAGTACGCCGACACTCTTTCATGGTCCCACGGCAAACATAACCTCAAGTTTGGCTTTGATATCGCCCACACAAATGACTTGAGCCAAAACCTCCGGACCCAATACGGCTCGTTCAGCTACAGCACCATCGCCAACTACATCTCCGATCTCAACAGTCCCAACCATTGTGCCCTGACCCCTACGGCAACCCATACCTCCCCATGCTTCTCCAGCTATTCGCAGGCGTTCGGGCCCCTCGGCTTCTCTTTCAACACCAACGACCTCTCCTTCTTCGCGGAAGACAATTGGCGGATTCTTCCACGCTTCACGCTCAACATCGGCGCGCGTTATGAATACGAAATCATGCCCAACGTGATCCTTCCCAATCCCCTCGTCCCGCAAACCTCGAGCTTGCCCAGCGACAAGAATAATCTCGGTCCTCGCGTCGGCTTCGCTTGGGATGTCTTTGGCGACGGAAAGACCTCTGTCCGCGCAGGCTACGGCATTTACTTCGGCCGCATCATCAATTCCACTATTTACAACGCCTTGACCGGCACCGACGTCACTGGCGCTCAATTCTCTTACTCTTTCACCGCCGCCACCGCTCCCGGTACCGCCATTTTCCCGCAAATCTTGACCACCCAGCCCACCACAACCGCCGCACTGGGCATTCCCTTTTTCGACAAAAACTTCCAGGCGCCCTCCGTCCAGCAAACCGACCTCACCGTCGAGCGCGAGATTGCCAGAAATACGGTCGTCTCCATCAGTTATCTGGGCAGCTTCGGTCGTAGTCTCCCGGACTTCGTAGATACCAACTCCGGGCCCCCGATCGCCAACATCACATACAACATCAGCGGGGGCCCGCTCGCGGGATCTACTTACACGACACCTTTTTATGGCACCACCACCACCCTTGTTAAAGGCCCTGGCGGCAACCAAATTTCGAAGGTTTCCACCACGCGGCCCAACGCGAATTTCGGCGCCATGTCTGAAATCTTTAGCGGCGTCAGCTCCAACTACAATGCTCTCGCTATCCAATTCAACCGCCGCATGACCAATCACCTTCAAGTAATGGCCAACTACACATGGTCGCATTCCCTGGACTACGGCCAGAACGCCAGTACTTTTTCCGACACCAACGACCTGCTGTCGCCCACGAATATTCGCGCCGAATATGGCAACTCCATCTTCAATGTCCCCAACCGCTTCGTAGCCAGTGCAGTGGCCGAGAGTCCCTGGAAGGTCGCTGGTGTGCTTGGTTACCTCGCCAACGACTGGCAGCTCGCACCAATCTATTCGTCGCAAAGCGGTCTTCCCTTTTCGCTCGTAACCTCGGGCACGCCAGCATTCTCCACCACTTCCACGGACCCCGTAACTGGTAACGTCACCACCGTTACCTACAACGCCCTCGGTGGCAGCATCAATGGCTTCAACGGACGCAAGGGTATCGACATCGTCGGCCGCAACACCTTCCAGTTGAAGCGCACCATCGACATGGACCTTCGCCTTTCCAAAAAGCTCAAATTCGGTGACCGCTACAGCGCCGAATTCCTCGGCGAGGCCTTTAACATCTTCAACCACATGAACATTACTTCCGCCAATACCACCGGCTACATCATCAGCGGCACCACTCTCACTTTCAACTCTAGCTTCGGCAAAAACACAAACGGAAACTCCAACTTTGCCTACACTCCACGCCAGATCCAAGCCGGTTTCCGCTTCTTCTTCTAGCTGACTGCTAGTTTCGTCAAGGCGAAACGCGGCAGCCTCGGCTGCCGCGTTTCTTTTTCCGCTTCGTCGCTCCCGCTAGCCAAGTTGTTCATATTCACTGGGTATGTCTCCCTGATACTCTCTGTCCCGGAGGATTCCTCGTTGCCCGAAGTCGTCAAAAGTATCCTGCTCATCCTTACCGCCCTCTTCCCCATCGTCAATCCCCTCGGTGGCAGCCCCGTCTTCCTCGCCCTGACCCGTGAATACCCCGCCTCCGCTCGCAGAATCCTCGCGCGCCAGGTCACGATGAACAGCTTCATCCTCTTGATTGCTTCTTTCCTGATCGGGTCGCATATCTTGGATTTCTTTGGGATCTCTATTCCAGTAGTCCAGGTCGGCGGCGGCCTAATTGTCATTTCCAACGGCTGGGCCATGCTAAAAAGCAAAGAGGAAGTGGCCCGCGGCCCCGCCGTTCAAAAAAACGTTAACCTCCAGGACATTTCTCGCAGCGCTTTTTATCCGCTGACCTTGCCGCTGACTGTCGGTCCCGGCTCGATTTCGATGGCCATCACTCTCGGAGCAAATGCGACCCACCACCTCGGCCCCAACCTTCTCTCCATTCTCGCCGCGGTCATCGGCTCAGCGCTCGTCGCGCTGAGCATTTTTCTTTGCTACGGTTTCGCCGATCGTCTCGCTGCCGTTATCGGCGAAAGCGGCATGAGCATCATTTTGCGGCTCTCCTCGTTTCTCCTCGTCTGCATCGGAGTGCAGATTCTCTGGAACGGTGTGAAGGCCCTGCTGCACTCTCTCCCAGCCGCTAGCTGAGGAATACGCAGCCAACCTCCTGGCCTGAAGCAAACCTCGGAAGATGCTATTCTGAATCGGTCGACGAGTTTGAATCAGGTAACTCGAGTTCCACTCGGCAACGAACGAGGGGTGTCCGGGATTGTGCGGCATCGCAGGATTCACAACTAAGAATTGGAGCGCTCCGCCCGAGCGTATACGCCAGGCCATCGCGACGCTGATTCATCGCGGCCCCGATCAGCAGGGCGTTTTCCATTCGCCGCTCTTTTCCGCCGGCGCCGCCCGCCTGAAAATCATCGATCTCGCCACCGGCGATCAGCCCATCTTCTCCGAAAATGGCGACTACGGGATTGCCTTCAATGGCGAAATCTACAATCACCTCGAAATTCGCCAGGAACTCGAAAAGCTAGGCCACCGCTTCAACACCCATTCGGACACGGAAACCGTTCTTCGCTCCTTTATGCAATGGGATAAAGATTGTTTCGCGAAGCTCCGCGGCATGTTCGCGGTTGCCCTCTGGCAGAAATCCGCGGGACGCCTGGTCCTCGCCCGCGACCGCATGGGTATCAAACCCTTGTACATCTCCCTCCAGGGTGAAGATCTTTTCTTCGGTTCTGAGCTGAAGTGCATCTTTGTCCACCCGGAAATCGACCGCCGCCTCAGCCTGCAAGGCCTCGATTGCTACCTTTCGCTGAATTACGTGCCCTGCCCGTGGACGCTCGTCGAAGGCATCGAAAAACTTCCTCCCGGCGAATGGCTGGAATGGATTGACGGCAAAATTTCCACCGGCTCGTACTGGCGATTGCCCTTTGGCGTGGATCAAAATCTCACGCTCGAATCGGCCAAGGAAGAGCTTGACGCGCTGCTCCAAGACGCCGTTCGCGAACACTTGCTCTCGGATGTTCCGCTAGGCGTGTGGCTCAGCGGCGGCATCGATTCCTCAACGATCCTCCACTACGCCGCGCGCGCATCCAGCTCGCAACTGAAAACTTTTTCGATTTCCTTCCACGGCCGCAGCTTCGACGAAACCGAATACGTCAATCGCGCCGCCAAGCAGTACAACGCCGATCATCAGGAACTTGATCTCTCTCCCGAACAGGATCTCCAGGGCGCCATCGAGGAATTCGCTTACTACTCCGACGAACCGAGCGCCGACGCCGGTGCGCTTCCTGTCTGGTTCCTCTCCAAACTTTGCAAAACAAAAACAACTGTCGCACTCAGCGGCGAAGGGGCCGACGAACTTTTCGGCGGTTACCTCACCTATCGAGCAAATCGCCTCGCCGCGCGCCTGCGCCATTTGCCTCGCGCCATTCCGCAGCTCGCCCTTGCAGCCTTTCGCCATTGGCCGGCTTCGGATGAAAAAATCAGCTTTGAATATAAAGTGAAGCGTTTTCTGGAAGGCGCGCTCATGCCTGCGTCCCGCGCCCACGTCTACTGGAACGGCACTTTTTCCGATGCCGAGAAAAATTCGCTCCTCAAACAAAAACTCCCCAATTCGCTATACGAGGTTCTCTCCCAACTGGACGGCTTGCCACCTAGTTCGGACAACCTCGCGCCGTACCTTTGGTTCGATCAGAAAAACTTTCTTTGCGACGACATTCTCACGAAGAGCGACCGCATGAGCATGGCTCACTCCGTCGAAGTGCGTCCGCCTTTTCTCGATCATCGCCTTGTCGAGTTTGCCGCCAAACTCCCCGCCTCTCTGAAGATCCGCGGTACGCAACAGAAAGTGCTTCTCAAGGAATTGATGAAAGACAAGCTCCCTCCGGCCATCCTGCAACGCAAGAAAATCGGTTTCGATATTCCCGCGCACGACTGGCTCCGCGGGCCGCTCCGTGGACTGCTGACGGATTCGCTCCGCTACGGCGCCTCCGAGTGCAACGAATTGTTCCACCCCGAAGTCATCGACACTTTTCTCCAGCGCCATTTAGCGAAGAAAGCCAATGTCGGCTATCACCTGTGGGGCTTGATGGTTCTATTTCTGTGGATGAAAAAATGGAGAATTCAGGCGGCCTCTTCCGGGACGCCTGGAGCCTTGGCGCAGGCAAGAGTGGGAGCATCGATTTGACGTTCTGGGCCTACTCGCGAAGAAACTGCCGGGACTTCTGCGTGTCGTTCGCGGCATGTGAGCGGGTTGCAAAATCTGACTTGCAAATGCCCCAGTCTACAGGCGAGAATTTTAGACTGGGGTCGGTGGAAGCTTTTCCCGCGTTTCTTTTTCCCGAGTCTTAGCTCATCGGAAAGAAACACTCGCAACGCGATTCGACCGGGGAATTACGAGAGAGCATTGCCCTGAGGAGGGTTCATGAAGATTGCCGTGCTGGGTGGGGACGGCTATTGCGGTTGGGCCACAGCTTTATATTTATCGAAGCAGGGCCATTCGGTTGCC
>WNFM01221435.1_pt1 | contig 14715 bp, 10 predicted proteins | sample 5400271 | NCBI WGS metagenome assembly WNFM01 (sample SAMN13153352, study PRJNA577476) | soil metagenome | isolation source: 60 cm saprolite on Douglas fir-dominated hillslope | place: USA:California | collected 2013-09-17 | reverse complement strand
GTGGAGTGGGCCAGCACGCCCCACGGGTAATGTTTAAATTTGTCCCACTGTTTCAAAAAATAGTCCCGGCAATGGTACCCCACCGCTTCGATCACGGCGCCGTGGGCGATGCAAACGTCTTTGATATGCGGCGCATAAATGATCAGTTCTCCACCGTCCGCAAGCACCGGTTCGAGCTTGTACATGCACTTGCCGCCGGTCCAGAGCTCGTCGTACATTTTCGGCGCACAGGAGAGAATGGTGTGGAACGGTTTCTCTTTTCGCGTGATGTGGAGTTGGCGTGACAGCTCACTGGCGGCATCCCAAGCCGTCTCAGGAGTGCCGGCGAACAGGCCGGCCAGATTCTTTCCCTCCACTACCATGCAAATGCAGAGCTTGTCCACTTGGACCATAGCTCCGGCGCGATCCACCACCTTGCGAACGGGCGTCCATTTGTTGCCAATGATCATGGGATTGGTCACGACCGCCCCGAGCCAGTGGAAAAAATTCAAAATTTCCGGTCCGGCCACACCCGGAAAAAGATATTTGTTCCCGCCGGAGAATCCGACCACTTCATGCGGGAAGACGGGGCCGACGATGATGATTTGGTCGTAGTCGAAAATTTGTCGGCTAATTTCCACCGGCACTTCCATGGCGAACAAGCCGTCCGTCAACGCTTTGATCTCGTCGGATGGGATGACCCCAATCTTCCGAAGCGCGCCCGAATCGTTCCAGGCATGATTAAAGAAGCGGACGCGCTGAAAAGTGTCTTCTCGTTGCGCGGGGGAAATCTCCAGCCGTTCACAGATGGCCGGCTCGCTCATGGGCTGATGAGTGCCCAGCGCGATCATGACGTCAAACGCCTTGGTGACGGCGGCAATTTGCCGGTGCAGCGTCTGGAAGAGCAGCCCGACAGGCGCGGTGCGGGTGCCATCCGGCACAATCAAGAGCACGCGGCGCCCCCGGTAAGCCTCTGGCGGACAAGCCTTCGCGATTACTTCGGCGACTTGTTCAGGAGAGACGAGGCGGCTTGGAGGGGCGACGGCGGAAAGCAGAGCGGGGGAATTGGGAATTGAGAGCTGAGAATTTGAAATCTCGCATCGTTTTAGCGGAGTGTGGCCGTGCTCGGCCACAGCCAGTTTCACACTGTCCAGCGTGGTGGAAGGTGCGATCGCTGACTCCTTTCCCAGCTTCGCTGCACCCGGGGACGGGTGCACTCCGCTGCAATTGCGCTCCCCATCCTTTGAGCTTTCTTGAATCATAGGTCATGCCATCAGATGGTCTGCGCCAGAAAGCCTCCGTCCACTCGAATATCTGCCCCCGTGACGAAACTGCTGGCGCTGCCGCTGGCCAGAAAAATGGCTGCACCGACCAGTTCCTCGGCTGCTCCGAACCGGCCCATCGGCGTGTGGCCCATAATGGATTTGGTGCGGACGGTGGGCGAACCGTCCTCGTTGAAAAGCAGTTTGCGATTTTGTTCGGCGGGAAAAAAGCCCGGCGTAATGGAATTGACGCGCACCCCTTTGGCTGCCCATTCACGAGCCAGAAACTGGGTCAGGCTCAGGACCGCGGCTTTGGCTGCGGAATACGCCACCACTCGCGACAGCGGAAGATGCGCTGAGACACTGGCGATGTTGATGATGCTGCCCCGCCCCCGCGCGGCCATGGCCGGACCGAATTCCTGGCAGGGCAACAGAACACCGCCGGCAAGGTTCAGTTCGAAGCTGGCTTGCCAGTCTGCCAGCGCAATTTGCTCGAAAGGCCGCTCGGTGGTGACCGTTGCTTTGAGATCGTTGCCGCCGGCGGCGTTGACCAGAATCGAGGGTGCGCCGAGGCCCTTTTCAATCGCCTGATGGGCCGCGCGCAGGGTGTCGCGGTTTCGGGCGTCGGCAAAGAAGAAGGCCGCGGTGCCCCCTTCACTCTTGATCTTTTTGACCCGGTCGCTGCCACGTTCCTCGTTTCGCCCTAGAACCGCTACCTTTGAGCCCGCTTGAGCCAAACCTTGGGCGATCGCCCCCCCCAATACTCCCGTGGCGCCAATCACGGCGGCGACTTGGCCCGTCAGATCAAACAGTTTCATAGGCCCGTCGTCAAAACAGCGGATACAAGAGCGGGGCCAGCGGAGAGCCTGCGCTAAAGACCAGGAGCAGGCCCAACACCAGCAAAATTACGATCAGGGGCAGCAGCCACCATTTCTTTTCCTGGCGCAAAAAACGCAGGAATTCTTTGAAGGTCTGCCACACATCCAGGCCCTATTTCACCGCCACTTTCCCGGCGCCCTGGCCGGCTTCAAATTCCGATCCGTGGACGTGATGCGGCAACACGAGGTGTTCTTCAGTCCCGGTATCCTCTTCGGGGATGCGCATGGAGTAAAACGAGCGATACACAAAAATCAAGGCCACGAGGAAAAAGAAGATGCCAATGCCCGTCTTCAGGCCGCGATTCGTCATGGTGACGGCAATTTCCACAGCCAGCAGACCAAAGAGGGTCGTAAATTTGATGACCGGATTCAGGGCCACAGAGGAGGTGTCCTTGAACGGATCGCCCACGGTATCGCCTACCACGGTGGCGGCGTGCAGGTCGGTGCCTTTTTGGCGAAGGTCCACTTCGACGATTTTCTTGGCGTTGTCCCAGGCCCCGCCAGCGTTGGCCATGAAGATGGCCTGGAAGAGGCCGAAAAAGGCGATCCCGATCAAGTAGCCGATGAAGTAATAGGCGTTGAAGAACGGCAGGGCCAGCGCGAAGCAGAACACCACGATGAAAATGTTCCACATGCCCTTCTGGGCATAGACCGTGCAGATGCGCACGACTTCCTTACTGTCCTTCTCCGACGCCGTGCTGGCGTCGAGTTTCATGTTCTCCTTGATATAGACCACGGCGCGATAGGCGCCAGTCACGACCGCCTGGGTGGAAGCGCCGGTGAACCAATAGATGACCGCGCCACCGGTGAGCAGGCCGAGGATGATTTCGGGCTGGACAATGCTCAAAGCATCCACGACCGGTTTAAACAAACCCGAAGTCGGGTTGAGTTCGTACATCCGTTGCAACAACATGATGATCCCAAACACCATCGTGGTCGCGCCTACGACCGCCGTGCCGATGAGAACCGGCTTGGCGGTGGCCTTAAAGGTGTTCCCGGCGCCGTCGCCTTTTTCGAGTTGATACTTTGCGTTCTCGAAGTCGGGGTTGAAGCCAAACTGCTTCTCGATCTCTTCCTTGATTCCTTTGCGGCCTTCGATCTGGCTCAACTCATAAACCGATTGCGCGTTGTCAGTGACCGGGCCGTAGCTGTCCACCGCGATGGTCACCGGCCCCATCCCGAGGAAGCCGAAGGCGACCAAACCGAAGGCGAAGATGGGAGCGGCGAAAAGAAACTTTGCCGGCATGATGGACAGCAAAGCGGCGTGGGTGGAAACCTGCCAGGCGGCGAACATAAGCACCATGATGACCAAGCCCATCCAGAACGCCGACATATTGCCAGCCACGAAGCCGGACAGGATGTTGAGAGACGCGCCGCCGTGTTTGGAACAGTTGGTGACCTCGCGGACGTGGCGCGAACTGGTGCTGACGAACACCTTCGTGAATTCCGGAATCAAAGCTCCGGCGACCGTCCCGCAACTGATAATCACGGACAGGACCCACCAGAGAGCGGGTTGCGCTGCGCCAGTGGCATCTTTGAAATCGCCGAGCAGCACTTTGCTCGCAATGAAAGTAATCACAATCGATACGGCAGAGGTAATCCAGACCAAGTGCGTCAAAGGCGCTTCGAAGTCGAAATCTTTCTTCGAGCCGAACATGGCTTTGCTGATGCCTTCGTTTACAAAATAGGAAACCAGCGAGGTCACGATCATCAGCGCGCGCATGGTGAAGAGCCAAATGATGAGGGTGGCGCAGATGGGTTGGCTCGCCGGCAGCGCAAGGGCCAGCGCTAGAAACGCGATCAGAGCCACGCCCGTCACGCCGTAGGTTTCGAAACCGTCCGCGGTCGGGCCGACCGAGTCACCCGCGTTGTCACCCGTGCAGTCGGCGATCACGCCGGGATTTTTCGGGTCATCCTCGGGCAGTTTGAAAACGATTTTCATCAGGTCAGAACCAATGTCGGCAATCTTGGTGAAAATACCGCCGCAAATGCGCAGCACGCTCGCTCCGAGGGATTCACCGATGGCAAACCCGATGAAGCACGGGCCTACCAGCGGGCGGGGGAGAAAAACGAGGATGCAGATCATGAAAAACAATTCCACGGCCACCAGCAGCAAGCCGACACTCATCCCGGAGCGCAAGGGAATGCCCAGCGTCGCGAGGGGGTTGCCCTTGAGCGCGGAGAAAGCAGTGCGCGAATTCGAGACCGTGTTGATCCGGATGCCGAACCAGGCGACCCCGTAACTGCCTAAAATGCCGAGGACGGAAGCGAGCAGAATCACGGACACGTTCGAAGCGATCTGGCCCGCCCCCAAGGCTTGTCCGGCCGCATCTTTGTGCTCCGTCAGGAAGCCGAAATAATAGACCATGCAGGCGGCGATCAGCACCCAAAGGATGGCCAGGAATTTCCCCTGGGTGAAAAGGTAGGTCTTGCACGTCTCCCAAATAATGTTGGAGACGTTGCGCATCGAATCATGCACCGGCAAGGCTTTGGTTTGTTTGTATTGCACCAGCCCGAAAACCGCGCCGATGGCGCAGATGACGATGCCAATGTACATGAGGGTCAAGCCGCCGACTCCGCCCAGCCCATCGAACTTGACCTGCGAGAGATCGGGGATATTGATGCTTTCATCGCCTGCCGAGGCGCTGAGCGCGCTCATTGCCAACACGATTAGCTGCCAAATGATAATTTTCGTTCTTGCCATAAGTTTATCCATTAACCGGCCCTGGAGAAATATTGCAGGACGGCTGGCCCCTTTGACAAGCAAAAAATGAAAAAGGCCTGAGGCATTGACCTCAGGCCTTTGGAATCGAAAATTCGAGAATCAGAGCGTGTGACCGTCTGTGCTGCCCAGACTGCAGGTGGGCGGGTTGGCGACAATGTCGATGGTGTAGGTGCCGCCGCCTGGACAAGTGGGTTGCACCCGGATGTATTGGTTTGCTCCGAAGAGGTCCGTATCGGCGGGGCTGTCGGCGTTGACTTTCTTTTGTTCCATTCTTTTGTTCCAACGCCCAGGTCGCCTTGGCGCCATTGACCTGTTTGAGGTTGGCGATGCAGGCGCTCTTCTGGCTGGCGCTGCGGGCTTTGACGAAGTTAGGGATGGCGATGGCCGCCAGGAGGGCGATAATCGCGACGACGATCATGATTTCCACCAAAGTAAAGCCCGTGGAGCGGCTGCGGTTGATTTTCATTTAATTTAGCTTTCTTTTTTAATATGTATGTACGAACGCAAGAGCCTGGCTGAAAGCTCGCCAAGAGTTTCAGGACTCACTAATCGCCCTCGCGGGCTGAATTTGTTTTTTTGAGCAAATGCTATACCAGAATTAGACTTGAGAACGTTAGCCCTGGTTGGCTCCGTTCAAAACCTCGGCTTTCCGGACGGGTGGATCGGGGTTGGGATCACGATCAGGACCAGGATTGACCTTACCGGAGTGTCCTGGATTTGGGCAGAGGTGAGTGAGAATGGGACAGGAGCGAAGGGGAAACGGGTAAATCCCAGCTCTCCCTCCTCTCCCTGAGTCTTTCAGGTGGATGCGCTCGCGCGGCGAGCGCATGACCTCGCAGCACAAGGCCACCCACCTTGTTGGCACACTTGTTTAGGGGTTCAAGTCGCAAAGTTCCACTTCGGGGAAATCTCACTCCAGCCCTCCCTCCCATACGACTCGCCGCCGCGAAGGGCTTTGGCGCAGCAGAGGGAGAAATCGAGGAGCTTGAGGCAGCCTTGGGCCTTCGCGCCAGCTACCAAGAAGTGCTTGACCGTTCAGGACGGACCTGCAAAGCATAACGCCATGATCAACTTGTCGTACGTCATGATCGGTTTGTTCTCGACGACTCTGCTTGCGTCGGCCGCCGATTACTCCCTCCACACTTTCAAAAAAATCCAGCTCAGCCAGGAATTTTGGTCTGAGGGGGCCAATTTTGGCGATTTCAATCACGACGGCCAAATGGACGTCGTGTCCGGTCCGTATTGGTGGGAAGGTCCGAGCTTCGAGAAACGTCACGAATACTATCCGGCAAACAAGAGTTTCAAGGTGAAAGGGGAGGGCGCAACCGAAAAGACCATTCCCGGTTTTGAGGGGGCGCTGGGCACGAACAACGCTTACTCGGACAACTTTTTTGCCTTCACTTACGATTTCAACAAGGACGGCTGGGATGACATTTTGATCTACGGGTTTCCAGGGTTGGACGCTTCCTGGTACGAAAACCCGCAGGGCAAGAAAAACCCCGGTGGCTCCGAACATTGGGCGCGGCACAAAGTTTTTGACGTGGTCGATAATGAATCTCCCACCTGGGGGGACCTGACCGGCGACGGCAAACCAGAAATTATCTGCAACTCCGGAGGCTACTTTGGCTACGTCGAGCCGGACTGGAGTGATCCCGCCAAGCCCTGGACCTTCCACAGGATTTCTCCCAAAGGGAACTGGCAGCGGTTCACGCACGGATTGGGTTATGGCGATGTGAACGGCGATGGCCGGATGGACATCCTGGAAGCGGGTGGTTGGTGGGAACAGCCGGCCTCGCTGGCCGGCGATCCCGAATGGGTCAGGCATCCGTTCAAATTCAGCAACGGCGGCTCCCACATGTTCGCTTACGATGTCAACGGCGACGGCCTCAACGACGTCATTACCTGTCTGGAAGCGCATGGTTACGGTCTGGTCTGGTACGAGCAGGTGAGGGAAAATGGCCAGATCAATTTTAAACAGCACGTCATCACCGGCAGCAAACCTGAACAGAACCGTTACGGGGTGTGTTTCTCCCAACCGCACGCGGTCGATCTCGTCGATATGGACGGCGACGGCCTCAAAGACATCGTCACCGGCAAGCGCTTTTGGGCCCACGGCGCTCACGGCGACGCGGACCCGAACGCGCCCGCCGTGCTCTACTGGTTCAAGCTGGTGCGCGGGGCGGACAAGAGGGTGGATTTCATCCCGTATTTAATTGACGACAATTCCGGCATCGGCACCCAGGTCGTCACCGGCGATCTCAACGGCGACAAATTGCCGGACATAGTGGTGGGCAACAAAAAGGGCACCTTCGCCCATCTTCACCAGGTGAAAGCGGTAAGCAAGGAAGAATGGGAAAAAGCCCAGCCCCGGCCGACGGCAGCCCGGTGAGGGCCGGAGCATGTCCGACATCTTTGCGGGTGGACGCCGCTGTTGCATGGAGAAAACCGAAATCCGAAATCCGAAATCCGAAAGAAACCCGAACATCGAAATCCGAGCCAGCAGCCCGGAGACCTTTCGGATTTCGGCCTTCGTTCGGATTTCGGGATTCGGATTTCGGGTTTGGCAGTTGTCGATGCCGGGGCGACGGTTTCCGGCGCGTGTATTCGTGGGTAAAGCCCCAGGTGAGAGGGGCTATTATCGGGCCATCCGCCGTCCTGGCCTGGCATGAAACTCCGCTTGGGTAAACTGCTCTGGGCTGGGGTGGTCCTGCTGGGGGCGGGAGCGTATGCCACACTGGCCGTTCGCCGGGGAGAACACATTAGCTCAGCCTATCTCCTGCTGGCAGCACTTTGTTCCTACGCAATCGGGTTCCGGTTTTATTCGAAATGGATCGCGGCGCGGGTGCTCATGCTCAACGACCACCGCGCCACACCGTGCGAGACGCATGATGATGGCCGGGACTTCGTCAAGACCAACAAATGGATTGTCTTCGGCCACCACTTCGCGGCCATTTCCGGGCCGGGCCCCCTGGTCGGGCCTGTCCTGGCGGCGCAATTCGGTTATTTGCCGAGCGCGCTGTGGATTCTGATCGGCGTGGTGCTGGGAGGCGCGGTGCAAGATTTCGTGATCCTGTTTTGCTCAATGCGGCGCGACGGCAAGTCGCTCGCTCAAATGGTGCGGGAAGAATTGAACAGCACCGCCGGGTTCATCGGAGTGGCGGCGATTCTGGCGATCATGATCATTTTGCTGGCGGTGCTGGCGCTGGTGGTCGTCAACGCCCTGGCCGAAAGCCCGTGGGGAGTGTTCACCGTCGGGGCCACGATTCCGATCGCCATGCTCATGGGCGGCTACCTGCGATTTTGGCGAGTCGGCAAAGTGATGGAGGCTTCTGCCATCGGAGTGGTGCTGCTGCTGTTAGCCGTCTGGGGCGGGAAGTTTGTCTATGCCGACCAGGAAGGCCTGGGGAAGATGTTTACTTTCGGAGCGGAACCGCTGGCGTGGGCCATCATCGTCTATGGTTTGGCGGCGAGCGTTCTGCCGGTCTGGCTGCTGCTGGCGCCACGGGATTACCTCAGCACTTTCATGAAACTGGGGACCATTTTTGCGCTCGCTTGCGGAGTATTCCTCGTTTTGCCGCGCCTGCAAATGCCGGCGGTCAGCCAGTTCATTGATGGCACGGGTCTGGTCGTTCCCGGGAAGTTGTTCCCCTTTTGTTTCATCACCATCGCGTGTGGCGCCATTTCCGGGTTTCACACCCTCATTGCCAGCGGCACCACGCCCAAGATCATCACCCGTGAAAGTTACGCCCGTTCCGTCGGTTACGGCGCGATGTGCCTCGAGTCATTGGTCGCCATCATGGCCCTGATCGCGGCTTGCACGCTGGAACCGGGAGTCTATCTCAGCTTGAACGTGAAGGGCCTGCCCGTCGAAACGGTGGCCAAGGTCACCGCCACGGGGTTCCCGGTGACGACCGAGACCATGGACTCGCTCGCGCGGCAAGTTGGCGAGAAAACCTTGTTCAATCGATCCGGCGGAGCCGCCACGCTCGCCGTCGGAATGGCCCAGATTTTTTCTTCAACCGTCAAGGGAAGATGGCTCGACCTTTGGTATCACTTCGCAATCATGTTCGAGGCTCTCTTTATTCTGACCACGCTGGACGCGGGAACGCGGGTCGGGCGCTATCTGCTCCAGGACGCGCTGGGGAATCTATGGAAGCCGTTGGCTGATACAAGAGGCTTCGGAGCGAATATGCTGGCGAGCGGGCTGGTCGTGGCGGGCTGGGGATACTTCTTGATCCAAGGCGTGAGGGACCCGGATGGCGGGGTGAAGGCGCTCTGGCCTTTGTTCGGCATCGCCAATCAATTGCTCGCCTCCATCGCGCTCTGCCTGGCGACGACGGTGATTTTGAAAATGCAATTGAAGCCGGTCGAGGGAACGCCAAACCAAGCGGCTGGCTCAAGAGTAGGCCGCCCGCTCTTTGCGTTGGTCACCCTCTTACCGCTGCTCTGGCTGCTGTCGGTGACGATGACTGCGGGGCTGGAAACCATTTTCCACCACGAACCCGATCCGAAACGGCCTCGGATCGGCTTTTTGCAGAAAGCGGCAGAGCTGGATGAAAAGTCACCTGGACTGAAAGAGGCTCTGGCCGCAGCGCAACTGGCTGGCAAAGAGGAGGCCGTCGTCGCAGCGCGAAAGAATCTCCGCAATAACCGCATTTTGCTTTTCAACAATCGGATCGATGCGGTGGTGGCGGGAAGTTTTCTGGTGCTGGTTTCCTTTATTTTCATTCTCAGTGTTTGGGAATGGGTTTTGTTGCTGGCCCACCGGCGTCTGGCACTGTTGCACGAAGCGCCGCCGGTCTGGCTCCCCGAATATGCGGTCGTCGAAAGCCAGCCGATGCGCCTGCTCAGTTTGGTAACACTGGCGCTGGCACTGGCCAAAGAAATTTCCGGCGAGGCGCATCTCGAACGTGCTCAGCAGATGGCCAATACTTGCAGTTGCGCGCGTTCGGAGCATTCCGATTACGGCGCCTCATCCCCCGCTGCGAATCCGTTCGAGAAGCGGGAGGAAGCAGATCACCGGAAGCTGGAACAGCAAGTTTACGTCGAGTCGGTGGAGCACCGCTTCAAAGGTGTGAACCGCTGCTGCTGATTCCCATCGCAAAACTAAAATCTAAAATCTAAAATGAACGGGATGGAACGGATTGGTTTGTTTGGCGGTTCGTTTGACCCGGTGCATCACGGTCACCTGCTGGTCGCGCAAGCGGCTTGTGAGGAACTGGCTTTGTGGCGCCTGTTCTTCATTCCTGCGGCACAATCGCCTTTCAAGCCGGATTCTCATCCGGCCGCGGCGAGCCAGCGGCTGCGTTTGTTGCGTCTGGCCCTCGCCGGGCTAAGCCGTTATGAAATCGACGAGCAGGAAATCGAGCGTGGCGGCATTTCCTACAGCATCGACACGGTGCGCGATTACGCGGCTCGATTTCCGCAGGCCCAGCTTTTTTATCTGATTGGCGCGGATCATGTCCCGCAACTTCCCAAATGGCGTCAGGCCGGAGCGTTGGCCAAGCTCGTCGAGTTCGTGATCATCCCCCGGCCAGGCGAAACACCGGCGGTCCCGCAGCCCTCGTTACGGCATCGCACGCTGGCCGGTTTTCCATTGGGCGTCTCCTCCTCGCAAATTCGGGCGCGGATCAAAGCCGGATTGCCTATCGATCTGTTGGTGCCGAGTCCGGTCGCTGAGGTCATTCGAAGCGAGGGGTTGTATCGGGTGCCCTGTGTGGATGGGCAATGACTCATGGTCAATGACATGGCGGACCTGTTGTCTTTTCTGCAAAAGCCTGAAGGCCGGCTGTTCCCGGAGGCCAGGTGAGCCGAGACGCGCTCACTCGGCGAATTTTTTCTTCTCGGCGGCGCTGGCCTCCTTGAAATCGCTGAGTTTCCCCTTTCTCAAAGTGCCATCCTTGAGTTTCAAGGTTATTTCTGGCGGCCAGCCGGCTTGAGCTTCCACGAGGCTCTCCACCACGCCGACGGCGCGCGAAATCCGATGCACCATGATCTCACCGAGGTAGCCGCGTCCAGTCGCCGCTGTTTTCGTCTTTCCCATAGACCGTGAAAGATAGGGGGAAACATAAATCGATTCAATCTGCAACTTTTTGCTTGCATCGCGGCGGTTTTTCGCTGAATCTCTCCGCCCTATGGCAAAAGCATTAACCAAATCACAAATCACAGCGTCCATCGCTGAAACGTCGGGCATCACCAAAAAGCAAAGTGGAGAAATCCTCGAAGTGATCGCGCAACTGGCTTACAAGAACGCCAAAAACACCTTTACCTTCCCGGGCCTGGGCAAACTCGTGCTCGTGAATCGAAAGGCTCGCATGGGGCGGAACCCTGCCACGGGCGAAGCCATCAAGATCGCGGCCAAGAAAGTGGTCAAATTCCGGGTCGCCAAAGCGGCCAAGGATGCGATCCTGGGCGCCTGATCATTTCCGGCTCTTTTCCCACCAGAAGGCAGGGGACCGTTCTCCTGCCTTTTGTTATGCCGCCTGCCGATGTTGTCCGTCGCGGAGTTCCTCGACCTCGGCATGCAAGGCTTCGATCTGCTCCGGGCGAAGGCGGCCCCCAGCCATTCGTTGCAGTTCTGCCTTGGTGATGCCCGTGTTCCGGCGGTAAGCGGCCTTGATCTGTTGTGGGACATTCTGGACTCTGTGAACGTCTTCCAGGCAGCTCATCCGCCCGGCGGCCACGCCCGGATGGTTTGTCAGGCTGGCGGCGACACGCTGATTGTGCGCGGCCAGGATCGATTCAAAAGGGGTGTTCGCCGGCAAGCGCAAAGCATCGACTCCCGGCGGGGAGTCCAGCTTGCCCGCTGCCTCCGCGTTGCTCGTCGTGACAAATGTGCCGTCGGCGAAGTGCGTCTGCAACTCCAGCGCTTTGAGACCTCCGGCCGCAAACGAGCGCACGGGCGTGGCCAGCTTGAAGTGATAAAGATAAGCCAGCCACGTCCCATCATGGCCGAGCATCGTCCGCAACAAAGTGCGGTTCCCCTTGCTGGTGCGCTGGAACGTCAGGTTCTCCTCATCACCCAACAACGCGAAACCATGGCCCTCCAGCAAGCGTTGGCTGGCCGCATACCAGGCCAGGTCCAGATGGCTGAAATCCTGAGCGTTCACGGCTGCGTATTCGTAATGAGTCTCGCAGAGCGCCTCGACGCTTTGGGCCACTTTCTTAGCGGCTTGACGGGTGCTCTGCGCCTGGCGCTGCCGCAATACCACCAGCACGCAGCCCGACACCAAGAGCAGTGTTCCGGAAACGAACTTGCTCGTCCAGGTGGAGACTGGCTCGCCCACAGCGCAAATCAGGGGCGCTGATGGCACATAGCGCAATGACACGGTGCCGCCCGCTTCAGCTTTGGAGTACTCGCCTTTGTTGACCAGCACTCGTCCTTGGACGGAATCTCCGGACCCGGTTTGAAAGCGCAGGGAAAGATAATAACGATCGCCGCCTCGGGTGCTGCGTTTGACTGAGCGATCAATCACTTGGGCTGTGGCTGTTTTGCCCTCGGCCGCCAGGCGTTTGCTGTTCTGATAATCTTTGACTCCAGAGCAAATCATCCAGGGGCCGAGCATGGCGGCAACTGTTACTAACAAAAGGTTCCTGAGTTTCATACCTTTGGCGTACATCGGCTTTCGAGGCGGCCAGCTTGAGAAACGCACCCTCTTTCCTGCCTCGCCTGGTGCGCATCTTTTTCGCTGGCAAACCCGAAATCCGAAATGCGAAGCTCGGACCAGGATCAGCCTCCATTCGGGATTCGGCCTTCGGATTTCTTTCGGATTTCGGATTTCGGATTTCGGATTTGGCGCCCACGCCCGTGCTCCTCTCCGGGTGACGATTTGACCTTTGAACTTTGGCGTTCGGCTGGCTACGCTCCTGCTCGTGGTCGCCGACATCTCCATCGTAGTCCCGGTCTTTAATGAGGCCGACAACATCTTGCCGCTGGCGCGGGAGGTGGCGGCTGCCCTGGCTGGCGACGCCCGCAGGTATGAACTGGTGTTTGTGGATGATGCGAGCACGGATGACACATGGGGAAGGATCCTGGATGCCCGCCGGCTAGACTCGCGCGTCCGCGGGTTAAGGCATTGCCGGAACAGCGGCCAGAGCGCCGCCCTTTGGACCGGACTACAGAACTGCTCCAGCCCGATCCTGGCCACTTTGGACGGTGACTTGCAAAATGACCCGGCTGACTTGCCGCGTCTGCTTGCTGAACTGGAACGGGTGGATTTTGTCAGCGGCGTGAGACTCAGCCGTCAGGATAATTTTGTGCGGCGCGCCTCTTCGAGAATTGCGCGCTGGGCGCGCAAGACCGTGCTGCGAGTGGACTTCCAGGATACGGGCTGCGCCCTCCGCGCCTTCAAACGGTCAACGTTGGACGGCTTGTTCGCCTTCAACGGTCTCCACCGCTTTCTTCCCCTGCTCGTTTATGGCAACGGCGCCACGACAGTGGAAATCCCCGTCAATCATCGTCCCCGGGTGGCCGGGGTGTCGAAGTATGGTGTCTGGAACCGGCTCGGAAGGGGCGTCTCCGATCTGTTCGCCCTGGCTTGGTACCAAAAGCGGCGCCTCCGCCCAGTGCCTGCTACGGAAACAAAGTAACGGCCAACCGCGTTCAAAGTGCCGCCACAGGAGCGCCGCTGACCTCGGGTTCCTTCTTCTGCGGCGGACGGAAAAAGAGCGCCAACGAGATGGCGGCTACAATTGCGGCCACGCATGGCAGGAGGAAGAGGGTCTGGAAATCCACGACGCCCCCTTTGTTGAAGGTCGTTCCGATGAGGGTCGGGCCGATCAGGTTCGCCACCAGCGGACCCAGGCCAAGGATCATGAAGTTGAACAAGCCTTGCGCACTAGCGCGGGCGTCTTTGGGGAAGAACTCATCCACGAAGATATAGACCGTAGCGAAGAAGAACGCGTAGCAAATCCCATGCAGCACGTTGACGAGCACAATGAGCTCTTTGAACTGCGGCAGGAAGGCGAAGACGGCGAAACGTCCAGCATGCCCCAGGATCCCGATGACCATGGTCTTGCGCCAGCCGAGAGACTTTAGCGCAGAGCCCAAAACGAACATGGTCAGGATTTCCGCAATCTGGCCAATGCTCATGACGGGCATGATCCAGTTGCCCGGAATTCCAACGCTTCCCAGGAACCGGCCCGTCCAGTTGAAGAAGAGATTATGCACCGTGGCATCGACAAAGGTGACCGCCCAAAGCACCAGAATGAATGGGAGGCCCAGCAGTTTCATCGCCTCCAGCCAGGCCAGTTTGGCCACGCCCGTTTCCGCGGGTTTGGGCGGCGTGTGAGGCAGAGTCAGACTGAATCCGGCCAACACCAGGGAGGCGATGCCGGCGACGATGAAGGTCCAGGTCGTGCCCTGCTGCAAGGCCGCGCCTCCCAGGCCGGAGCCTAACACTGTCCCCAGCCAATTGATCAGACCCTGGGGGTTGGCTTCCTTCACTTTGGCCCAATCGACGAGGATAAACGTGAACGGCCAGGCGGCCAGAATCCAGCCGATGGTGCCCCCCATTCGCACAATGCCGAATTCCTTTTGCGCATCTTTCATCTGAGCAAAGGCGATGGAGTTTGTGATCGAAATCGTGGGCACGTAAAGCAGGCAATGGACGAGCATCAAAGAGAAAAAAGGCCAAAAACTTTTCACCCAAGCCAGCGAGAGGATGGCCAGGCCGGCAAGGAGATGACTGACGGCAAGAAATCGTTCGGCAGCGAAGTTTCGGTCGGCAAATTGGTTGCTGAAGAACATCCCTACAATGGCAGCGATCGGGAAAGCGTTCAAAATCCAGGACTGTTCTCCCGGCGTAAATCCCAGACTCGGCAGGTAACCAAAAATGAGCGGCAGCCAGGCGCCCCAGATGAAGAACTCCAC
>WNFM01338869.1_pt1 | contig 14716 bp, 15 predicted proteins | sample 5400271 | NCBI WGS metagenome assembly WNFM01 (sample SAMN13153352, study PRJNA577476) | soil metagenome | isolation source: 60 cm saprolite on Douglas fir-dominated hillslope | place: USA:California | collected 2013-09-17 | reverse complement strand
ACTGCCGCCCTGAATGAAAAATCTCCGGATGTCCCCCACCGTCTCGGCGCGGTTCGCCAGCGCCTCGTGATCCTGCCTTAAGAGCCTCGTTCCCCTCGTCTCCCCTGCGACAGAATGTGCGTCGTGAACGACGTCATCGGCCGCTTCGCACCCTCTCCTACGGGGCCGTTGCACCTCGGCAGCCTCGTGGCCGCGGTCGGTTCATGGCTCTTCGCCCGGCAGGCGGGTGGGCGGTGGCTGGTGCGGATGGAGGATCTCGACACGCCGCGCATCGTGCCTGGCTCCGCGGAGGAGATTCTCGGCGCACTCTCGAGGTACGGGCTGGAGTGGGATGGCGAGGTCGTCTGCCAATCGCAGCGCATTGGTTTGTACGAAGAGGCGCTGGAGCTACTAAAGGCGCGCGGCCTCGCGTACGACTGCGCCTGTTCGCGCACCGAATTGCAGCGGGCGGCGTCCGCTCCCCTCGGCGCTGAAGCCGTCTATCCCGGTACTTGTCGTGGAGGACTGGCGGCTGCGCGGGTAGCTCGGGCCGTCCGGTTCCGCGTGTCGCCGCCGCGACCGGCGACTTCGTCATCAAACGCGCCGACGGGCCGTTCGCCTATCAACTCGCAGTGGTGGTCGACGACGCCGCGCAAGGCGTGACGCAGGTCGTCCGCGGAGGCGATCTCCTCTCATCGACGCCCCGGCAGATCGCCTTGCAACGCGCCCTCGGGCTGCCACAGCCGAGCTACGCCCATCTCCCTCTCGTAACCGGCGCCGACGGCACGAAGCTCGGCAAGCGCGACGGCGCGCTCTCTCTGCCTACTCTCGACGAGGCACGCGTGCGGGCGACTCTCGGTAACGCGCTGCGTACCCTCGCGGTAGATGTCGGCGAGGACGAGCCGCGGGCGATGCTCGAGGAAGCGTTGCGGACCTTCAACCCCGAAGGGTCCAAAATACCTCTTGCCTCTGACGTAACGTGAGGTCCTACCTTGACGTTCGTGCGCACGAACGTCAACTTTAGAGGAGGTTTCACGATGCCCTCCAGCCTCTGGCGAGTGGGCGAGCTGGCGAAGCGGACCGGAGTCTCGATCCGTACCCTGCACTGGTACGAAGAGATCGGCCTGCTTTCGCCGTCGCAACGGACTGAGGCGGGGCACCGACTGTATGCGGCCGAGGATCTGGGCCGCCTGCAGCAGATCCGGTCGTTGAGGCAGCTCGGCTTCTCGCTCGAGGAGATCCGCGAGTGCCTCGGCAGCCGGCAGTTTTCACCGCAGCAGGTGATCCATCTTCACCTCGGGCGCCTCGATCAGGAGATCGAGCTGCAGCAACGGCTGCGTGCCCGTCTGGAGGGGCTCGCCGCGCGGTATGGCGCGGCGGAGAGCGTCTCCGCCGAAGAATTCATCGAGACAATCGAGGCAATGACCATGATGGAAAAATACTTTACGAAAGAGCAACTGCAGGAGCTCGAGCAACGCAAGGGCGTGCTCGGCGCGGACGAGATCAAGGCCGTGGAGGGGGAGTGGCCGGAGCTGATTGCGAAGGTCCGGACGGAGATGGCCAACAACACAGCCCCCACCGACCCTCGCGTCCAGGCGCTGGCCAAGCGCTGGATGGAGCTGCTGCAGGCCTTCAGCGGCGGCAATCGCGAGATCGAGAAGAGCGCCGCCACGATGTATCGCAACGAGCCGGGCGTGTCGCAGCAGTACGGCGTCGACCCGAACATGTTCCCGTACATTCAGAAGGCCATCGACGCCGCGAAGGCGAAGTAGAAATGTCCATGCTCGACCCTCGACAGCGCGCGGCGCTCGATGACTTCGGCTTTGTCGTACTGCCGGACGTCGTCGATGCCCGCATCCTGGCGGCCCTGCGCGAGACGTTCGAGCGCGCGGCCGCGGAGCAGCAACAACCGGCGGGTGCCCGCGAGAGTGGCACCCGCCACGTGGAGCTCGAATTCGACACAGGCGACGCATTGGTCGCGGACGCCGTGGGGCATGTGATCGGGCGCGCCTTTGGTCTGATGAAGCTGGGAGGCCGTGACCCGTTGCCTGGGTTCGGCCAGCAGGGACTGCACACCGACTGGCGGGCACGCGCCGCCTGGGAGCCGTTCCACGCGGCCACGGCCCTCTGGCTGCTAGACGACTACACGTGCGACAACGGCGCCACACGCGTCGTCCCGGGGTCCCACCGCAAGGGCACGGTGCCGAAGTCCTTCGGCGATCCCGAGCGCCATCATCCCGACGAGAAGGTCGTCATCGCCCGGGCCGGCTCGGTCCTCGTCATCAACGGGCACGTCTGGCACAGCGGAACGCGCAACCGCTCGAAGGCATCACGGCGGGTGGTGCAGTGCGCATTTGCCGCAGCCGAGTTTGTAGGTCAGCTTCAGGTTATCCCGAGCCAGGGTGGCGGTTTGGGTGGGAGCGAGAGATCAAACCGCGGTGGATCGGGATGAACTCGCTGACGCGATCTGCGTCTGTTTTTGATCCCTCGCTGCCGCCCAACCGACCACCCTCGCTCGGGGATAAACTTGAAGTCCAGGATGGTGGCATTTCAGCTGCTCAGACCTTCGACGTTGACGTTTGCCGCACAACCGGAGCAGAATCCGCGAATCTCACGAGGAAGGAATACCGATGGCGACTAAGAAGGCTTCCGGATCCAAAGGTGGCGGCAAAGGTTTGGCCGCCGAGGTGCAACCGAGCGCAGATCTCTCCGCAATCGTCGGCAGCAAGCCGATTCCGCGCAGCGAAGTGACGAAGAAGGTGTGGGACTACATCAAGGCCAATGGCCTGCAGGACCAGACCAACAAGCGCATGATCAACGCGGACGAACACCTGAAGAAGATCTTCAACGGGAAGAAGCAGGTTTCGATGTTCGAGATGACAGCGCTCGTCAACAAGCACCTGAGCGCCAAGTAAGCCGCGCTCCACGACGCGACCTCGGGCCGCCCCTCTCGGGCGGCCCTTTGTTTTCAGAGCGTCAACGGATCCCGGTGTCGATGTTCACATTCAGGACCACAGTTCCGTTCGCCACGATGGTCGCCATGGCCGGAAGATCGCTGGTGCGATCGATGCCCGTGCGTTGAAGGTCGACTGTGTAGGTTCCCGGGACCAACAGGATCGTGTAAAGGCCCTGCGAGTTGATGTCGACGGTGAAGAGGAGTTTCGTCCGGCCGGCGTCGTAGACCAGGATCTTGCGCGCGGCGTAGGCTTCAGGCGGCGTCGGGCACGCCTGTGTTGTGGTCGTTGGTCCGGGGCAGTTCGGTCCGATGGTCACCGTTCCTGACAACCTACCGTGCGGCAGCGACGCCTGAGGATCCGTCGGGCTGCTCGAGCCGTGGCAGGCGGCCAGCGCGAGGATGAGGGCTACCGTGGTGATCCGCTTCAACACTTGCGCATTCTAGCTCTCGGGCTGCCAGAAGGCAGAAGTGGATGCCGCTGGAACGTTAGGCTTGCTTGCTGCTCGTCGCGCCGCCACTTCTGCCTTCTGACCTTCAATCACCCCAACACGTGGCGCACCGCCTCCACGGTTGGATCGATCTCCACGATCTGCTCGCTGCTGACGTTTTTCATGACTGCGTCGGTGTCTTTGAGGACGTGGCCGGTGAGGACGCAGACGATGCGCTCGTTTTCGTGCATGACGCCGGACGCACGCAGCTTGCGCACGCCAGCCAGGGTGGTGGCGGAGGCTGGCTCGCAGCCGATGCCCATGCGGTCGATCGTGCGCTTGGCCGCCATCAACTCCTCGTCCGTCACCTGTTCGACGACCCCGTTCGTGGCGCGGATGGCAGTCACGGCTCTGTCCCAGCTCACCGGATCGCCGATGCGTATGGCACTGGCGACGGTCTCGGCCTGGACGCGGAAGCGCTCAGCGAAGCTCGTTTCGAAGCCCTGGAAGAATGGATTCGCGCCTTCGGCTTGAATGGACGCCAGACGGGGGATGCGGTCGATCCAGCCGTAACGGCGAGCCTCGAGCAGAGCCTTGCCGAAGGCGCTGGTGTTGCCGAGGTTTCCGGCTGGAACGACGATCCAGTCAGGGGCCTGCCACTCGAGATCCTGCAAGAGCTCCCACACGATGGTCTTCTGCCCTTCGATGCGGAAGGGATTGATCGAATTGACAAGGTAGATGCCGAGGTGATCGCAGGCGGCGCGGACGAGGGTCATGGCGACGTCGAAGTCGCCGCGCACCTGGAGTACGAGCGCGCCGTAGGCCAACGTCTGTGCCAGCTTGCCGGCGGAGATCTTCCCGCTCGGGACGAACACGACGGCACGCAAGCCGGCCTGCGCGGCATAGGCGGCCAGCGAGGCGCTGGTGTTGCCGGTCGACGCGCATGCAACGGCCGTCGCGCCGAGGCGTTTGGCCTGGGTCATGGCTACAGTCATCCCGCGATCCTTGAATGACCCTGTCGGGTTCTCCCCTTCGTGCTTGAAGAGCAGCCCGTCCCGTTCGTAGAGTCGCGTCGCCCCTTCGGGATGCGTGACGATGTCATTGGTGTCAACGGAGAGCACGGCCTCGCGGAACCGCCAGACGCCGCTGGCGTTGACGGGTGAGCGGGCTCCGCGGCGGGCGTCGAAGATGCTGCGGTCGATGTGGCGGGCATCGCGCTCTACGGAGAGCAGGCCTCCGCAGTCGCAGGTGTAGCGGATGGCGTTCGTGTCGTACTCGCGGTTGCAACTGATGCACTGGAGACGTTCGCTCATGCGCGGCGCACTCCGTGCTGCGCGATCGGTGCCACGTGGCCGGTCGTAGGCACCTCGTCAAACGCTTCTTGCATGACAGCCGCGATCCGCGAGACGTCATCCTTTGCGCAGATCGCGAAGACCGTCGGGCCCGAGCCGCTGATCGAGCAGCCGAATGCCCCTGCATCGAGCGCCGCCTGCTTGACCCTGTAGAAGTGAGGGATGAGCGAGGCGCGTCGCGGCTCGGCGTAGTGGTCGTCGAGCGACCGGCGCAGGAGCGCGCCGTCTCCGGTAGCGAAGGCATGGACCATCGCGGCGACGTTGGCCATCTGAGCCACCCACTCGGCGCGGGGCCATTCCATCGGCAGGATCGCTCGCGCGGCCTTCGTCTCCACGCGAACGCGTGGCGTGACGAGCGCGACGTGCCAGTCGTCGAGAATGGGAAGCCTGATGACGTCGATGGGTTGGGCAAGCCGCGACAGCACGAGGCCGCCGAGGGTAATGGGTGCGATATTGTCGAGGTGGCGTCCCGATGCGTGCATCTCACCGGCGAGAGCTGCCTCGATCGTCAGCGTCGGTGCCGGCTCGACTCCGACAGCCACCGCCGCAGCATAGGCGCCCGCGACGCTGCTGGCCGCGCTGCCGCCGAGGCCTCCCGCCACGGGGAGACCCTTCTCGATGGAGATGGCGATGCCCTGGTCGCGGTCCAGCAGCTTCAGCATCGCGTGTGCCGCGATGTTCACGACATTCTGCGCGGGATCGGTCGGAACCAGCGCCGCGTCCCGGCCTCGCGCCTCTACGGGCGTATCGTTGCCATCGATCAGCTCCAGGGTGATGGTGTCGCCGATGTTGTCTACGGCCAGGCCGAGGATGTCGAAGCCCGGACCGACGTTGCCGATGGAACCGGGTGCGAAGACCGTGGCACGGCTCATCGCTTGCTCCGCCTCCGCTCCTCGACGGTGATGGCCACGATGTCGTTCAACACTCCCGCGGCCGTCACGTCCGCTCCCGCCCCGGGACCGGTGACGACGAGCGGGTTGGTCTTGTAGCGCTTCGAGTAGATGGCCACCTGGTTGGCCGTGCCGCGCAGGCTGCCCATGGGTGAGTTGCGGTCGACCGCTTCGATGCCGACGCGCAGGCCACGTTTGTCGATCTTGGCGACATAGCGCAGCACGGCATTCTTCTTCGCGGCAGCCGCCACGCGTGCGGCGAAGCCGGCGTTCAGTCTGGAGAGGTTGCTGACGAACGTGGCTGGGTCGGGGCTGTCCACGTCCGGTCCGAAGAGCGGTTCGACGGCGATGTCTTCGAAGTTCACGCGGCGGCCGAGTGTCCGGGCGAGGATGAGCGCTTTGCGCGCCACGTCCGTGCCCGAGAGATCGTCACGAGGGTCGGGCTCGGTATAGCCCAGTTTCCACGCTTCGCGGACTGCATCGGAGAACGGCCTGCCGTCCTCGAGCGCTGTCATGAGGAAGCCGAGCGTGCCGGAGAAGCAGCCGAGGATGGTCTCTACGCGATCACCGGCCTCGTTGAGCTTGGCCAGCGTGTCGAGCACAGGCAAGCCCGCGCCGGCAGTCGCTTCATAGCGCACGGAGAGGCCGCGCTCGCGGGCGGTTTCCATCAGCCGGTCGAACTCGATTTGGGGAACGGCGAGAGGTTTCTTGTTCGCGGTGACGACGTGAAACCCATGTTCCAGCGCCTCCTGCAGCAGCGGCGCGGTCTCCTCCGAGGTCAGGTCGATGAGGATGGGACGGTAGGATGGGAGGAGCCACAGCTCCTCACGCATCATGGTCTGCAATTGCTTGAGTGTGAGCGGCGAGTCGCGGTCGAAGAGTTTGCCACCCGCGGCTTTGTGTTTGGCGAGGCGCTGCAGTCCGGGTGCGGTGAATCCGTGCTCTTCGATCTTGATCCCAGAGCGGTCTGCGACGGCCACGACCTTGAGGTCGATTCCGAGCTCACGCCGAAGGAGTTTCTCCTGTGCCACGAGCTGCGCGACCAGCGCCCGCCCGATCTGACCAAAGCCTAGGAGGGTGAGCTTCGACTCGCGGCCCGTGGTGTCTGCTAATGGACGGACTTTGTCGAGCTGATATTCGGAATGCAGGGCCAGCAACGCCCTCGTGGCGTCGCCCTCGGCTACAGCGACAGTGATGTTCAGCTCCGATGAGCCCTGTGCGATGGCCAGGACGTTGACGCGCTCGGCGGCGAGGGAGGAAAACGTTCGTGCCGCAATTCCGGGGCGGCCACGCATGCCCAACCCGACGATGGCGATGAGGGCGATCTTGGTCTCCGCGTCGATGCGGTCGATGAGTTTCATCTTCCGCTCCAGCGCGAACGCGTTTTCCAGAGCTGCGACGGCGTGTTTCGCCTCGGCATCCGGGATGACGAAGCAGATGCTCGCTTCGACGGAGTGTCCAGCAGCGGATAGTGCGCCGAAGGCGCGGCCGGCCACGCCCGGGACGCCCATCATGCCCCCGCCTTCGATGGCCACGAGGGCCTGCTTGCGGATGGCAGTGAGGGCTCGCACCGGATACGCGCCGGGTTTGACGTCGGCAGCGATGCGCGTGCCGGAGCCGTCGCGGAAGGTGTTCCGCACGAGTAGTGGGATCTTCCGGTCGGCCAGCGGAATCATCGTGCGCGGGTGGAGCACTTTGGCGCCGTAGTAGGCCAGCTCGGCGGCCTCGCGATAGTGCAGCTCAGGTAGCACGCGTGCGTGTGGGACGCTCTTCGGGTCAGCGGTCATGAGGCCGTCGACTTCTTTGTACAACGTCAATAGCGATGCGCTGACGCTGCGCGCGACGATGGCGGCGGAGAAATCGGAGCCGCCTCGGCCGAGGGTGACAACTTCTGCCGCCGGTCCGCTGCCGAGGTAGCCGGGAAGGATGACGACGGCACCGCGTTCGAGCAGTGGAACGATGGTCTTCTTTGCGGCACGCTCGCACTTCGCGAGGTCCGGCCAGAGGCTGCCCAGTCGCTGCTCCGTGTGAATGACCTCGGTGGCGTCGAGGTACTCTGTGTCGATCCCCTCGGCTTTGGCGAACGTTGCGAAAATCGTGGCCAGGAGGCGTTCGCCGCGTGCCACCACGTTGTCTTGCGCCCGAGTGGTGAGCTCGCGCAGGACGGCGATCGATTCCGTCATCGAGCGCAACTCGTTCGTCGATTCGTCGATCGCACGATGCAGCGGGTGTCGCTTGCCGAGGAGCTCTGTGACGAGAGACGCGTGACGGGTGTGGAAGGTCTGCGCCGCTTCCGCGCAGGCCTCGCGATCGCCGTGTAACGCAGACTGCGCGGCGCCGAGGAGAAGGTCCGTCACGCCATTCATGGCGGAGACGATCACGACGAGTTGGGCGTGAGCAGCGCGGACGTGCGTCACGGCGGTACGTACCGCTTCAGCACTGCCGACGGCCACTCCGCCGAACTTGAAGACTTCCACGCGTTTCGTCATCGGAAAACCGGACGGCGAAGTATACGGACAGCGGTGGTTAGTCGTTAGTGGTTAGTGGTTAGGCCCACCCGCCCGGACTTGCGGTGATGTTGCCGGTGATTGGAAGACTCACGAAGCACTGCCTGCTTCCAGCGGGTCCGCATGGGTGGGCCTAACACCGCTAACTACTGACAACCGACAACTGAAAGAAAGTACAATCGCGCATCGAACAACCCCCGTCCTTCCGCACGCGTGTCGCGTTCGTGGGCGGCTTTCTCGCCGCAGGGAAGACAACTGCCATCGCGTCAGCGGCTCGGATGCTTACGGCACGTGGGTTGCGCGTGGCAGCCATCACGAACGATCAGGCGGCCGGTCTCGTCGACACGTCCACGCTCCTCGCCACCGGCGCGGAGACGGAGGAAGTTGTTGGCGGATGCTTCTGCTGCCGTTTCTCCGAGCTGGTCGAGGCGGCCGATCGGGTCCTGGCGCATCGGCCCGACGTCCTATTCTGCGAGGCGGTGGGAAGCTGCACGGACCTCGTAGCGACGGTGGCTGAGCCCTTCGCCGGGTTTTACGGAGAGAGCATCGAGCTGGCCCCGGTCTCGATCGCCATGCAGTTCGCCGGGCGAGGCGACGATGACGTGGCATACGTCTATGTCCAGCAATTAGCCGAGGCCGACCTCGTCGTGGTCAACAAGACCGATCGCAGCACGCCGGCGCAGCGTGAGGCAGTGACGAAGCTCTGCGGCGACCGTGCCCGCATCGAGGTCGCGGCGCTGACCGGCGCCGGAATCGAAGAATGGCTCGCACTCATCGCTCATGGTGCCTCGTGTGGCCACCCCCTTCGTGCCCTCGATTACGACCGCTACGCGCACGGCGAGTCTCTGCTGGTCTGGCTGAACGCCACGGCGACGATTACCACGCCGCACGACCCTCACGCCGTCGCCGAACGGCTGATCAAGCGCTTGGCGTCGCCGGGCATGGCGCACGTGAAACTGACCGTCGGCACGGTCCGTGCGCATGCGACGTCCTCGGCACCCCCTATGGTCTTCGACGACATCCCCATCGAGAGCGTGCCTCGCTCTCTCGTGACGATCAACGCGCGTGTGCGAGGCAATGCGGATGCGCTGCGGGACATGGTGCGCGACGCACTGCACGTCGTTCACGCTCACATCGACACGCTGCAGGCCTTTCATCCCGCCTACCCCCATCCGGAGAATCCGAATCCGTACCTCCAGATCCACGTGTGATCACCCCTTCACGCCTCGATACACATATGCGATCCCGAACGTCAGCGGCTTCCAGTCCATCCGGGAAAATGCGGCAGAGTCGCCCATGAGCGTCGCGAACTCCTGGCCGCAAGGAAAACGGGCGGTTGATGACTCCAGGTACTCGTAGGCATCGCGCTCCCCGGTGATGGCGCCGCCGAGGCGGGGAAGGAAGCGCTTGCGGTAGAAGTCGTAGAAAGCGCCAAAGGCGCGGCTACGCGGCTGGCCGAACTCGAGGATCACCACCCGGCCACCGCTGCGCACGACGCGCGCGAGCTCGGCGATCCCACGCGCCGGGTCACCCACGTTGCGGATCCCGAACGAGATCGAGGCGATGTCGAATTGGCCATTTCCGTACGGGAGCTTCGTGACGTCCGCGACCTCGAACTCGATATCCGGCGATTTTTGCCGCGCCAGGGCGATCATCTCCGGCACGAAGTCCGTGCCTGTAACGCTTCCCGTGGTGCCGACGGCCTTGCGGAAGGCGATGGCGAGGTCCCCCGTCCCGGTGGCGCAGTCGAGCACACGATCGCCTTCGCTCGCCCCCGAGTAACGAACGGACAACACCTGGTTGGCGCGGTCATAGCGGCCGGCGATCGAGGCGAACATCGCCCGGATTCGTTGCGGATCGGGGCCGGAGTAGTGGGGGCGAGTGGGCACTGACGTTTTAGTCTATCGCGATGAGTTCCCGAGCTGGCGTTGGGAGGAGGGAGGATCAAATTCAAACGCGCAGCCGCGACGCAACCCCTTCCCTCCCCAAAAACGCAAGACGGAGCTGCGTAATGCTCACTCCTCTTAGCCTTCCGTTTGATCCCTCGCTCCCGCCCAAACCAACCCCCCACGCTCGGGATAAACTGCGAACAATGCCGGCCCGTGACTTTGCCTTCGTCCAGACCGCGCCGAACCGCGTCTTCGTCGGCTGGGGTCCGTTCGAGCAGGCACCGCTGCGGCGTCCGGACCGCCCGGCATTTTTCATCAGTGACTTTTTTCTCGACGATCCTCATCCGTGGCGGCATCCCGCGACGTTTGAGGAGACGACGTTCGATGACCTGGCCTCGCGGTTCAGTGAAAGTGCCGAGCGTCCACGGATTGCGTGGCAGCAGCCGTCTGTGGCGGCCTGGGCGGAGTTGTTCGAGGCGGCCCGACAGTCATTCACTCGCGGCGACTTCAAGAAGATCGTGCCGGTGCTCTTCGAGAACGGGATGCTCGACGATCGCCAGGTCATGTGGCCATGGTTCTTTTCCCGCCTGGCCATGCTCCCTCCGGGCATGACGGCATACGGCTATTCGTACCAGAGTCATGGAATGGCGGGCGCCACGCCCGAGGTGCTCTTCAAGTCCGATGGGCGTGGGTACCAGACCATGGCCCTGGCCGGTACGCGGCCCATTGCGCACGCAGCGGAACTGCTACAGGACGCCAAAGAGTTGCGCGAGCATCGGCTAGTCGTCGACGACATCGTGCGGCGTCTCGCCCCGTTCGGGAACATCGAGATCGAGCCGCTCCGCATCCTGGAACTACCTACCCTTGCGCACCTGTACACGCCCATTCGCTTCGAGGAGACTCGGAACAGCGAGCGCATGTCATTTGCAGAGATGGTGCGCCGCCTTCACCCTACTGCCGCCCTCGGCGTCTCACCGCGAACTCCGCTCGGCGAGCGCTGGCTGCGCGAGGCCGACCGCGGCGTGAAACGCCGCACTTACGGTGCGCCTTTCGGCGTGGAGCGTGAGGACGGTCGCGCTCTAGCGCTGGTCGCCATCAGAAATGTTCAGTGGCATCACGACCAGGTGCGCATCGGAGCCGGAGCGGGCCTCCTGCCGGAGAGCCGTATGGAGCGTGAGCTCGACGAGTTGCGCGTGAAGCGCGACCAGGTCAAGGCTCTCTTCGGTCTCGACCGCGGCACTGGCGACGTCGTTCTCGCCGAAGACACGGGGAAAGCGGAGGCGTGGCCGCCGCCGTCGAGATGACCAACGTCGAACGCGCCCTCGACGTCATCTCCCAGGTCCGCAGCCACGGCGTGCGCGACTTCTGCGTGTGTGCCGGGTCGCGTAACAGCCCTCTGCTCGCGGCATTGTCGACGATTCGCGACGTCCATCTCTACTCGTTCGTCGATGAGCGCGCAGCAGCCTTCTTCGCCCTCGGCCGCGCGAAACGCGACGGGTTGCCGGTCGCGGTCGTGACGACCTCCGGCACCGCGGTAGCAGAGTTGCTCCCCGCCACGGTCGAGGCTCGTTACTCAGGATCTCCGCTCGTTCTCCTTACGGCCGACCGCCCGGCGCGCTTTCGTGGTTTCGGTGCACCACAGGCCATCGAACAGGAGGGGATCTTCGGCGTCTATGCGGAGAGAGACCCCGATGCGTGGACGAAGACGCGGCCCCTGCATGTGAACATCGAATTCGACGAGCCACTCCTCGGCGGAGACGAACCGCTCGTCGTTGGCTGCGAGCAGCCCTCCTGGAGCGCGGAGCAAGACTCTCTGAGCGCCGGCTTCCAGCCGGCTGGCGCAGCGGCTTCCCGCCGCCGCGCCGACACGCAGCCCGTCGAGCTCCCATTCCGGCAACCGCTCGTTCTCCTCGGCGCGCTGAGCACTGAGGATCGCGAGGCTGTTCTCGCGTTCGCGCTCGCGTACGGTGCGACCGTCTACGCCGAGCCGCTTTCCGGGTTGCGCGAGGAGCGCGCCCTCGCCTCCCAAGTTGTGCTCAACGAGCGGATGCTCGCCCGCGGAGCCTTTGACGGAGTCATCCGAATCGGCGGCGTGCCAACCCTTCGTTTCTGGCGGGATCTCGATGAGACCCTTGGACACATCCCCATCATCCACTTCGCGCGACTGCCCTTTGCTGGCCTGGCGCGCGGTGACGTGCGATCGATCGATGATCTGCCAGTCACGCCTTCGCCCGTCAGGCGTGACGATGACTACCTGTCCCGCGATCGCATCATGGCGGAGCAGGTGGCGGCGGTGTTTGACCACGAGCCACAGTCGGAGCCGGCACTCGTTCGCGCGCTCTCTCGGGAACTGCCGGCAAGCTCCCGTGTCTACCTCGGTAACTCGCTGCCCATTCGCGAATGGGATCTGGCCGCAACGCGCGAGGCGCGAGGGTTTGCGCTGGAGGCCAACCGCGGTGCGAACGGTATCGACGGCCAGCTCTCCACATTCTTCGGCTGGTGCAAGCCGCGAGTCGAAAACGTCTGCGTCATCGGAGACCTCACGGCGCTGTACGACCTCAACGCGCCGTGGATCTGTCCGCAGCTCAACAGCGGCGTGCGCTTCCGCATCATCGTCGTGAACAATGGAGGCGGCCGGATCTTCTCGCGCGTAGGGTCGCTGGCGGCGCTCGACCCAGCCTTCCGCCAGCGTGTCATCGAGAACGAGCACACTCTCCGCTTCGACGATTGGGCAGCGATGTGGGGTATCGACTACGAATGGTCAGGCCTCGTCACGCCCATGACTTCGGAGGCAGGGATGCGGCTGGTAACCGAGCTCGCGCCAGACACCGAAGCGACGAAGCGTGCGTGGGCTGCCTACGACGAGCTCTGGCGATGAGCCTCTACTGCACGCACGGCTTCCTTGGCGGTCCGTGGGACTGGGACTTCCTGGCCGACGCGGGGTTCAATGTCGGCCGACGCCCGTTTTTCTTCGGCGAGGAGCTTTCGACCGTTCCGCCGCTCGCCGTCTTCGCCGACACTCTGCGCGATTCGATCTCACCGGGCACTGTGCTCCTCGGCTACTCGATGGGCGGGCGCTTGATCGCTGAGGCTTTGGCGCGTGGCGCGCGGCCGTCAAGAGCCGTGCTGGTGTCCACGGGCCTCGGCATCGAGAGCGCCGAGCTGCGTGCCGCGCGTCGCGTCGCCGATAATGCCTGGGCGCGGCGGTTCGAGAGCGATCCGTGGGAACTTGTCCTCACCGATTGGAACGCCCAGGCAGTCTTCGGCGGTCATAGCGTCGACAGGCCGGAGTCTCGCTATAGCCGCTTGGCGCTCGCCGCGGCCTTACGGGAGTGGTCACCCGGTCTGCAGGAGCCGCTGGCGCCGCGCCTCGCCAGCGTAGACGTCCCCACGCTCTGGATCGCAGGAGAGCGCGACAAAAAGTACGTCACCGAAGCGGAGCGTGGCGCGGCGCTCATGCCTCGCGGGGAGGTCGCGATTCTCGAGAACGCCGGCCACCGCGTGCCGTGGGAAGCGCCTGAAGCCTTCATTGCGACGCTACGTGCGTTTGTCGAGATGCGATAGGTTAGATGCTAGTTACTAGATGTAGATGCTAGTTCTACTTCGCTTGGTTGACCTCCGTGATCTCGCGGTCTCTGTGGTCGATCCGTAGAAGCAATCAGCCGAGCCCGAACTAGATCTAACTGGCATCGTGATCTAGCCTCTAGCAACTAGCGACTTTGATAGTCTCCGCTCGCTATGGCAGAAACCTGGACCTCGATCCGCGACTTTAAAGACATCAAGTACGAGCGCACCGAAGACGGCATCGCCAAGATCACAATCAACCGCCCTGAGGTGCGCAACGCGTTCCGTCCCCAGACCGTCGGGGAGTTGAAGGAAGCGTTCGACCTGGCCCGCGACGACGGCGAGCTCGGCGTCATCATCCTCACAGGCGAAGGGCCTGATGCCTTCTGCTCCGGTGGCGACCAACGCGTTCGCGGGAAGGCCGGCTACGTCGACTCCAAGGGCGTGCCGCAGAAGCAGATCCGCTCGCTCCCGAAGCCCGTCGTGGCCATGGTGGCGGGCTATGCCATCGGCGGTGGTCACGTTCTGCACGTCGTCTGCGACCTCACCATCGCGGCCGACAACGCACGATTCGGCCAGACCGGCCCGAAAGTCGGATCGTTCGACGGTGGCCTCGGCTCTTCGTACCTCGCCCGCATCGTCGGTCAGAAGAAGGCCCGTGAAATCTGGTTCCTCTGCCGCCAGTACGACGCTCAGCAAGCGCTCGACATGGGGCTCGTCAATCACGTCGTCCCTCTGGCCAGGCTGGAGGAAGAGACGATGCAGTGGTGCCGCGAGATGTTGCAGCTCTCGCCAATGGCGTTGCGTTGTCTGAAATCCGCGCTCAATGCCGACTGTGACGGTCAGATCGGCCTGGTCGACTTCGCTGGCAACGCCACTCTCCTCTACTACCTCAGCGAAGAGGCGCAGGAGGGGCGAAACGCTTACGTGGAGAAGCGGAAACCCGACTTCAAGAAGTTCCCTCGATTCCCGTGATGTTGCGACCCTGGCTCCTCGCCGCACGGCCGAAGACGCTGGCAGCCGCCATTGTCCCGGTGCTGGTTGGGACGGCACTGGCCTCTCGAGGACCGCGTCCCATCGACTGGTGGCTGTTCGCCTGCACTCTTGCCGGGGCGCTGCTCATCCAGATCGGTACGAATTTCGTCAACGAC
>WNFM01084791.1_pt1 | contig 14720 bp, 14 predicted proteins | sample 5400271 | NCBI WGS metagenome assembly WNFM01 (sample SAMN13153352, study PRJNA577476) | soil metagenome | isolation source: 60 cm saprolite on Douglas fir-dominated hillslope | place: USA:California | collected 2013-09-17 | reverse complement strand
TTCGTCGCCTGGGCGGCGGCGGGCTGCGAGCCGGACGAGATGGGCATCGGCCCGATCTTCGCCGTGCCGAAGCTGTTGAAGCGCCATGGCCTGAAGATCGAGGACATCGACCTTTGGGAGCTCAACGAAGCCTTCGCCAGCCAGTGCCTGTACTCGCGCGACAAGCTCGGCATCGATCCCGACAAGTACAATGTCAATGGCGGCTCGATCGCGATCGGCCATCCCTTCGGCATGACCGGCGCGCGTCTCACCGGCCATCTGTTGCAGGAAGGCCATCGCCGCAAGGCCAAGTGGGGCGTCGTCACCATGTGCATCGGTGGCGGTCAGGGTGGCGCGGGCCTGTTCGAAATCTACTGAGATTTTTTGAGCGGCTCGCTACCGAGACGCAGTAAACAGAGAACACAAACAAAGAAAATGGCTCCGCGAGGAGCCATTTTCCGTTTGAGACTTCCGTTTGAGGCGGTGAAGCCTCAGTAACGATCCTTCTTGATCACGACGACGCGGTCGTTGTGGTGCCAGCCGCGATGCCAGCCACGGTCGTGCTCGCGGAACTCGGCGCGCGCGCCGTAGCCATGATGCCAGCCGCGATCGCCACGCTTGATCACAACCGTCTCAGCACTTGCAATCGACGGCGCCGCGATAACGATCGCGCCAAGCGCGGCCAACACATATCCAAACTTCTTCATGTCTGTCCTCCTCAATTGAATCGAGGATGTAACAGCGCAGCGATGCGATCGTTCCGATGGAACTAGCATAGAATTCTGAACACCTGTTCAGCCAGGATTAACGCGCGCGAGGCTAGCGCGCTTCACTGTCAATCCATGATCGCCTGATACACCAGCGCATTGATCTTCTGCCGGTAGTGCCAGCGGATCGGGCCCGGTGCGGCGGAGAGATAGACCACGGCAAGTTCTTCCTTGGGATCGACCCACCAGTCGGTGCCGCTGGCGCCGGGCCAGGAGAATTGTCCGACCGAGCCCATCATCCGGATCACGCCGGGCGTGGTGCGCACCGCAAGGCCGAGACCGAAGCCGTAATCGGCGCGGGTCGGATCGGCATTGCCGACCAGATTTTTGATGTTCGGGCCCAACTGGTCGGACAGCATATAGGCGACTGTCCTGGGTCCAAGCAGGCGGGCTTCGCCAGAGCGTCCGCCGTTCATCAGCATCATCGCAAAGCGCAGATAGTCCGACGCGGTGGAAGCGGCGCAGCCGCCGCCGCATTCGAATTTGAGCGGCTGGGTCAGTTCGGGGCTGCGCGCCTGCGGCCTGCCGGTGTCGGGATCTGCCGGCAGCGGCTTAGCGTAGCGGGCGGCCTTGTCCACTGAGACCGAGAAGCCGGTATCGGTCATTCCCAACGGCGCGAACAGGTTGGCCTGCAGATATTGTCCGAGCGTCTGGCCGCTGATCTTTTCGATGGTCTGTCCGAGTACATCGAGACCGAAGCCATAGTCCCACACGGTTGCGGGCTGATAGAGCAGCGGCAGCGAAGCGAGCTTGTCCATGAAGGCAGCGCCATCATAGTCACGCGCGGCGTCGCCGCTGCCGGCCGGATACATCTTGTGCACCGGCGTATTGCCGCGTCCGCCGTAGATCAGACCAGAAGTGTGCCGCATCAGGTCCTGGATCGTGATCGGGCGCTCGGCCGCTACGGAGCCGGTGAGCCCGTCGCCGTCGAGCACCGCAACGCGCATATTGGCGAACTTCGGAAAATACTTGCTGAGGGGATCGTTGATCAGGAGCTTGCCCTGTTCGTACAGCATCAGGCCGCCGACCGCCGTCATCGGTTTGGTCATCGAGGCGATGTTGAAGATGGTGTCGGTTGTCATCGGGATATTGGCGGCCTTATCGCGCCAGCCATAGGCGTCGAGCGCGACGAGCTTGCCGCGGCGCGCGATGGCGATGACGGCGCCGGGCGTTCGACCTGCCGCGATATCGGCTTTCAGGGTTTCGCCGATCCGCGCCAGCCGTTCGCTGGAGAGGCCAACGTCTTCGGGCTTGGCGCGGGGCAGGGGACCGTCGGCGAACGCTGCTGACGATGCGAGCAGGCCAAACGCAAGCGCGACAACTCTCATTGAAACCATGGACGCCTCCCGTCGGGCTCTGCGGCCCTTGTTTTGATGGCTAAGCCTAGGGCAACACGCTCCGGCAGGCCAGCGGCGCGGCCATTCATTTTTGCGTGGGCTGGCAGTGGGCGGCCGCGCATCGCCTTGCGCAACGCCGGTCGCAGGCGCATCATTGCGCCACAAAAAAACATATCAGGGGGAGCGTTGTCATGACCGGGCTTTCACGCCGTGATTTTCTGAGCCTGAGTGGATCGGCGGCGGTGGCCGCGATGGCCGGTCCCGCCAACGCCGCGATGGGACCGAACGACAAGTTCGACCTCGTGATCAAGGGCGGCGACGTGCTCGACCCCAGCCAATCGCTGCGCGGCAAACGCGACATCGGCATTCGCTGGGGCGTGATCGAGGCGGTCGAAAACGAAATCCCCGCCGCCCGCATCTCGAAGAGTATCGACGCGTCGGGCAAGCTGGTGACGCCGGGATTGATCGACCTGCACTGCCATGTCTATCCCTACGGCTCCGCGATCGGCATTCCTGCCGACGAACTGGTCCAGTTTCAGGGCACTACCACGGTGGTTTCGGCGGGCGACGCCGGCGTCAACAATCTCGCGGCGCTGCGCCGTTACATCGTGGCGCAATCGCGGGCGCGCATTTATGCATTCGTCCATATCGCCAACAATGGATTGTCTGCGTTCCCGGTCGCCGAACTCTACAACATCGACGTGGCGCAGGTCGAAGCCTGCGCCATGGCGCTCGCCGAAAATCCGGATTTTCTGATCGGCGTCAAGGTGCGAATGTCGGAGAACGTCATCTACAAGCACGGCCTCGAGCCGCTGAAGCGCGGCATCCAGGCCTGCGAGATGTGCGGCTGGCCGGCCAAGATGATGGTGCATATCGGCGGCGTCGAGACCAAGGAGCTGATGTCGCAGATCCTCGACCTGCTGCGGCCCGGCGACGTGCTGACTCATGCCTTTTCCGGCTTCCCCAACAATGCCGGCGTGTTCACCAACATCGTGCAGGACGGCAAGCTGCTGCCGGCGGCACTGACCGCCAAGCAGCGCGGGGTCATCTTCGACGTCGGCCATGGCGGCGGCAGTTTCGATTTCACGGTGGCAGAAGTGGCGATCCCCGGCGGCTGCACGCCCGACACGATCTCCTCCGACATTCACGTTTTCTCCGGCAACTCGCCCGGCATGCCCTATCTGCCGAACGTCATGAGCAAGTTCATGACGCTGGGCTTCTCGCTGGAGCAGGTGGTGACGATGGCAACCACGGCGCCGGCCAAGATCATCAACCGCGCGCCGAAAATCGGCACGCTGCAGGTCGGCGCACCCGCCGACGTCGCGATCATGGATCTGGTGGAAGGACCGGTCTCGTTCGTCGACACCCGCAACAACAAGCGCGACGGCAAGGCTTTGTTGAAGCCGGTACAGACCGTGATCAACGGCGTGCCGTTCGGCCGGCCCTATCAGGCGCCGTTCGCGGTGCGGTAACGGCGTTCAGGCCGGCTGCTTCTGCTCGTTGTTGTCGCCGATGATATCGGCGATCACGGCACCCATCACCAGCGCGCCGCCGACGAGGGCCCGGGAGGATGGCTCCTCCTGGAACGCCAGCCATACCCAGAATGGCATCAGCGGCGTCTCCAGCGTGGCGATCAGGGCGGCCTGGCTGGAGGGCAGCAGGCGCGAGCCGAGCATGTACAGCGAGAGGCCCAGCGCGACCTGAAAGAACCCGAACATCGCGAAAATGAACAGGTCGTGTGCGGTGACCGCGGCTATGCCCTGAGCGAAGGGAATGCTGACGACGCTGCCCAGGATATTCGAGAGCGCCGCGGCGGCAACCATCGATGTGTTCCTGTGCTGCCTGACAATGACCGTCATCGCGGCAATCGAGACCGTCATGATGACGGCCAGCGCGAGGCCGAGCATGTCGGAGCCGAGCCGCGCGCCGCCGACGATGATCGCGATGCCGCAGAGCGCCACGATACTTGCCAGCGTGGTCCGCCAGCGCGGTACCTCCCGAAGCCAGATCCAGGCGAGCGCGGCGGTGACGAACGGGCCGGTTGCGATGATGATCGCGACGTTCGAAACGCTGGTCAGTTGCAGGGAAGGGATGAAGCACACCATTGCCACCGTCGAAAGCGACGCGACAAGCCAGCCGGTCCTGTCCATCCGCGTGAAATCGCGCAGGCCATTCCAGCCCTGCAGCAGCACCAGAATGGCGGCGATCATCGCGCCGCCAAACAGGCCCCGCCAGAACAGGATGGTCCAGGAGTCGAACGGCAGCAGCCGCGTGAAGAACGGCGCGGTGCTCCACGCGACTGCCGCGGCGACGACAAGGGCGATCCCCCTGCGATGCTGCGATTGGGCCCCGGCCATTCCACTGATCCTGTTGATTGCCGGGTATGCTTATCGCTGAAACCGCTTGTGGCTGCGTCTACGCCCGCTTCTCCACATTGGCGCTGCGCTCGGGCACGCCGAACTCCCTGCGGCAGACGTCGGCGAGCACGGCGACGCCCTCGCGGATCTGGTCGTGCGAGGGGCTGGCAAAGCACAACCGCAGCCGGCTGCCGGAATAGGCCTTGTCGGTCGACCATTCCGGCCCCGGATTGATGGCGACGCCAGCGGCCAGTGCTGCCTGATACAGTTTTAGCGTATCGACATTGTCGGGTAATTTGACCCACAGAAAGATGCCGCCCTTGGGGTCCTCGAATTCGGCTGCTGTGCCGAACTGTTCGTTGAGCGCTTCCATCAGCGTGTCGAGCTTAGCGCGCAGGCCGCGCGTCAGTTTCGGCACATGAGTAGAGAAATGCGGCGCGCAATATTCCGCCAGCACCATCTGCTCCAGTGCGCCGGAGCCGGCATCGGTCTTCAGCGCCAGCATCCGCGACATCATCGCCCAGGGCGCGACGATGAAGCCGACCCGTAGCGCCGGGGCGATCGACTTGGAAAACGAGCCGATGTGAATGACGCTGTCATTCTGGCTCATGGCATAGATCGCCGGCGGCCGCTCGCCGGTCCAGATCAGATCGGCGTAGCAATCGTCTTCAAAAATCGGCACGCCGTATTGCTGCGACAGTTTCAGCATCTCCGCGCGCCGCTTCTCGGACATGATGGTACCGGTCGGGTTCTGCACGGTCGGAATGGTGTAGATATATTTCGGCGTGATGCCGCGGGCCTTGTGGTCGGCCAGTGCTGCCGCCAGCGCGTCCATCCGCATGCCGTCGTCGTCGAGGGGAATGCCGACCGCCTTGACGCCAAGCCGCGTCAGCCGGTTGATGGCGCCCTGATAGCTCTCCTGTTCGATCAGCACGGTATCGCCCCGCGCCAGCAAGGTCTGATTGACGAGGTCGAGTGCCTGCAGTGAGCCCGACACGATCATGATGTCGTCGGCGGCGCAGGTGATGCCGGCGTCGCGCTTGAGTTTGGTGGTGAGGAATTCGCGCAGGGGACGATAGCCCTGTGGACCACTCGCCAGACCATAGGTCGCGAGCGTCTTGCCCTCGCGGCGGAGCACGGCATTGACTGCATCGATCAGGCCCTCGACCGGCACCTGGTCGGGATCGTTGTTGCCGCCGACGAAGCTGTATTTGGCGAGGCCCGTCCACCGCGCCGCCGGCGCCGGCAAGCCGGCGGGCAACAGGGCCGCAAAATCGAAAGGTGCCGCGGTCGACATGGTCTTCACTCCCGTTTGTTTTTCGTTGAGAGGTCCGCTTGGTGCGGCCTCCGTTAGTTTCGTTCCTATGCTCGCTAGTTCTTGCCGATCACCTTGATTGGGCGGCCCTGGCTGATGAAGGCATAATGCCCGGGGCCGACGCTGCCGACCATCAGCGCCTCGACCGCGGGTTCGGCGATCTCGCCGGTGGCGGCCCAGTCGACCACGAAATTGGCCCCGGTGCCGCCGCGCACATCGGTCGCGGCGATGAAGACCTCGATGGTTGAGAACGGCTTTAGCGCGACCGGCGTCTTGAGGTAGCTTTCCACCATTTTCCCGGACGTGTCGAAATAGGCAACTCGCTTCAAGACCAACGGCTTGGTCTCAGAGGCGTTATGGACGCTGAGCGTCACCGAAAAGTCGCCCCGCAGCCGGCCCGCGCTCATCGACACGCTGGAATAGACCGGCACGTAAAATGACCCGGAAACGGCGAGACTTTCCGCCGGCATGGCGGTGAGGGAACCGGCGAAATTCTGCTCGACGTTAACAGCGGTCTGAGCTCGGGCGGTCGAAGTGTGGATCGACAGGCTGGCTAGAATCGCGACGAAAAAGCCCGCTGCGCGGATGTGACACATTACTCGTTTGACGGCAGCGCCGGGGCCACCAGGTTGCGGTGAACAAAAGTCCGGAATCATGCACGAGCTCATTCGCGATATCACCTTATGCATCCTGTTCGCCTGGGTGCTCGGCCTGCTGGCCCATTTCTCGAGGCAGCCGCTGATCCTGGCCTACCTTATCGCCGGGTTTTTCATAGGTCCATTCGGCATGGGCTGGGTCAAGTCCCAGGAATCGATGGCCGTCACCGCGATTGAGACCAGACCTCGTCAATGATTTTTCCTGTTCAGGCCCGATCGCAGCATGGTCATTCCGCCAGCCCCTTCCGCGACTTGCTGCCCTGCGTATTGACGCTGGCGCGGGCCTTATTGACGCTGGCGCGAGCCTTGGAGTCCGGCTAATGCACTCCCTGCACACAGCGAGATTTTGAGAAAATGCCCGATACGATCCAGGAAGTTCTGCAAGCTTTTGCCAACGGCGAACTCGTGGTCGTCACCGATGACGAAGACCGGGAGGGCGAGGGCGACTTGATCGTCGCCGCCTCGCTGTGCACCGCCGAGAAGATGGCGTTCATCATCCGTCACACCTCGGGCATCGTCTGTGCGCCGATCACCACCGATGACGCCCGCCGGTTGCGGCTCGATCCGATGGTGGCGCATAACGACTCCAACCACACCACGGCCTTCACGGTCTCGATCGACTACAAGCCCGATGGCGGCACCGGCATTTCAGCCGATGAGCGCGCCTCCTGCTGCCGTGCGCTCGCCAATCCCAATGCCGGCGCCAGCGACTTTGCCCGGCCTGGCCATATCTTCCCGTTGATCGCCCGCGATGGCGGCGTGCTCTTGCGCTCGGGCCATACCGAAGCCGCGGTCGATCTCTGCAAGCTCTCCGGCCTGCCGCCGGTCGGCGTCATCAGCGAGTTGATGAACGACGACGGCACCGTGATGAAGGGTGAGCAGGTTGCCAAATTCGCCGCCCATCACAAGCTCAAGCACGTCACAATCGCTGACATGATCGCCTATCGCCAGGCGCGCGAGAAGCTGATCGAGCGGGTCGCGACCTTCACCACCGATAGCCCGATCGGGCCGCTGCAGGGCTATGCCTATCGCTCGCCGTTCGACGAGATCGCGCATGCCGCGTTTGTCTATAACGGCATCGGCGACGGCAAGAACGTCCTGACGCGGCTGCACAAGCCCAACATCGTCAAGGATCTCTTCACCGGACAGGCCCGCATGCAGATCGTGCTCAACCATTTCAAGCAGGCCGGCCGCGGCGTGCTGGTTTACCTGCGCGACGGCGCCGCCGGGGTTCCCGTCGAGCCGGTCGGTGAGGAGAAGTCGGCCGAAGCCGATCGCAACCGGCAATGGCGTGAAGTCGGCGTCGGCGCGCAAATCCTGCGCGATCTCGGCATTACCTCGATCCGGCATTTGACGTCCTCGGTGCACGACTACAAAGGTCTGTCGGGTTTCGGCATTGAGATCACCTCCAACGAGAAGCTGGAAGGTTAGCAACGTCATTCCGGGGCGATGCGCAGCATCGAACCCGGAATCTCGAGATTCCCCGGGGTGCAATTGCACCCCTGAGGTCTGGTGCTGACGCACCATCCCGGAATGACACCCCCGAAAGATTTGCGATTCCCCTCATAGAGCTTTAGTTTAGCGGCCAATTCCGCAAACGACGATGCGAAAGGGATTTTCATGAGCGTGCGCCCCCAGACCAAGGACAAGCCCACGGCTGCCGGTTTCCAGTGGGACGATCCGTTCCTGCTCGACGAGCAGCTCACCGAAGACGAGCGCATGATCCGCGACACCGCGCGCGCCTATGCGCAGGACAAGCTGCAGCCGCGCGTGACCAAGGCCTATCTCGAAGAGAAGACCGACCGCGAGATCTTCAACGAGATGGGCGAGCTCGGCCTGATCGGCATTACGCTGCCGGAAGAATATGGCTGCGCCAATGCAAGCTATGTGGCTTATGGCCTGGTGGCGCGCGAGATCGAGCGCGTCGATTCCGGCTACCGCTCGATGAACTCGGTGCAGTCGTCGCTGGTGATGTACCCGATCTATGCCTATGGCGACGATAACCAGCGCAAGAAATACCTGCCGAAACTCGCCACCGGCGAGTGGGTCGGCTGCTTTGGCCTGACCGAGCCGGACGCCGGTTCCGATCCCAACGGCATGAAGACCCGCGCCGAAAAGGTGTCGGATGGCTACAAGCTGACCGGCAGCAAGATGTGGATCTCCAACGCCCCGATCGCCGACGTCTTTGTGGTGTGGGCGAAATCGGCCGCGCATGACAACCAGATCCGCGGCTTCATCCTCGAAAAGGGCATGAAGGGTCTGTCGGCGCCCAAAATTGGCGGCAAGTTGTCGTTGCGCGCTTCCATCACCGGCGAGATCGTGATGGACGGCGTGGTGGTGCCGGAGAGTGCGCTGCTGCCCAACGTGTCCGGCCTCAAGGGTCCGTTCGGCTGCCTCAACCGCGCCCGCTACGGCATTTCCTGGGGCGTGCTCGGCGCCGCCGAGGACTGCATGCACCGCGCCCGGCAGTACACGCTCGACCGCAAGCAGTTCGGCCGGCCCTTGGCGGCGACGCAACTGGTGCAGAAGAAGCTGGCGGACATGCAGACCGAGATCGCGCTCGGCCTGCAGGCCTCATTGCGCGTCGGCCGCCTGATGGACGAGGGCAAGATGGCGCCGGAGATGATCTCGATCGTCAAGCGCAACAATTGCGGCAAGTCGCTCGACATCGCCCGCGTCTCGCGTGACATGCACGGCGGCAACGGCATCCAGATCGAATATCACGTGATGCGCCACACCGCGAATTTGGAAACCGTGAACACCTATGAAGGCACCCATGACGTCCATGCCCTGATCCTGGGCCGGGCGATAACGGGCATTCAGGCGTTTTCTTAAGGTCCCGCGACCGCCGCGCATCGAGCGACGCAATCCCATATTTCGTCATGGCCGGGCTTGACCCGGCCATCCACGACTTCCTTTGCCACCAAGACGTGGATGCCCGGCACAAGGCCGGGCATGACGAAATCAAAAAAACGCGGGCAATCCCCATGGCCGACAACGACGACATCCCGTTCAACCGCGAATTCCCGCTAAAGCCGGGTGTGGTCGATGAAGCGCGCCCCGGCGTGCGGCGGGTGCTGTGCAACAATCCGAGCCCGTTCACCTTCACCGGCACCGTCAGTTACATCGTGGGCCAAGGCAAGGTCGCGATCATCGATCCCGGTCCCGACGACGAGGCGCATGCGAAGGCGCTGCTGGATGCGGTGCGCGGCGAGACCGTGACGCATATTCTGGTCACCCATACCCATCGCGATCACTCGCCGAACACCGCGCGGATCAAGGCCGCCACCGGCGCGCCTGTTTATGCCGAGGGGCCGCATCGCGCCTCGCGGCCGCGCTTCGAGAGCGAGAAGCACAATCCGGAATCCGGCGCCGACCGCGACTTCAGGCCTGATATCGCGGTGAAGAACGGCGACACCATCGAAGGCGCTGGCTGGGCGCTGGAAGCGGTGGCGACGCCCGGCCACACCGCCAACCATCTGGCGTTTGCCTGGCCGGAGCGGAAGATCAATTTCGTCGGCGACCACGTCATGGGCTGGTCGACCTCGATCGTGGCGCCGCCGGACGGATCGATGATCGACTACATGGCCTCGCTGGAACGGCTGGAGCGGCGCGCGGAGGATTTGTATTTCTCGGGCCACGGCCCCGAAATTCCGGAAGGCCCGCGTTACGTCCGCTTCCTGACGCGGCACCGTAAGGCACGCGAAGCCTCGATCCTGCACCGTCTGGCCAAGGGCGATGCCGATATTCCCACCATGGTGCGCGCGATCTATATCGGCCTCGACCCGCGGCTGACCACCGCCGCCGGCTATTCCGTGCTGGCGCATCTGGAAGACCTGGTGGCTCGCGGCATCGTTGCCACCGACGGCGATCCGGTGATCGGCGGGACCTACCGGATGGCGTGATTTGCTCCGTCATTCCGGGGCATCGCGCAGCGATGAACCCGGAATCTCGAGATTCCGGGTCTGCGCTTCGCGCATCCCGGAATGACAGCGACTACTTCTTCACCGTCTTGGCCGGCGCCTTCGGGGTCGGTGCCGGCGTCTTCTTCACCGGCTTCAGCGCAGCCGCCTCAGCCGCGGTGTTGATGTCGTCGATCAGCTTACTGACGCGGGCGGCGTTGCTGCCGAGATCGCTTTCGAAATAGCGCGATGAGGAGCGGATATCGACCCGCGAGTCCTCGCCGTCAGGCGTGACGCGGATCGAGACGTCCTCACGAAAACCCATGATCGGCGTACGCGCCACCGCCTCGATGCGGCCGATGCGGCGCGGCGGCTGCGGCGGACGCTCGTCGATCACAAGCCATTTGCGCTTGGCGACCAGCGCGAGCGTGACGTCATAGGCGCGTTGCGGCGGGACTTCGAGCTCGACGGTGTCGATTTCGGGATAAGCCAGCCGCTGCTGCTCGGCCGAATAGAGGCCGGCATAAACCGCGGAATTGGCGCCTTCGCCGCTGCGCAGCCGCGCCAGCGCGTCGAAGCGCGGCGGGTCGATCGGATCGGTGGTGATGTCGTGGATCGGCGGCAGCTTGCGGTATTGCAGGCCGAGATAGGCCGGGTAGGCGAGAATGATCGCGTCGATCAGGAGCGCCAGCAGGATCCGGCTCATGCCGCGCGATCCGTTCTGCCAGATCGCGGCAAACGCGGCCAGGCCGACCAGGATCGACAGGCCTGCCAGCGCCAGTGCGCCGAAGAATGTCGCCAGCGCCGGCTTCATTTCGAGGAAGCCGAAACGGACGATCAGGATCGAGACCACCACCGCGATGATGGAAAAGAGCGCGAGGTTGCGCGACCAGCTGGCGAGACCGGACACGGGCTCCGACTGGTAGGGAGCGGAAAACCTGCGGGCCATAAACAAAATCTGCCGGGTTGGTGCGTCGCCGGGCAAATGGCACCGGCCGCCGATAAGCCCGCTTGAGACCACGGACCTGCGGCAATTTCAAGGGAGGAAGTGGGCGAATGGCGAGCGGCGAATAGCGAATAAAGGGGCTTTCCTTCCCTATTCGCTACCCCCCACTCGTCATTCGCCTCTCGCCTTACGCCGCCGCGTTCGGGAAGCTGTAGGCCTTGAACTGGTCGCGCAGCGCGGTCTTCAGGATCTTGCCCGTGGCCGTGTGCGGAATGCCTTCGACGAAGGCGACGTCGTCGGGCATCCACCATTTCGCGATCTTGCCATCCATGTATTTCAGGATGTCCTCGCGGCTGGCCTTCTGGCCGGCCTTGAGCTGGACGATCAGAAGCGGGCGCTCGTCCCACTTCGGATGATGGATGCCGATCACGGCAGCTTCCGCGACCGCGGGGTGGCCGACGGCGAGGTTTTCCAGGTCGATCGACGAAATCCATTCGCCGCCGGACTTGATGACATCCTTGGAGCGGTCGGTGATCCGCATGTAGCCGTGGGCGTCGATGGTCGCGACGTCGCCGGTGTCGAAATAGCCTTCATCGTCGAGGATGTCGGTATCGACACGGAAATAGGCCTTTGCGATCGCGGGGCCGGAGACTTTGAGCCGGCCAAAAGTCTTGCCGTCCCACGGCAGCTCCTTGCCGGCATCGTCGGTGATCTTCATCTGGACGCCGTAGGGCGGATAGCCCTGGGTCTGCAGAATATCGAGACGTGCTTCGCCTTCGAGTTCGTCGAACGGCGGCTTCAGCGTGGCGAGGGTGCCGAGCGGGCTCATCTCGGTCATGCCCCAAGCGTGGCGGACCTCGACGCCCATATCAACAAAGGATTTGATCATCGAGCGCGGCATCGCCGAGCCACCGCACACCACCATGCGCAGATGCGGCAGTTTCAGGTTGCCGGCGGCCATATGATTCAGCAGCATCAGCCAGACCGTCGGTACACCCGCGGTATAGGTGACCTTCTCGGTGTCCAGCAGTTCATAGACCGAGGCGCCGTCGAGCTTCGGGCCGGGCATCACGAGCTTGGTGCCCATCGAGGGCGCGGAGAAGGCGATGCCCCACGAGTTGGCGTGGAACAGCGGGACCACCGGCAGCATGACGTCGGCGGCCGAAGTACCCAGCGCATCCTTGGAATTGGCCAGTAGCGCGTGGATTACGTTGGAGCGGTGCGAATACAGCACGCCCTTGGGATCGCCCGTGGTGCCCGACGTGTAGCACATCGCGGCCGCGGTGTTTTCGTCAAAATTCTTCCACTCGAACTTGCCGTCGACTTCCGCGATCCAGTCCTCATAGGCGACCGCGTTCTTCAGCGTGGTCTGCGGCATATGGGCCTTGTCGGTGAGCACGATGTAGCACCGGCACGAAGGTGATATCGACCATCACCACGCGGTCCTGCGCATGGTTGATGATCCAGGCGATCTGTTCGGGGAACAGCCGGGGATTGACGGTATGGCAGATCGCGCCGACCCCCATGATCCCGTACCAGGCTTCGAGGTGACGCCATGTGTTCCAGGCGATGGTGGCGACGCGGTCCCCGAGCTTGATGCCGTCGCGTTCGAGCCGTTGCGAGACTTTCAGGGCGCGGGCATGAATTTCGGCGTAATTGGTGCGATGAATGGGACCTTCGACCGACCGCGTGACGACCTCTTGCGTGCCGTGATACTTCGCCGCGTGTTCGATAATCCGGTGGCAAAGCAAAGGCCAGTCTTGCATCAATCCGAGCATACGCACGTCCCTCCCGATGGTTATTGCCGCCGCGCAAACCGCCCGAGCATGGGTGGTAAGGCATGAGATCATGGAATTGACATGAACTTTAGCGCGGAGAAAGCAAGCCGGAAATGGGCTAATGCCGCCTTTGGCCGCAACCAGGCGGCAATGGTTACCGCTGCTGCGGTGCTGCTGTTGCTCGCAGCGCAGCCAGGGCCGGTTCATGCCGCAAGGGGCGTCCGCCCGGCGCCGTGGGGCAATCTGTTTGGTACTGCCCCACCCAGGCTCAGGGGTAGCGTACGCCGCTCGGCAGTGGTGCCGCTGCCGAAGCCGCGTCCGGCCGATGCACCGGCGGCGGAGACAGGGACAGGCCCTGCGGCGGCCGAGCCGCCGCCGCAGGCGCCCCAGAGCGGCAAGCCCACCGAGCAGGCCGCGCCCGCGGCCCAGCCCTCACCGCCGCCTGTGCCGGAAGCCTCGGCCTGCCGGCAGGCGCTGACCGAGGCGATCGCGATCGCCCCCAGCATTCCCGACATCCACGGCGCCGGCGGCTGCGGCGGCGAGGATCTGGTGCGGCTGGAAGCCGTGGTGCTGCCGGACAAGCGCCGGGTTTCGCTAAAACCCACGGCGATCCTGCGCTGCGCCATGGCGTCGGCGATCGTGGACTGGATCCGCGCCGACATGGCGCCGCTGGCGGCAAGCCTCGGCAGCGTCATCAGCGATCTCGACAATTTCGACTCGTTCGAATGCCGCGGCCGCAACCGCGTTCTCGGCGCCAGACTGTCCGAGCACGGCCGCGCCAACGCGCTTGACGTGCGTGCCTTAAAACTCGCCGACGGCCAGTCGATCTCGCTCACCGACCGCACGGTGTCGCGCGAGCTGCGCGAAAGCGTGCTGCATTCGGTGTGCGCGCGGTTTTCAACCGTGCTGGGACCGGGCTCGGACTGGTACCACGAGGACCACATCCATCTCGATCTGATGGAACGGCACAACAATTACAAAATCTGCCAGTGGAACGTATGGGACCCGCTGCCGCGGGTCGCGCCGCTGCTGCCGGCCGAGCGGCCGGATCAGGCGCCGCCGCGCGAAGTCGCCGCCAAATCAAACGCGGCCAAATCCGAGGCTGCGAAATCCGGCGCCGCGAAATCAGAGACTGCCAAATCCGATACGGTCGAGCCGGACGCCGGCGAGAGCGGGCCGCCAACGAAAAAGCGCCGGCAAAACCGGCGCTTTTGATCTCGTCTCATCATCGGCCACCGGGCCGATGAATATCGGCTACTGTATCATCGGGCCGCGGCCGCCGCCTTGTAAAGCCATCTGCGAATTGAACGGCGAGTCGCCGTGCTTGGGCTCCAGCACCACGACGATCGTGCCCATCTTCACCCGGTTGTACAGATCGATCACGTCCTCGTTGGTCATCCGGATACAGCCGGAGGAGATCGACGCGCCGATATATTCCGGCTGGTTGGTGCCGTGAATCCGGAACAGCGTGTCCTTGCCGCCCGAATAGAGATAGAGCGCGCGCGAACCCATCGGGTTGTCAGGTCCCGGCGCCACGAATGTCGGAACGCCGAGCCGCTCGATTTCGCCCTTGGTCGGATGCCAGGGCGGCCATTCGGTCATGCTGCCGATCTTGGCAATGCCGGACCACGCCATCGCTTCCTCGCCGACGGTGATGCCATAGCGGATCGCCTTGCCGTCGTT
>WNFM01056847.1_pt2 | contig 14721 bp, 20 predicted proteins | sample 5400271 | NCBI WGS metagenome assembly WNFM01 (sample SAMN13153352, study PRJNA577476) | soil metagenome | isolation source: 60 cm saprolite on Douglas fir-dominated hillslope | place: USA:California | collected 2013-09-17 | reverse complement strand
TTCTAAACGCGGAAGATCACGGCACGCTGGACGCGATGGAAATCTGTGTTGACCTCGCGCTGCTCGATGATGCCTCGGAGGTCATCGTGCTGCGCGGCGGACAAGTCGAACATCCAAAATACCGTGGTCGGCGAATCTTCGGCGCGGGCATCAATCTGACGCATCTCTATTACGGCCGTATCCCGTTCATCTGGTACCTGCAACGCGATCTCGGCTATGTGAACAAGATCTACCGCGGGCTTGCGAAAGCCGACGATACACCGCCCGACGAATTTGGCGGCGCCACCATCGAGAAGCTTTGGATCGCCGCCGTCGAGGCGTTTGCCATCGGGGGTCACTGTCAGGTGCTGCTGGTATGCGACTATGTGATTGCGGAGGGCGATGCCTACCTGACCTTGCCAGCCCGCAAGGAGGGTATCATTCCCGGAGCCGCCAACCTCCGGCTCCCACGATTCACCGGCGACCGCATCGCCCGTCAGGCGATCCAGCACGAACGGAGAATCCCGTGCAATAGTCCGGAGGGGCGATTGATCTGCGACGAAATCATCGCACCGGGAACAATGGACAATGCAATCGAGCGCGCGGTCAGCGGACTGACCAATTCCGGTGTGGTGAGTGCCGTTGGCAACAGGCGCGCTTTCCGCATCGCCCAGGAGCCGCTCGACCTGTTTCGCAGCTATATGGCCGTATACGCTCGCGAACAGGCCTATTGCCATTTCAGCCCGGCGCTGATCTCAAATCTTGAACGGCATTGGAACGCCCAGAACCGGACGCCATGATTACGCACCGGCACTTGTGCCCGATGCGTTGGGTAGACACTGGCGGATCTGCACCGGCCGGGAACTTGATGGCGTGTGGAGCCTGCCGGGCGGCCAAGCCACAACAATCTAACAACCGCGCATCCTTTGCGACTAAATTTCACTAACAAGAGCAATTCCGAGCGAGCCTCCTGCGGATATTCAGGTCAAATTCGGTTGCAGCGATTGCGGCTAACAAAACGAACGGGGATCGCCGATGGCGCGGGCTAGATCTGCCGCCGAGCGAACCAGGAAGCTCCAATGTCAGAAACATTGCGCCGGCTCGGTGTTGCTACGAATAAGTTACATCGCGATATGAAGGACACGGCAGATTCGATTGGCAAGTTCTTAGTCGACGCGTTCGTAATTGGGGCGACGACCGTTTGGTCAGCGGCTGCAGCTTTCATCGAAATGGCCGCCCAAGGTCGCGCGAGCCTCGCAGACATCCTCCTCCTGTTTATGTATCTTGAAATTGGAGCGATGGTCGGCATTTATTTCGTAACCACACGCCTTCCGGTTCGGTACCTGATCTATATTGCAATCACCGCTCTCGGCCGCGTGCTGATCGAAATTGTGGGTGCCGAGCGTCGGACCGGTGTCGATATACTGGTCATTGCGATTGCAATTCTGCTGCTGTCATGCGCTGTACTCGTCCTTAGATTTGGATCGCATAGGTTCCCGTCAAATGTCTCGGCGGCTGACCAGCAGCTCGTCAAGAACAGGGAGATCGTGCAGCGTCAAATCGACGGCTAGCCATCCCCGGCAATCCAGACTGCCGGTGTCGAGTTCGGCAGATTATGCCATGATGCTCGGCAAACATTCGTTGACGCAGAACTGATACACAAATTCCTACTACCGCGCAGCGTTGTCGTTGCCATCCGGTCCAAAGGATTTCCGCTCGGCTTCACAAACAACTTCCTCGCACCCAGCGGGTCCGCCACGGCCGTCATGATCTTCCGCCATAAAGGGCTGCCCTACGCACTCTGCAGCGCCGTGTCGGAGAAGTATAAGATCGGCGGCTCGTTCAAAATCCTCGATCCGGAAACAAGAGCGACCGCCGTGAAGAACCCCTATTTCCAACCAAAGCCCGGCGTGCTGCAGAACAACGATATCGCTCTCGATCGTCTGCTCGCTAAAGGCACGGTGATAGTGCGGTGTTGCGCTACGGGGTCAGAGCCGCCGGCTTGCAGGAGACGCGGGTGTAACCGCAAAAGAAGCGCTACAGGAATGAACCGCCAATTTGATCCCGGGCGGCACCGGTCTCCTCTCGGGGACTTTAGGGGGCACTCGGCCCGCTGGCCGCGGCGGTCGAGCACGGAGGACAGGATTTGCTCGAGGAGGGCAGGCTGCAGGTCGGCCGTAGGTTAGGAAAAGGCCGTTACGCCATGCTGATCACGGGGCTCCGATTCAAGTCGGAAGCGCCGGGAACAGCGTAGGCGCCATCCGTGTCGCAAATTCCTTGAACAGACGACATGGCTTTGAAATGTGCCTGTTCCCCAGATGAACGAGTGAAAGATCGAATGTCCGAAAATGCCAGTCGGGCATGACTTCTACGAGCCGGCCCGTGCGGATGAGATCGGGTTGCACCACCGGCGGAAGTTCGCCAATTCCGCCCGCTAGCAACGCGGGCGTAAGGCCGGTGAAGTCGTTCATTGCGAGGTGCGGCTGAAAGGTCAGCGTTTCCTTATCCTTTCCGTTCTTGTGAACGAAGGTCCAACTGCTCTCGGGTTTCCAATGGGAAAATGAAAAGAGCCGATGGTCGAGCAGGTCCTTCGGCTTTTTGGGCGGCTTGCAACTCTTTAGATAGGCTGGACTTGCTACAAGCCTATGCCGGAATGTCAGGATCCGCCTGGCGACGAGTGTCGAGTCCCTCAAAGCACCCAGCCTGAACACCATGTCCACACCATCGGCTATGTGATCCACAAAGCGTTCCGTAAGCAGGATCTGGATGCGGACATTGGGGTAGGAAGCCTGAAACCCGGTGACCAGGGGCGTCAGCAAAGTGTCGGAGAGGTTGGGCGGTGCAGAGAGACGCAAGGTGCCTGATACGTCTGACAAGCGGTTCGAGACGATATTCTCGACGGCCTCGCTGAGTTCGGCGCTGCGAACGGCATGGTCCAGCACCTCTGCCCCCAACTCGGTGAGCCGCAGGCTGCGGGTCGACCGTTCAAGCAGGCGAACCCCGAGATGATCCTCAAGCTCGGCTATCCGACGGCTAACCGTCGATATCGGCATCTTGAGGCGGCGTGCCGCTTCGGAGAAGCTGTTAGCTTCGACCACCTTGGCGAACACCACCAGCGAATTGAGATCTGCCATCGCCTTGCCAAAAATGGAAAATTCATCTTCCGACATTGCTGTCTGTTGGGCAAGGGGATGCGTGCATCCTACGCAGACGGCCCTCTCCACTGCGGCGCAAGACCACTTCAAATGAAGATGTTCGGCCGATCATCCCATATTTGGAAATCTGATTTCCGGTTTTGTCGGCTAATGGACAAACCGCTAGTGCGATAGCTTCCGCCGCATCGGATAACGATCGGAGAGCATCCATGGTCGCAAGCCGCTATTTCAAGTCCGCGTTAATCGCAGCGCTGAGTTTCGCGGCATCAGCTTACCGAGGGCAGGCCCAGCCTGTTCCGCAAGCGCCAGCCGGCAATGCCGTCCCGGTCACGGCCGACAACTTCAATCGCGCCGAGACCGACATGTACTTTGGCAAAAGTGTCAAACGCGGTGGCATCGGCAACCTCTCGCACAGCCGCGAGCTATATTTGACCGACTCGCCTGTCGTGCGTCCCAACCGCGACACTCTCTATTCGGGGGCGGTGTTCGACTACGACGCGGGGCCGGTGACCATCACGCTCCCCGACGCAGGCAACCGCTTCATGTCGATGCAGGTGATCGATGAGGATCAGTACACCCATGCGGTCTACTACGGCGCCGGCCGCTACACGATGACCCGAGAAGAGGTGGGTACCCGTTACGGTTCGCTGGTAATCCGCATTCTCGCCAATCCAAAAGACACCGAAGACATGAAACAGGTCCACGCCTTGCAAGACGCTATCAAGGTCGAGCAAAAGAGTTCCGGTAAGTATGAAGCCCCAAATTTCGACCCGGTCAGCCAGAAGAAGGTTCGTGATGCTCTCCTCGCGTTGGGCACGACCATCCTCGATAATAAGCGCATGTTCGGCGATCGTACCGACGTCGACCCGGTCCGTCACCTGATCGGGAGCGCGATGCTTTGGGGCGGCCTTCCCGAGAAAGACGCCCTCTATCTCAACATCACGCCGGACAACAACGACGGTGCCGCCGTTTACAGGCTCAACGTCCAGGACGTACCCGTCGACGGCTTCTGGTCAATCACCGTCTACAACGCCAAGGGCTATTTGGACCCAAACCCGTACAACGCCTATTCTCTGAACAACATTACGTCCAAGAAAAACGCCGACGGCTCGGTCGCCGTTCAGTTCGGCGGCTGCGACAGCAAAATTCCGAATTGTTTGCCGACTATGGCGGGCTGGAATTACATGGTGCGATTCTATCGCCCGCGCGCCGAAGTCCTGAGTGGCACATGGAAATTCCCAGACGCGCAGCCCGTGAATTGACTTCAGTCGCCGGATCGGCGGATGCGCCGGATTTGGACGTCACATTACGAGCGCTCCCCCTTCGGCCAAACGCCGGCGAAAGGCGCGTGCATCGCAGGCTTGATCGGCGAGGAATTTCCGGCTGTGCGGCGTGCTGGCGAGCAGCGCCGGCGCGACTGTGATGTCTGCGACGGCGGCGCTCGCCGCGATCACCACCACAACGATTGCGCAGAACGCCGAACGCAAGCTCATGATTGTTCCTCGTGGGCCGGGATCGAGATCGCGCCGCTAATTGTCACGTCACCGTGATCGTCTCGGCCGCCTCGACGCGCACGCCTTCGTCATCGAGCCAGGTGAACTTGAGCGTGCCGGATTCCGTCGGCTTGAACTTGAACTCGAAATACGGATTGGCCGAAACCGCGCTTTCGAGATCGCAGCCGAAAACGAACTTGCCGTTGAGTTCGCAGGTGAATGTATTGATGATCATGCGCGGGATGAGCTTGCCGCTCGAGTCTTTGCGCAGACCGGTCTCCATGATGTGGGAAACCAACGTCTTGACGTCGACGGTGTCTCCTTTCTTCACATCCTTCTTGTCGAGCCTGATGCGGGGTTTGACCTCTGCCATGGCACTCTCCGAATTCGTTGTCGATGCGCGGCCTTCTAGCGCGCATGTCCGAAAAGCCCGCAACCCTCGGGTCACGCCCGAGGGCAGGCTTTTTCCGGATCATGCGTCAGCCGCCGCAGCCGCCGATCGTCACCTTGATCTGCCGCGAGGCCGAAAAGAACGTCCCGTCGCTCAGCTTGGCGACCGCGATCACGTCCTGGGTCTCGGCGAGCCGAATGCGGGTCGAAGCCTCGGGCACGCTCGCAGGCGAGAAGCGGAACCGGATCACCCGGGCGTTCGGGTTCGCCGGCGCGACCACCAGGATTTCCTGCACATGGGCGCCCTCGCCCATCGGACCGTCCACGGCAACCGACAGTGGCACCGTATTGCCGTTTTCCGCCAGCTCCGGCAGCTCAAGCTTGACCCTGCCCTCAACCGGCGCCTTGCCGCCTGTGAATTTTTTGATCTGGTCGGCATAGTCGTTCAGCGCGAAAGCCGGACCGGCCGCCAATCCGATACCCGCAGTGAATGCCCCGGCACCGGCCGCAAGCGCCTCGCGGCGGTTCAGTCGTCGCAACATGCTCTACTCCATTCCGCGTTCGGCCCGTTACGCACGAGCTGCTTCGAAAACTCCTCAACTTTTCAGATCATGCGACGGCTATTTCAACGTCGCCTGAAATGCGACCACGTCTTCGACCTGCTGCGTTGTCAGGATCGGCTTGGCAACGAATTCGGGCCGCACCCGGTTCAACCCGTCGACTCGGTAGAACGCCGGCATGACGGCCTCGTCACCGAACACCTTCTTGGCATTGACCACAATCATGCGCAGTGTCGCGGCACCCCAGCGTCCGGCGACGCCGTCAAGCGACGGACCGATGTCTCCATGAAATTCCTCTTTCCGGAGTACGCTAATTTCATGGCACGACAGGCAATTGCCGAGGCGGCGCTCGACCACCACCTTCTCGCCCTCCTTCGGATCGCCGGGCTTGCCCGTCAGCGGCGCTGGTATCGCGGCGACATCGCGAGTGATAGCGACGTTGAAGGGGACAAGCGGGGGCACCGCCTGGCCTGAAGCCGGGGAAACCACCACAGCCGCTAGGCCGACCGCAACGAAGAGAATGTTATTCATTCGACGCTTTCCGCTCCATTACGGCTCGCTGTATCACGCAACATATAACGGCACCGTCGAAAACCAGGGATGAGTGCAGTCACTCGAACAAAGACGAGGCACGCGGCTTCGGCAGGCCCCTGTGCTTCGGTGCCTTTCCGGATTTCAGTTAACGGCTGGCACCTGGCGGTGCGTCCGGTCCAACATCGTAAGTCCCGAAAGCAAACTAGCGAGGCTCGATGTGCGCAATGGAATGAACGGCTTTGCGGACTGCCGGCACTGCCGCTTCAATATTCCCATAGCGTCGTGACTGACGCAATCGATCGGAAACACCGCGCAATCGGCTCGACTGATGAGGCCCGGCAGAAGTGTCATGCTGTGCTCGATTCCACCATCGTGATAGAGCAGAGCGCCGCCGGCGCGTTCCACGACGGCCTTGAGCTGCGGCACCTGATGAGCCCGGCCGCCGACGTAAAGCACCTGCGCGCCGCCGAGTTGAGGGATGGCGGATTTGAGGTCTTCCGCAAGCCAGCCACTAACCTGCGCCTCGACGAATGCCAACTCGCGGCGAAGCCCTTCGCATTCGCGTTGGGTGACTTGCCGAGCGCGTTCGGCCTGCGACTGCGCGAGCATCGCGGCCTCAAGACGGCTTTCGAGGCGCTCGCGGCGAGTAACTTCCCGGTTCAGGCGACGTTCGAGGTCGATCAATGCCTCCTTGGCGGCACGGGCATCGTCGTTCGCGTTCTCGGCCAAAACCGGCGCCTGCGCCAGCGCCCGGCTCAGCGCCTCGTTGAGGAGACGGATCTTATGGTCACGCGCGGTGAAGCCATCGTGCAGCTGGCTCTGCTGCGATTCAAGTTTGGCCGACAACGCGGCGTTTTCTTCCTCAAGCCGGCATAGCCGGCGGATATCAGCACGGTTCGCGGCGCCGACCATGTGGGACAGCATGTGCACGTCGCCGAAGCTCTTGCGCATGATGGCATCGGTTGCTGCCGGATGGCTCAGCACTGCCCAATAGGCGCCCGGAATATCGCCGCGCTTGACTGCCTCGTCCCAAAGCCGGCTCAGCGTGGCTTCATCCTTGGCCTTGGCGAACTGCTTGATTGCGGCGCCGTGGCGGTGGTCGAGCGCCTTCTGGATAAATTTTCCGCCGCCCTGCGGCCTTCCGGCGAACGCCACGCCCTGCTTGTGCAGGTCATGGTCGCTGGCGCTTTCGGCGCCATGAACGCCGAGCTTGATCAGCAGGCGGCGAATCTCCGCGCTCGAAAGGCAGGTACCGATGATCGAGCAATGCACGCTGGGATGCATGTGCCAGATCGCCGTGCGCTTCTTGGACACGGGGGGCGTGAATCCACTGGGGGACTCGTCCTCGGGCCCGCGCACCTTCATCGGAATCAGGTTGCCGGGAAACGACGGCGCTTTCAGCTGGACGCCGCCCGACAGGATGCTCGACAACAAATCCGGGCCACGAGATGACATCGCGGAACGCTTTATTCGTTTAGATATAGCGAATATTGCACACAATCGCCGATCTGAAAAGAGGGGCTGCTCAAGGTTCCTTGACCCGCCCAATGAAGGAACACGAGACTTGCCCGCACTGAGTGGGCCGACTGATACCTTAAGACGGCTTACCGATAGCGCGTACACTCAGGGCAAGCAGCGTCTGACCGACTTCTTCCAGTTTCCCATAGACCACCGCGGCGACATCGCATTGGGCATCGAACGTCATGCGGTACACCTCGTGGAGCGATATATTCGGCAGGATATATCGAGTTGAGTTGGCTAGCAAGCTCGCGGCCAGCCAACTCAGAAAGATCGATGACTCGCAGAAGCCGAGGCACGATGCACTGACTTTGCTTTGATCGAAATTTGATTGCGATTGCCTATATTTTGTCATTATATACCGAAGGATACCACGATGCGCATGATTCAACGTGAAACTGCGATCCGGCACAGTATCCCTACCGCAAGAAGCAGTCCTTTCGGCCCGCGCGGCAACTTCTGCTGCTCGACGATCGACCGAAAAGGTTCAAACAACGCAATCCGGGGAGAAAGACATGAAGTTCCTTACCGCCTGTCTGGCTGCCATATTGATGACCTTGGCGTCGGCACACGCTTTCGATGCTGCTTCGGTGCCACCGCCAAAGAGGACCAAAGTGGGACAGTATCTTTCGGCTACGGAGGCGGCGGGCTTTCTCGCCAAGCCTGGCTCAAAAGCCTTGTTTCTTGACGTGCGAACGCCCGCAGAAGTGATGTTTGTGGGCATGCCGACGATGGCAGATGCCAACGTTCCTTACATGGTCGAGCCTGATTTTCCAGCATGGGATGACGCAAAGGCAACATTGAAGCTCGAAAGCAATTCCGACTTCGTTTCTGAGGTACGTCGGCGGTTGAACGCCAAGGGCCTTGGTTCCGACAGCGCTATTGTCCTGATTTGCCGTTCAGGTGATCGCAGTGCGGTGGCGGCCAACCTTCTCGCCGAAGCGGGCCTCAAGAATGTGTATTCCGTGGTCGACGGGTTCGAGGGCGATTTGGCAAAGGACGGGCCGAAAGCAGGCCAACGCGCCGTAAACGGTTGGAAAAATGCTGGCCTTCCGTGGTCGTACAATCTGGACAAGAAGAAAATGTACAAGATCGACGAATAGCGAACTGTGATCAGCTGCCACTGATCGCGTGCGCCGAACGCCTCCGGTTGCCAGCGCCGAGATGCCTCAGGCTGTCTTGATCCAGACAGCCTTGACGCTCAGTTGTGCTGGCCGCACCCGGGTTGAGTTGGGTGTTGATGTTCGGCGCCGGTCGTCGTTCCGGGGATTTTGGGAGAACAACGTTGCCGAAGGCGATGACGCAAACTTGCTCCCAAACATGTCAATTGATCTATTTCGTTTCACCGTAGTCGATTTCGTCGAACAGCGTCACGCTGTCGGCCTTGGTCCACAATCCCACCTTGCCAGCGTCGCTGAACGTCGAATCTTCCACCTCGAATAGCTGCTTGCCGTTGTAAAGCACCCTGAAGCGGTTGCCTTTGAAGTCGACCCGGAGGGCAAGCCACTGGTTGGGTGGAACCGAAACGTCCACGCCGTAGCCACCCGGCCGACCGACAATATCAAGCGGGCTGCGGACGCCGCCGACGGTCTTGTACAGCACTACGTTGTCCTCAAGTGCGTTGGCGCGGACCACGTAGTAATTGTTCGCATCTCTGGCCCGCCAGACGAGGCCGGCCGCACGGTCCTCGGAACCGGCGATGGCCTTGAACTTTATCTCGATGAAACCGTCCTTGACGTTGGCGTCGTCCTTGAGAAGCAGCGGATAAGCAGCCCGACCCGACTGTTTGACTACCTTCAATTTCGAAGGCGCCGTCTGGTCCTGTTCGATCGTCCATTTCGGATTTCCCCCGCCGGTGCTGGTCGCTATCCAGCCCTTGGGCGTCGCGCCAACCGCATCTGTCTCGAAGCTGGCCGTGTTGTCTGCCATGGCAGTTGCCTCCATCAAACAAAGAAACGTAGCCGCAGTGATAATTCCCTTCATTTGGCTTCCCTTGTGTCTTGCCCCGGTCCCCATCAGCGACAGGGGCTTGCAGTCGATCGCTTGGCGCACTGGGGTTCTCTGTTCATCATTTCGGAGGGACAGGTATGCGAATTGAGGCGTCAGTGCGCAATCAAGCATCCAATCTCGACTAGCGGTCCGTATCTCGCCCGATCGCTATTTCTTCCCACAATACTTCATGCAGATGCTGTACTCATTGTTGCAGGCATCCCGCGTATGATTTTTCAGGCACGCCTGCTGATACTCACGGCATAATTTGCAGTCTTTCGTTTGCTGGGCTCGCGCTACGGTGTTGGCGCTGAAAGAGACAACCAGCACTAACGGAATGGCAATGGCTCGCATGACTATCTCCTTTCAGGATGCGATGCGACGCGTTCTTCGCGTGATTTCACGCTGCCAGCTGCCCCGGCTGAGCAGCACCGCATGCATCTTTCGGTTGGAAAGACCGCCGAACATACCAGTGTACAGGTGTGTGTTTAACGCAGTTTTATGGAGGTACGGTAAATTCGCGGAGGGCACGCAAACGCTTGCCCACATGAGCGTTCTCCTGATGTTGAAGTTGATCACCAACCTGCTGCGATGAGCGTCGCTCCGGACACAAGAAGCAGAACGAGCACAATCTTGCGAAACGCGACTTCATCGAGCTTCCCGTAAAGGATCCAGCCGAGCGCTGACCCGACCACCAACGCCGGGAGGCCGATGAGGAAGAGGCGCATCGTATCGACCGTGATGGCGCCGACTCCGCCCAGGGCAAGGATGGTCATCACAAACGTCGCGACGGCGGTCGGCTGAAAAACGGCTCGTTGCTCGTCGCGCGACCAGCCACGCAGGCCCGTCCAAATTGTCGGGACAATGCCGGCGAGGCCGGTCGCGCCGCCGAGGACTCCGTTGAGAAATCCGACGGCAGAGTCTGTGCCGCGACCTGCGCCTTTCATTTCGGGCAGCTTGGGGCGCACAAGATTGTAAAGACTGAATGAGACCAGCAAGACGCCGACGCCAACACGCAGGTGTCCTGGAGACGTCCAGCGCAATGCGGCAATCCCAGCGGGAATTCCCGCGGCGCTGCCTAGAATGAAGGGTGCGAGCCGATACAAATTGAGGGAATGCCGCAGCTTCCAGACGGCGAAGCCTTGAACCAGGAGGCCGTAAACGACAATGAGTATCGAGGCCTGTAGCGGCGTTAAAGCGTAAAGCCAAATGCTTGCAGCGACCATGCCAAAGGCAAATCCCGCGAGGCCTGTTACAAAGGCGGCCACCAACGTGCCACCGAGGAATATCGCCAGTTCGAATGATAGGATGTCGGCCATGTTGATCTGTCCTGATGCGAGAATTTTTGGCCTCAAGGGAGCCCAGACGCGCTGTGCCGCTCGAACGTCAGCCGTGCGACTCGTTGACTGCGTCCCGGCACCAGCGATAGAAGGCGTCGTAAAACCCCATCGCGGCCTCGAGCTGGGCGAGATCATCCCGGTACATGCGCGAATATCCGAGCGACGTGGCCAGCAGGCCGGCCGAATGGGGTGAAAGGTCGAGCCGTCCGGTATCCGCTCCGCGCACCACGAGGGCCAATCGATTCAGAGCGTCAGAGTCGAGACCGAATTCCTCAATCATCACATCGAATGTGCACTTGTCATCACGATCGCCCCAGAAGGCGTCGGCAACGTCAAAGGGCGTCGCCTTGAAACGCTCGGCGACGCTGTTCACCTCGGATGGCCGCCACGAACAGGAAGACGGCCTTGGGATCGATGAAACGCCGGATCAACCACGGACAGGCGATGCGAACGACCTTGGGCCGCGCCCGCGTCACCCACACGGTACGGTCCGTTTCGTCACGGCGAGGCAATTTCTCTCCGCGAATGAGAAGTTGGCGTTCCTTGCGCCAAGCTTGAAACCCGCCTTCGATTGTTTGAGCGTCGATGCCTTGATGCCTCATCCAGGCGCCGACGCCCCGGCTAAGCTGCAATCCGTGTTGGCGGACAACGACGACCGATTGGTTTTTGTAATTCGCCCCCCAGGAAGCAACGTTGCTGAAATCCCGACGTTGCGAGCCCGGGATCAATCTCGGATCGGCAGCAAAATGCTCGTCACCACGAACGTCGATGATCGTCGGCGAATGCGGCAAACCGATCAGACGGGAAAGTTGCGAAACGGTGATTCCAGTTGTCGACGGCAACGGCGTCCTCCTCTGAAGCGAGGTAACGGACGCGATCTTTAGGCTGCCGCCTCACGAGGTAATCGCCATGAACCCCTTAAAGGCAGTTCATACCAAGACCCGAATGATGTCAAGCGCGCCAGCTGCCCATTTCCTAAGTTCCGGGCTTGCGAGTAAATTTGCGGGTCGTGTGTCAATTGAGAATTGCCCTGCATCGAGCTATCCTTCTTTCCAGCCCCGAAACGCTGATCAAGGAGTTAGGCCCATGATGCGGCGAATTCGCCAAGTTGACATCGGTGTGTGCTCGCAATGCCCGCCAGCCGTTCGCGGTCGAGCCCGCATCGAGTTGCGCCTGCGTCCGGATCGTGGGCTACAGGAACGACTTCGCCATTCGACAGCGCCATAGTTCTCAGCTCACGATAGTCTGGGCGGTGGTTCCGCCCGAGCTGCACGAGGCCCGTCACACGCAACCCAGATCGGCGAATATCTTCGGTAAAGTCGAGCAGCAGACGATCCGAATCATCGTTCACCCCGTAAACGACTGCCGCGAAATTGCATTGGTCGTCGAACATTCAGCTCTCCGCAGAGGCGCTATATTTCTATGAATATATCGTGTCTGTACACTCGGGCGATTTGATATTCGGGAACCGTGCTTCGGGGGTTGGCGCCGTAAAGGCGGAGCGAAGAAGCAGGATGACAGGTGGTATCGCTGTATTTCGTCCGCTATAACGTCGCTTTCACGCCAGTACGGTAGAAGGGCTTCACCATGCACAGCTCTTTCGTTTCCCGCTTTGAACCTCCCTATTGGGCTCACGCTTCCTGCGTCGGCCGAACCCCTGCGCATGCTGGGCGTCCGGCCTCGTCTGATGTTATGAGAATTGACGTGGAATAGATCACAATGGTTCGGGAGAACGAGGTTCGCGACGCCGAAGTCGCGATTGAGGCGCCAGCAGCTTCCGACGCTGGGCTCGTATTCATCGGGCGCATCCATACACCTTGGACCTCCCGGCTCGTGACCCCGCGGCAAGGTCGCATTGACGGTCCTGTCTGCCGAATTGAGGTCTTCGAACCTTGGGTGCCGGCGCTGAGGGGTCTTGAGGCATATGCACGAATCGAAGTGCTCTACTGGCTGCATCTCTCTCGGCGCAATCTGATCCTGCAGAGTCCAGCGAATGACGGAGACGTTCGCGGCACTTTCTCCCTCCGGTCTCCCGTCCGCCCCAATCCGATCGGCACCTCGATTGCACTGCTCCAAGGAATTGAAGGCGGCACGGTCTACGTGCGCGGCCTCGACTGTATCGACGACACGCCGCTGCTCGACCTCAAACCTGACCGCACGCTGTTCACGCCCATTGCGCCGCCCCAGGCCGGAGATTTTCAGATCGGTGACACCTGATAATGGGGCTGTGATGTGGACTTCCAGCCCAAAGGCACAGGACCCCGGCCGCCTTTAGGATGGTGCCGACGACGATTTGGCGCTTAAAAGAAGCATGGTTTGCCCAATCTGTTCCAAACTGTTCGGCGACAGAACGAACATGAGCGACGCAATTCCTACTTCGAGCAGCAGAAAGGTTTGGTCGTCATCGCTTTGGCCGACGTTAATGGCGTCCAGCGGCAGCGGAATGGCTTCGGTGGGCGGCGCGTCGCTCCCGCTGGGAGCTTGTCGACGCCTCGCCTCGCAACCCAGGTTCAGCAGCATGCTGACCAGGTATTTCACATCTTGGGTACGCAGGCAGAGATCCACTGGACCTTGCTCGCTGCGCTCAATTTGCAGACCGATGGCATCGCCATTGGGCGCGACGTCGCCGATGACGTGAACGACAAATGGCGTTCTGCGTCCGGCTTGCTCTTCTTGCGCGCTCAATCGCGCCCTCCTTTTCTCAACACGGCGCCCTTCATCCGTCAGGATCGCATGATCGAATTGGTTCACCTCCGGCTCAACCGGTTTTGATCCACACTGCTTTGACGTTGAGATATTCCTCCACATGCTGCAGCCCGGACTCGCGACCGTAGCCACTCATCTTGTAGCCGCCGAACGGAACGGCTGGGTCCATGGCCTGATAGCAATTCACCCACACGGAGCCAGCACGGATAGCCTTGGCAAGACGATGAGCCTTGCTGACGTCGCGCGTCCACACGCCGCTGCCCAGGCCGAACATGGTGGCGTTAGCGCGCTGCACGAGATCATCCAGGTCCTTGAACGGGATTGCAGACAGCACCGGACCGAAGATCTCCTCTTTTGCGATCCGCATATCGTCGCGCACGTCGGCGAATACGGTCGGCGGCACAAAGTAGCCCTGTGCGAGCGGCCCCTCCATCAGCCGCGCGCCTCCTGCAATGGCACGTGCGCCTTCTTGCTGGCCGAGACTGAGATATCCGGTGACGCGTTCGAGCTGTTGCTCGGACACCAGAGGCCCAATCTGCGTCTCGGGATCAAGACCGTTCCCGACGCGGAGACCCTTGCCGAAATGCGCCACCCGATCGACGAACTCGTCATAGACCCGCTGTTCGACGAACAGCCGGGTGCCGGCGCTGCAAATTTGGCCGGAGTTGGCAAACACCGCCATGGCGGCGCCCGGAACCGCAGACTCGATGTCCGCGTCGGCGAAGACGATATCGGGAGATTTGCCACCAAGTTCGAGAGATACCCGTTTGAGGTTGCCGGCCGACGCCCGGATGATCGACTGCCCGGTGATGTGTGACCCCGTGAACGCTACCTTGTCGACGTCCGGGTGTGCCGCCAAAGCGGCCCCGGCCGTCTCGCCATAACCCGGGACGATGTTGAGGACGCCCGCCGGGACGCCGGCTTCGAGCGCCAGTTCGCCGAACCGCAACGGCGTCAGCGGCGCCTCCTCAGCCGGCTTCAACACCACGGTGCAGCCGGTCGCGAGGGCAGGCCCGATCTTCCAGATGCTGGCTCCGAGCGGACCATTCCATGGAAT
>WNFM01333027.1_pt1 | contig 14723 bp, 12 predicted proteins | sample 5400271 | NCBI WGS metagenome assembly WNFM01 (sample SAMN13153352, study PRJNA577476) | soil metagenome | isolation source: 60 cm saprolite on Douglas fir-dominated hillslope | place: USA:California | collected 2013-09-17 | reverse complement strand
CGACGAAGCCCTGCTGCTCACGCGCGGCATGATATTCGGCATTCTCCGACAGATCGCCGTGCGCCCGCGCGTCCGCGATCGCCTTGATCACGCGCGGCCGGTCCGTGGATTTCAGCTGCTTGAGCTCCGCGCGCAGCAACTCCGCGCCGCGCAGCGTCATCGGGGAGCGCGTCATCCAAGGGCCTCGCGGTGCAGGTCGTGCAGGCTGTTGACCGCGACCTCATCAATGTGATCGAGCGCCTCGCAGGTCGCGAGGGCGGCAGCCAGGGTCGTGTAATAGGTGACGCGCCGGTGCACGGCCTCCCGCCGGATGGAGTTGGACTCCAGAATGGCCTGCTTGCCTTCGGTGGTGTTCACGATCAGGTCGATCTCATCATTCTTGATCATGTCGACGATATGCGGGCGGCCCTCGCGCACCTTGTTGGCGCGCCGGCATTCGATCCCGGCCGCCTGGAGCGTGGCGGCCGTGCCCGTGGTGGCCACGATTTCGAAGCCCCGCGCCTGCAGGCGCTGCGCCAGCGGCACGATTCCGGCCTTGTCGCGCTCGCGCACGCTGATGAGGCAGACCCCGCGCCGCGGCAGGATCACGCCCGAAGCAGACTGGCTCTTGGCGTAGGCTTCGCCAAAGGTGCGGCCGGTGCCCATGACTTCGCCGGTCGATTTCATCTCGGGCCCCAGGATCGGATCGGCCTCGGGGAACTTGTCAAACGGGAACACGGCTTCCTTGACCGAGTAGTAGGGCGGCACGCGCTCCACCAGGGCACCCAGGGCGCGCAGGGTCCTGCCGGTCATTACCCGCGCGGCGATCTTCGCGATCGGTACGCCCGTGGCCTTGCCCACGAAGGGCACGGTACGTGAGGCGCGCGGATTGACCTCCAACACGTAGATGGTGCCATTTTGGATGGCGAACTGGATGTTCATCAACCCCACGACCTGCAGCGCCCGCGCCAGGCGGCGGGTCTGCTCGCGCAGCTCCTCCTGGATCTGGGGCGAGAGGCTGATCGGCGGCAGCGAGCAGCTCGAATCGCCCGAATGCACGCCGGCCTGTTCGACGTGCTCCATGATGCCGCCGATCAGCACATCCGTGCCGTCGCACACGGCATCGACGTCGACTTCGATGGCCACGTCGAGAAAGCGGTCCAGCAGCACCGGGCTGTCGTTGGACACCCGCACGGCGTTGTTCACGTAGGAGCGCAGGTCGTCCTCGTTGAACACGATCTCCATGGCGCGGCCCCCGAGCACATAGGAGGGCCGCACGACCAAGGGATATCCCACCTCGCGGGCCAACACCACCGCCTGCTCCTCGTTACGCGCCGTGGCATTGGCCGGCTGCCGCAGTCCCACGCGCTTCACCAGCTGCTGGAAGCGCTCGCGGTCCTCGGCGATGTCGATCGAATCTGGCGTGGTGCCGATGATCGGAGCGCCGGCGGCTTCCAGCGCGCGCGCCAGCTTCAGCGGCGTCTGGCCACCAAACTGCACGATCACGCCTTCGGGCCGTTCCTTGTGGATGATCTCGAGCACGTCTTCGAGCGTCAGGGGCTCGAAGTAGAGCCGGTCCGATGTGTCGTAGTCGGTAGACACCGTCTCCGGATTGCAGTTGACCATGATGGTCTCGAACCCATCCTCGCGCAGCGCCAGCGCCGCGTGTACGCAGCAGTAGTCGAATTCGATGCCCTGGCCGATGCGATTGGGGCCGCCGCCCAGGATCATGATCTTGCGCTTATTGCTGGGCGCGGCCTCGCACTCCTCTTCGTAGGTGGAGTACAGGTAAGCGGTCGCCGTGCCGAATTCCGCACCGCAGGTATCGACACGTTTGTAGACCGGCAGGACGCCAAACTCACGCCGGCGGGCCCGGATCTGCAGCTCGGTACTGAGCACGAGGGTCGCCAGCCGGCGATCCGAAAAGCCCTTGCGCTTCAGGGCCCGCAGGCGATCCACACCGAGGGCCTTCTCCCCCTCACGGCGCACCTGCGTCTCCTCGGCGATGAGATCCGCGATCTGGGCCAGGAACCACGGATCGATCCCCGTCAGCTCCTGGATGCGATCCAGCGTCCAGCCGACGCGCATGGCATCGGCCACGTACAGCAGCCGGTCGGCGCCCGGCGCGCGCAGTTCGTAGGCCAGCTGCGTGGCACCTTCCTCGCTCAGCGGCAGGACCAGGAGCGGGTCGAGCCCGTCGAGCCCGGTCTCCAGCCCGCGCAGGGCCTTATGGAGCGATTCCTGGAAGGTACGGCCGATCGCCATCACTTCGCCCACCGATTTCATCTGTGTCGTCAGCCGGTTGTTCGCCGCCGGGAATTTCTCGAACGTGAAGCGCGGGAGCTTCGTGACGACGTAGTCGATCGTCGGTTCGAAGGAGGCGGGCGTGGCGCCGCCGGTAATCTCGTTACGCAGCTCATCCAGGGTGTAGCCCACTGCGAGCTTGGCGGCAATCTTGGCGATCGGGAACCCGGTCGCCTTGGACGCCAGCGCCGAGGAACGTGAAACCCGCGGATTCATCTCGATCACCAGCAGGCGCCCGTCGCGCGGATTGACCGCGAACTGCACATTGGAGCCCCCGGTCTCGACGCCAATCTTGCGCAACACCGCGATCGAGGCGTCGCGCATGCGCTGGTATTCCTTGTCGGTCAGCGTCTGCGCCGGCGCCACGGTGATCGAATCGCCGGTGTGCACGCCCATCGGATCGAGGTTTTCGATCGAGCAGATGATGATGCAGTTGTCGACCTTGTCGCGCACCACCTCCATCTCGAATTCCTTCCAGCCTATGACCGACTCTTCAATCAGCACTTCCTGCGTGGGCGAAGCCTCGAGGCCGCGCGTGACGATGATTTCGAACTCCTCGCGGTTGTAGGCAATACCGCCGCCACTCCCACCCATGGTGAAGGACGGACGCACGACCACCGGAAAACCGAATCTGGACTGGACCGCAATGGCTCCCTCCAGGGTGCGCGCAATCTGCGAATCGGGAGTCTCCAGCCCGATTTCCTGCATCGCATTGCGAAACTGTTCGCGATCCTCTGCCATGTCGATGGCGGCACGCGAAGCGGCGATGAGCTCGACGCCAAATTTTTCCAGTACGCCCTCGCGCACCAGGTCGAGCGCCGTGTTGAGTGCCGTCTGGCCGCCCATCGTCGGCAGCAGCGCATCGGGCTTCTCCTTCTCAATGATGCTGGCGACCGTGCGCCAGTTGACCGGCTCGATGTAGATGGCGTCGGCCATCTCCGGATCCGTCATGATCGTGGCCGGATTTGAATTCACCAGGATGACCCGATACCCCTCCTCGCGCAGCGCCTTGCAGGCCTGGGCGCCCGAATAGTCGAACTCGCAGGCCTGCCCGATGATGATGGGCCCGGCTCCGATGATGAGGATGCTGTGGATGTCGGTGCGTTTTGGCATGCGTGCTGGCCGGGGGCCGTCAGCCCTCGGCCACCTGGCGGCGGACGGCCAGGCGCGCGGTGCGCAGTTGGGCCTGGAGCCGTCGCAGCATCGCCTGCGTGAAGGCCTCGAACAGAGGGCTCATGTCGTGTGGCCCGGGGCTGGCCTCAGGGTGGCCCTGGAAGCTGAAGGCCACCCGATCGGTGCGCGCGACGCCCTGCAGGCTCCCGTCAAAGAGCGAGCGGTGCGTCGCGACCAGATTCTCCGGCAGGCTCGATTCGTCGACCGCGAATCCGTGGTTCTGGCTCGTGATCAGGACGCGCCCGGTGGCCAGCTCCTGCACGGGGTGATTGGCCCCATGGTGCCCGAACTTCATCTTCACCGTGCGGGCGCCGCTGGCGAGCGCGAGCAGCTGATGTCCCAGGCAGATTCCAAAAATGGGTATTTCAGTATTCAGCAGGTCACTGATGGCGCGAATCGCGTAGTCGCAGGGTTCAGGATCGCCGGGACCGTTCGACAGAAAGATGCCGTCCGGCCGCTGCGCCATCGCGTCCTCGGCGCTCGTCGCAGCGGGCACCACGGTCACGCGGCAACCCTGGTCGGAGAGCAGGCGCAGGATGTTGCGCTTGATGCCGTAGTCGTAGGCCAGCACGTGCAGCCGTTGCTGGGCACGCACGACCGGACGCTCCCCGTCGCGATCGAGCCCGCCTTCATTCCACTGGTAGCTCTCGCGCGTGCTCACCACCTTGGCAAGATCCATGCCCTTGAGGCCGGGAAAGCGGGTCGCCGCACGTACCGCGGCCGCTTCATCAAGTTTTTCGCCGGTCATGATGCAGCCGGCCTGCGCTCCGCCCTCACGAAGCCGCCGTGTGAGGCGGCGCGTGTCAATGCCCGCGATGGCCACCGTGCGGCTGCGCTGCAGGAACTCGCTGAGTGAAGATTCGGCGCGCCAGCTGCTGGTGGCGATCGACAGATCGCGAATCACCAGACCTGCGGCATAGACCTGCCCGGACTCCATGTCCTCAGGCGTCGTCCCGGTGTTGCCGATATGCGGGTAAGTGAGAGTGACGATCTGACGGGCGTAGGAGGGATCGGTGAGAATTTCCTGATAGCCCGTGATGGCGGTATTGAAAACGACTTCGCCAGTGGTGTTGCCGCTTGCGCCGATTGACTGGCCACGGAAGATGCTGCCATCTGCCAGAGCCAGCACCGCTGGTGAAGTCACGTCTGCCTTCCCCCTCCGGCGAAGTGCTCGCCGCCGGACACGCACTGAATGTTTTCCGCGCGCATATGCACAAAGCGGGAGGAGTTCTTGTGGAACGCCCCCCGCCTTGTGCGGACTAACCCGACAATCGGATTACGCGAGAAATTCTAAGGATCGCCGCCTGCCCTGTCCATGCGCCATAAGGGTCGGGAAAGGCGAAAATAGGCCCGATTTCCTTTTGAGATTTATGGGCTTAGTGAGATCTACGCGCCGCCGCGCAGGAATTTATTTTTCCAGGGCATCGGCCATCTGGTAGGCCCCGGCCTTCTGGGCCGCCAGCCAGCAACCGGCCCGGAGGGCGCCCCGGGCGAAAACCGAGCGATCCGTCACACTATGCCCGAGCCGTACCTGCTCACCCGGCCCCAGGAACCGGACTTCGTGCTCGCCGATGACATCGCCTCCCCGCAGTGCAACATAACCGGGCGCCACCTGTGTCCTGCGCCCTTCAGCCGCCGCGGCCCCGAGGGCCAGCGCGGTGCCCGACGGCGCATCGACTTTGTCCCGGTGATGCGTGTCCTGGATCTGGATGTCAAAATCGCTGGGCAGCACTTCGGCCGCGCGCCGCACCAACTCCTGCAGCAACGCCACACCGAGGCTCGTGTTGGCCGCCACCAGCACCGCAATCGAATCCGCGGCCTCCTTGAGGGCAGCCTTGGCCGGCGAGTCCAGTCCGGTCGTCCCCATCAGCAATGGCACCCCTGCCGCCGCGCAGGCCCTCGCCTCCGACCCCGCCGCCTGTGCGGCGGAGAAGCAGATCGCGAGGCCTGCGCCCTTGAGCGCCCCGTCCAGGTCGGCCGCCACGGGCACTCCGTTTGATGCGACGCCCGCCAGCTCACCGCTGTCACGACCCAAGTGGGTGCTGCGGGGTCCTGCAATCGCCGCCTGGAGCTGCAGCTGGGGGAATTCCGGCAGCAGGCGAATCTGGGCACGGCCCATCCGGCCGGTCGCGCCAATCAGGACGAGCCTGATCAAGGGGCGGCCTTGAAGAATCGTTTGACGCCCTCGAGGAAACTCTTCTGGCGCGGCGCATGGCGATTGCCGTCGTGCCGGAGCGACTCGTCGAACTTCTGCAGCAGCTCGCGCTGCTCGGTCGACAACTTGACCGGCGTTTCGATCACGACCCGGCAGAACAGATCCCCCTGCTGGCCTCCCCGGGCCGGCTGGATGCCCTTGCCCCGCAGGCGAAATACCCGGCCCGACTGCGACTCCGGCGGTACTTTCAGGCTCACTTCACCGTCCAGGGTCGGCACATCGACCGCGCCTCCCAGGGTCGCCGTCGCGAAGGACAGCGGGACCTCGCAGCTCAAGTGCGCCCCGTCTCGTTCGAAGATGGGGTGCTCCCGCACGTGCACCTCGACGTACAGGTCACCCGATGGGCCACCGTTCCGTCCGGCCTCGCCTTCGTTCGTCAGGCGCACGCGATCGCCATTGTCGACCCCACGGGGAATCTTGACCGAGAGCTTCTTGTGCTTGCGGACCCGTCCCTGGCCGAGGCAGGCATCGCACGGGTTGCGGACCACGCGCCCGGCGCCTCGGCACTGCGGACAGGTCTGCTGCAGGGTAAAGAACCCCTGCGAGACGCGGACCTGCCCGGAGCCGGCACAGGTCTCGCACTGCACGGGGCTGCTGCCCTTGGCGGCGCCGCTCCCGTGGCAGACCTCGCACTCGACCAGTTTGGTGAGATCGATCTCCAGAGTGTGGCCGAAAACCGCTTCGGCCAGATCGAGTTCGACGTCGTAGCGCAGGTCCGCCCCGCGGTACACCTGCGAGCGGGCGCCGCCGCGGCGGGCGCCACCAAAAATGTCGCCGAAGACGTCGCCGAAAATGTCGCTGAACTGCTCGGCGCCGCCGAAACCGGAACCGCCACCGCCCTGACGGGCCGCGTCGATGCCGGCGTGACCGTGCTGATCATAGATGGCGCGCCGGCCGGCGTCGGAGAGCACTTCGTAGGCTTCCTTGGCCTCCTTGAAACTCTCCTCCGCGCTCTTGTCCCCGGGATTGCGGTCCGGGTGAAATTTCATCGCCAGGCGGCGATAGGCCTTCTTGATGTCCGCCTCGCTGGCGTTGCGGGGCACATCCAGAAGCCGGTAGTAATCCGTTTTCGGCATGCGCGAGTGTAGCCGCAGACTCTTTAGGAGGCGCGCCGGTTCTTGTCCTTCTCCGTCACTTCCTCGAACTCGGCATCCACGACATTGTCCTTGCCGGGTGACGGCCCTTCAGTTCCGCGCGAATCCGGCGCGGCGCCCTCCGGCGCGGCGCCCGCACCGCCCTGCCCGGCCGCATAGGCCTGCTGCGCGATGCCGGCCGCCGCCGTGGCCAGCGCCTCGGTCTTCTTGGCAATGACGTCGCCATCATCGCCTTTCAGCACCGCACGCAGATCCGCCAGCGCTCCTTCGGCCTTGGCGCGATCTTCGCCGCTGACCTTTTCGCCCAGATCCTTCAGCGCCTTCTCCACCGAGTGCAGCATGGCATCGCCGCGGTTGCGGATCTCGACCAGCTCACGGAATTTCCGGTCTTCCTCGGCATGAGCCTCGGCGTCGCCGACCATGCGCTTGATTTCCTCCTCGCTCAGGCCGCTCGAGGCCTTGATGACGATTTTCTGCTCCTTGCCGGTGGCCTTGTCCTTCGCCGACACGTGCAGGATGCCGTTGGCGTCGATGTCGAAGGCCACTTCGACCTGCGGCATGCCGCGCGGCGCCGGGGGAATGTCCGCCAGGTCAAACTTGCCCAGCGACTTGTTGTCCTGCGCGCGCTCACGCTCGCCCTGCAGCACGTGGATCGTCACCGCCGTCTGGTTGTCATCCGCGGTCGAAAAGACGTTGGCCGCCTTGGTCGGTATCGTGGTGTTCTTGTTGATGAGCTTGGTCATCAAGCCACCGAGCGTTTCGATGCCGAGCGACAGGGGTGTGACGTCCAGCAACAGCACGTCCTTGACCTCGCCGGAGAGCACGCCCGCCTGTACCGCGGCGCCCACAGCGACCGCCTCGTCGGGGTTGACGTCCTTGCGTGGCTCCTTGCCAAAGATCTCCTTCACGTATTTCTGTACCAGCGGCATGCGCGTCTGGCCGCCGACCAGGATGACCTCCGCCACGGCAGAGGGCTCGAGGCCGGCATCCTTGAGCGCCGTGCGGCACGGTCCGATCGTGCGCTTGACCAGATCCTCGACCAGCGATTCGAGCTTGGCGCGCGTCAGCTTGACGCTCAGGTGCTTCGGCCCACTGGCGTCGGCCGTGATGTAGGGCAGATTGACGTCGGTCTGCTGGCTCGAGGACAGCTCGATCTTGGCCTTCTCGGCCGTCTCCTTAAGCCGCTGCATGGCCAGCGGATCGCGGCGCACATCGACGCCCGATTCCTTCTGGAACTCATCGGCCAGGTAGTGAATGATCTTCATGTCGAAGTCTTCGCCACCCAGGAAAGTGTCGCCGTTGGTCGAGAGCACCTCGAACTGGCGTTCCTTGTCGACCTCTGCGATCTCGATGATCGAGATGTCAAAGGTGCCGCCGCCCAGGTCGTACACCGCGATCTTGCGATCCCCGCCCTGCTTGTCCAGCCCGTAGGCCAGGGCCGCGGCCGTCGGCTCGTTGATGATGCGCTTGACGTTCAGCCCGGCGATGCGCCCGGCATCCTTGGTCGCCTGGCGCTGGGAATCGTTGAAGTAGGCGGGCACGGTTACGACCGCCTCGGTGACCTCCTCACCCAGATAGTCTTCCGCGGTCTTCTTCATCTTCATGAGCACGCGTGCGGAGACCTCCGGCGGCGCCATCTTCTTGCCGTGGGCTTCGACCCAGGCGTCACCGTTCTCCGCCTTGACGATCTTGTAGGGCACCATGCCGATGTCCTTCTGGACCACATCGTCCTCGAAGCGGCGGCCGATCAGGCGCTTGACCGCGTACAGCGTGTTGTGAGGATTCGTGACCGCCTGGCGCTTGGCCGACTGGCCCACGAGCACCTCATCGTCCTTGGTGAAGGCGACGATCGACGGCGTGGTGCGATCACCCTCGCTGTTCTCGATGACGCGCGGCTTTCCGCCCTCCATCACGGCGACGCAGGAATTCGTCGTACCCAGGTCGATGCCGATTACCTTGCTCATGATTGCACTCCGACAGGTCTGAAACTTGAAGCTTTAGCTTGGGTCGCGACGGCCATATTCAAGTGCCGCCACCATCCGTGGAACCCGGCGGCGCCGGCGCGCGCGCCACGATGACGCGCGCCGGCCGCAACAGTCGGCCGTTGAGCTGGTAGCCCGACTGCAGCACCTGCAGCACCGTCCCGGGCGGGACGTCGGCGGATTCCTGCGCAATGACCGCTTCGTGCACCGTCGGATCGAACGTCTGGCCGCTGGGATCCAGGCGCAGGATCGAAAATCGCTCGAATGCCCTGGCGAGCAGCTGCAGGGTCGCCTGCTGGCCTTCGGCGAGACTGCGGGCATCGGCCGTCCCGGCGCTCTGCACCGCCAGCTCGAGACTGTCGCGCACCGCGAGCAGCTCGCCGGCAAAGCGCTCCAGCGCATAGCGCTGGGCATTTTCAATGTCGCGCTGCGCACGCTTGCGCACGTTCTCGAGTTCAGCCAGGGCGCGCAGCTGGGCATCGCGCGCGGCGGCGAGCGCCTGTTCGGCAGCGGCCAGCGCGGTGCGCAACCCGGCGACCTCGGCGTCCGCGGCCTCTGTGGCCTCGTCATTGCCCGTGGGCGGTTCAGTCGGCTCAGCTACTGCCATTAAATCATTCTCAAACAATAGGATACAAGATTAACTTCATGTTCTTGCACACATCAGGCCCCACAGCCATGCGGGCATATGGGGACTAGCGGCGGGAATTCAAGGCCGAGCCCAGGAGCTTGGCGGTGATATCGACGATGGGGATCACCCGCTCGTAGGCCATGCGCGTGGGACCGATGACGCCCAGGACTCCGGCCACGCCGCCGCCGGTGCTGTACGGCGCCGTGATCACGCTGCAGTCATCGAGGATCTGATAGCCCGATTCGTGCCCAATGAAGATCTGCACGCCATCGGCCCGCAGGCTCTGGTCGAGCAGGTGCAGGATGTCGCGCTTCTCGGTGAACGCCTCGAACAGGCGCTTGAGTTTGTCCACGCTGGACAGTTCGGCCAGGCCCATCAGATTGGTCTCGCCGGCGATCACGTATTCGATGCCTTCCTGCGCGCCGCTTTGTGCGCAGACCTGCTGCGCCATGGAGATCGCGTCCAGCATCACCTGATTGATCGAAGCGTGGGTTTCCGTGAGCTGTCGGAGCAGCTCGGCGTGCACCTGGCTCAACGAGCGGTTGCGGCAGTGATCGTTCAGCACGTTGGCGGCGCGGCGCAACTCCTCCGGGCTGTAGTGGCGCTCGAGCTGGATGATGCGGTTCTGGACCTCGCGGTCGTTGAACACCAGGATCACCAGCACCCGCTGCTCCGCCAGTCCCACGAACTCGATCTGCGTCAGGGTGGCCGCCGGCGCCAGCGGCATGGTGACCAGGCCCGCGAGGTTCGTGATCCGCGACAGCAGCTGCGAGGCGGCGGCGACCAGTTCCTTGGTCCCTTCGTGCGAGGCGTCGAGCTGCTCACGCAGATCCTTCAGTTCCGCGTTTTCGGCGGCCGGCAACTCGGCGCGCAGCAGCGCGTCGACGAAGAAGCGGTAGCCCCGATCCGTGGGCACGCGCCCGGCGGAGGTGTGCGGTGAGCTGACGAATCCCAGATCCTCCAGATCTGCCATGACATTGCGGATCGTCGCGGAACTCAGGCTCAGTCCCGAGTCACGCGACAGGGCGCGCGACCCGACCGGCTGGCCCTCGCGGATGTAGCTTTGCACCAGCACCCGCAGCAGGTGTTGGGCGCGCTCATTCAGCGATTCCGGCGGGGTCGATTCGACGTTCATAGCACCCTAGGTCGTCTCGGTAGCAAGGATCGGCACGCAGGCTACCGAGCCTGTTTCCGCCCCGTCAAGCGAGGCCTGGGTCTCATCGTACGACATTGGCCCGATATGCGGCGTTGGCCCGCCCTGGCGGGCGTGTTACAAATGCGCGGTGAAAACCCGGCTGCAGACCTGCGCCCTGATCGGCCATTTCGCGCAGACGCGGATCGCCGAGAGTGCCATCACCGTGCTGGCAGCGCTCGCGCGCCGCGGAATCAAGGTGTTGGTGGCCGCCGATGAGCCCCGGAACTTCGACGCCGAGGTCAGGCCCGTGCCGCGCGCGGAGCTCGCCGGACAGGCGGATTTCATGATCGCCGTGGGCGGCGACGGCACCTTGCTGGAAGCGGCCCGGCTGGTGGCGGGGCGCGATGTGCCCCTGCTGGGCATCAACCGGGGGCGCCTGGGCTTTCTGACCGACGTGCTGCCCCAGGATGTCGCCGCCTCCATCGATGCCGTGCTCGACGGGCACTGCACCACCGACGCGCGGCGGCTGCTCGAGGCCCGCTTGCACCAGTCCACGGGCGCCACGGCCACGCTCCTGGCGCTGAATGACATCGTCATGCTGCGCACCGAGACAGGTCGCATGCTCGATTTCGAAACCATTGTGGATGGGCGCTACCTGAACTCACACCGCGGCGACGGCATGGCCATCGCCACCGCCACGGGTTCCACCGCCTATGCCCTGTCCTGTGGTGGCCCGATCATCGATCCGCGGCTGGACGTACTGGTCATGGCCCCCATCTGCCCGCACACGCTGTCCGATCGTCCCATCGTGGTGCCGGGCAACTCCAGCATCGAAATCCACTCCGTGGATCGCGGCGCAGGCCTCGCCGGGATCACCTGTGATGGGGTTCCGCTGGGCGATCTGCACCCCGGGGACCGGCTGGAGTTGTCCGCGGCCGGCACCTCGATCACCTTGCTCCATCCGCCCGGCTACGATTATTTCCGCCTGCTGCGCTCCAAGCTCCACTGGGGCCGCGGCGAAAAGGCGCAGGAGCGCTGAAGCCGTGTTGCGCCATCTGCAGATCCGCGACCTGGCGATCATCGAAGCGGTGGAAATCGACTTCGGCGCCGGGCTCACGGTACTCACCGGCGAAACCGGTGCCGGCAAGTCGATACTGGTCGATGCGCTCGAACTGCTCGGCGGCGGGCGGGCCGGGGCCGAAGTGGTGCGCGCCGGGGCGGAACGGAGCGATCTGAGCGCGACGGTCGATATCTCGCGGGTGGGCGGGGCGCTGCAGCACGTGCTCGAGGAACACTCGATTCCCGCCGAGGACGAGCTGCTGCTGCGCCGGGTCATCGGCGCCGACGGACGGAGCCGCGCCTGGCTCAACGGCCAGAGCGTGCCGGTCACGGTCCTGCGCACCGTCGGCGAACTGCTGTTCGACATTCACGGTCAGCACGAATTTCAGTCCCTGATGCGTTCCGCCGCGCAACGCGAACTGCTCGACAGTTTCGGGCAGCTCGACGCGCTCGCCGGCCAGGTGCGCGCCGCGCACGCCTCCTGGCTGGCGCTGATGAACCGCAGTGTCACGGTGGAAGCCGCCGCCAGCGATCGGCACGCCCGGCTCGACCTGCTGCGCTACCAGGTACAGGAGCTGGACGCCATGCAGCTCGGCGAAGCTGAGTTCGCGGCCCTCATCGAAGAGCGCTCGCGCATCGCCAACAGCGGCCGCCTGGCGCAGGCCGCCCGCAGCGCGCTCGAAGGTCTGTATGAATCGGAGGAAGGCAACGCCCACCAGCTGCTGGCGCGCGCGTCGGGCGCACTGCGCGGTGGCGGATCGGTGGACGCGCGCCTGGTGGCCCTGCAGCAGCCCCTGGAAGAAGCGCTCGTGCGGATCCAGGAAGTGGCGCACGAGCTGGGGGCTTACCTCGAGTCGCTCGAGTTCGATCCGAAGCGGCAGGAAGTGATCGAGGCGCGCCTCGCAGCCATGGAGGAGCTGGCGCGCAAGCACCGGGTCGAGCCGGCTGATCTTGTGGCCTGGCACGGCGCACTCAGGCGCGAGCTGGCCGGGATGGAAAACGCCGCGGCCGACCTGGGCTCGCTGCGTGCGCAGGTGGCGGCCGCCCTCACCGCCTATCAGACGCAGGCGCGGGACTTAAGCGCCGCCCGCAGCCGCGCCGCCCGTGGGCTCGGCATCGAAGTGACCCGCCGCATGCAGGATCTGGGCATGGCCGGCGGGGTCTTCATCGCCGAGGTGTCCCCGCTGGAGAGCACCGAGCCGGCCGCGCATGGCGCCGATCGGGTAGAGTTTCGCGTCAGCACCAACCCGGGCCACGCGCCGCGCGCCGTGGCCAAGATTGCCTCGGGCGGGGAACTGGCGCGCCTGTCGCTCGCCGTACAGGTCTGCTGTGCGCCCGACGCCGCGCCCTGCATGGTCTTCGATGAGGTCGACGCCGGCATTGGCGGGGCCATCGCCGAGATTGTCGGTCGGGAGTTGCGCGGCCTGGGCAGGGTCTCCCAGGTGCTGTGCGTGACGCACCTGGCGCAGGTGGCCTGCCAGGGCCACCAGCAGCTGCGGGTCAGCAAGCTCACTGACGGACGCAGCACACGCATTGCGGTCGCGGCACTGAGCGGCGAAGCGCGCGTCGAGGAAATCGCACGCATGGTGGGCGGCGTGGAGATCACGGCCAAGACACGCGCCCATGCACTCGAAATGCTGCAGCAGGCCGCTAGCGCTGTTGCGCCTCCGGCCGCCGTCCGGCGCCGGCGCGGCGCGCGCGCCTGAAGCAGCCCGTTCAGCTGCGCAGTGTCTCCGCCCGCTTGCGCCGCGGGCAGTCCGGGCGCTGGCAGCGTCCGTAGATCACGAGCGAATGTTCGCCGATGGTGAACCCCAGCCGCGCGGCGATCGCTTCCTGCCGCTCTTCAATGCCCGCGTCGACGAACTCTTCGACCTGGCCGCAGTCCATGCACACGATATGATCGTGATGCGCCCCCTGGTTGAGTTCGAATACGGCCATGCCATCCTCGAAATGATGGCGCGCGACCAGGCCGGCCGCCTCGAACTGCGTCAGTACCCGGTAGACCGTAGCGAGGCCGATGTCCTCGGCAGAGCCGAGGAGCCGTGCCGCTGCGCTCGAGAATCTCGAGGATCTTCAGGCGCGGCAGCGTCACCTTCAGACCGGCCTTGCGTAAATCCTTGCCTTCCATGTGCCTGCCCGATGGACCTAAATCCTTGTGAGTACTGGCTGTACGGTATGATTGGAACCATGCAAGTTACCACCCCGGGCCCATGGCCACCACTGCGAAGCGCCCCGCGCCCGCTGGCGCTCCTGCTGTGTATCGCGGCCCTGCTCAGCGCCTCCGCCTGCATCTACCACATGCCCGTGCAGCAGGGTAATCACCTGGACCAGACGACGGTCAACCAGGTCAAGCCTGGCATGACGCGCGCGCAGGTACGCTACCTGCTCGGCACGCCGATGGTGCCCGGTGGCTTCGAGAACGACCGCTGGGACTACGAGTACTACCTGAAGATGAAACGGCTCCACAGCCCGCGCCACGGCCGCGTGACTGTGTATTTCAAGAACGACCTGGTCGATAGGGTCGACAGCGACGTCCTGGGCAACGCCGCCGAGCCCGTCAGCAAGAAACCGATCAACGCACCGGGCGCTTGAGCTGGGCCCGCTGCCGCCGGCGCTGGCGCGGATCGGCCGGCAGCGCCCGGTACACTTCGATCCGGTCGCCATCGCGCGGCACGGCGGCGCGTTCACAGCGGATGCCCCAGATTCCGGTAGCCGCGCGTTCCCAATCAAGCGGCATCTCGCGCAGCCGCTCCCGCGCCGCGGCCAGTGCCGCCCCGACGTTCGCGGCCGCCGGCAACCTCAGCTGCAGCAGGATCGGATCGGCCGGCGTGTCCACGGCAATCAGGCAGCACTTGTCCGGCAGCTCAGGCATGACGCTGCGCCCGGGCCACGAAGGCCTGCACCATGGAGGTCGCGGTGCTCTCCAGCAGCCCGTCGAGCAGCGCCGCCTTGAGCGGGTTCGAGAATTCGAAACGCAGCTGCAGTTCGATGCGGCAGCCATTGCTGCCGACTGGCGCGAATGTCCACAGGCCGTCCAGCGCGCGCAGGGGACCGGCCACCAGTTCCATGCGGATCTGCTCGTGCGGCTGCAGGTGATTGCGTGTGGTGATCTCCGTGCTCAGCAGGCCGCGCCGCACCTTGAGCCGCGCGACGA
>WNFM01026473.1_pt2 | contig 14724 bp, 16 predicted proteins | sample 5400271 | NCBI WGS metagenome assembly WNFM01 (sample SAMN13153352, study PRJNA577476) | soil metagenome | isolation source: 60 cm saprolite on Douglas fir-dominated hillslope | place: USA:California | collected 2013-09-17 | reverse complement strand
TTCGCGTCGCCGGCGCCGAAGTCCCGTCCGAGGATCGGCTGGATGCGGAAGACCTTCAGAAAGTCCGGCGAGACGTGAGCGACCATCGTGCGCGTCGGCTGCGAGGCCCCCGACACCGACACGACGTAGGCGCTGTATTTCGCCATCGCCTGGAAGCTTCGGCTTTGATCGCGGAAGTCGTCGAAATTCGGGTCCGCCAGTCGCGACGGCCTCCCCTTGGACGTGACCTCGAAGACGGCCACGATCCGATCCGCACCGGGGTACGGCAGCGGCCGCAGCAACACGCCGTAGACGACGCTGAAAATGGCCGTGGTCGCGCCGATGCCGAGCGCCAGCGTCAGGACGGCGACCAGGGTGAAGCCCGGGTTCTTGCGAAGCTGCCGAAGACCGTACCGGCAATCAGCGCGCATCGACTGGAGCCCGCTGCCACTTCGCTTGTCGCGAACCTGCTCTTTCACCTGGTCGAGACCGCCAAGTTCGATCCGGGCGGCGCGCCGCGCGTCGTTCGGCGACAGGCCCGCGCGACGGTTCTCCTCCGTCAGCATGTCGAGATGGGCATGAAGCTCGGCGTCGAGGTCCGCCTCCACGCGCCGGGATGAGAGGAGGTTTCGCAGGAAGCTCCGGATCTTCACAGACGGGTCTCCTATCGACATTCGATAGGAATAGTAGCATGGATCTTGCTGGCACTCCTCGCCAAGGAGGTTCGCGGATGCCACCACGAGGGGTGAAGGGCAAGAAGAACGCTCGGCAGTACGAGGAGATCAAGAAGTCGGAGCTGAAGTCGGGACGCAGCGCCACCGTGGCGAAGCGGATCGCGGCGGCGACCGTGAACAAGCGGCGCGCGTCCGAGAAGCGCAAACGGGCGTCGAAGAGCAAGAAGACGAGGTAGACTCGACTTCTCTTGCTCCCCGTCCTCTTTCGCATCGGGTCTCTGGACATCACCAGCTTCGGCGCGATGGTCGCGCTCGGCGCGCTGGCGGGCCTCTGGCTCTTTCGTCGGGAGCTCGGCCGCGCGGGGTTGCCCGATGCCGCGCTCGACGCGGCCGTCTACGGTCTGATCGGCGGGCTGCTCGGCGCCAAGCTGCTCTATGTCTTCGAGCACCTGAACGAGGGGTCGTTCTGGGCGCTGTTCCTGGATCGCGGCGGCATGAGCTGGTTCGGCGGGTTTGTGGGCGGGCTGCTCGCCGGCTACGTGACGATCCGCGTGAAGCGCTGGCCGATGCTGGCCGTCCTTGCGGCCGCCACGCCCGCCCTCGCCGTCGGCCAGATGCTCGGCCGCGTCGGCTGTTTCCTCGTCGGCGACGATTACGGCTCGCCGACCACCTTGCCCTGGGGGGTTGCGTTTCCCCGCGGGCTGCCGCCGACGACCGAGCGCGTCCACCCGACGCAGATCTACGAAGCGATCTTTCTCGCCGGTCTGGCGTGGCTGCTCATCCGCTGGCGGCGCCGCGGGGTGTCCGATCGCACGGTGCTCGGACGGTACTTCGTGATCGCCGGCGCGTTCCGGTTCCTCCTGGAGTTCGTGCGCGTCAACACGCGCGTGGCGGGGCCGCTGACCGTGGCCTATTTCTTCGCCTTGGGCGTGGTGGTGGTGGGGCTGATCGTGCTGCGCCGGGGACCTGAACCGTTCGCGCGACCCGACTAGCACGTCGAGCCGCGGCGAAAAACCCACCTCAGCCGCGCACGCGTGTGCTATCGTGGCGACGACCGGGCGACGACATCCACCGATTTAATGGCGACTTGTCCTCACTGCAAGGGCCACCTTAATGAGGGTCATCGCTGTCCCAGGCGCCGGATATACGTCGTCGCCGAGATCATCGCGTGCGGCATCGCGGGCGGCCTGGCCGGCCTGCTCCTGCTGGCGGCGTTTGATCCCCGCGGGCAGGCCACCGATATGGACGCCACAGCCATAATCGGCGGGATCGTCATCGCAATCGGCATCAACCGCATCCTCCGAAGCTGAGCCGCCGTCCACGCCGCGCTCGACCTTCGACAGACGCCTGAGCCTGTCAGAGACTCGCGGCAGTGTTCTTGCTCTCGTACGCTCCCGACCATCAAAGGGGGCCCCGATGTCGGAATTACAGACAGTCACGGCCGAAAAGACATCCGTTCCCTCGACGACCGCCTCGGCCGCGCTCCCTCTGGTGCTCATCGCGGACGCCGACCCGGGGTCCCGCGTGCGCCGCGCGCGGCAATTGGCGGATCGCGGATTCCGCGTGGCCGTCGCCCGCACCGCGTTCGAAGCCATCGTCAAAGCGTCCTGCCATCTCCCGGATCTGATCCTGGTGGACGCGTCGCTCGGCGACGCCGACGCGCAGGGGACGTCGGAGTTGTTGTCCGGTTGTCCCGCAACGGCGCACATCCCGATCGTCCGCCTCACGCCGGGACGCCGGCTTCCTCGCCGCGTGTTCGCCGCCGCCCCGCGCTAACGGCCGCGGTCAGGTCTACGTTCCGCCCGAGACCAGGGCCAGGTCTCCGATCGGACGTTCACGGATGCCAGACGGAGACCTGATCCCCCTCATGCTGCTAAACGCAGATCTGGCCCACCGGAGTATGGACGAGCTGTAGGGGCGTGCGGGCCTCGAGCGGCGGCGCTGATCGCGGGGGTGCCGTCGCCTACGTGACGGAGCTCGTGAAGTCCTCGTAGCTGCCCTTGAAGTCGGTGATCTTGCCGGGCTCGACCTGCCAGACGCGCGTGCCGACCTCTTCCATGAGGTCCTGGTCGTGGGTGACGAGCAGCACGGTCCCTTCGAACTTCTGCAGCGCGACGTTGAGCGCGTTGATCGACTCGAGGTCGAGATGGTTCGTCGGCTCGTCGAGGACGAGGACGTTCGGCTTCAGCAGCATGATGCGGCAGAACAGGAGCCGCGCGGTCTCTCCGCCCGACAGCGCCTCGGTCGGCTTCAGCCCTTCCTCGCCGCTGAAGAGCATCTGCCCCAGCAGCCCGTGGATGTCCTGGCGGGCGGCATCCGGGTCGAACTGGTGCAGCCACTCGACCGCCGTCATGCCCTTCACGATGAGGCCGGTCGAGTCCTGCGGGAAGTACCCGACGGACACTTCGTGGCCGAAGCGGATCGACCCCTCGTCCCGGTCGCCCGGCGCGACGTCGACGCCCGGGGCGTCGGCCAGCAGCGCCTTCAGCAGCGTCGTCTTGCCGACGCCGTTTCGCCCGACGATCACGATCTTCTCGCCGCGATTGACGATCGCGTCGAGCGCGTCGACGACCGGCGCGCCGCCGAAGCTCTTCGTGATCCCCTTGATCTCCATCGCCATCCGTCCCGACGGCCGGTTCATCTTGAAGTGGATGTAGGGGCGCTGAATGTTCGAGCGCGCCAGCTCGGTCGTCTGCAGCCGCTCGACTTCCTTGCGGCGGGAGGTGACCTGGCTCGCGCGCGTGCCGGCCGAGAAGCGCGCGATGAAATCGTTCAACTGCGCGATCTTCTTCTCACGCTGCGCGTTGTCCGATTCGACCTTCGAGCGGATCTGCGTCTTCGCGACGACCATGTCGTCGTACCCGCCCGTATACGTGATGATCGTCTGGTAGTCGATGTCGGCGATGTGTGTGCAGACGCCGTTCAGGAAGTGGCGATCGTGGGAGATCACGATGAGCGTCCCGGCGTACCGGACCAGAAAATCCCGCAGCCAGTGGATCGAGTCGAGGTCCAGATGGTTCGTCGGCTCGTCGAGCAGCAGGCCCTGCGGTCCGCCGAAGAGCGCCTGCGCGAGCAGCACGCGCACCTTCTGTCCGCCCTGCAACTCGGACATCTTCTTCCCGTGGAGGGACTCGGGGATGTCCAGGCCGTCGAGGAGCACCGCCGCATCGCTTTCGGCCGTGTAGCCGTCTTCCTCGCCGACGACGCCTTCGAGCTCGGCCAGGCGCATGCCGTCGGCGTCGGTCATGTCGGTCAGGCCGTAGAGATGTTCGCGCTCGTCGAGCGCCTTCCACAACCGCTTGTTCCCCATGATGACGGTGTCGACGACGCGGAAGGTGTCGAAGGCGAACTGGTCCTGGCTGAGCACGCCGAGCTTGTCCGGGCGGGTGACGCTCCCCTGCTGCGCCGGGATCTCGCCGGTCAGGAGCTTCATGAACGTGGACTTGCCCGCGCCGTTGGGCCCCGTCAGGCCGTACCGCCGCCCCGCCGAAAACGTCGTCGTGACGTCCTCGAACAGGACCTTCGATCCGAAGCGCATCGACACACCGGTGACAGCAATCATGGACCCGATCTACTCCTGCACGTTTTGACGCGGATGAACCTCTGAGTATACCGCAGGCTCAGCGGTCGCGCTCGCGGCGGACCGTGACTTTCGCGCCGCGGAGCTTGGTGGCCTTGAGCGCGGCGATGATGTCCTGCGCGCGCGCTTCCGGCACTTCCACCAGTGAAAAGCCGTCGCTGATCTCGATCGCGCCGATCTCGCGCGAGTCGATGCCGGCCTCGCCGGTAATCGCTCCGACGAGATCCCCCGGCCGGATGCCGGCACGGCGGCCCGCGCCGACGAACAAGCGGGTCGTCTCCTCGCCGCCGGAGCGGGCCTCGCGCGGCAGGCGCCCGCGCGCGGGCTTCAGAAGTCGCGGCCCCGCGCCGCGGGGACCCGCGGCTTCGCGATCCCGCGCGGGCTGTGTCGACCCCGCCGGGATCTCCTTGTCGTCGCCGTCCCCGCCGAGCGCGGTGTGCGCCATCTGCACGGCCGCCGCCGCGACGTCGACGATGTCGAACTCCTGCGCGAGCGTCTCGACCACCACGCGCGCGGAATCCAGGCCGCCGGCGAGCAGGCGCTCGCGGAGCGACGCGCGGGTCAAGTCCAGCCGCCGGGCGCGGAGGTCCGCCACGGTCGGCAGCGTCGCGACCTCGACCTTCTGCTTGGTGGCGGCTTCCATGCTGCGGAGCAGCCGGTGCTCGCGCGGCTCGACCAGCGTGATGGCGGTGCCGTCGCGGCCCGCGCGTCCGGTCCGGCCGATGCGGTGGATGTAGGATTCGGAATCGGCCGGCACGTCGTAGTTGATGACGTGCGAAATGCGCTGGATGTCCAGCCCGCGCGCGGCGACGTCGGTCGCGACCAGCAGGTCGGACGTGCCGTCGCGGAAGCGCGACATGACGCGGTCGCGCAGCCGCTGCTCCATGCCCCCGTGCAGCGCTTCGGCGCCGTGGCCGTGCGCGTTCAGCATCTCCACCAGCGTATCGACCTCCAGGCGCGTCCGGCAGAACACGAGCGCGGACGCCGGGTTCTCGATTTCGAGCACGCGCTCGAGCGCGGCGGCCTTGTGCGCGCGCCCGACGATATAGGCGACCTGGCGCACCCGCGGAAGCTTGCCGGCGGCGAGCTTCTCCCCCGCGATCGTGATCCGCGCGGCGTTCTTCAGGTGCCGCTGCGCGATGGACAGGATCCGCGCCGGAATCGTGGCGGAAAAGAGCGCCGTCTGCCGCTCTCGTGGGGTCGCCTCGAGAATCGCGTCGAGATCTTCCGCAAAGCCCATGTCGAGCATCTCGTCCGCCTCGTCGAGGATGAGCACCTGCAGCTTGTCGAGCGCGAGCGTCTTGCGGCGGATGTGATCGAGCGCGCGTCCGGGCGTGGCGACGACGACGCTGGCGCCGCGCTCGAGCGACCGGATCTGCTGCTGCATCGACGCCCCGCCGAAGAGCGGGACGACGTTCAGCCGGCCGCCGCGCGCGTACTTGTGAATGGCCTCGGCCACCTGCATCGCCAGCTCGCGCGTGGGGACCAGGACGAGCCCGGCGGTGGACCGGCCGGTGGGCGACCCGGCGATCCGCTGGAGCATCGGCAGCGCGAACGCCGCGGTCTTCCCCGTGCCCGTGGCCGCCTGCGCCAGCAAATCGCGGCCCGAGAGCATCAGGGGAATGGTCTCGCGCTGGACCGGTGTGGGCTCTTCATAGCCCAGGGCCGTGACGCACGCGACGATGTCAGCGGCGAGTCCGAGCGAGGCGAACCCTGACGGCGGCTTATCGGTGGTACGAGGCATCCTTTCATTGTCCCTCGGAACGGGGACGAGATTGCGTCAGACTTGTGTAATGTCGGACTCGGAATGGGTCGTGCGCGCCGGCGAGGCGGGTGTGCGGCTCGACAAGTACCTGGCGGCGCCCGGGCGGCTCGGCTCGCGGGCCCGGGCGTTTGCCGGACTGGAACGAGGCAAGGTCTTCGTCAATGCTCACGAGGTGGGCGTCGCGGACGCCGCCACGCCACTGGCCGCGGGCCAGACGGTGCGCGTCTGGATGGATCGCCCCGGCAGCGCCAAGGCGCGCCGCCAACTGACCCGCGCCGGCGATCTTCAGATCGTCTTCGAAGACGAGGCCATGGTCGTCGTCAACAAGCCCGCGGGACTGCTCAGCGTGCCGCTCGAACGGAAAGCCGACGCGCCGTCGGTCTACGCGCAGATCGAGGATCACTTCCGGCCGTTCGGCAAGCGGCGCCCGTTCGTCGTCCACAGAATCGACCAGGACACCTCGGGCCTGGTCGTGTTCGCGAAGGACGCGCGCGCGCAGTCGCGGCTCAAGGCGCAGTTCAAACGCCGCGAGCCTCGCCGGATCTACCTCGCCGTCGTCTACGGCCACCCCGAGCCGCCGGCCGGCACGTGGCGCAACCATCTCGTGTGGGACGAGAAGGCGCTCATCCAGAAGGAGACACATCCGCGCGACCGCGACGGCACCGAGGCCATCAGTGACTACCGGGTCCTCGAGTCCTTCAGAGACACGTCACTCATCGAAGTCCGCCTGCAGACCGGCCGCCGCAACCAGATCCGCCTCCAGGCGCGGCTGCGCGGTCACACGCTGGTCGGCGAGACGCGCTACACCTACGGTCCGGACGCGTCGCGCACCATCCAGTTCGAGCGTCACGCGCTGCACGCCTGGAAGCTCGCGTTCGACCATCCCGCCGACGGGCGGCCGCTCGCATTCGAAGCGCCGCCGCCCGCCGACTTCCGCGCGCTGCTGGAGCGCCTCCGGCGGTGACACGGCCGACGACTCGTCACTCGTGACCTTCGTGGTCTGCTCCTGTCGGGAAAGTTCCCTGGAGTGTCACGCGGCAAGAGACAGACGCCGTGGATCCTGAAGGCTACCTCCGGCGTGGCCCACCGCGCGGGAGGTCGCGCGGCAGCAGACGCGGCGCGTGCTTCAGACCGACCGCCCCGAAGTGCCTGAGGTCCACGGTCGCGATGTCCGCGCCGAGCCGTTCGGCGATCGCCATCACCACCGCGTCGACCAGGCCCATCGCGAGCGACTCGTATTTTTTGGTGAGCCTGCCTGCCGCGGCCACATCGTCATCCTTGCCCCACTCGATCGCGAAGGCGCCGCTCACGACGTCGTCGAGCCAGAGCCTCTGGGCCCGGTCGCCGAGTCTGGCGGCGACGAGATAGTCGATCTCCGGCAGGATCGCCCACGGCAGGAGCCAGGCGTCAGGATCCGCGTCGAAGAGCGCCCGCACGGCGATGTGATGCGCGTCCCTTCGATCGAACAGCGCGAGGACGGCCCCGGTGTCAGCGACGATCACGGCGCCTGCGCGGAGGTCTGGATTCCCCCATGCCGGCGAGCAGCTCTTCGGCGCGCTCGCTCAGATCGCTCCGCCCGCTGTCGGAGGCGCCGATGCTGCGCGGCCGCCGGGACCCTCCATGCCGCGCGACATATTCGGCGACCGCCTCGCGCACGAGCGACGCGGGCGCCTGCTTGCGCGTGGCCGCAATCCGCTTCAGCCTCCGGTAGTCGGCGGCGTCGAGGTACAGAGTGGTCTTCTCCATATGGCAACCATATATGGGTGCGAGGGCGGCGTCAAGGACGGCGGGAATGGGCGGTCGCTGTGCGGACGACCCGGGGCGCCGCCGGGTGTGACGGCGACATCGGCAAGCCGATGAGGATTCAGGAATTCCTGTCGGCCGGCGCGGCGCGGCTGGCCGCGCCGGCTCGACCCGACGGACCCGCGCGATGAAAGACACCGCGCCAGCTCCCCGGCCGTGTATACTCCCGCCATCGCCGACAAGGAGAATCCATGAAAACTCGCAGGCTGCTGGCCACGATAGCCGCGCTGGTGGTGGGCTCGACCATGCTGTTCGCTCAGCTTGGGTCCCCCGACCGTACCAACAAGAAGATCCCCAAGCCGCTTCAGTCCCGGTTCGTGACCGGGGATCCACTCTGGCGCGAGCTCCCCGTCCGCTCGGACTTTCAGACCCAGTACGATCGCGTATGGCAGACCTCCGTGAACACGATCCTCGAGCACAACTTCGATATCGCGACGATGGACAAGGACTCGGGGTATTTCCGAACCATCCAGAACGAACGCATCGTCAAGATGGATACGAACTGGACCTACAAGATCCAGATCAGCGTGAAGCTCGTCTCGACGGCCGGCGATTCGAGGGCGAACCCGCCGAAGCTTCCGCTTGTCGAGAAGGTCCGTCTGCAGGTCGCCGGCGAAGTCACGAACGTCGATCGCAAGGGCCTGGTCAGGCTCAATTTTCTGGGATACGACCAGGTGTTGCTCCAGAGCCTGTTCCAGGACCTTCAGGCCAAACTGGGCGGGGTCTAGCGACCTGTCGGCTCGAGTGTGCCCGACGCTTTCTCGCTGGACGGCGAACCAATCCATTCATGCGCAGGTACACGACGACGTTTCCGTCGTGTTCATGACGTCCGCGCTCAGGGGATTGGTTTGCGCGCAACACAACGTGGCTGCGCGGCGATCGCGATGACGAGCGCCCCCGCCCGTGATCGGTGCACGGTTGGATCCGCCTGCGGCGCATCTCTTGTCTAGCACAAAGGCAACCCTCACCCAAACGGTGCTTCCGGTGTGGCCTGGCCGTCGTGGCGTTGGGCCGCATCCGCGCATGTGACAGACGGCCACGTCCGCCTCCGGCGGAGCGTGCTATGATCGATAGGATCCGGGCACTCCTCCGAACGTCCCCATCGTCCAGAGGCCCAGGACGTGGCCCTTTCAAGGCCAAGACACGGGTTCGAATCCCGTTGGGGACGCCACTTCATTTTCAGCGCTCGGAACGGCAGTCAAGTACTTGAACGCGTTGGCGGTTACGGCGGTTCGAACAAACTGTTTTCCGTCGAACGCGATACCATCACCGAAGAACAACTGCTGCAGCCGCTGCTTCTGATTGAGTGACGCCTGCACCCACAGATCCGAGGCTCGCGGTAAAACCCGTTCTGCGAACGCTAGGATGCCCTCCACGTCGAATTTCTCGAGGTCGACGGAGTGTTTATCGATCTGCGAGAGCGTGAGCTCCTGACGGAGCCTGTCTCGTTGCCGCTCGTAGCTCGTCAGATCGATCGTTTCCGCATACAGGTACGCTTCGTCCAGGCGGTCCAGTTTCTGCTGAGTCGCTTTTGCCTTGCGCTCGGCGTCGGCCGCCTCGCCCCCGACCTCGGCCTTTCGTTCTTCCCACGCGTGTAGAACAAGCTCCTTCACCAGCCGCATGTAGCCAGGCGTCGGCTGTAGCCGTTCCAACTCGTCGACGAATTGGCCTTCGAGCTTGGCTTTCGTGACGTTGACCGCGCGGCATTGGCGCCAGCAGTGGTAGTACGCGTAACGCCCGTTCCGGCCCTTCGACCAGCTCGCGGTCAGTGTCTTGCCGCATGTCGCGCAGCGAACAAGCCCCTTCAACGGAAAGTCCGGCCGGCCGCGCTGATGCGGCGTCGTGACCGGGACTCGTCCCTGCGAGATCGCTTGGACATGGTGGAACGTGTCCTCACTCACGAGCGGATCGAAATCTCCTCGTTGCGACACTCCGAACTCTGGAACTTCGATGAGGCCGGCGTACAGGCGATTCGTGAGCATCCGTCCGAAGCTTTGCGGGTTCAGCGTCAAGCCCTTGCGCGTACGAAGTCCAAGGCGCGTCACCGTGTCCAGGACTTCCTCTTTGGTAAATCGACCCGTCGCGAAATCCGCGAATGCTCTCGTCACCAGCGGCGCGCGCTCCGGGTCTGGCGCCAGGCTCTTGCCTGACCATTTCGGAGCGTTGAGATAGCCGAGAGGCGGGACAAACGTCCAACGACCTTGTTCGAGCGCGGCCCGCATCCCGGCGCGCGTGCGGTCCGATCGGACGTCGTTGTCGAATTGCGCGAAGGCAGCCAGGACGCCTTCCATCAGCTTTCCGGTCGATGTGTCGTCGATCGGCTCGGTGGCGGATCGCAACGAGATCCCCAGCGACTTCAGCAGGGCTCTGAGCGCGAAGTGGTCGTACTTCTCCCGCGCGAACCGCGTGATGTTGTACACGACCACGAAATGAACTTGGCCTTTGTGCGTCCGGCAGTAGTTCAGCAGCTTCTGTAGCTCAGTGCGATCCGTCGTCTTCGCGCTCTCGCCTTGCTCGGTGAATCGTTCGAGCACCTCGTAGCCTTCGCGGCGGCAGTACTCCTCGCAGGCGCGCAGCTGGGTCGGCAGACTGAGGTTCTCCGTCTGCTCTTTGGTGCTCACGCGGACGTAGATCACCGCACCGACCATGGGCCGCAGCTTAGACCCATTCTCCGAGGCGAGCAAGGTGGTGCGTACGCGAGGCATGATGGCTACTCGGCGGATGGCGCCTTGTTCTCCACGAACATCTCGACGATGGTGTGAGCCATCGCGTCGGCGTGCTGTCGAATCTGAACGATTTCGCAATCCGACAATCCCTCTGCCTCGTCGCCCAACAGCTCTCGGCAGCGTGCGATCGAGACTGAATCGAATGCCGTGTCCGCAGCGTGCGCGTACTCCATGGCTGGCCCCAGTTTCGGTTCAGCACGTCGATTATTGGGAGTTGCGCGCTGCAGCGCGCCGACCATGCGGCCGACGCGCTGACGTTTGGTGGCGCGGATGCCGGCGTTGCGCCGACATCGACAAACGGGAGGTCATCGCCTCGCGTCGCGGTCGCACTCGCTATGGTGCGACCGATCGTGGAACGGACTCCGCGACGGTCTCGGCGATTGGCAGGGACCGCGCGACGTCGGCGAATGGCGAGCCACGCGACGACAGCCGTTGTGGCGATCGCGCGTGACCCGCGTGTTCCGGATCGACGAGGCACGTTGGTGCGACGCCGGGCGGAACATTGTGTGAGTCGAGATGCTGTCGACGCGTGCCCTGGAGCGTCGGTCGATCAGCGTTTCACATCGGGCGACGTGAAGGGGATGCCGTGTGGCACCGGCGAAGTGATCGCAGATTACCGCCGTTCGACACGGTCGTCAAACTCAGCGGTGCGCGAGCACCATCCACACCCCACCCACGACGTCACATCGAGCTACCCGACCGTCGACAAGGTGACGCCGAACGCCAGGCCCGCATAGAAGTACGCTTCTTCGGTCACGCTCCGCACGTGGCCGTGCGCCACTTCGATCGGATCGCGTCGATCGAACGGCTCGACGGTCTCGAGTACCTTGCGGAACTGGGCGCGCGCCTCCTCCAGACCGAGATGCTGCCTTGCAACCCGTTCAACGATCATGGAAACGTCGTTGTCATTTGGCACGAAGACGCCGTGGATCGGCAAGACCCAGAGCGCCACGCCGCCGAATTCCCGAAGCGCTCGCGCCGCGCCTTTGATGTCTCTGCCTTCCGCATCTGCGCCGTGCTGCTCGGCGGCCTCGATCAGCCGCGTGAGCACCGGTGACAGTCTTTCTGGTTTCGTCGAACGGACCGTCGTCGCTTCAGCTACGACGCCGCCAACGAGCTCTGGATGAGTGACGTGATGCACGGCCCCACCGTGCTCGACGCCGAGGACCGCCGACGGCACAAGACGTACCTCATCGCGCTGCTCGACGATGCGACCCGGATGATTCCGTACGCGGCCTTCACGCGCAGCGAAACGGTCACGGCCTTCTTGCCGGTCTTCGAACGCGCGATCCGCCGCCGCGGGGTCCCCAAGCGGCTGTACGTTGACAACGGCTCGGCCTACCGGGCTCGGCACCTCGCGCTCGTCTGCGCCAAGCTCGGCGTGACCCTGATTCACGCCCGTCCGTTTTCGCCACAAGGAAAAGGAAAATTGGAACGATGGTTTCGGACGGTCCGCCTCCAGCTTCTGCCCACGCTGCTCGAGGCCGACACCGACTCACTGGACGCGCTCAATCAGCGCCTCTGGACCTGGATCGAGGATGAGTACCTCGATACCCCGCACCGCGGACTGCAGGACGCCACGCCGCGCGAGCAGTGGGCCCGCGCCGCCCACCACGTCACGCTGCCCACGCAGGATCTCACCGCGCTCTTTCTCTTTGAAGAGAAACGCAAGGTCCAGCAGGATCGCACCGTCAGTCTCCACAGCGTCGTCTTCGAAGTCGACGCCGCCCTCGTCGGCCAGACGGTGACGCTGCGCTACGATCCGGCGCACCTCACCCGCGGCGTCACGGTCGTCGTCCACGGGCGCGCCGTCGGGACCGCCACCCGCGTCGATGCCTCCAGTAAGTGGGTGGCATAGGAATGGCGCACGAGGTGCGGCGAGCAGCGCTTGCGCACGCCGGCGCGCCGGGCCGCGACCACGCACGCGTCCCAGAGGACCTTGGGCGTGATGGGCTTGTCGGCGCGCCAGCCGTTGACCGTGCCCGGAAACAGCCACGTCTTCGGCCGCATCCACCGGTAGTACGCGCGGAGGGTGGTGAGCAACGTCGGGCTGAGCGGCACGTACCGATCCCGTCCGCCTTTCCCATGCTGGATGTGAATGAGCATGCGCCGGCTATCGATGTCCCCGACCTGCAGCTGGCGCAACTCCGCATTGCGCATGCCGGTCGAGTACAAGACCATCAGCATCGTGCGGTGCGACAGACCGTCGGCCGCGTCGATCACCCGCGCCATCTCCTCGACGCTCAGGATCTGCGGCAGCCGTCGCGGGGCTTTCGGATACGGCGTGTCGTCGAGCAGGTAGCGACGCTTCAACGTCTTCACGAAGAAGAAGCGCAACGCCGCGACGTGGAGGCGGACCGTGAGCGGTCGCAGCTTCCGTTGATGCAGGAGATACGCCTGGTACGACCGGAAATGCGTGTGATTCAACCGATCAGGCCGGCACTTGAAATGTCGGGCGAATTGCTCGACCGCGTGGAGATACGTCGAGATCGTCGTGGGCGCGAAGTTACGGCGCTGGAGCTCCTCCAGCATGATCTGGCGACAATGGGTCACAAGACACCTCCTGTGACCCGTACCCTAACCGGCCGATCGAGCGAGGCTTACGCGTAGCGTCCGCCGCGCCAGCGGCTTGGTCCTAACGCCGATCTGTTTACCAATCGCATGACCGATGGAGCGCGTCTCGAACCCGGTTGAGACGAGGTCGTGCTGAATGGCGGTGCTTCAGCGCGGGGGGAGCAGCCGCTCGGGCTTCCAGGTATTCTGCGCCTTGCTCATAAGCCAGAACTCCGATTGCAGGCGCGCGTATCTCATCGAAAATTGCTTTTGCACGTTCATCATGACGTCAAGGTGCTTCTTCTCTTCCTCATCGCCGGTCAGCTCGCCGTAGACTTCTTTGTATGCTCCGCATTCGCGATGGTCGATGACGATGACCTTCTGGATCAGAGGGTGCACTTTCGTCGCAGTTTGAACCTGTTCCCAAAATCCATCGAATGCCTTTGGGAATTCTTGCGTGCGCATGCCCGCGAGCGATGCGCCCGCCATCGCCACAACATCGAACTTCTTGCTCTGTGACGTGAGAAAGTCCAAATACTGCACGGTGGGATCCACCAGCCGGTAGTCGATGCACATGATGGCGAGCGTGTTGGCCAAAGGCGTGTCGGCCGCCCACGCACGCCACGGCAACAGACCCACGCCAGCGGCGGTGATTGCCAATCCCGTGAACTTGCGTCGTGTGATGTCCCTCGGGCGATGCGATGTGCACATGGAACCCCTCCCCTGTTGAGTGAAGAAGAACAATACCACAACGCACAGACTGCCAGGTGAATCGTACCGGGGATCGTCGGAGTGCGAATTGATTGACAGCGACTGCTGACGGTTGCTAGTACTACGCCGCTTCCGACTTGCCTCCGCGACGTAGCCAATCGGTTCGAGTGACGCCGCGACGAACCCGCGCGACTACTTCCACCGGGCAACGGAATCTTACTCCCGCCGCGGGTGGGAGACGCACTGAATTCACGGTGACCTACCCGGTGGGCTGTACTTCCGGCTCGGACGACGTCGCACTTGCTGCGCGATCCCGCAACGTTCGCTTGGCCGAAGCGAAACGCGACGATTGAAATCGTGCTGGCCACGGCAAAGCATCACGCGACGTTTCAACAGGCTCCGCTGAACAGTCTGCTCGCGACGCTTCCGGAGGTGCTCAATCTGGGTCTTGAAAGGGCCGATCTCAAGGGCAACTACTCTGAAGCACTGTTGGGCGCTAGGGCACTGTTTCACCACGCGTATCGGCGCTTGGCCGCGATCGCACCATCGGTGACGTTTCGCTTTGTCTATGCGTCACGAGGAGATGCCGCTCAAGTCGCCGAGAACGTGCGGGCGCGAGGCGAACAGATCTTTGCCCTTACAAGCTCGCTGTTCAGTTCATCCCAAGCTTCCTTTGAGTTCGTTGGCGCTGCGGAGCTTGTCGCCCTGCATAGGCGAACGAAGACGTTTACGCTGTCGCTGCCATTTCTGGAACAGCTCTCGCGAGAGCGCGGCGGCTACGTGCTGCTTGCCAAGCTGTCTGAGTACTGCAAGTTCGTCACGGACGAGAGGGGCCAGCTACGGCGGTATCTCTTCGACTCCAACGTACGGGACTACTTGGGCGAGAACGCGGTGAATGAAGACATCGGAATGTCCTTGCGTGACGACGGAGGG
>WNFM01026362.1_pt1 | contig 14725 bp, 17 predicted proteins | sample 5400271 | NCBI WGS metagenome assembly WNFM01 (sample SAMN13153352, study PRJNA577476) | soil metagenome | isolation source: 60 cm saprolite on Douglas fir-dominated hillslope | place: USA:California | collected 2013-09-17 | reverse complement strand
CCCGTTGTTGTCGACGACCTCGGCCGCGTAGGCCTCGACCATGAGATAGCCGATCGTCAAGACCAGACCGGCGCTATCGATGACGATGCCTGATCCTTCCCGTTCGCGGCCGAGGCCTTGGACGGTGCGCCCGTCCGGAGCGATGTGGGTGTTGACCCGCACCACCGCCGAAACGAGCTCCTCGACCCGAGGGGTCTGGGCGACGACAGCGGACGCGCTCACGAGCGCGATAACGGTCGTGGTGGCCAGCGTCACCCAGAGCGCGACGGCGGCAGAGCCACGGCGAGAAGCGTTACGCATGAATGCTCCCAGCTCTAGTTCCTCGGGCAGAGCCGGTAGCTCTTGAGGTCCTTGAAGTCGGGACCGGCCGAAAGCTGCCCACGGTCATTCGACACAATGATCTGATTCACTTCCGTCGTCTCCTGCGGCTCGGCTCGGCTCGCGCAACGCATATGGGCGGAGTAGATCGGCCCGTCGGCGCCTGCGGTTTCGGTGACCCATTGAATCGCGCAGTTCGCCTGCGATGTCACGTACCCTTTCGCGGATACGACAAAGGTAGACTTGCTGTCGGTGCAGAGGTCCGCGCTCGGTGCCCACGTGCCCCATAACCGTTCCGGCACGCTGGGGTGGCGAACACTGTCCGCGAGCGCGGCGCCCGATAGGAGCACGGAGGCGAAAGCGATGATGATGCGCATGGTGTTGTCCGCGCCGTAAGGAACCGGCAACTTTACCTTCAGCGCCACGCCTTCTTCCAGCCCGCGACGCAGCCGGGGCGCCGGTTTCTGCCCGACACAGGCATCGATCGATCACGGCCTGCTACAGCTGCTCGATTCCGGCCTTTTCCCGGACCACCTTCCATTTCGCGATCTCGCCGGCAATATGCGTTTTGAGCTCATCTGGAGTCGAGCTGCGGACCAGCGCACCCAAATTGAGGATCTGTTTGGCGACGCTCTCGCGTCCGAGCAACTCCTGCATCGCTTTATTCGTCTTGTGCACGATCGGAAGCGCCGTGCCGGCCGCAAAGGCGAGCCCGTACCAACTCGTGACGTCGTAACCGGGCATGCCCGCTTCGGTGAAGGTGGGGACATCGGCGAGCATGGGGTTGCGCTTCGGCGAGGTGACGGCGATGGCCTTCAGTTCGCCCATTTGGATCTGACCTTGAACGGTCTGCACCAGCTCGAATACGAACTCCACCTCCCCCGTCCGCAAGCCGGTCACCGCGGCCGGCGTGCTGCGGTAGGGAACGTGCGTGATGTTAAGACCGGCAGTCTGCTTCATCAGCTCGCCGGCGAAATGCTGGGTCGTACCAACGCCGGCGCTGCCGAAATTAAATTTTCCGGGACTGGCGCGCACCGCAGCTAGTACACCCGCCAGGTCGCTGGCCGGAAAAGCGGGCGCGGCCACAAGAACAAGACCCGCAGTCGCGACCATCGACACCATTTGAAAGTCATTGACCGGGTCGTAGCGCAGCGACTTGTACATCACAGCCGAAATCGCGTGCGCATTGCTCATCATATACGCGGTATAACCATCCTTCGGCGACTTCGCGACCGCTTCCGCTGCCGTGGTGCCGGCGGCGCCGGCGCGGTTCTCGACCACGACCGCTTGGCCTAGGATCTCCGCCAGCGGTTGTGCGATCAAGCGTGCGGAAATATCGGTGCCGCCGCCCGCGCTGGCACCCACGACGAGACGAATAGGCCGCGTCGGCCAGTCTTGGGCAGCCGCGGAATCGATGCACGCGAGGATGATCGCAATCGCCGTAACAGAACCGCGGATACCCAACGATGCCCCGCGCGGCGCCGTCCGCAGCTCCGCGCTGATCTCCTGCGCCACCAATTCCTTGCTTGGCATCTTGGGGTCCCTTCCCGCTTCAGATTCTAGGCCCAAGCAAGATAGCCGGAAAGGATTCGGATATCCCGCCTTTGAGGACGATGAGCAATGTGGGTTGTGAGCAGGATGTCCCGATGGCGCATGTGCGCAAATTGCAATTCGCCGATACGGGCTACGAACGCATGTTGGATCGACGATTTGCCCTAAGCAGACGGTGAGCTACGGGGAAAACCCGGTTCGAAGGCTCGAAAGCGCGGAGAAAATCCTGTAGGGACAAGGTGGTTTTCCCGACGACAGGTTCCCCTACGCAGGAGGCCTCCATGTCTCAAGTGGACCCATGGGAGAAGGCGGCCGACTGCGAGCGGGCGCTTCGGATCACGGTTGATCCAGTCCATCGTGAAGGTCTGAGCAACATCCGAGAGTTCTGGATCGCGCTCGCGCAGGAGAGCAGGTTTCTCAGCGACGAGGCTCTGGCCACCCAGATCGAAACGATTGGCCGATTCCAAGCCAGACTCGACCGCGACACGCACGCGAGAGTTCGCTGACAATCTAAGCCGCAGATTGCGCTTGGGGTTGCGCAGCCGGCCCATGCGACAAAGTTCGGTGTGAAACCCAGGGCCTGAGGGTGTGGCGGCGCTCGACTTGCCGCTGGTGCTGCAACTAACGCCTTGGGTGTCGACCAACTCACCAAGCATCCGAGCGCCAGCGAGGTCAGAAGAGTTACTTCGGCTGCACATTTTGATCTCCGCCTGGTGTGCCCGGCGGAGGAGTAACCTTGAGATGACCGCCGCCCGGCGGCGTGACCTGCATGTCGCGGTCAATCCCCGCAGGTGGGCAGATCACGCCCTTCGATTGGGCGAGCTTGTCGCTCAGTGGTCCAGAACTGCCACCGCCCACGGTCGGCGGCTCGCCCTTGACGTCCGGCGGGCACGTTACCCCTTGCTCGGGGGACGTGTTCTCGGCCGGCTGTGCCCGCACCACACCTGCCTGTGCGAAGCCAACGAACGCTGCAATGATCAGAATGGTCAGCCGCAAAAGGCAATTCCTCACACATTAACGGAGCGTGTTCGTCAACGTCCCGCGGCGCAATACCTTCCCGCCGCCTACCGGCGGAGGGAGCGTCCAGGCATTTGACGTTTGCGCAAAAAGCGGTTGCCGTCTCTGGGAGCGCGGCGACAGTATTGGCGCGAACCGGACGAACGGAGATCGTTGGGACCGCACGATGGGTGGCTCGATCCAAATCGCCGCGGAATAACCCGTGGCCAGCAGCGATACCGAGGTTCTCGTTGTGGGCGCTGGCGCCGCTGGCATCGCCGCGGGCCGGCGGCTCATGGACGCGCATGTTGATTGCTTCGTGGTGGAGGCACGGTCGCGGCTCGGCGGACGGGCATGGACGATGCGCGGAAACTCGGAATTCCCAATCGATCTCGGGTGCGGCTGGCTGCACTCGGCCGACCGCAATCCCTGGCGAGAAATTGCCGAGGCGCAGGGCGGCTCGATCGACAAGACGCCGCCACCGTGGACGCGGCATTCGGCTCCAATCGGCTTTCCGCTTTCGGACCAAACCAGCTTTCTGCAAGCGCTGCAGAAATTCCGCCAGCAACTCCACTCCCGTTGCGAGGACGAGCCGGACGTTTCGGCGGCGACGTTTCTCGAGCCGCTCGGCCAGTGGAATGCCTTGATCAACGCGGTCAGCACCTACGCGAACGGGGCGGAACTTGAGCGAGTCTCGGCGCGAGATGTCAGCCGCTATGACGACAGTGGCGTGAACTGGCGGGTGGTCGAGGGCTACGGGAGGGTGATCGCAGCCCATGGCGCCGGCTTGCCGGTTATGCTCGGCCAGGCGGTGAGGCTGATTGATCGCAGCGGACGGCGATTGCGAGTGGAGACAGCGGCCGGCGCGATAACGGCGGATATCGCCATCGTCACCGTCTCGAGCGCGCTGCTTGCCGAAGAGAAGCTTCTCTTCAGCCCGGCCTTGCCCGAAAAAACCGAAGCGGCCATGGGCCTGCCCTTGGGACTTGCCGACAAATTGTTTCTATCGCTGGCGGAGGCCGAGGAATTCGACAAAGAGAGCCGCCTTTTTGGCCGCACTGGCCGCAGCGACACAGGTGTCTATCACTTCAGACCCTTCGGCAGACCGCAGATCGAAGCTTATTTCGGGGGACGCTTGGCCGCAGAGCTTGAAGCCGGCGGCGAGCCTGCATTCGTCGACTTCGCCATCGGCGAACTCACCGGCTTGCTTGGCAGCGACTTCGCGCACCGCGTGAAGCCGCTTCATCTTCATCGCTGGGGTGTCGATCCATTCGCCCGCGGCTCCTACTCCTATGCCATGCCCGGCAAGGCGGACTGCCGAGACATGCTCGCGGCACCCGTGGACGATCGTGTGTTTTTCGCCGGCGAGGCGTGTTCGCGCAGCGATTATTCCACGGCTCACGGCGCCTATCTCACCGGAGTGGACGCCGCCGATCTCGCGATTGCGGCTCGCCGGCGCAGGCGGTCCTCATGACGCCAGGAAGCTGCCACATACCCGCGCCCGACGATTTCAACCGCCCATGTCAAAACCAGCGGCGAGCGCTGCGCCTCGAGGCGATGCTCAGCCCCCGCCGCGCACGTAAGCCCACAGCAGCTTGAGGTCATCGTCGCTGATCTTGTCACGCCAAGGCGGCATGGCAGGCGGTTTGCCATCGAGGACGACGTTGCGGAAGCGCTCGAAATCGTCCTTGGGAAACTTGCGTAAGTCGAAGGTGACGCCGCCGGGATTGACCATATCGCGACCGTGGCAGGTCACGCAGAAGTCGTCATACACCTCGCGTCCGAGATCGGCGTCGTCTGCTCGCGCGGCAGCGCAGAGAGCCACGCAAATCGCCAGCACCGGGATGACCCGCGTCCGCGGAGGTTGCGCGCGCGGCGCGCCTCGCATGCTCAGACCTTTTTTTGCCGCAGCGCCGCCACTTGAATGGGCGGGATCCAAGGCTTGTCGGCCCACGCCACACCTTTGCGCGCAACCTGCGCGTCGATGAGGTAGGGCTTACCTTCGACCGTCGCCTTGCGTGCGCGCGCGAGCGCTTCGCGCAATTGCCCCGGACTCTCGACCACCTCGCCATCGACGCCGAAACCTTTGGCGATCGCGGCCATGTTCATGTCAGGGCTGCCCAGATAATCGTGCACGAATTGGCCGGTCTGTACCATGCGGCCACCGGGCACGTTGGCAATGACGCGCGAATGCGGTCCACCATAGGCGTGATTGTTATAGACGACGACGATTACAGGGAGTTCCAGCCGCGCCATGTTCCAGAGCGCGGTCGGGCCGAAGATGAAGGAGCCGTCGCCGACGAGACAAATCACCTGCTGGTTCGGACGCGCGAGTTTCACTCCCGCCGCCGTGCCTACACCGGAACCGAGATGGGCACCGTAATAGAAGAACAACTCGCGCCCACCGTTCGGGTCGAAGTCGAATGAGTGCAGGGCCACCGATCCCGCCTCGTGCACGATGATGGCGTCGGGGTCGGCGAATTTCGCGACCTCCCAGGTGAGGCGGTCGGCGATGATCGGGCTCTCGTTCCAGTCGGGATTGTTCACCACCTGGGCGCGCGCCGCCTTTGCCCATTCGCCGAATTTGCGCACGTCGAGCGCGCGCTCGGCAGCCTTCTGCCGCAGCGCCGGGGTGAGCAGTTGCTCGATCGCCGCGATCAGATCGTCAAGTCCGTAGCCGACGTCGCAAACGAGCGGCACCTCGGTGACCATGACATTGCCCATGCTGGCGTAATCGATGCGCATATCGATGAATTTCGGCCCACGCGGAACGATCGGCGCCGGACCACTGTGCTGAAACTTGTTGCCGACATTTAAGATCACGTCCGTGCTCTTCGGATAGTTGAGCGAATTAAGGCTGTTGCCGGCGACATTTCCGACCCAGAGCGCATGCGTCTCCGGGAAGTTGGCATAGAGCTGGCGCACCTGCGTCACCGGCATGCCCAGTAGCTCGGCAAGCTTCACCGCCTTGCCCACCGCTTTCGCCTTGTAGATTTCGTCGCCGACGACCATGAGCGGCATGCGGGCCTCGACCAGGAGCTTCGCAGCCCGCGCGATCTCATCCGGATTCGGCCGTACCCGCATGCGGGGGTCGATCAGTTCCTGCGCGATAATCTCGGTGCGCACCCGTTCGTCGTTGTAATCCGAATGCCACGAGATGTAGGCGGGACCGTAGGGCGGCGTCCACGCCGCTTTGAAACCGCGGCGAACGGTCTCGGGGATCATATCCGGCCGGCGCGCAAGCCACGTGTATTTGGTAATGGGCTGGACCATCTGTTCCTGATTGGCGACCTCCTCGAAGCCATCGCGTCCCGCGCGTCTGGACTGGTCGGTGCGATAGGAATAAACGACGAGCGGCGTCTGCTCCTTGAAGGCGTTGAACATCTGGCCGATGGCATTCGCCATGCCGACGACCGCAGCCTGCATGACGATGGCGGCCTCGCCCGAAGCCTTGATGTAGCCCGCAGCCATGGCGGCGCCGGGCCCCTCGTGCGGGGTGAGGATGTATTTGAGCTGCGGCCGGTCGACGAGCGCCTCGTAGAACTGCGCATCCTCGCTCGCGGAATTGCCGAAGACGTATTTCACGCCGCAGCCGATGAGCTGTTCGGCAAAGGCGGCACCGCCGGTGCCCTGAAACGGCTTGACGCCAGCGACGGCGGTCGCGACCGGCGCCGCAGGCGCTGGCGCGGGGGCGGCCGCAGCTGAGCCGGCTTGCGGACCGGCGCCCTGTGCATGGCCGGAATTCACCGACGCAACCGCGGTGAGCACCGACTGGGCGGCGGTCGCGGTCAAACCCGCTTTGGTCAGGCCGCCGACGAAACCGCGCCGCGAAATTCCCTGCGACAAATATCTGGCAACCAGGTCTCGCATCCTTCGCTCCTTTGGATTCCTGGACGCGGCGCGATCGACGCGTCGCAATTATTTCGGCCCGAAATCGCTGCCCAGGTAATCGGCCATCAGATTGATCTCTTCTGACGTCCATAACCCGCCGCGTCCGATCATGCGATAGATCGCGGCCTCCCATCCGCGTCGATCCTGTCGCTGATCGCGAAACATCGCATCGGTGTGGCATTGGAAGCACTTGCTCATCACCACGCTGCGCCCGGGATGCGCAGTCTGTTGGGTGCCGTCTTGCCCATGGGCCGCAGCAGCCAGCAACAGCGGCACGAATGCGAACGCGGCACTGACACCTTGCCGGATGGTCATTGCGCTTCTCTCCAGGCCTTTTGGTCGAACCACATTCTAATGCTTCAATCGGTTCAACGCCGGATTCGCACGGCCGATATGTTCCCTTGAACCTTAGTGCATGGCCGTCCTTGGCACCAGTGATCCGCGTTCACCAGACTGCTTCGTCAGAAACTCTCGCGATCCAGCCGCCGTCAACCCGACGCGGCCGCCAATCGATGCGCGCAGCGTTTTAGATTTTCTCCGCCAGCGCGGCGTCCAGGAGCCGCCGGCATTCGGTCAGGTCGTGGAGCGCAGCCTGTAATTTCTGTACGTCTTCATGGGCAAGCCCGCCCTCCGCAGCCGGCATCGCGCGCGACGAACCGGCACGCTCACTTTCGGAACTCTGCGGTCGTTCGCCGCCCGCAGCCCCGCGCAACAACGGCAACTGCACCGCAGCTGCGCCTTCGGCGGCCACGGCCTCCTCGACTGCGCCATCCTCCTCGGCCGGCTGGCGGGTCGGCTGCGGCGCCCCCGGTTGCCAGACATTCTGCACGAAGCGCACACCCTGCTCGCGCAGCAGACGCTGGACGCCACGGATGGTGTAGCCCTCGCCATAGAGGAGATGACGGATGCCGCGCAGAAGATCGAGGTCGTCCGGTCGATAGTAGCGGCGTCCCCCGCCGCGCTTCATCGGCCTGATCTCGCGGAAGCGGCTTTCCCAGAAGCGCAACACATGCTGCGGAACGTCGAGCTGCTCCGCCACTTCGCTGATGGTCCGGAATGCGTCCGGTGCCTTGTCCACCGCCGCTCTGCTCCCTCAGCCGTGAACTACGCTATTTTCGCAAGTCGGAATCGGCGTTGATGCGCTGCTTGAGGATCGCAGACGGCTTGAACACCATCACGCGGCGCGGCGAAATCGGCACTTCCTTGCCGGTCTTGGGATTACGCCCGATCCTTTGGCCTTTCTTGCGCACCACAAACGAGCCGAACGACGAGAGCTTCACCGTCTCTCCGCGCTCGAGACAGTCGGTGATTTCCTTCAAAACGAGTTCGACGAGTGTGGCCGACTCGGTGCGCGACAATCCCACCTTCTGGTAGACCGCCTCACACAAGTCCGCGCGTGTGACCGTTTTTCCCGTCATCGCCAGCCCCGCCTTCGGCGATCAAGATATCTCTCTGAATTATCAGACGATATTAGCTTGGACCGGAGCGGTCAACGGGCGTGAGGGCAAGATTTCAATTACCCCGTGTCACCACCGCACCAGCACCGACCCCCAGGTAAAACCCCCGCCCATCGCTTCCAGCATGACAAGATCACCGCGTTTGATGCGGCCATCCGCGATTGCCACCGCCAGCGCGAGCGGAATCGAGGCCGCCGACGTGTTGCCGTGCTTTTCGACGGTCGTGACCACCTTTTTCGGAGCGATGCCGAGCTTCTTGGCGGTGTCGTCGATGATGCGTTGGTTGGCTTGGTGCGGCACGAACCAGTCGATATCGTCGGCGGTGTAGCCGGTAGCCTTGAAGGCATCCTCGATCACGTCGGTGACCATCGCCACCGCGTGCTTGAAGACGGCGCGCCCTTCCATGCGAAGATGGCCGACAGTTTGCGTCGAGGACGGACCGCCATCGACATAGAGCTTAGCCTTGTGGCGGCCATCCGAGCGTAGATGCGCGCTGAGGATGCCGCGGTCCTCGCGCGTGCCGGGCTCACGTTGCGCCTCCAGCACGACCGCGCCGGCACCGTCGCCGAACAGTACGCAGGTGGTGCGGTCGCTCCAATCGAGGATGCGCGAAAAGGTCTCCGCGCCGATCACCAACGCACGCTCGAATGCGCCGGTCTTGAACAGACCGTCGACGGTCGCAAGCCCGAACACGAAGCCCGAACAAACCGCCTGCAAATCGAAGGCGGCACCGCGGGTAATGCCGAGACCGGCTTGGACGGAGACCGCGGCCGCCGGAAAGGTATTGTCAGGGGTGGAGGTCGCGAGCACGATCAAATCGATCGATTGCGCATCGAGCCCGGCGGCGGCAAGCGCCGCGCGTGCGGCGGCAAGCGCCATGTCCGAAGTGGTTTCTCCCTTCGCCGCGATGCGCCGCTCGCGAATGCCGGTGCGCTGCGTGATCCACTCGTCGGTGGTGTCCACCATCCGCGACAACTCGGCATTGGTGAGGACTCGGCTCGGCAGATAACTGCCGCAGCCGAGCACCACGGACCGCAGCACGGTCACGAAGCCGCTCCCCCGATAGCGCGCGCGGGAACTGCCTCGCTGTGATGGCGCGTGAGGCTGTGGCCGATCTTGGCGAGCAATTCGTGGCGCACCATGTCGTAGCCGAGATCGACCGCGTAGGCGAAGCCTTCGGCGTCGGTACCACCGTGGCTCTTGATCACGATCCCATTGAGGCCGAGAAAAACGCCGCCATTCGACTTACGCGGATCCATCTTGTTGCCAAGCGCGCGGAACGCACCGCGCGCCAAAACGTAACCGAGTCTCCTTACCCACGTGCGGTTCATCTCGTGCTTGAGGTATTGGCCAAGTTGGCGCGCGGTGCCCTCGGCCGCCTTAAGCGCGATATTGCCGGAAAAGCCCTCGGTCACCACCACGTCCACCGTTCCTTTGCCGATATCGTCGCCCTCGACGAAGCCGACATATTCGAATTGCGGCCATTCCCCCGCGCGGAGCATTTGGCCGGCTTCGCGCACCGCCTCAAGCCCTTTGACCTCCTCGACCCCGATATTGAGGAGCCCGACCGTGGGCCGGTCGAGCCCGAATAACACTGCCGCCATGGCACTGCCCATGGCGGCGAGCTCGACGAGATGCTCGGCATCGCCCCCAATTGAGGCCCCGAGATCGAGCACGACGGACTCGCCCCTGAGCGTGGGCCAAAGGGCGGCGATCGCCGGCCGGTTGATACCCGCCATGGTTCGCAAGTCAATCTTCGCCATGGCCATCAACGCGCCGGTGTTGCCGGCGGAGACGGCAACATCCGCCTCGCCCTTCTTCACCGCGTCGACGGCAAGCCACATTGAAGATTTCCGGCGCCCCTTGCGCAGCGCCTGACTGGGCTTGTCGTGCATCTGCACCACGATGTCGGTATGCACCAGACGCGATGCCGCCTTGAGTTGCGGACGGGCATCGAGGAGCGGCTCCACAGCGACACGGTCGCCGAAAAAAAAGAATTCGATGTCGGGATGGCGGCTGAGGGACAGTTCCGCGCCCGGAACGACCACTGCTGCCCCATGGTCGCCCCCCATGGCGTCGAGCGCAATGCGGACTTTGTGGGGCATGGCACGACAATACCGTGTCGACAGGAGTCACAACAGGGGGGCGGACAATCACCGCTTGTCACCGCCCTGCCCTTTTTTCAGCGCAGCGAGCGCCGCAAACGGATGAGCCGCATCCTCGCCGACAGGCGAGCCCTGGAACGTGGCATCCGGCTTGCGCGGATACGGATCGAGGCCGAGAATCAAAAATTCGGTCGCAATGGCGCCGAGATCGATCCCACCGCCAACCAGCACTTCCGGCACATCAACAGCCGGCACCTCGACCTCTGCGCCGCCGACCAGCGGGAACGCCCCGGCGGGCATGAACACGAGGTCGATCGATTCGTCGATTTCGTTCTCGAGCGGCTCGAGCGTGACCACGCAGATCTGGCCGACGGTGGCCGAGACCCGGCCAACCACGTGCAAGCCGCCGCGCCCATGCAATGTAACGTCGAAGCTAGCTTCGAGCCGGGGCAAGGCAGCGAGGCCGGCACGCTTGGCGACCGCGGCGCGCACCTGGGCATCGGCGACGAGGTCGAAGTGGCGCCCGCTCCCGGGCACATCGCTGAGCGCGAGCGGCACGCTCCAAAGACGTTCGGACCTGCGTTCGGATTTGGTCATTGCCTTATCCTCGTCGATCTCGCGCACAGCAGTACCTGTTCGGGATCGGGAAACGCGAGCTGTGCGCGCTCGAATCCATCCTGAGTGGCCAGCCGACGCACCGCTTCGCGGACATAGACCGCCAGCCGCAAGGCCGGACCGAGTTGCGAGCCGTCGGCAAATACATTGCGGTCCAACGCCGCGGCAAGCGGTTCGTCATCGGGCGCCTCCAGCGCCACCCGATAGGCTGCCTGCCGGCCATAGAAAGCCTCTCCGATCCTGCGCATGTTTCGCGGCACCGCGAGATCGCCCACCCCCATTTCGCGCATGCTGTCGTCCATGTCCCGGCAGAACCGGTCAAACAACCCTTGGCCGAGGGCGCGAATCGGCGCCGTCTCGCTCTCCAGACGGCGGAGAAACAGCACGGTATGGAGCATGATCATCTCCAACCGGCCGTCGACCGTATCGGGCACGCCATAGATTTGGTAAAAGGCGGGCAGCCGCGCCTGTGCCACGATCGTGCCATAGAGACACGCGATGGTATTGTCCCGCGGGGTGCGGTGAAACAACTTGAATATCATCGCGTTAGCTCGGCCGCGGAGGTCGGATGCAGGGGCTCGATAGGGAAAACGTGATAGCGCCGATGAGATCAGTGCGCTAGCGCCTGCGACCATGACAGGGGGATCACGAGCTGCATGAATGGACCGACGCGCCCGTTCCGTATGGCCGCCGCCCGCGTTGCGGTGACGGTGGCATTCGGAATCCTGCTCAGCGGCTGCTTTTCGGAGACCTATCAGCGCGGCTACATCGTGCCCGAAGGGGCGCTCGAGCAGCTCCCGATCGGTTCCACCCAAGAACAGGTTTTGATCGTGCTCGGCACGCCCTCAACGGTCGCGACCGTGAGTGGCGAGGCGTTTTATTATATTTCCCAACGCGCCGAGCGATCGATCGGCTTCATGCCCCAACGGGTGATCGATCAGCGGGTCGTGGCGGTGTATTTCGACAAGAATCGGCGAGTGGAGCGTCTCGCCAACTACGGTCTCAAGGACGGCAAGGTCTTTGATTTTGTCAGCCGCGCCACGCCGACTGGCGGCAAGGACGTCGCCTATCTCAACGCGCTATTCAAGATTTTCTAGACCGGCGATGAAGAGGCATCGCCGCGGCGCAGTGTGCTGCGGCGTCGGCGCGCGTCGCATCCCCCCACCGGGAGACGTCAGCGCCAGTGCGCGAGCACGGCGAGCAACAAGAGCGCCACGATATTGGTGATCTTGATCATCGGGTTGACGGCGGGACCGGCCGTGTCCTTGTAGGGATCACCCACGGTATCGCCCGTCACCGCCGCCTTGTGCGGCTCCGAACCTTTGCCGCCGTAGTGGCCGTCCTCGATAAATTTCTTGGCATTGTCCCATGCGCCGCCACCCGAAGTCATCGAAATCGCAACGAACAAGCCGGTGACGATAACGCCGAGGAGCATCGCGCCGACAGCGGAGAACGCCGCTGACTTGCCGATCGAACCGCCGCCCGCAATCCAGTAGATCAGGAAATAGACCACGATCGGCGAAAGCACCGGCAGCAGCGACGGAACGATCATCTCCTTGATCGCCGCCTTGGTGAGGAGGTCGACGGCACGGCCGTAATCGGGCTTGTCGGTGCCCTGCATGATGCCGGGCTTCTCACGAAACTGCCGGCGCACCTCCTCGACGATCGCAGACGCCGCGCGGCCGACCGCCGTCATGCCCAACGCACCGAACAGATACGGCAGCAAGCCGCCGAATAGGAGTCCCACCACGACATAGGGGTTGTTCAAGGAGAAATCGAGCTGCACGCCCTGGAAGTACGGATTGCTCGCCGCATTGGCGATGAAAAACTTCAAGTCCTCGTTGTAAGCCGCGAACAGAACGAGTGCGCCGAGACCGGCCGAACCAATGGCATAGCCCTTAGTCACCGCCTTGGTCGTGTTGCCGACGGCGTCGAGGGCGTCGGTCGACTTGCGCACCTCCTTGGGCAGCCCCGCCATTTCCGCGATACCGCCGGCGTTGTCGGTCACCGGCCCGAACGCATCGAGCGCCACGATCAAGCCGGCGAGCGAAAGCATTGTGGTCACGGCGACCGCGATCCCGAACAGGCCGGCGAGTTTGTAGCTGGTCAGGATGCCGGCGATGATGACGATCGCGGGCAGCGCCGTTGCTTCCAGCGAAATGGCCAAGCCTTGGATGACGTTGGTGCCGTGGCCCGTAACCGAGGCCTTGGCGATCGACTGCACCGGCCGGAAATTCGTACCAGTATAGTACTCGGTGATCCAGATGATGAGCCCGGTCACGATGAGGCCGACCACGCCGCAGATGAACAGAGATGTGCCGGAATAGGACTGCCCCGGCACGGAGCCGAAGCCCACCAGGAGATGGGTGACCAGCGCTACGCCGGCGAGCGAGAGCACGCCGGTGACGATGAGGCCCTTGTAGAGCGCGCCCATGATCGACTGGCTCGCGCCGAGTCTGACGAAGAACGTGCCGATGATGGACGTAATGATGCAGATGCCGCCGATGGCAAGGGGATAAGTCATCATCCTGAGGAGCGTGTCGGCGCCGGCGGTGCGAAAAAAGATCGCCGCCAGCACCATGGTAGCGACCGTCGTCACGGCGTAGGTCTCGAACAGGTCGGCCGCCATCCCGGCGCAGTCACCGACATTATCGCCTACATTGTCGGCGATGGTCGCGGGATTGCGCGGATCATCCTCGGGAATACCGGCCTCGACCTTGCCGACGAGGTCGCCGCCCACGTCCGCCCCCTTGGTGAAGATGCCGCCGCCGAGACGCGCGAAGATCGAGATCAGCGACGCGCCGAAGCCGAGTGCCACGAGAGCGTCGATGACGGTGCGGTCGTCGGGCGCCATATGGCGCGTGCCGATAAGAAAACCGAAATAGAGGGAGACGCCGAGGAGCGCCAGGCCAGCGACCAGCAGCCCGGTGATGGCGCCGGCTTTGAACGCCAGCTCGAGCCCATCTGCGAGCGAACGGATCGCCGCCTGGGCGGTGCGCACGTTGGCGCGTACGGACACGTTCATGCCGATGAATCCGGCTACCCCCGAGAGTACCGCGCCGATCAAGAATCCAACCGCCACTGAGGCGCCGAGGAAATACGCGAGGATGAAGAAGATCACGATGCCGACCACGCCGATCGTGGTGTATTGGCGCTTGAGATAAGCTTGCGCGCCTTCGCGCACGGCCGCGGCGATCTCCTGCATCCGCGCGCTGCCCGGGTCAGCCGCGAGTACGGAGCGGATCGTCCAGATGGCGTAGAGGATAGCGAGCACGCCACAAAGGACGATCAGCCAAAGAGCGGTCATTGTTGAAACCCCGGTTGCGGAAGCAGGCCGGACGGAGCGCCCGCCGTGAGTTGAGCCGAGCCTGATGTATCGCCCACGGCGCGGCCTGAAGCGGCGCGGACATTGCCAAAAACGCTTCCGCGACGCAACGCTCGAAAACGCTGTCTATTGTTGGTTCTCAGCGCCCGGCGCTGTTGATCGCCGGCCTCACCCTCGGCAGCGTCCAGGGGCCCGACCCGAACCGCTCTTCTTGCTGCATTTTTCTTACGTCCCGTTCCATCTCGAGACAGGTGAGCCATTCCACGTAGCTCGGGAGGTAGACGCCCGTTCGCATGCACTGCACTTTGTCGGCGGAGGAATAGGTCGCCCGGTCCTTGATGATCTGATCGCGCGCCTTTTGCTCGGAGTCGAGGCACGCATTGATGTCCTGCTCGGTTGTGGTTCCACCCATCAGCTTGACCATGGCCCCGGCGGCAAGCTGGCACGTTTTCTGAATATCGATGGTG
>WNFM01283247.1_pt1 | contig 14726 bp, 13 predicted proteins | sample 5400271 | NCBI WGS metagenome assembly WNFM01 (sample SAMN13153352, study PRJNA577476) | soil metagenome | isolation source: 60 cm saprolite on Douglas fir-dominated hillslope | place: USA:California | collected 2013-09-17 | reverse complement strand
ATGGGAATCGACAGATGATCGGCGATCACGGCGAACTGGCTTGCCGCCATATCGAATACCGGACCCGAGTAGACCGTCATCGTTCCCTCCCCCTTTTGTCGCGCTCAGGAACCCTGTGCAGCCGCCGACCATTGGACCAGCGGCACGCCCGGGACCCCTGGGGACGGTCGTAGTCCGGCCACATGGTCAGCTCAAGCGATACCCGCGGCGGAATTGCGAATAAATTTGCGAATATCCGGCGAAATCAGGTGCTAGTGTATCGGCGCCGGCCGGGATCACCCTCAGCCACGACGGACAAATTATGCAGGCCCTCTTCATTGGACAGACCTATATCGACGTCACCTTCATTACCGACCACATGCCGACCGGCGACGAAAAACACGTCGCAAAGACCTATGCGGTCTCGTTCGGCGGCAATGCCGTCACCGCGGCATTCTGTTGCGCCAAACTCGGTATCGTGCCGGACCTGATCGCCACCGTGGCCAATGATTGGCTGGGGCGGATGTTTCAGGACATGAGCGCGAAGTATGGAATCTCGATCCATCCGCGCAAGGTCAATTCCTCATCGCTGTCGTTCATCATGCCGAAGGACGGCAAGCGGGCGATCGTGCGCTGCCGCGACGACGAGCATATCCACCCCTTTCCGCTTCTGAACCTCGGCGGTTGCCGCGCGCTGCATGTCGACGGCCACCAGCCCGACGCCGCGATCCACTATGCAAAGCTCTGCCGCGAGGCCGGCATCCTGACTTCGCTCGACGGCGGCGGTCTTAGAACCAACACCCACGAGCTCTTGGAATTCATCGACGTCGCCATCGTCGCCGAGCGGCTGTGCGAGCAGATGGACCTGACGCCGGAAAAGATGCTGGATTATCTCAAGAGCCGGGGTTGCCGGGTCGGCGGCCTCACCATGGGTGAGCGCGGTCTGCTCTGGTACGACGAGACCGGCGCGATCCACACGCTTCCGGCGCTGCCGATCACGCGCGAGCGCGTGCTCGATACCAACGGCGCCGGCGACGTGTTCCACGGCGCCTATGTCTACTCTTACTTGAGCAATCCCGGCAAAAGCTGGCACGACCATTTTGATTTCGCGCGCGCGGCTTCCACTTACAAGATCCAGCGTCTCGGCAACGAGGCCGGGCTGCCGACGCTTCACGACATCGAGGCGGTCCGGCGGGAGTTCGGCGTCCCGGTCTGACCAGCTGTTTTGGGAATAGCGCTCTTTTGGGAATAGTATATGGGCCGCGTTTTCGTTGCCGGCAGCATCAACATGGATGTGGTGGCAACCGCCGACCGGCATCCGCGCATCGGTGAAACGGTGGCCGGCCATGCCGTGCTTTACTTTCCCGGCGGCAAGGGCGCGAACCAGGCGGTCGCGGCGGCGAAATTAGGTGCGCCGACCACGCTGATCGGCCGGCTCGGCAAGGATGCGTTCGGCGATCAGTTGAGGTCGTTCCTGGGGGCACAGGGCGTAGACCTGAGCTTGGTGCGGGAGACAGCGGACGCCCACACCGGAACGGCGATCATCACCGTTGCCAATGCCGATAACACCATTGTGGTCGTGCCCGGCGCGAATGCGCTGGTCGACGCCACCGATGTCGCCGCGCCCGCGCTTGCGAGAGGCGACGTAGCGGTCAGCCAGTTCGAGATTCCGCTGCCCACCGTCAGCGCCTTCTTCAAACGCGCCCGTGCCGCAGGCGCGACCACGATCCTCAACCCGGCGCCCGCGATCGAATTCAGCCGCGACCTGCTCGACCTCGTCGACATTCTCATCCTCAATGAAACCGAGCTCGGCTTGCTGGCGAAGACCGAGCTTCGCGATACAGATGATTATGAGCGCTTCATCGAAGCGGCCGGATCGTTGCAGATCGGCAAAGACAAGATCGTCTGCGTGACGCTGGGCAAGCGAGGCGCGCTCGCCATCGCCGATGGAAAACCGTTGGTTATTCAAGGCGAGAGCGTCAAAGCCGTCGACACAACGGGCGCCGGCGATTGTTTTGTCGGCGCGGTCGCAGCGCAACTCGCCGGTGGAAAATCGATCGCCGACGCGCTTGCCTATGCCAACATTGCCGCGTCAATCTGCGTGCAGCGAATGGGCGCGGCGCCGTCAATGCCGACGGTTGAGGAAGTGTCGGCGGTCCTTCGTCTTAAGCCAGCGCCGCCTTCAAATCGAAACTGAGATCCGCCGCCTGCTCCGGTTCAATCGATCGGTTCAGGCCAAGGATCTTGCGTCCGAACACGTGGTCGGATGCGCGATTGACGGACTCGATGCCGACCAGTTGACCAGACTTGTAGCAGAATGCCGAGAACGATCGCTGGCCGCGATCGCCGCGCACCACGACGCGATCATATCCAGTGGTCAGGCCAGCGATCTGCAGCTTGTCGTCGGCCTGATCGCTCCAGAACCATGGCAGGCCGTCATAGGTCTTGGCATCGCCGGTCAGCCGCGCCGCGACGCAGCGCGCGTGGTCGGCGGCATTTTGGACGGATTCCAGCCGCAGCGAGCCGCCGAAGCGCGGGCTCGCGAACAGCGCGCAGTCGCCGATCGCCGAGACGTTTGGGTCGGACGTCAGCAATTGCTCATCGACGATGATTCCCGACGCGACCGGCAGGCCAGCTTCCGCCGCCAGTTCGACATTGGGCAGAACGCCGACACCGACCACCACAAGGTCGGCCGGCAAATGGCGGCCGTCGCTGAGGCTGACGCCGGTCACCTTGGTGCCATCGCCCTCGATGCTGGTGGCCTGCACGCCAAGGTGAATGCGAATGCCCGCCGCGGTGTGCCGCTCCTGAAAATAATCCGAGATTTCCGCGGTCACCGCGCGCGCCATGACGCGCGCGCCGAGCTCGACCACGTCCACCTCGAGACCCTTGATGCGGGCGGTGGCGGCGAATTCGAGACCGATAAAACCCGCACCGATCACGACGACCCGCTGGCCCGACGCGATCTGTTTTCGCAGTGCCTCGCTCTCGTCGAGGATTCGCAAGTAGCGCACGTCTTCAAGATTGGCATTGGGAATGTCGAGCAGGCGGTTGCGCGCGCCGGTCGCCAGCACCAGATGCCCGTAATCCAGAAATGAGCCGGATGCGAGCGAGAGCCTGCGCGCAGCGCGATCGATCGCGACCGCGCGATCGGCGATCAGCTCGACCTTCTGGTCGCGGTAGAACTTATCGGGGCGGAACATCAGGCTGTCCGGCCGGCCTTCGCCCTTCAGATAGGCTTTTGACAGTGGCGGCCGCTGATACGGCAGATGCGCCTCATCATTGATCAGGCAGATGCGCTCGCCATAGCCATGCTGCCGCAACGATGTCGCGAGCTGGAAGCCCGCGTGGCCCGCACCAACGATCAGAACTGTTCCTTGCGCCATCAAGTCAGGCAGGTACCACGCGAAGCGGCAGGGTGTCGAGCCCGCGCAGGGTATTGTTGAGCCGCAGCTCGGGTTTGCCGGTCAATTCGAACGACGCGACGCGCTTTGTCAATGCTCCGAAGATCGCCTCGCTTTCGAGCCGGGCCACTGCCTGCCCGACGCAGCCGTGGATGCCGGTGCCGAAGGTCATGTGCCCGGTGGCGCGGCGCTTGACGTCGAACGTATCGGGCTTGTCCCAGCGGCGCGGATCGCGGTTGGCGGCCGCGAGAAACAGCAGCACCTTCTCACCGTCGCCGATTCCGACGCCCGATACTTCGACCGGCTTGGTGGTGGTCCGAAAGAACGTCTGCACCGGCGCCTCGAAGCGCAGCACCTCCTCAAAAGCGCCGCGGATCAGGGCCGGGTTTTCGCGAAGAGTGCGCCATTGCTCAGGATAGGTGGCAAAACAATACAGCGCGTTGCCGAGCCCGTAGACAGTCGTATCAATGCCGGCCGACAAGAACGAGCGCACCATCATGCCGGCTTCCGCTTCCGTCAGCTCGCCAGCATCGACGGCGTCAAAAATCTGCATACCCAATCCGCCCGGCGCCAACGCTGCGCGGCTGCATTTTGACATGATCCAGTCGCGCACCGGACCTGCATTGGCCATCGCAGCATCGAACAGATCGTTACGGGGACCGAATGAGTTGAACACCATGTTGCCATAAGGCAAGAGATTCTCGCGCCCCGCCTCGGAAAGGCCGACCGCATCCGGAAACACTTTTAGCGGATAGGCTTCCGCCAAATCAGCAATACCGTCGAACTCGCGTTGTTCGACCAGTCGCGCGACCAGCATTTCGGCCTCGCGATCGAATGTGGTGCGAAGCTTATTGATGGCGGCCGGCGACAGGATGCGGGTCAGCACGCCGCGGGTGCGCGTATGCAGCGGCGGATCGGCCTCCAGAAGGATGCTTGGCGGACGCCAAGGCGGTTCCTTTCGGAAATCGCTCAAACCGACGCCTGCCGACGAGCAATAAGTCTGCCAATCCGTCAGCGCGTCGCGGACCTCCTGATGCCGGGCCATGGCCCAAATCCCGTATTGCTCAAGCCATACCACCGGGCCTGCCTCGCGCAGCTCTTCGTGGTGCGGATAGGGATCGCGCAGGAACGCGTGCGAAAACGGATCGATGGTAGAGACCGGCCTGTCGACGGTTGTATGCATCCTGACCTCCCTTGCCGCCATTTCCAGCTGTTGCGACGCAGTGATCCGCTGGTGTTTGTCGCCATTTTGCAGATTTCGCCTGGGATTGTCACCTTCCCTTCTGCTATTTAAATGCCTGACAACCTTCTCGACACCGGAGGCCTTTTTCAATGCCGACGCACGATCGCGTTACCTCCTCCCTTCCCGACGATCCGGCGCTGCTTCGGATCGAAGGCCCGATTGCAACCATCACGCTCAATCGGCCGAGCGCGTTCAATTCGATCGATCTTTCGATCGCCAAGAAGCTGGAACAGCTCGGCGCGGTGGTCGAGGCGAACGATCACATCCGCGTGCTCGTGATCGAAGGCGAAGGCCGCGCCTTCTGCGGCGGCGGCGATCTGCAGACGATCGGGGCCGCGGCGGCCGCCGACAACATCGCGCCCGTGGTTGGCGAAATGCTGTCGCATTATCACGCTTTTATCACCGCGCTGCGGCGGATGCCGAAGATCGTGCTGGCCAGCGTGCACGGCTCGGCGGCCGGCGCCGGGCTGTCGCTCGCCTTTGTCGCCGACCTCTGCATCGCCGCCGAAGACGCCCGCTTTACGCCCGCCTATGCCAAGCTTGGTGTGTCGCCTGACGGTGGCGGCACCGTCGGCGTGGTCGCGAGCGTTGGCGCGCGGCGCGCTCTGCAGATTTATCTTGCCGAAGACAATTTTACGGCGGCGCAGGCCTATGACTGGGGTCTGGTCGCCAAAGTCGTGCCGGCGGCCGAATTGAAAACCGCGACCCGCGAACTCGCGTTACGCCTGGCGCAAAACGCACCGGCGGCGCTGGCGGCAACCAAAGCGCTGATCCATCGCTCCCATATGACGCCGATCGAGGCGCAGCTCAACGCCGAGCGCGACGCCATCATAGACTGCATGCACACCGAAGAGTTTCGCGCGGCGGTGAAGAAGTTTACCAGCAAATCGAAGCCGACGTGAGCCGGCTGGCGACGCCCTCACGTTCCTTTCTCTGCGTGCGTCACGGTGTGACCGACTGGAACCGGCAGAGACGGTTTCAAGGCCTGACCGATATTCCCCCCAATGACGAAGGCATCTCCCAGGCGAATGCAGCGGCCCGGCGGCTGCGGGATGTCCCGTTCGACCTTGTCGTCAGCAGTCCCCTGATCCGGACAGTGAAGACCGCTGAGATCATCGCGGCCGCTTCCCGCAAGTCCGTCTCGATCGATACCGATCTCATCGAATGCGACTTTGGCAGCTTCGAAGGGCGCTCGATCTCGGAGGTGATGGACGAGCACGGCATTACCGCCGTGGAAGCACTAGCCACCATTCTGCCGTCCGATGGCGAACCTTGGCCCTCGGTGTCGGAGCGTTCGCTGCGCTGCGTCGGCAAATGGCTCGATCGCTATCCGCAAGCGACCATCCTGTTCGTCAGTCATGACGCCGTGATGCAATCGATGTCGGAAGCATTGTGCAAGAGCTGGTTCAACAACCGCCACGGCACGCCGTTCCGGTTTAAGCCAACGGCAAACGGGTGGGCGCTTGAGGAAGTGAGCTAAACTCATCGTCGTCCCTGCGAAAGCAGGGACCCATAACCACCGCTGTTAGCTGGTGAAGAAAGCCGTCTGACACCGCGTGTAACCGAGAAGCCGCGGCGTATGGGTCCCCGCTTTCGCGGGGACGACGGGTCATTCAGGACAAATATACCCCGTCCCCGCCGGCGACTTGAAGCAGCCGACCGATTCCGGGATCACTTGCTTCGGCAGCCACAGCACCACCTTCGGAAAATAGATCGTGAAGCAGATCGTCACCAGGAACACGACGTAGATCGGCAACGCCGCGCGCAGCGCCTTCCCAAAACTGACGCCGACGAATTTCGATGCCATCAATAGCACCAGCCCGTAAGGCGGCGTGATCAGTCCGAACGCCAATGTTGCGATCAGCACCACGCCCATATGGACGCCGTTGATGTCGCCGGCTTGCGTCAGCGCGTTCACCAATGGCATGAAAATGATGATGGTCGGGACCGGCTCGATGAAATCGCCGACGACGGTGAACAGCAACACCATCAGCAGCATGATGTAATGTGGATCGTTGCCGGCGATCGAGGTGATCCAGTCGGCGATGACGATGGCGCCACGCAGATAGGCCAGCATCCAGCCGAAAGCGTTGGCGGCGCCGATAGTAATCAGCGGCAGCGAGAAGATCAGCCCGGCCAGACAGAAATCGTAGGGAATTTTGCGCAAATGCCCGCGGTTGAGCGCGGGGATCACGACCGCGATGATGCAGATCACGGCGACGACGCCGGCTTCGGTCGGCGTGAACCAGCCGGTCAGGATGCCGCCGAGCAGGATCACCGGAATCATCAGCGGCAGCGCAGCATCCGCGGTCGCGAACACGACCTGGCGCAACGGCGCCCGCGGCTTGCGCATGCCGGAGGGGCCGAAGAAATAGCAATAGATCATCAGGCCGAAGCCGATCATGAACCCCGGCACCACGCCGGCCATGAACAGCCCGGCGATCGAGACGTTGCCGACTGCGCCATAGACCACGGCGGTGATGCTCGGCGGCACCAGCGCCGCGATGGTCGAGGCGGACGCGATGATCGCGGCAATGAAGGCAGGCGAATAGCCCTCGCGCTTCATCGGGCCGCCCAGGGCGCGGCTCATCACGGCGACGTCGGCGGTGGTCGATCCCGACATCTCCGAAAAAAACATGCTGAAGACGACGACGACCTGGGACAGCCCGCCTCGGATATGGCCGACCAGCGACAACGACAAATTGGCGATCCGCACCACGACGTTGGCCGAACTCATGAGTTCGCCTACCAAGAGAAAAAAAGGAATAGCCAGCAGCGCTTCGGAATCGACGCCATCAAATATCTTCTGGACGATCGCCGCCAGCGACACATCCGTCAGCATCGCCCCGACGAACACGCCCGCCATCAGCGAAAACGGCACGGGCACGCCGAGATAGCCGAAGAACAGAAAGCAGAACGACATCAGCGCCAAAATGACGGGCGCGCTCATGGCCGCGCGCTCCGCTGCACGCCGGCATCGATCGGCGGGATAGCAAGGTCGTCTTCCGGCGGCTCGGGGTGGTCGAAACCATTGCGGACGCCGTTGACCAGCTGCTCGATCGTGAACAGCGCTATCAACGCGCCGGCTAGCGGAATGGCCGCATAGAGCGAGGCGATCGGCGTGCCCGAAGGAAGACGAAAGCTGCCAAAGCCTCTGACATAGTTGATGTAGCCGAACCCGATCAGGCAGAACGCGACGCCGAGCACCACCATGCGGATGATGATCTCGACGATCAGCCGCGGCGTGCCGTGCAAGGCCTCGGAGATCGCGGTCAGGTAAAGGTGATCATTACGGCGGGTGGCGACCGCGGCGCCGATAAAAATCGCATAGATGAACAGCGTCGACGTGACTTCCTGCAGCCACAGCCAGGGATGATGGCCGATGGTGCGCGTGAGGATGTCGAACATCACCGAGAGCGAGAAGCCGAAGCACAGCACCCCGCAGATCATCATCAGCACCAGTTCGAGCTTGTCGAGCGACCGCCATTTCAGGTGATGCTGCCGCTGCAGCACCAGTTTGTCGGCGATGGCCATGATCAAACTCTCCGTCGCATTTCTCCGTCATGGCCGGGCTCGTCCCGGCCATCCACGTCCTTTTGGTGCGGCTTGAAGGAAGACGTGGATGCCCGGGACATCTGCGCGAAGACGCGCTTCGCGCTTTTGCCCGGGCATGACGACCTCATATACTTGATCCCGCGTCAGTTGATCGCGCGGATCAGGGTCTTGATCTTTTCCGCGTGCGGGCCGAGTTCCTTGGCGAGCTTGTCGAGATAGGGATCGGCGATCGTGGTGAAGCTTTTCTTGTCGACATCATCGACAATTTTGACGCCGAGCGACTTCAGTTTGGCGGTCGCGGTCCTCTCGAGCTCGAACGCCTTGGTCGGTTCCTTGGCGCTGATTTCCGCAGCCGATGTCAGCACCCACTGCTTCTGTTCGGCGGAGAGGCTCTGCCACAGCTTGTCGCTGACGAACACCAGCGCATTGTTGGCCTCATGCTCGGTGATCGACAGCACCGGCGCGACTTCGTAATGCTTGTTGACGAGATAGACGTTGATGCTGTTCTCGGCGGCGTCGACGACGCCGGTTTGCAGGGAGGTATAGACGCTGCCGAACGGCATGTGCACGGTCTGCGCGCCATAGGCCGGGAACATGGTATCTTCGGTGGCGGTGGCCTGGACGCGGACTTTCAGCCCCTTGATGTCATCGACCTTGTGGACCTCCTTCTTGCTGTAGATGTGGCGCACGCCCTGCGAGCCGGTCGCAATCACATGCAGGCCCTGCGCGGTCTCATCGATCATGGTCTTGATCGCCTCGAACACCTTGGGATCGGCGAGCGCCTTGATCACGTGTTGTTCGTTGCGAAACAAGAAATGCAGCGACATCACGCCGGCCTGCGGAGAAATTGTCGCGGTGTTGGCCGAGGAGATGATGGCGAATTCGATGTCCCCGGATTTGACCAGTTGCAGCAGCTGCGGCTCCTGGCCAAGCTGCGCGCCGGGATACTGATCGATCAGCATGCTGCCCTTGCTCAATTCCTTGAGCTTGTCCGCGAACAGGTCGCCGGCGATCGAATAGCCGGTGTTGCGGGGCTGGTCGTAGGCGAAGCGATAATGTTTTACCTCTTGCGCGCCTGCACTCGCGGCGGACATGACCGCCGCCGCGACGGCCAGACCTAACATTCTCTGCAGATTAATCATCGCGTGGCGTCCCCCTGTTTTGATTTCGGCAATCTTCCCATCAAGCTCGTTGGATTGTCAATAAAACATCGGGATAGGACGGCCCTCTGGCGCGAAGGAGGCAAGAAGCGTCATGAATTATCGATAATTCCTCCGTCGTCGCTGCGAAAGCAGGGACCCATAACCACAGGAGTCAGTTGTTACGAAGCCGTCGGGCCTCGGCGCCAAATCGCACCGGCACGGCGTATGGGTCCCTGCTTTCGCAGGGACGACGTACGTGAAGTTTGGCCGCGCGCGATCTAGTTGATCGCCCGGATCAGGTTCTTGATCTTCTCGGCGTGCGGGCCGAGTTCTTTCGCGAGCTTGTCGAGCAAGGGGTCGGCGACCGCGATGAAGCCCGACTTGTCGACATCGGTGACGACCTTCACGCCGATCGATTTCAATTTCTCCTGCGATTGATGCTCGAGATCGATCGCTCTTGCCGGCTGGTTCTTGTTGACCTCGTCGGCGGCCGCCTGCACCCAGCCCTGCTGGTCCGGCGCCAGGCTGTTCCATAATTTGTCGCTGACCCAGACCAGGCTGTTGTTGGCCTCGTGCTCGGTCATCGACAGCACCGGCGCCACTTCGTAATGCTTGTTGGCGAGATAGACGTTGACGCCGTTTTCCGCGACATCGACGACGCCGGTCTGCAACGACGTGTAGACGCTGCCGAATGGCATGTGCACGATCTGCGCGCCATAGGCCGGAAACATGGTGTCCTCGGTCGGCGTCGCCTGCACCCGCACCTTGAGGCCCTTCACGTCGCCGATGTTCTTGATGTCGCGCTTGGAATACATGCTGCGCAGACCGAGCGTGGCGAGCGCGATGACGTGCGCCCCCTGCACAGTATCCGCGATCATCGCCTTGACGGCCTTTGACACTTCGGGGTCAGCGATCGCCTTGATCAGATGTGCTTCCGAGCGGAACAGGAAGTGCATCGACATCACGCCGGCCTGCGGCGACAGCGTCGCGGCATTCGCCGAGGAGGAAATGCAGAACTCCACATCGCCTGCTTTGACGAGTTGCAGCACCTGCGGCTCCTGCCCGAGCTGCGCGCCGGGATACTGGTCGATCAGCATGGTGCCCTTGCTCAGCGCCTTGAGCTTGTCGGCAAAGATATCGCCGAGAATGCCGTAGCCCGTCGTCTTCGGCTGATCGTAGGCGAAGCGATAATGTTTTATCTCTTGCGCGGTTGCACTTGCGGTCATCAAAAGTGCGGTCGCGACCGCAGCGAGAATCCTTTTCAGATTGCTCATCGTCTCCCCCTTGGTGATTGATTTTTTCTTTCATCATCCCATCGGGGTCGTTTGAATGTCAATCAAACAAGGGGTGCAAAACGCATCTGCGAAACGGGGAAATACGGCCGCGTCCACTGCCGTCATTGCGAGGAGCGCTTGCGACGAAGCAATCCATCTTCGCGGAGCCATGGATTGCTTCGCGGACCCTGTCATCGGGCGCGCGTTCACGCGACCCGTTGGCTCGCAATGACGGGAAAACTACCCCTTCCCCTCCGCGCGCATAAAGTCGAAATCGCAGCCTTCGTCGGCCTGGAGAATGGTCTCGTTGAACAGATGCGCATAGCCGCGTTTGGCCCGGTCCGGCGTCACTGGCGGCGCAAGCGCGGCACGGCGTTTTTCCAGCTCCGCGGCGTCGACCAACAGATCAATGCTTCGGTTGGCGACGTCGAGCCGGATCATGTCGCCGCTCCTCACCAGCGCCAGCGGGCCGCCGACCGCGGACTCCGGCGTGATATGCAGCACGATGGTGCCGAACGCCGTTCCGCTCATCCGCGCATCCGAGATCCGCACCATGTCTTTCACGCCCGCGCGCAACAGCTTTCGCGGGATCGGCAGATAGCCCGCCTCCGGCATGCCCGGCGCGCCCTTGGGGCCGGCGTTGCGCAGCACCAGCACATCGTCGGCGGTCACATCGAGATCGGGGCTGTCGACGCGCAGCGTCATGTCTTCCACCGACTCGAACACCACGGCGCGGCCGGTATGCTGCAGCAATTTTGGGGTCGCCGCCGAATGTTTTATCACCGCGCCGCGCGGCGCGAGATTGCCATGCAGCACCGCCATCGCGCCTTCCGGCTTGATCGGATTCTTTCGCGCGCGGATCGCGTCCTGGCCCGGCACTTCCTCGGCGCCGGCGACGACATCGCGCAACGTCGCGCCGGTGATGGTCTTGGCATCGAGGTCGATCAGATCGCCGAGCTGCGCCATCAGCTTTGGCACACCCCCGGCATGATGGAAATGCTCCATGTAATGCTCGCCGGACGGTTTTAGGTCGATCAGCACCGGCACCTCGCGGCCGAGCTTGTCAAAAGCTTCGAGATCGATGCGATGTTCGGTACGGTTGGCGATCGCGGTCAAATGAATGAGCCCGTTGGTTGATCCGCCGATCGCCTGCAGCACCACCTGCGCATTTTTGAATGAGGCTTTTGTCAACAATTCACTCGGGCGCGGCCCCTTCGCAACCGCCATCGCCGCGGCCGCCCTGCCGCTGGCCTCCGCGAGGCGAAAGCGCTCAGCATGCGGCGCCGGGATGGTCGCGCTCATCGGCAGCGACAGGCCGAGCGCTTCGGCGATGCAGGCCATGGTCGAGGCGGTGCCCATCACCATGCAGGTGCCGACCGACGGCGCAAGCCGGCCGTTGACGGCTTCGATCTCCACATCGTCGATCTCGCCGGCACGGTATTTCGCCCATAGCCGCCGGCAATCGGTGCAGGCTCCCAACACCTCGCCCTTGTGGTGGCCGACCACCATTGGGCCCACCGGGATCACCACGGTCGGGAGGTCGGCGCTGACCGCGGCCATGATCTGCGCCGGCAAGGTCTTGTCGCAGCCGCCGATCACAACCACGGCGTCCATTGGCTGGGCGCGGATCATCTCCTCGGTATCCATCGCCATCAGATTGCGCAGATACATCGAGGTCGGATACGCAAAACTTTCCGCAATCGAGATGGTCGGGAACACCATCGGCATTGCGCCCGTCAACATCACGCCGCGCTTCACCGCTTCGATGATCTGCGGCACGTTGCCGTGACAGGGATTGTAATCGCTGTAGGTGTTGGTGATGCCGACGATCGGCCGGTTCAGCGCATCGTCGGAATAGCCCATCGCCTTGATGAAGGCCTTGCGCAGGAACAGCGAGAAGCCAGCGTCGCCATAGCTCGTCAGTCCCTTGCGAAGTCCGTCAGCCATTTTCTCATTTCCTGTCATGGTGTGGACCCCACTAAAGGAGTCAACAGAATTATTGTCAATGTTTGATGTTCGGCCGCCAAATCGCGCGAGCCGGGGCCAAAGTGACCATCATTATTGACAATGGATAGCATGCCGTGCTGATTTTCGGCAATGATCCGACGTGAACGCCCATGAAAGCGCAGGCCGCATCGCCGGAAACCGCGGCGCTGTCGCGCGAGGAAGAGCAAGCGGAGGTGATCCGCCGGCTCGAAGAAGACATCATCTTCGGCCGCTTCGCGCCGGGTTCGCGGCTGGTCGAGGACACGCTGATGAGCCGTTACGGCGCCAGCCGGCATTTCGTGCGCCAGGCGCTGTTCCAGCTCGAGCGCCAGGGCATCGTGCTGCGCGAGAAAAACATCGGTGCCACCGTGCGGTTCTATTCCGCCGAAGAAGTGCGCCAGATCTATGAGGTGCGGGAAATGCTGACACGGCAGGCGGCGTTGATGATCACGCTGCCCGCTCCCGCCGCACTGATCGAGCAACTCGCCGAGCTGCAGCGGCAATATTGCGCACGAGCCGACGCGCAGGATTTGCGGGGCATCCATGAGGCCAACGACGCCTTCCACGTCGCGCTGTTTTCGGCTTGCGGCAATCCCTACCTGGTACGCTCGCTGCAGGACTATATGAACCTGACGCTGCCGATGCGCGCGAAAAATCTCGCTGACAGAGAGGGCCTCGCGCTGTCGCGCCGCCAGCACGAATTCATGATCGAACTGCTTGGCGGCCGCGACAGCTGGGCATTGGCGCAACTCTGCGTCGACCACATGCAGTTCAGCAAGTCGGATTATCTCGGCCGGATCGGGGCTGATCAGCGCGCCAAATAGCGGCCGTCATTCCCCGATGTGCAATTGCACATCGTGGATGCGCCGTTAGGCGCAGGCCCGGGATCCATAACCCCCAATCGTGGTTATGGATTCCGGGTTCGCTCGTTTCACTCGCGCCCCGGAATGACGGGTTATTACTTCCAATCGATGATCTTGCTTTTGTCGGCATCGAACTCCATGCCGCAGAACGCGCCGCCCTGATAAAAGTCGCCGACCGGATCGGGCGGTAGTTTTGCCTGCTCGGCAAAAGCGTGCTCGCGGAAATCTTCGCCGCGGCCGGTCGGGCGATAGCCGAGGTCGTAGGCGCGGTGGTTGTCCCACCACGAGCGCTCGTTATACGAGGCGCCGTAGAAGATTTCAAAATGGATGTCGGGATGATCGAGCCCGATCCGGCAGAGCTGCACCAGATCTTCCGGCTTCAGCCAGATCGACAGGCGCCGATGATCGAGCGGCTTTTCGCCGAAATTGCCGATCCGTATGCAGGTGACCCCAAGCCCGTGCTTGTCGGCATAGAGCGCGCCGACCGCTTCCCCAAAGACCTTGCTGACGCCGTAGCGGCTGTCGGGGCGCGCCGTCACGTCGGTGCCGATCCGGTGATGACGCGGATAGAAGCCGACCGCATGGTTCGACGACGCGAACACGATGCGCTTGACGCCCTTTTTGCGCGCGGCTTCGAACAGATTGTAGCAGCCGATGATGTTGGATTGCAGGATGTTGTCCCAGGGCCCTTCGACCGAATATCCGCCAAAATGCAGGATGCCGTCGATGCCCTCGCAAATCGCCTCGACCTGCGCCGGGTCAGACAGTTCCGCGGCCTTGAATTTTTCGCTCCTGCCGAGATCGGCGGGCGCCTTCAGGTCGCTCAGCAGCACATCCGGATAGATCGGCGGCAGCAATTTTCGCAGGCTCGTGCCGATACCCCCCGATGCGCCGGTCATCAATATGCGTGGCATTTCGTCCCTCGTTGGTGCGGTGTTGAGGAGATTATGACTCGGTGAAGACATCGCGGCAAGCCATAGCACTTCGTCGTCATTGCGAGGAGCGCAGCGACGAAGCAATCCAGCTTGCCATCCTCACACTGGATTGCTTCGCTTCGCTCGCAATGACGGGGAAAGAGACGGTTGCTTGCGGCCGGAACATACGAATGGTAGCAAATGACCCGGTGAGGAAATCGAAACAAACAACAACGAGAACAGCAAATGTCAGAGCCAAAAACCCCACGCGCCGGCTGGCAGCCGGCGACCTATTATCCCGATCCGGCGATCCACGCGCTCGATCCACGCTTTGAAAAATACTGGCTAAAGCTGGCGGCGGTGGAG
>WNFM01006272.1_pt1 | contig 14727 bp, 13 predicted proteins | sample 5400271 | NCBI WGS metagenome assembly WNFM01 (sample SAMN13153352, study PRJNA577476) | soil metagenome | isolation source: 60 cm saprolite on Douglas fir-dominated hillslope | place: USA:California | collected 2013-09-17 | reverse complement strand
ATCAGCTCGTAAGAGGAGGACCTCCCGGAGATTGGCTCCAGTCAGGTCGGCTTCTGAGAGATTGGCCTCGTCCAGACTCGCCTCGCTCAGATAGGCATGTCTCAGGTTAGCCCGCATGAGGTTGGCATGTCTCAAGTCGGCCCCACTCAGATCAGCGTCACTGAGATCGGCCTCACTCAAATCGGGGTGGATCTCAGGATGCTGTCTTCTCCACGCATTCCACGCCGCGACTCCTTGCTTAAGAACAGCGAGGTGCTGCTGATCTGCCATCATGTTTCCCTCCTCTTTGGGTGCTGCTCTCATTATATGGCTCTGGAGGAACCTCTTCAAGGACATAGTGCTCACTCCCTGACAAAAACATCTGGTGGTGGCAGTTTGGGAGCGGTCCCGCGCTCATTTCAACAGCAACGACGCAACAGGGATTGCTCACCGTTCCCACATTTGCGTCCCTATCATATACTATTGCTAGCTCTTTCATTTCTTCACATGAGCGAGTTGAACCGTTTTTCAGCATAACTGACCAGAGCATGGTGAGACATCGCCTGGTTGGAAGCATGCGTGGCCAGCTGGCCACCCGAAGAAGCGCAAAGCAATGACGAAACGAAACTGTCGATGAACTTGAGAGTGAAGGGGAAACATGATTAACGGAGCACATGTTATTCTCTACAGCACCGACGCGGAGGCCGACCGGGTCTTCATCCGCGACGTGCTCGGATTTGCTGGGGTCGACGCCGGCGATGGCTGGCTGATCTTCAAGCTGCCGCCAGCCGAGATCGCCGTTCACCCCTCTGACGGGCTGGGGAAGCACGAGTTCTACTTGATGTGCGACGACCTCGAGAAGACGCTGGCGGACCTGACCGCCAGGGGCGTCACGACCTCCCAGCCGGCGAGCCGCCAAAGCTGGGGTCTGCTCGCCTCGATCAAGCTGCCGAGCGGCTCTGAGCTGTCGATCTACCAGCCACGCCACCCCACTGCATACGACTTGGAGGGCTAATTCACCGCGCATCCACCCCGACGTGGAAGAGCACCTTTCTGCGGGAACAGACCCCCCGTGAGGAGCAAGGGCAACTCCTGCGACCTCACAAGCGAATGGGGTTCATGCTCCTTGCGCAAACCTCAAAAAGGTGCACTTCCTGGCAGTCGAAACACGCACAAAGTTGTTCTCTGACTGCAAGCGACAGTGGTCCGTGGTCCGATCGTATTGCCGAGCTTAGCTCACTTTAGATGCGCCGGTTTGCAACAAGGCTCACTTTCTGCTCGGACGTTCGGGAAACGTGGCTATCTCATTCTAGATCTGTACCAGCGCCTTTGGCCTGACACCCTGGTCAGGTGCGGTTAGCTGCACTTCGTCAGCACCATCCGCAGACCAAAGAACACTTGCATCGCAGGATGATCGAATACTACGAGCATCTTGGGGTATCGCTTGATGGGGAGGCGACGAATGGAGAGAGGAAGAGCGATGCAGGATCAGATGAACGGTTTATGATGCAGGGGGAATTGCTCTATCATGCCTTGCAGGTACAGGAGCTGCGCGAGACGGCATTTCAGTGGTGGGTAGAATTAACAGAGCATGGGCTGTTGCGATGGAACCATCGACAATCGGGGATGTTGCTCGACCTCGTACAACAATTAGCAGAAGAAGGGGAAGCATTTTTCAGCAAGGAGGGTGCTTCCTACGGCTTCTACCTCATCCAGCACGCCCATTTCTTACGTCAAAAGGTTCGCTGGGAAGAGGCAAAAGGAGCACTAGAGCAGGCGATACAGCTTTTCGAGAAGAGAGGACATGCCGTCGGCTTGGCCCGAGTATTGCAAGAACTTGGCGATTTTTATCTACATCAGGGCAAGTTAGATGATGCCCTCGCCTCTTATGAGCGAGCTCTAGCGGTCCAGACGCCGGTAGGCGGTCCTGCTGCATTCGCAACGGTAGTCAACAGCATTGGCGCTATTCACCTGATGCGTGGTGAATTCAAAGATGCGTTAGCCTGCTTTGAACAGGTCATGGCTCTGGGAGATCAGAGTGAGAAAACAGGCATCATCGCTGCGGCCATCCATAATACGGGAGCGGTGTACCGAGAGCAAGGCAAGTTAGGGTTAGCTCTGAACTACTTTGAGCAGGCGCTCACGCTGAGGGAGCACATCGGTGTGCCTGCTGATGTTGCCAATTCGCTAAATACCATTGGAGGGATCTACGATATCCAGAGGAGGCCAGAGCGGGCATTAGCCTATTATGAACAAGCCCTGAAGCTGCGGGAGCAAATCGGCAACCCCATCGATATTGCTACCTCTCTGAACAACATGGGGATCGTCTACAAAACGCAAGGAAAGTTGGAGCAGTCCTTGCGCTGTCATGAGAGAGCTTTGCTCCTCCGTAAGCAGATTGGCAATCCTATTGATATCGCCAACTCATGCAACAACATTGCCCATCTGTACCTCGAGCGCCTGGGGACCACTTTCCTGTCCGGAGCACATGCTACTCCTCTCCCAGAGCAAGAGATAATGCCAGCAATAGAGTCATTCAAGAAGGCTCTTGGCCTCTATGAAGTGTTAGGGCAAGGCTTTGAACCTGAAGTCGCTCACGAACTAGAGGCATTAGCCTTTTGCTTCATACTCTCGAATAACAGGGAGCAGGCTGTGACTTATGCAAAGCGCGCGAGATCTATCCGAGAAAAGATACACCAGACTGCTGGACGTAGAGCCATTGGTGGAAATATGAGCGACTTTTTCACACTTGCCGTTTACCCTTTGCTGGATAGCTTGACCGAAAAGCACGCTCGTCCGGCATTTGGAAAGGCTTGGGAATCCTCTCGATGGCGAAAGAAACGCCGGAAGAGCAAAAGGTAGCTGTGAAAGAGATAACTATCAATATATTTTTCCATAATATCTCCCAGGGCTTCTTCTGCATTTCCTAACTGCCCATAGAGACTGAGGGATCTGAGCAGTTCCAGAAATCCGAATGTACAACTTTATTATTGCAGTATCTTACCGAGGGCATGAAATTTGAGCGTGGTGAGGTGCTTGACAGTGTACAACTTTATTTTCTGTATACACAATCGCATGGAGGAGCAAGCCCAGGAGCTGATTGGCCTGTACGCCATTGGCGTCAAGCGCGAACGCGAGGCAGCCCGCGCACAGGCCCAGGCGACGACCGGAGACGAGGAAGACGAAGAGGAGGGGGAAGAGGCTATCGTGTAGGCTAGGTCGGCCACGCGAAGAGCGGAAAGAAACGTTTCCGCTCTCTTTTTTGTTCGCTACAGTGAATCCCGTCATGCGCCACGGGTAGCAGATGATAAGACCAGCAAAAACAGAGAGAACCCAGTCATAATCCGCTCACAATCCGCTCATGCCTGCTAGCTAAATTGTGCCAATTATAGTACAATCGGCGAGTTCATAGAGCGATATGTGTTCTGGCTACATGAGATATCCGTTCGTACAATTGCTCGTTGTGGCTTTCACTCCAGTCACGCTGATTCCTGTTGAGCGGTGATAAGAAGTGATGGTGGATGTGCATTACCCTTGCCGATGCCCTACTTGGACAAATACGTGTGCTAGCTGACCAAGGGAGTAAGTTGCTCATTCGGATAGGTGGCTGCAGACTCCAGCGTTATCCTTTCTTCAAAGTGGTCTCTTGCCTTGTTATGTACCTCCGGGGAGAAAAATATTTCCCGCTGCTCTTGTTGCCAATTAAGCCGGGCTAATCCCGCTCTATTTGAGAGTAACTCAAGGTTCAAGTTTAGAACAACAAAACAGGCAATGCTTCTTTCCCGCTCTTGTAGGTTTATAAGATCTCTTTACAGATCGGCTGATTTCAGGCATACTGATGGGGCTAGAATGCTGAGAAACATATGAGCTTTGATTTTATCTGTGGAAGAAGAAGTGATGCCATCTTCAGTAGAGAATGAGATCACCGGTGATTGGAATAATTTAAAAGGCACTGAATACCATCTTGTTTATGCTTTATGGCTCCTTTTATATAGAAAGGTGGCTTCTGTTGCTTTCTATTCAGGAAATGATCTCCTGGCTCGTCCTGTCGTACCTCCGCTGTTACACGGCTCTCAGACCCTGGTAGCTCTTCAGGTTCAACTGAATTTTGAAGAAGACGAATGGATTCACAGGGTTTCAGGCCACTCGGATCTTTGCAGTTCTAGAATAAAACTAGAGGCCATCCTCACGCTCAGAAGGAACGTCCCCCCCTCCTTTCGTAAAGGGAAGCGGTAATCCAAGCTCCTGGTGGTAATTGCGCTGAATGTTCGACGGGAAATGAGCGTGGACAACCCGTGCGTCGAACATTGGGCGCAAATTTTTTGAGGTAAATGTTCGACGCTATTTCCAAAATCCTACTGCTTTTCATAACAACTGGATATTTTCAATGTACAAAAGGTAACACCAGCTTCCATCAGTTGCGTTGACTCTCCCGCTCCAGAAGCGGCTCCACCCCTGCGACTTCTGACTTGATCGACCCTTGAACGCAAAATTCGATCTTTCAGGTCAATTCCGTCGAACATTCAGCGCAATTACCACTTGGTGCATCACAGAGGCATGCAAGCCGGATCAGGTGGTAAATAACGTGAAAAGTGAGCAATCGACGTGCGCCGCATCAGCGGCAGAAAATGAGTGCAACTGACGTTGTTGGGATTGTTGGAAGATCCCATGCAGACCCAACTTATCCCTGCCGACAGGCTTGAATCCTGAAAAGGAGGGGGGAGTGTAGCATGTTGGGGCAAAAAGCCACGTAAGAAGAAGTCATCAGTCTTCTGGATGGCTAATGCAAGGTGTGTATGGTTAAGGCCAAACTGCTTAAAATCTAGTCCCTATGATCTTTGCTCAGATGCTAGCGAAAGATGACTGAAACGCTAGACCAGAAAGTAGGAATGTTTGCGCCGATAGCATTGCTATCCAATCTTTCTGGCATACCCTTTCTACGAGGGAAAAAAGAGGGATGGACGGATGACCTGGAACATGCCGTATCGTGCGCCCAAAGAGGCGCGTACCTTTCTGTCATACGAGAGTATGACCTCACTCAGGCAAGGTGAGTAATGCAGCACCTTACCTCGAACCGAAAGGGGAGAGTGGACAGGAGCATGGTGTCAAAAGTCCGTTGAAACTTCAATCCCAGAAGTCAGAGGGCGGGCAGCAAGGTCGTCTATGGTTAAGGCAGGATTGCTTAAACCCCAATCGTGGCGGAACACGTGCGTCCCCTGGGAACGGGATTATCGACACCATCCCGCATCGAGAATGCGTTTGCCTCTCACATCTCCAAGAAGCGTGAAAATGGTTGGGTTCAGAAGATATTGACGGACCAGATCCCCTTCTTCGCCGAAGCCTTCGATGAGGTACTCCGGGTATTGGGACCAAGCGGCAATCACGTCTGCATTCGTCAGGTCTCGCATGACTCCCTCCGGCCTGCATGTTCTTGTGCTCTCTTTGCAGAACAAGTATATCATATGAGCACCAAGCGAGCAGTAAGCCTCCGAAGTGGACAAGAGCCGAATAAAGTTTGGATTGACAGCTCAGGAGTGCAAGAAGACTTGCATTCTGGCCTGGATCTCATGATTATGTCTGCTAAACCACATCAGATGACTCTCAGCCTCAGAAATGAAGAGTTGAGCCTGAGGAATATGCTTCTCTACATAGACAGCATGTGATGAATCGACCAGACCATCGTATTTGCTGGTAATGACGAAGACAGGAGCTCTCACCCGGCCCAGATCTCCACAATGATGATGGATGTCATGGAGAAATCCTGATCCCGAACGTGAAGCTTGCAAAAAGGCAAGGGCTGAGACCCCACATCAGACTTTTGAGCGCAGCCTGAGGTGCAACACGTCCAAACCTTCGGAAAGCTGCCCAGACTATTCCTTCCAGCACTGGATTGAAGAACAGATATGTCAGGAAACGTATCATTCCACTGGCATATCTGCCATCTGTTGCGGCGTTCTGCAAAATCACCTTGCTGACTCGTTCGGGATGGCGGCCAGCCAGTTGCAAGGCGGTTGGTCCACCTGCTGAAATCCCTACCACGATCACCTGATCCAGTTGGAGGAGATCAAGCAAACTCATCAGGGCGTCAGCAAATGCTTCGGCACGCTTTCCTGTAGATGAAGGGGTCCTGCTGTAACCGGGTCTTGACGGGATGATCAATTGATAACCCTGCGCCAGAAAGAAAGCCTCATGCCCCAAGGGTGAATGGCAGTTGGTGTGTCCACCGTTCAACACCAGCACTGCAGGACCCTGCCCAACGCTTCGATACTCAATCAGTCCCCGTTCCGTTCGTACAAGATGACTCACTTGTTCCGCTTTTTTCCTTCCCATTGCCCAGACACCTTGATGCCGATAGGTCTGGATCATCCAGAAAGCAAAACCCAGTTCAATGAACCCGACTCCCCCTCGAAACAGGCTATACCAGACAGGATAGGGATTGGGGAAAACGCCAAGGAGCTGCAACCCTTCAACTGGGATCTGAATGACTGAGCCAGTAAAGGCAATGAGAATCCCCCAGAAGAGCCAGCGCCAATGGTGGAGCACCCCATACATCAGCATGCCGAGAAAGGCGATCAAGGCACCCAAAAACAGGAGCACAGGCCAGGGGTAACGCGAGGCCGGCACCCACCCGGGCCAGAGGGTCGTGGTATAGATCGATGGCTCGATGGCAAAAATGATCAACAAGCTCACCAGGAGCAGGCCCACAAACATGATGAGTACCTTTCCCAGCAGCTCTCCTCTCGCATGATGTGTGATAGTCATGGCTTCTTTCCTCGGCCTCAAAACAGTGCTCTCGCAAAAGAGCAGTATCCATCTCATCGAGAACTACACAACCTTGTCGAAAAACAGCGCGGTCAACACATCAGGCAACGCCTCCCACTGCCCAGCAAGCACCTCGTCCCCCAACAGTTGCAGCAAAAGCAGACCAAGCAGGGTACCAGCAATGGCTCGCACCGTCAGTGGGATATTGATCTGGAGCTGCTCGTTCTGTGCCTGAAAAAACTGCTCACCAACGGCAATGGTTGGCGCGAGCACCTGCTCATAATACTGCCTGCGCAATTCCCCATTGACGAGCAACTCTGGGAGCACCGCTCGAAACACTTCGGCATTGGGCCAAAGCAATGCCATGCGTTGCTGGAGATAGGCACGGAAGAAAGCCTTGAGGTCTTGCTCATCTCCCAGCACAAACTGTTGTCTGCGTTCGGTTGTTTCGTTCAGACGATCCAGGACAGCAAGCAACACCTCATCTTTACTCGCAAAGTAGGTATAGATCGTGCCGTCTGCTATCCCTGCCACCCGCGCAATCTCTTTGATCGTGGCCCGGTGAAAACCTTTCTCAGAAAAAACGGTGATCGCCGCATCCAGAATCTGAGTGCGACGTGCGGCAACAAGCATGGTCTGAATGGGATCGGGATGTTTTGTCATAGATATGATCCGTGATCCTCTTTGATTGAATTCAAGTTCATATAAGTGAATGATTATTCAATCAAAGCATACCATCACTCGTACGAGATTGTCAAGAGAAAGTTCCAAGGATAGCAAACTTTCCTTGAGGTTTCACTGCCAACCTGTTATACTCCTCGTTAGGGAACTGTTAGGAGTATCCCCTAACACCTGCCATCTTACTCATGGAGCAATGTACCATCGAGAAGCTCTCAGCGATAATCGGAGTTGTCCAGAACGGGACGCTGCGGTACGAACACCAGCAGCAGCACATGACCGCAACCGTTGGGACGCCTTCCTGGTATGCCTGGCTGGAAACCGCGACGACCTTCAGGTTTGAATGCTCAGAAGGAACGTTTACCGCCCACAAGGTGCGTGCTGGGAACCGACGCGGCGGCTGGTATTGGCGTGCCTATCGTCGTCAGCATGGCCGACTCTCGCGCTGTTACTTGGGTGTCTCCGCTAATTTGACGCTGCTCTGCCTGCATGAGGCGGCGGGCCGCCTGGCGGCACGTTCTGAGGGTACTTCAACCAGGAAAAACGTGTCTGAGCAGAAACAGGAGCAGGAACTTGAATCGCAGACCATGACCTCATCTGCTGTTCTTCCTCCCATTCTGATCCTGAACACCAAATTCGCGCTGCCGTGTCTGCCGGTTCAGCATGTTTCGCGCCCTCATCTACTCGCCCTTGTGGAACAGGGAGTGCAACGACCCTTGACGCTGGTCTCGGCTCCCGCCGGTTCTGGCAAGACGACACTGCTGGCGGAATGGGCGGCCACAACTACGTTGCCGGTAGTCTGCCTGTCGCTCGAAACGGCGGACAACGACCCGGCGCGTTTCCTCTCCTATCTTCTGGCCATGCTGGCGCGGCTGGATGAGCGCCTGGGCACTGCAATTCAGGCGGATCGGTCATGGTACGCGCACGACCACGAGCATGCACTGATCGGTCCCCTCAACGATCTGGCGCGTCTGCTCACGCAGGATGCGGTCGTGATCCTGGATGACTATCATCTCATCACGACAGACGCGATCCATGCCGCGTTGTACTTCCTGCTTGACCATCTGCCCGCGCGCCTGCACCTGCTTATCGGGACACGCATTGATCCGCCGTTGCCGCTGGCGCGCTTGCGGGCGCGCAATCACTTGAGCGAACTGCGGATAGAGGAGTTGCGTTTCGTTTCTCCTGAAGTAGAAGCGTTTGCGCGCACGATGGGGCTCACACTCTCGCGCGAAGCGCTGAGCCTGCTGCAAGCGCGCACGGAGGGCTGGATTGCCGGTATCCAGTTGCTGGCGCTGGCCTTACGCAGACATACTGATGCAGCCGCGTTTCTCCGGGCGTCTGGTGGCACTCACGGCTTTCTGCTCGACTATGTAAGCGAAGAAGTGCTGGCACAGCAGACGGCCGAGATGCAGCGCTTTCTTCTGCGCACATGCATCCTTGAGCAACTCACAGGGTCTCTCTGCGATGCAGTCACTGAAGAACCCGGTGGACAGACGCGGCTCGCGGCAGCGTTACGAGCAAATCTCTTCGTGAGTGCGCTGGATGACACGCAGACCTGGTATCGCTACCATTCTTTATTCGCTGAGGCCCTGCGTGCCCGCCTGCGCCAGCTTCTGCCAGAGCTTGTGCCAGAACTCTACCGCCGGGCCAGCCGCTGGTATGAACAGCAACAGCGAGGAGAAGAGGCATGTGAGTACGCCTTCCTCGCAGGAGATCAGCCACGCGCGGCGGCTCTGCTGGAGCGACTGATACCTCATCTGCTCGGACAGGGAAAATCGCGGCAAATAGGTCAGTGGCTCTCTCAGCTCTCACCCACGCTTGTTGCTGCCTCGCCAACCCTCTGGGTGGCTTCGATCTCGATGCCAATGTTTCTTGCAGGTATCCAGGGAACTTCAGAGCAAACGATGACCTTGCTCATTGAGCAGATTGAACGGCAGATCCAGGCGCATACCCAGGATGGACAATCGGCCTGGGCAGAGCTGCAATTGGCACTTCCGCTCATGCAAGCGATCGCAGCACTGACGCGGGGAGATTTCGCGCACGCGATCGCCTTAGCCCTCGAGGTTTCACCCGAGCTCGCACGCTCTGAAAGCACTTTGAGCTCTGTTATTACAGTGGGCAGACAAGGGCTGCTTGGAGCCGCATATGGCGTGAGTGGCGATCTGGCAACCGTGGAGCAGCTTTTCTTTGCCCCTGACGTACACAGCGCGGTTCGTCCACGCAATCTCTCTGTTGCGCCGGGCCTCTCCGATCTGTACGAAACCCACGGGCAGTTGCGCAAACTTGGACGGTTCTATGATGATCTGTTCCAGGAGCTGGCGCTGAGAACTGACCCTTCGCCACCAATATTCTCCGCACTGATGCAGGCACGCTATGCACTGTTGTTGTACGAGTGGAATCGTCTCGCGGATGCTGAGAAGGCGGTTCGGAAGAGCATGGAGATAGCCGGACACCTGGATACTGCTATGCCTCTCGCCTTTCTTGTATTCCTCCTTAATCTCTCGACACAGGCGCACCTCGCCTTGGCGCAAGGCGATAGGGCGTTAGCCGGGCATGTACTGGAAGATATTGAGTCCAACGTGACAACGTTTCAGATGGACAGACAGCAAGTCGCCGAGTCGGGACAACGCTTGCCTGGTGTCATCCTCGCTCGCCTGGCGCTGGCCGCAGGCCAGCTTGAGCTAGCTGTGCGCTGGGGAGAAACGTGTGGATTACGCTTTGATTCTTCCCCAACATTCCAGTCCATGGTCAGCGGATATCTTGACGCTCTCACGCTGGCCCGCGTCTTGTTCGTGCGGGGACGCAGCCAGGGCAATGCCTTGCTTCTGGCTCAGGCAGCTTCCCTGCTCAAACGTCTGCGCGACCTCGCCCTTGAGAAAAACTGGCGGGGCCGGTTGATAGAGATAGAGATGCTTCTTGCTCTGACGTTACAGGCGCAGGGCAAAACCAGACGGGCGCTGACAACACTTGGCTCCGTGCTCGCTCAGGCCGAACCGGAAGGCTATCTTCGCCTCTTCGTCGATGAAGGCGCACCCATGGCGCATTTGCTCGCGCAAATTGCTGCCTATACTACCGCCTCGGCTGGCTACATCCAGCTCCTCCAGACCGCTCTCGCTCCCAGGCAGCACCTACCCGCCGATCCCGCACACGCGGTATCACATCAACTGCTGCCCAATCCGCTGAGTCCACGCGAACAAGAAGTGCTCCAGCTTGTGGCCAGAGGCTTCTCCAACCAGCAGATCGCGGATCATCTGATCATTAGCCTCAACACGGCTAAACGTCACGTCAAGCACCTCCTGGCCAAACTCGTGGTCACCAATCGCACCCAGGCGCTCGCACGTGCCCGTGAACTCCACCTGCTCTAACCCCTTCTGAAATACCCCTCACAATGCTCCTTTCGGGTGAAGGCAATCTGCCTTTACTGCCGTAAACTGAGAGCACAAGAACAAAAACAGCTTGTGAACAACAGTATTCAAAAGGAGAAAAAAGGAGTATGACCAATACACAGATGATCGACGTTCTCGTGGTAGGGGCTGGACCGGTGGGTCTGACGCTCGCTCTTGACCTCGCTCGGCGTGGTGTCACCTGCCGCATTATTGAGCAGTCACCAACGTACCAGATTGGGACGCGTGGCAGGGGCATCAGCCTGCGCAGCCAGGAAGTATTTGAGGATCTAGGCGTCCTCGAAACTCTCGCCAGTTACGCCGAACCCTTCGTGCCCTGGCGCTTCTTTGACCAGGATAACAAACTCGTGCGCGAGATCAACCTGGCATCCACTCCCGTTGTTCACCCTGCTCCCTACCGGGCAATCCTTATGCTTAGCCAGCAGCATACTGAGGCCGTGCTGCGTGAACGCCTGGCGTCGTATGGTCCGAAGGTGGAACTGGACTGCCAGCTTACTGGCTTCACCCAGGACGCTGACTGCGTTGTCGCAAAAGTCGCTCATGCAGACCAGAGTGTAGAGATCCAGGCTCGCTACCTTGTAGGCTGCGATGGAGGGAGGAGCACGGTTCGCAAAAGCGCTGGCATCTCGTTCCTGGGCGAGACCTGGGATGAGGAGAATCACACCTCCTGTTGGGATAGCTGGGGAGGAGTGACGCTGAACTGGATGAGTCATAGCAATACCTGGTTTTTCATCGCGTCCGTTTCGCCGGATGAACACGGTGCATTGCCCACTCCGACGCTTGAGACCATCCAACGCATCTTCGACGAACGGGTGGGTATACCTGGGGTCCGTTTTAGCAACCCCACCTGGCTCTCTGCCTGGCGACCGAGTATCCGTATGGTTGATCGGTATCGCACTGGCCGGGTCTTTCTCGCAGGCGATGCTGCTCATGTTCACTCTGCTGCAGGTGGGCAAGGCTTAAATACAGGCGTCCAGGATGCCTACAATCTTGGCTGGAAACTGGCCCATGTGCTGGGTGGGGCATCAGACGCCCTGCTGGACACCTATCAGGCTGAACGTCTGCCTATCGCCTCGGGCGTTCTTGCCACCACATCCACCCGTCACCGAGCGTTCACTCAAGATATGGGCAAGGCCGTCGCCAATCTCACCTCGGGTAGGGAAACCTTCGCTGATCCCAGCCAACTGAGCATCAACTACCGAGGTGGCCCACTGGCAAGTGACCTCGACGACACGACGAGCATTCGTGCCGGGGATCGCGCTCCCGACGCGCTCTGCGTCCATGCCGGGAGCGATGAGCAGATCCGGCTCTTCGATCTCTTCCATAGCACGCGCGCCCGGGCACCATGACCGCGATCTCTGACCACACGCTGGTCGATAGCGATGGGCACGCCCACCACGCCTATGGCATCACCAGCGACGCACTGATCCTGGTTCGACCTGATGGCTACATTGGCCTCACTGGAGGAATGAGCGATCGAGGACCGATCATTGATTACCTGCGCAACGTCACCGGCGATGATGTTCGACTTCCACTCTCCTGGATCACGGGAGAGTAGGCGTCGGAAGCCGAAGTCTCGGGGGAGACGCATCTATACCTGCACTGGCGCACCACTAGCCCAAGCGCGAGTCATCGCGTCTTCTGCAGAGAACCATCAAGGATTCCGCAGACAGGAGAAACGTATGCGAAAGGGATGTCGTCCGGCAGCTACCACAGAACAGCGGCTTTCGCCGCTACGCACACAATGCGTTGGGTGTGGTCAACCCATGTGGGTCGCCTACCACACCCAGCGGACCATTACGACCCTGCAAGGAATCTCTCGTCTCACGCTCCATGTACGCCGTTGTCGCAATCAGCGGTGCGAGTGGTATCATCGTCCCTACCGCCCCGAAGAGGAGGGCAGGTGGGCATTGCCACACGGCGAGTTTGGCCTCGACGTGATTGCCCTGATTGGCACCTTGCGGTACACTTCCCACCGGAGCGTCCCTGAGATTCACCAAGCCTTATGTGATCGAGGAGTTCCTATCGCCGAGCGGACGGTCACGCATCTGCTCCAACGCTATGAGGAATTGGTGGCGCTGCATCTGGCTGACCAACAGCGGTTGCACGAACGCTTCAAGGAGCAAGGGCAGGTCATCCTTGCTCTTGATGGGTTACAACCAGACGTGGGCCATGAGGTACTGTGGGTTCTCCGTGACTGTCTTTCAGGTGAAGTTCTCCTCGCACGAAGCCTGTTGAGTGCGTGTGAAGCTGATCTGGCAAATCTCTTGCGCGAGGTACAACAGGCGCTTGACGTTCCCATCCGTGGAGTGATCTCGGATGGGCAACGCTCCATTCGTAAGGCCGTTCAATCCGTGTTACCAGATATACCGCATCAACTCTGCCACCTCCACTATCTCCGCGAGGCGGCCAAACCAGTGTATGAAGCAGATCGGCATGCAAAAAAACTACGTCGGCAATCTTTCCTTGATGAGCTTCTCTTCGAGGACCGCAAGATAGCTTTCAGGAGACTTACGGAAGCGACGTTGCATGCGCCGTGCCTCATGGCGGTGATCAAGTTCGTTCCGCAAGGCACGCCATCGCGTGAGATTAGCGGGGCAAAGCTCTACCAAACGTGAAGCGACGGAGGCAACAACCCGAACGGCTCCGCGTACAACCAACCCTGGTGCCGCGCATTTTCGTCCTGCCGCTCGCCGTTCATGGTAGCGGGCTGAACCAAAATATTGTTCCAAATCATTGTTCGTGCGTGGGAGATCAGCATGATCGTAGCAGTGAAAGAGGCCAGACCAATAACTTGTGGTCACTTTGCGAAATGTCGAGAGCATCGTGGTAAGTGTTTCGGAAGATGTGGGAGCTTGCACCATCTCGGTCAGGAGCACTTCATAGGCGTGGCATACCTGTGCGGCTTTTTGCTTCTCATCGTTGGTGAGAAGATGCGCCGCACGGTAGACCCACGCATACCCCTGTTGTACATCTGACCACAGTGAGGCTGTTTCTGTGAGTCCTTTCGTCAGGAAAAACTGCATGCGTTCTAACTCGCACGGCAAACCCCCTTTTCAGAGACCCGTGTGAGTGATGCAACAATGGCAGAAATACGTTCATGGAGCTTGAGACCAGATGCTTCCAATGGTGGCCTGCCATCATCTGTCAAGCTACTTCGCACTGCGAGACAATAGCCACGGATCGCTTCTGCTTCTGCATCGTTCCGTTGCTCGACGGCTCGCTCAATGGGACGCACCCCGCGAATATGCTTTTTCAGTTCTTTTTTTCTAGGTCGGCAAGCCTGATCTGAAGAGACTTTGTTCTAATGAAGCAAGATAGACCTGTGGATCGCGACGGAAGCGGAGTTGCTTGCGACGACCCTCGTGGCGATAGTCAAGGGTTTGGCGCAATGCCTGCCAGGCAGCGACATCGGTGAGTCGCAAGTCAGCGGCAGAGAAAGAAACAAGGCGACTGGCTCCCGCCGCGACGACGCGTACCGAGCCGCGCACGACGAGCGTCGGCGACGCCCGTTTTCGTCCGGTCACGCGCCGCTCCGTGTGGCGAGCCGTGCCAAAGAACTGTTCCAGGTCGTTGTTCGTCCGAGGCAAATCTTTCACCTGGTAGCACGCAAAGAGACCATCCCCATAGCTGGCAGTGACTTTCTGGAAGTGCGCGACCGCAGGGGCCAATGCTCCGAGCAGATCTTGCTGTTGCACCATGGTGAACAGGAGTTGCTGATAGTCCCGTTTCAGGGTGTCCACACTGCGCTGCTCGGCATTGGCGAGGAGGTGGGCCGCCTGATGCACCCACGCATAGGCTTGTTGGATGGCAGGAAAGATTCCCTCAGTCGCCGTCAGTCCAGCTCGCACCAGGTGTTGGAGCCGGTTGAGTTCGTCGGGGAGCCCCTTTTTTGCTCGAC
>WNFM01281470.1_pt1 | contig 14730 bp, 15 predicted proteins | sample 5400271 | NCBI WGS metagenome assembly WNFM01 (sample SAMN13153352, study PRJNA577476) | soil metagenome | isolation source: 60 cm saprolite on Douglas fir-dominated hillslope | place: USA:California | collected 2013-09-17 | reverse complement strand
CGTGTTCCAGTCCGCGGTCTCGGTGTCGATCCAGATCTCCGGCTCCTGCGCGACCCGCGGCGTGAGGACGGCGAGGTCCTCCGGCGTCTCGTGGATCCGGTAGTGCAGGCCCGTCGGGGATTGGATGTCGCGCATTCGTTGCTCAAGCCGAATCGAAGGCGTTCGGTCGATTGGCGGCGCGTAGGTCCACGACGAGACGTCCCCCGACTTCTGGACCTGGCGCGGTCGATCCGAGAGCTACAGTCCCCTCCAGCAGGCGGCTCTCCCCTTCCTGCTGAGAACGAGGCCTTTGGCCTACAATCAGCGAGGTGAAGGTGGCGAAGACGATCGATGAAGCACTCCAGCAGCTCAAGCGGGAGCCCGGCCAGCCGGTGCGCGCCATGGTCGAGGGCCTGACGATAGAGGTCCGCGTAGTCCCTGACCTTCCTGTGAGTCGCTCGGCGGCTGCGCTCTTTGCCGAGATCGGGCCTTGGGAAGGCGAGACGACCGATGAGATGCTCGCGTTCCTGGCTGAAGCCCGCCGGCGTGGCTCACAGCGATCCGTACCCGAGCTATGAGAGCCATCCTCGATTCGAACATAGCTATCGCCGCCATGAATCAGGTGCCGGCCGTTGTCGAGCGCTTGGCGACTATGCGCGGCGGCGATGTTGGAATCCCAATTGTCGCCATTGCCGAGCTCACCTACGGCGCCCGGCGATCGCGGCGCGTCGAAGAGAACCTGAGCCACGCCCCTGGTCGAACGCTACGGCGCGGTGCGCGCGGAGCTCCAGACACTCGGAAGGGCGAAGAGCGACTTCGATCTCCTGATCGCGTGCAGCGCGCTCGAGGCGGACGCGGTGCTGGTGACCGCAGATCGATCCTTGCTCGACGGAGCCATCCCGGGACTCCGGTCGGAGAACTGGCTCGCCGAGCAGCCCTGATGGAGGCGACGGCGTCGGGCTGACGCCGGCGGCGGCCATCTCCGGCGAGAGGAAGGCGGCGAAGCGTTCGTGCGAGCCGGACACCATGAACGCCTTGATCGCGGCCCACATGGCCGTGCGCCAGCGGCTGGCGTCGCCCGCGTAGTCGAGCTGCTCCGCGCTCAGCGGCCGCTGGCCCCAGTCGGCGCGCTGCAAGGTCTTGTCGACCGCGGTGCCACAGAGATGATGGACGAGCGCGGCCAGCCGCAGGCTCCGCAGCGGGAGGCGGTGGTACGGCACGCGACGTGCGAGCTCGAACGTGCAGTGGAGGCCCTGGACGAAGTCGGCGCCGAGGATCCGCCGCTCGAACCGCGCGTAGTGCGCCCACTTGGAGATGCTCGCGCCCGTCGAGCGGCGCGGCGACTTCGTGTTCCAGTCCGCGGTCTCGGTGTCGATCCAGATCTCCGACTCCTGCGCGACCTGCGGCGTGAAGACGGCGAGGTCCTCCGGCGTCTCGTGGATCTGGTAATGCAGGCCGGTCGGGGATTGGATGTCGCGCAAGTGGCTGGGGTCCTACGCCGGCGCGAAGGCCGAGAAGTGCGCGGGATGGCCGTCGAGCCAGACGCCGGACCCTATGAGCCCTTCCGCGGCGAGCTCGAAGTCATCACCCAGGCCGATGGCGGGACGACGCGCGATCCGCGCTGCGCCGAGCACGCGGAGCCACTCCTCCGCCGAGAGACGGCGCGCGTCTGGCCGTGAGGCGCTGGCCTCGGGATCGGAGGCGGCGGGCAGGAGCGAACGGAGTGCGCGCTCGGCCAGGTGACCCCAGGTCGCGGCCGAGCCGACCAGGTCGATCGCGACGAGCAGGCCCTCGCTGAGCGCCAGCAGTCCGACCTGGCCCCCGACTGGCCGCACACCCGAAAGCAGCGAGGCCGCCTCCCCCATCCGCCGCGAGACGAGCTCGTGATAGTCGGCGGTCGAGGAGTGGACCTCGGCCGTGGCGAGCTCCTGGTCCACACGGGCCCAGAGCGCTGACTGGTCCAAGGCGGCCGCGCGACCGGCGGAGCGGCTCCGCATCACGCTGGCCTTGATCTCGCGCCGCATCTTCCACTCGGACGGCGAGGCGCCGGACGCGAACTGCGCGCTGGTGAAGCGCCACCGCCCGTGCTCCATGCAGCCCACGGGCACGACCACGTCCTTGCCCGCGGCCACGACGACGGTGTGCGCGACGATCCGGTTCTGGCGCGCGCCGACCAGGGTCTCGCCCTCGATGATCACGACCGGCCGCGGGGCCTTGTTGCGGGCGAGCAGCTCCTGGACGACTCCTCCGTCCTTTTCGAGCACCTCGAGAGCGCCGGCGGCGAGGGCCTCGTGGGCGAGCAGGTCGGCCTCGCCTGCGGTGGCCTCCGTGCGGACGACGGGGATCAGGTCGATCGTGCCGATTCGCTGCGGCTGGCCGAGAGAGAGCCCGGCCATCCACTGGCGAACGGCGGGCTCGAAGTCAGTCTGTACGGCTGTCATCCTTTACGTCCCTTCTGACCGCGAGGTCTGGACCTGCCGCGGCCGACCCGGAAGCGAGAGGCCTTTGGCCTGCTGCGCGCGTGGCGTTGTGATCGGACAGCGTACAGAGGACACCCTGCCAACCAGTGTCAGGGTGTCCGAAGTAAGCTTCCCCATCATGCGAAAGGACGACGTTGTCGCTCCCCTGTCGCCTCATCAGATCGCCCGCTTCATCGGCTGGCTGGAATGGCAGGCTGCCCGTCACTACGAGCAGCGGCTCGAGCTCAAGAGCCAAGGTCGCTCCGACATCGCGTACGGGCTCAAGCTCGAGGCACACACCTACGAGCGTGTGCTGCACGCCTTCTGGCAGGTCATCGACGGCGAGACGCCGGAACAGGTCCCGAGCCGCGCGTCGAAGGCGTAACTCACCGAGGCCGGACCCGGTACGGGGCCGCCGCCGCCCGTAGCTCGTCCGCGACGGCGCGTCGCAGCGACGCCGGCGCGAGCACCTCGGCCTCCGCGCCAAACTGCAAGACCCATCGCCGCAGCTCGCTCGTCTCCGCGACGCGCAGGCGCAGGACGAGGCCGCCGCCCATCTCCTCCTGGATCCGCGCCGAGCGATGCCACTTCCGCTCGCGGATCCAGCGCGCCTGGTGCGGGCCGAAGCGGATCACGACCTCGGCTGCCCGCGTCCCCTTCTCGATCCCGAACGACTCCGCCGTGTACTTCCGGAAATCGAAGCCGCGCGGGATCTCGTAGGCGTCGGTCATCACCGTGATGCGCCGGATCCGATGGAGACGTGATACGGATGGATGCGGCGCTCGGTGGTGCGCCCGCTGCTGAGGCTCTTGTAGCGGACGAGCGCGCGGCGGCGCCGGCGAAGCGCGACGAGGAGGTCGCGGAAGACGGCCGCCTCCGGCGTGTGCACGACCCCGAGTTCCAGCGAAAGGTAGGCGTCCAGGCTTTCGGGCGCGACCTTCACGTCCTCGGGCAGAAGACGCTGGATCTTGGAGAACGCGCTCGCCAGATCCGCTTCGAACGGCGTGCCGCGGTACTGCTGGAGGATCTTCTCCGCGAAGTAGATCGCGATGAGCTCGCCCTGGCTGATCGTCACCAGCGGGAGCGTGGCCAGCGGCTCCGTCAGCCTGTAGGTCCCTTTGTGATGGTCGTACTCGACATGCGCGCGCCACTCGTCGCGCAGGAAGTCGAGGTCGCGGTAGGCCGTCCGCACCGAGACCTCGAACTCGCGCGCGAGGTCGGTGGCCTTGAGGGGCTTGCCCGTCTGGAGGCGCTGGATGGCCCAGAGCATGCGTCTCAGGGGCGGTCTTGTCGTCGGCGTCCTGGGCTGGGGCCAGCGGGCGGCGCGCCTCTTGGGGATGGCCATGGTTCGGGCGAACGCTACACCCGTGGGGCGGCGGCGTCTCCGCGGCGGTCGTCGGGCGCGCTTGCTTTCGTTCGGATGGCTCCCTCCGCGTGAGAGAGCCATTGTGTCCAAACGACCCTGCCAAACGGCGTCAGGGTTCTCTCGGCCTTTGGCCGAGAATCAAGCTCCAGCGGCTCAAGCGCGAGCCCGGTGAGCCAGTGCGTGCCACGGTCGACGGCATGACGGTGGAGGTTCGCGTAGTACCGGACGTGCCCACCAGTCGCTCGGCGGCGAACGTCTTTGCCGAGATCGGACCGCGCGGAAGGCGAGACGACCGTGACTCGGTCGCCCGCTGGGGGCGGCGAATCGGTCTGCCGCGCCTGACGCTGTCTTGCGGACCCATCCCGACCGCGCTCTCGCTTAGTCTTCGTCCTGGCTGGCGGCTCTCCCCTTCCGGCCGCGTCTCTCCCAAATTCTTTGAATCTCCGCCGCCCAGGAAGGGGTACGATTTCGCCATGTCGGACCAGCCAATCACCCTCGCCATCCTCGCCAAGTTCCACCGGGACGTGATCGTCCCGGACATACAGCGCATCGTCGGCGAGGCCGTATCCGGATCCGAAGGCCGCCTGCGCAACGAGATGCAGGGCTTCCACGATTCAATCCTGAAGAAACTCGGGGACCTCGAGACCGAGTCGGCCGCCATCAAGATTGGCCTCAAGCGGGTCGAGGACCGCCTCGAGCTCGTCGAGATGCGTTTGGGACGGGTCGAGGTCCGGCTCGAGAAGGTGGAAGGCCGCCTCGACAAGGTCGAACAGCGACTGGAAAGCGTCGAGAGCGACCTGCGCCAGCTCGACGAGCGGCTCAGCCGGGTCGAGAAGCGGATCGACGAGATCGCCGAGCCGCAGCCCGGTCTGCGGGCAGAGGTGCAGCAGCTCAAGATGTCGATCGAAAGCCTTCAGGGCAGGATCGACGCATTGGAGCGGCGCGCCGGCCGATCCTGAGCCGAATGCTCGCCGTACGTGCGGGCGTGATCGCGCTCGGTCTGCCACTCCTCTGCCTCGCGGGCGACATCCAGAAGCCGGCCATCCTCTGGGAGCGCGCTCTCGCCGGCGACGTCTACGGATCGGCCCTGGCGGGCGATACCGTCGTGCTCCTGACGCTCGAGCCGCGTGCGTCTCACTGGACGATCGAGGCGCACGACGCCAGGAGCGGCGCGCTCCGATGGCGGCGCCCGGCGCCGGGCACGTCGCTCGGGCCTGGTGTCGGCGGTTCGATCATCCTTGGTGGTCGCGACGGCATCCGTGCGCTGGACGCCGCCTCCGGCGCCGAGCGCTGGCACTTCCCTCGCCCGGTCGTGGAGACGAACGCGCACGACGGCGCGCTCGGCGGCTTCTCGTCGCCCGCGCTGCTCGACGGGGAGTGCTTGTACGCGGCCGACTACGTCCCGAGTCCCGCGAAGAAGGATGCGGTCGGTGAGAGCACTCTCTACTGTTTGAGCCCGACCGAGGGCGTCGCGCGCTGGAGCACGAAGATCCCGACCGGGACGATCGGGCCCAGCCTGGCTTCGAATGCGGATGTGGTGATCGTCGTCCGCGAGTTCGGAGCCTCGGCGGTCGACAAGGGGACGCACCGTGTCCGCTGGTCCATCGACTTCAACTCCGTCCGAGCGCCCGCCACCCTCGGACCCGGCGCCGCGTTCCTGCCCGGGCACGGGCTCCGGGCGGTGTCGCTGAAGGATGGCTCCACGCTGTGGGAGAGGCCGGGCGCCCCCTCCGCCTTCGGTCCCACGTCGGAAAGCGGCGTGTTGTACGCGCCCCTTGCGCAGGCCGTGGAAGAGGTGAAGGTCGCGCCCGGCGAGCGCGTCGGCCACCTCCGCCACCTGCCGCAATACGTCTCGACGTACGTCGCGCTCGACCCTTCGAGCGGGCGTGAGCTCTGGGAGCGGGCGCTTCCCGGCGAGATACGCGCGGCCGCGCACACCGGGAGCCGCATCCACCTCGTCTGCTGGGACGGCCAGCTCTACGCCCTGGATCGGCGCGACGGCTCGACCCGCTGGAGCCTCCGTCTCGACTTCGGCGATTGGGCGCCGACTCCCCTGGTCTGGCAGGATCGACTGATCCTGGCCTTCCAGCGCCGCCTGGTCGCGGTCGGCGAGAGGTGACCGCAGGTCAGCTCTTGTCGTCCTCCGGCGGCCCGGACGGCCTCGCGCGGGCCATCCAAGAAATCGCACGACCATCAGCCTGGAATCCGCTTTCCGAAGGGCAAGTGCCTCGCGAAGTAAATGACTGTACTCAGATTGAGTACGCTCCTTGTTGCCCGCCGTGACGTCGTCCAGAATCCTCATCCGGTCACCGCAATCGCCCGCTGGAGGGCGACAAGGCCCCGGGGAGGGTGCGCCGGTCTCGCTCCTTTCCTACCTCTTCCCGGGGCTGACTCTCGTACTCACATCGCGTACAGTCAAATCATCAAACGAGGACCTCCGGCCGCGAGGCGCCAACAGGGTTCTCTCCGACGGCACACCCGCCCCTACGGCTTCCACTCCCCCGCGGGTTGGCGCGTGGCGACGTTGAGGCGGTTCCAGACGTTGATACCGGCGATCGCGAGCACCAGGCCGGCGAGCGCGGTCTCGTCGTAGTGTCGGGCCGCTTCGTCCCAAACCTCGTCGGGCACGGGATCGGGCCGATCGTCGAGCCGGGTGACGGCTTCGGTGAGCGCCAGCGCCGCGCGTTCGGCGGCCGTGAAGTACGGCGCGTCGCGCCAGGCCGAGACGGCGAAGAGGCGCTCGTCCGTCTCGCCCAGCTTCCGTGCGATTCGAGGATGGCCGTCGACGCAGACGCTGCAGCCGTTGATCTGGCTCGCGCGCAGACTCATGAGCTCGACGAGGCGCGGAGGCACGCCGGCCTTCGTGACGGCGCCGCCGAGCGCTTGCAGGGCTTGCATCGCATCCGGAAGCAGAAAGGCGGGATGCTTGAGACGCGCGGGCTTCAGCGCGGCCGGGGTGTCCTCGGTATTCTTTACCGCAGTGGTCATTTAGGTGTCTCCTTGTCACATCGTTCGTGTTTCGACCGTCACTCGTATGACGGAACGAAGCGAGGGAATGTGACAGGGGACAAGGCGTGGCTGAGCGAGCGGTTCGAGGCGCAGAGAAGCCGCCTGCGCGGCGTGGCTTACCGGATGCTCGGTTCGCTGAGCGAGGCCGAGGATGCCGTGCAGGAATCGTGGCTGCGGGCCAGCCGCGCGCAGACGAGCGACGTCGAGAACCTCGGCGGGTGGCTGACGACCGTCGTCGCGCGCGTGTCTCTCGACATGCTGCGCTCGCGCAAGTCCAGGCGCGAAGAGTCCCTGGCCGAGGAGGCCGCCCCCGCCAAGCCGGTCGCGGGTCGTCCTGACACCGTGGATCCGGAACAAGAGGCCCTGCTGGCCGACTCGGTTGGGCTGGCGCTGCTCGTCGTGCTCGAGAACCTCACGCCCACGGAGCGGCTCGCGTTCGTGCTGCACGATCTGTTCGGCATGTCCTTCGACGACATCTCCCCCATCGTCGGCCGCTCGCCGGCGGCGGCGCGACAGCTCGCGAGCCGCGCGCGCCGGCGTGTCCGCGGAAGGGACGCCGCGAACGCGGACGTCAGGGCGCAGCGCCAGGTCGTCGAGGCCTTTCTCGCCGCCGCTCGCGAGGGTGACTTCGACGCGCTTCTGGGCGTGCTCGATCCCGCCGTCGTTCGGCGGGCGGATCCGGCTGCGCTGCCGCCGGGAGCGCCACGCGAGCTGCGCGGCGCGGAGGCCGTCGCCAAGGGCGCGCTCGCGGGCGCACGCCGCGCGCCGTCCACGCCCGCGGCGCTGGCGCTCATCAACGGCAAGGTCGGTGTCGTCGTGGCCCCGCGCGGGCGGCTGACCATGGCGATGCGGTTCGAGATCCGCGACGCGAGGATCGTGGCCATCGATGTCGTCGCCGACCCCGATCGGCTGCGCCGTCTCGACGTCAGTCTGCTGGACTGACACGGAGCCGCGGGCGGACCGGCCGCGGTCAGCGTCGAGCGTCGGACGGCACCGCGCCCGCCGTGTCCAACATCTTCATCGCGCCCTCGGCGTAGCGCGCGCCGGCGGCGGCGCCGGGCGGGAACAGGCGGTCGATCTCCGCGAGCTCGTCTGTGGTCAGGGTGACGCGCACCGCGCCCAGGTTGTCCTCGAGGTACCTCACGCGCTTGGTGCCCGGAATGGGCACGACGTCGTCCCCCTGGGCCAGGACCCAGGCCAGCGCGAGCTGCGCGGGCGTGCAGCCCTTCCCCGCCGCGAGGCGCTTGACGTGCGCGGCCAGCTCCAGGTTCTTCTCCAGCGCCGCCCCCTGGAAGCGCGGGTTGGTGTGCCGCCAGTCGTCCTTCGCCATGTCGGACGGCTTCTGGATGGCGCCGGTCAGGAACCCGCGCCCGAGCGGGCTGTAGGGCACGAACCCGATCCCGAGCGCGCGACAGGTCTCGAGCACCCCGCTGGTCTCCGGATCGCGCGACCACAGCGAGTACTCGCTCTGCAGCGCGGCGATCGGATGCACGGCGTGCGCGCGACGGATCGTCTCCGGGCCCGCCTCCGAGAGGCCGACGGCGCGGACCTTGCCTTCGCGCACCAGCTCGGCCAGCGTGCCCACGACCTCCTCGATGGGCACGCGGGGATCGACGCGGTGCTGGTAGAAGAGGTCGATGCGCTCGATGCCGAGGCGCTTCCGGCTCTCGTCGCACACCTTGCGGATGTTCGCGGGCGAGCTGTCGGCCCCGGCCGTCGCCTTCGTCGCGGGATCGACCCGGAAGCCGAACTTGGTGGCCATCACGATGTCCTCGCGCCGCACCTCGCGCAGGAACCGGCCGAGCAGCCGCTCGTTGTCGAAGGGCCCGTAGATCTCCGCGGTGTCGAGGAAGGTGCCTCCGCGCTCGACGTACCGGTGCAGCACGCGCAGGGACTCCGACTCGTCGGCCGGGCCGTAGGCGTAGGACATGCCCATGCAGCCCAGGCCGATGGCCGAGACCTCGAGGCCGGACGCCCCCAGGCGCCGCCGCGGCAGACTCGTCGTTGGTGACGCGCTCATCGCTTCCTCCCTCCCGCCATCGTATCCGAGCGCTCGGATGCGGGCGCACCACACGTGCGGATCAGGCGGGCTATCCTGGATATGGTGGGATCGGGCGCGGCGCGGGAGGGTGGAATGAAGACAGGAACGATCCTCGTGACGGGCGCGACCGGGCACCAGGGCGGGGCGGTGGCGCGCGCCCTCCTGGCCGGCGGCCACAAGGTCCGCGCCATGACGCGCAAGCCCGACGGCGAGACCGCGCGAGCCCTCGCGGGCAAGGGCGCCGAGGTCGTTCGCGGAGACCTCGACGACGCGGCCTCCCTGGGCAACGCGCTAGCCGGAGCCTGGGGCGTGTTCGCGGTCCAGAACACGTGGGAGGCCGGCGTCGAGGGCGAGGAGCGGCAGGGCGTGCGCCTGGCCGAGCTGGCCCGCCGCGCGGACGTCCATCACTACGTCTACACTTCCGTGGCCTCGGCCCAGCGGGGGACGGGCATCCCGCACTTCGAGAACAAGTGGCGGGTCGAGCAGGCGGTGCGCGCGCTGTCCTTCCCGTCCTACGCGATCCTGCGCCCGGTCTTCTTCATGGAGAACTTCCAGACGCCGTTGCTCAAGCCGGGGCTGGACCAGGGCAAGCTCGCGCTCGCCCTGCGTGCGGACACGCCGCTGCAGATGATCGCCGTCGAGGACATCGGGGCCTACGGCCGGCTCGTCTTCGAAGCGGCCGAGCGGTTCAACCGGCGCGAGCTGGACATCGCGGGCGACGAGCTCACCATGCCGGAGGCGGCGCGCGTCCTCGGCGACGCGATGAAGAAGAAGCTCGAGTTCGTGCCCGTGCCGATCGAGGACGTCCGCAAGGGCAGCGCCGACTCCGCGCTGATGTTCGAATGGTTCGACCGCGTGGGATACGACGTGCACATCCGCTCGCGGTCTCGGGAGTGCGGCATCCCGCCCACGAGTCTGGCCAGCTGGGCGGCAGAGAAGCGCTGGAGCTGAGACGGGCTCAGCGGCTCGAGCGCGCCGGATCGCCGACGGCCTGGGTGGAGAACCGCACGTAGGGAAACACCTCGGGGATGTGGGAATCCCACGCCCCGTGCGGACTCCAGGCCCAGCCGCCCGGATCCTGCGAGGGCGGCGCTTCCTTGTACTGGTTGAAGCGCGTGAAATCGATGCGCCAGACGTCGCCGTCCTTCGGCGGGAGCGAGCGGCCGTCCGGGCGCGCCAGCTGAGTGAGGCCCGTCCAGGGGATGGCCAGCTCCACCGTCCATCCGCGGTCACGGTCCGCGTTGTTGTTGACGGTCCCGTCCACGTGCACGGCGGTCCTCAGCCCGGGGAGATCCCAGTTCCAGTAGCCGATGCGCGGCCCGCGGGGATGGTTCTTGAACCCGACGCCTTGGAATGGCCGCACGCCTTCCTTGCCGCGGGCGAACTCCGGCAGCGCGGCGTAACCGGCGCTTTCGTAGGCCTGCTCCCAGATGAAGAAGACCTCGTAGATCGTGCCCAGCGAGTTGATCTCGAACTCGTAGTAGGCGTCCTTGCCCGCGATGAACATCTCGACGTCGTTGTTCTTGTAGATGAGTGAGTCGCGCTCGGTGAGGTTGCCCTCGACGAAGGGCTCTTCGATCCAGTAGCCGACGTACAGGTTCGCGTCGTCCCAGAGGACGACGGCCCGCGTGTCGTGGATCGCCCGCTCGCCGCGGACGAGGTCGGTGAAGCGCGGGGACTTCTCGGCGGCGTTCCAATCCGCCTCGTCGAGGCGCCCGTCGAGGACGATCGGCGCGGTGGCGCGGCGCGCGGTGTAGTGGGCGATCCGGCTCTCGGGCCAGGGAAACGGCCACGTCTCGCTGGCGGCCACGGACGCCAGCGGCAGCAGCGCCATGATCAGCCCGCGCGCGGCGACGTTCATGCCTCGACCTCCCGGCGGCCCAGTCTACAGGAGCGCGCCGTCGGTCCGTTTTCCCACGGCCGTTGATTTCGCGGTGCCTCGTCCTCATCTCCGCGCCTGAGGTTTAACCTGGAATCAGGAGGTGGCCATGATCAGGAAGCTCTCATCCGGCGGGTATCGGCTTTATTCGCGCAAGACGGATCCGAAGACGGGGCGGCGCCGCAACCTCGGCACCTTCTCGTCGCTCACGGCGGCGAAGAAGCACGAGCGTGCCGTGCAGTTCTTCAAGCGCCACTGAACGGGCGGCCGGGCAACAAGGCGGATCGGCTCCCGGCGATCGAGCACCTCGCTCGCTGGACGAGGCGCAATTCGGACGGCGCCCTGATCGAGGAGTTCGAGCGGGAGACCCTTCCCCACGACCTGTCGGCAACCACGCGTGTCGCGAGCTGGGCCTATGGTCAGGCCGAACGGTCGCGCGCCCAGCTCTGGGTGGCGGGACGCGACGGGCTGGAGTTCCTGCCTGCCAACTGGCGCTCCCGAGCCGGCTGGCCGGCGGAGTCCACCCGGCAGAGGTAGCTCTGAGCGGGCTCGGTGGGGGTCCTGGGTGTGGGTGCCTCTCGAGGCCGATGACTGTACTCAGATTGAGTACGCTGATTTCTTCGTTCCAGGCGTCACGCCAAGACCCCGTGGCGGCGCCGCAATCGCCCGCTGGGGCTTCAAGAGACGACTCTTGATGGCGCGGACGGTCGCCCAGGCCACGGGCCTCTCTAGGGGGCACATCATCGTACTCAGATTGAGTACAGTCAAATCCCTCGAGGCAAGTCCACCGGCGCGACTCGGCCGGGCCGTGCGCGGGCGCGATGAGGCGCACGCTCCCCTTCCGGGTTCGCGCGAAAGACTTTTTCGCCGCGAATGGACCCGGGGCTTCCCCACTCTCCGCTAGCATCGGCGCGGCTGGTCGCTCTCTCCCCTTCCGCCCTTCGCCGCCAATGGTGACGGCGTCGTTTGACTCGATCCTCAAACGAAAGGAGTAGGATTTCGCCATGGCGGACCAGCCCCTCACCCTCGGCGTCTTCGACCGCATGGCGCGCCGGTTCGACGCGACCGACCGCCGCTTCCACGAGCTCGACGCGCGGATCGATGCGCGCTTCGACCAGGCCTCCAGCCAGTTCGACGCGGTCCTTCATCGCCTGCTCGCCCTCAAGGACGAGGTCACCGCCATCAAGGAAGGGCTCGCGCGCGTGCAGCGGGAGACGGAGGGGCTGGGGACCAGCATCCTCCGCTTGGACGAGCGCCTCCGCCGCGTCGAGAAGCGCCTCGACGACCTGGTCGCCGCGGAGCCGCGCCACGCGCTTCGCGCCGATGTCCAGGAGCTGAGGACGCGGGTCGAGACTCTCCAGGCGCGGATCGACTCTCTCGAAGGCCGGGTCGATCGATCGTAAAGGCACGGATCAGGAGGAAGCCATGGGGAAGACATCTCGACGCGCGTCTGGCCTGGCCGTGCTCGCGGTCCTGGCCGTTCTGCCCGTGGCCCGGGCCCAGACCCAGGTCGAGCCCGCCACCCTCGTCCTCCGCAACGGCCTCATCGCCACCGTCGACGACGCCAGGCCGCAGGCGCAGGCGTTGGCCGCGCGCGGCGACACGCTGGTGGCCGTAGGCTCGAACGAAGACATCGCGCGCTACGTCGGGCCCAAGACCCGCGTGATCGACCTGCAGGGTCGCCGCGCCGTGCCCGGGTTCATCGAGTCCCACGGCCACTTCACCGGCGTGGGTGACGCCCGCATCGTCCTGAACCTCACGCGCGTGAAGAACTGGGACGAGATCGTGGCCATGGTCAAAGACGCCGCGGGCAAGGCGCGGCCCGGAGAGTGGATGCGCGGGCGCGGCTGGCACCAGGAGAAGTGGGACCGCCGCCCCCAGCCCGCGGTGGAGGGCTTCCCCACGCACGCGTCCTTGAGCGCGGTTTCGCCGAACAACCCGGTCGTCCTCGAGCACGCGAGCGGCCACGCCTCCTTCGCCAACGCGAAGGCCATGGAGCTGGCGGGCGTCACCCGCGACACGAAGAGCCCGGCCGGGGGCGACATCTTGAAGGACGCCAAAGGCGAGCCGACCGGCCTCTTCCGCGAGACGGCCGACGGCCTGCTCGACCAGGCCTACACGCGGTCCCGCGCGAGCCTGACGCCGGAGCAGCGCGAGGCGTACGTCCGCCGGCAGCTCCAGCTCGCGGACGAGGAGGCGGTGTCCAAGGGCATCACCAGCTTCGAGGACGCGGGCTCCAGCTTCGAGACGATCGACGTCATGAAGAAGGTCGCGTCCGAGGGGAAGCTCGGGCTGCGCCTCTGGGTGATGATCCGCGACTCGAACGAGCGGATGACGCAGCGGCTGGCCGCCTACCGCCTCATCGACGGCTACGACAAGCACCTCACCGTCCGCGCGATCAAGCACACGCTGGACGGCGCGCTGGGCTCGCGCGGGGCGTGGCTGCTCGAGCCCTACTCGGACCTGCCTACGAGCACGGGTCTGGAGACGACGCCCCTGGCCACGGTGAAGGCGAGCGCGGAGCTGGCCATGCAGCATGGCTACCAGCTCTGCGTCCATGCCATCGGCGACCGCGCCAACCGCGAGACCCTGGACCTGTTCGAAGCGGCGATGAAGGCCCACCCCGACAAGAAGGACGTGCGCTGGCGCGTCGAGCACGCGCAGCACCTCAGCCTGGCCGACATCCCGCGCTTCGGCCGGCTCGGAGTGATCGCGTCCATGCAGGGGATCCACTGCACGTCGGACGCGGTCTTCGTGCCTGCCCGGCTGGGCGCGAAGCGGTCGCAGGAGGGCGCCTACGTCTGGCAGAAGCTGATGAAGTCCGGAGCCGTGATCGCGAACGGCACCGACGCCCCGGTGGAGGACGTCGATCCCATCGCGAACTTCTACGCCACCGTGACGCGGCGGCTGGCCAACGGGTCGACCTTCTATCCCGACCAGCGCATGAGCCGCGAGGAGGCCCTGCGGTCCTACACACGCAACGGCGCCTATGCCGCCTTCCAGGAGGGCTCGAAGGGCTCGCTCACGGTGGGCAAGCTCGCCGACGTCACCGTCCTGTCCAAGGACATCCTGACCGTCCCCGACGACGAGATCCGCAGCGCCCGCGTGGACTACACGATCGTGGGCGGGAAGGTGCTCTACCCGATCGCGGAGAGGTAGCGCTCGCCTAGTTCTTGCCTTGGTCGTGGGGGACGGTGCAGGTGGCCGTTCCGGCAACCTCGTTGCCAGCCAGGTCCTCGGCCGTGACCGTCAGGTGGTAGACCCGTGACTTGCTGCCACCCGATCGCTCGGCACGCAGCTCGACGACCAGCCCGCCGTCCTCGTCCGCGGTGACGGCGACGTCGCTCGGGTCCATCGGCTCGTTGCTGGTCGCGTTCACCTGGAACGAGCCGCGGGCGATGCCCGACACGGCGTCGCTCGCGTGCAGGACCGCGACCTGTTGGAGCTTATGGTCCGGGGGCCAGAGCGTGCACCCCTCCGAGGGCAGCCCGTTCAGGACCGGCGGCGTGCCGTCGATCTTGACGTCGAGGGTGCGGGCCGTCTCCTCGTTGTCCGCGGCGTCGGTCGCGAAGTAGCTGACCGTCGTGACCCCCTCTGCGGCGACGCCGACCGGCGCGGAGTGTCCGGGCACGACCGTCTCGGCGCCCGTCTGCGCACCGGCCAGGGAGTACTGGAGCTGGTCGACCCATCCCGCCGGCGTGTCGATCAGGCCGCTCGCCAGGTCGGTCGCCTCGAGGTGCACGGTGACGGCGGCCTGGTTCCAGCCGTTCGCGTTCGGCGGCGGGTCGACGGTGGCCGTGGTGACCGGATCGACGGCGTCCGAGTACACCGCGAAGTTGCTCGCCTCCATGCGTGGCGGGGTCTCCGCGGGCACGTTCACGAGCTTGCGCACGTGCGTCACCGGGTCCTCGACCGCCATCGTGGCGGAGCCGCCGCCGTCCAGGTTGAAGGCGTTCCAGACGCCGTAGTCGTTCTTGAGCAGGTCGGCCACCTCCCC
>WNFM01333961.1_pt1 | contig 14731 bp, 13 predicted proteins | sample 5400271 | NCBI WGS metagenome assembly WNFM01 (sample SAMN13153352, study PRJNA577476) | soil metagenome | isolation source: 60 cm saprolite on Douglas fir-dominated hillslope | place: USA:California | collected 2013-09-17 | reverse complement strand
CGGACGGCCCATCGGTTTTGCATAGACGGTCGCAAAGTGCGCAGCCGGCAACAGGTCGCGCACCACGCGCGCGGTTTTTCCGGTGTCGACCAGATCATCGACGATTAATACGCGTTTGCCTTGCGATCGCAGCACCGCAACCTCCGGTGCAATGCCTTTGAGCACGGTGAGCTCGCCCTGGTTCTTGTAATCGCGATAACTCACGACGCATACGGTTTCGATCATCCGCACGTTCAATTCGCGCGCGACGATCGCCGCCGGCACCAGGCCGCCGCGCGTGATACAGACGATGGCCTCGAATGGCCCGGCGTCGTGCAAACGCCACGCGAGCGCGCGCGAGTCACGGTGGAACTGGTCCCAGGAAACCGGGAAGATTTTTTCCGGACTGGGCGCCGCGGCGGGGATTGAATTGGCCATTGGCGTCTCTCAGACCGCTCGTCCCCGCGAAAGCGGGGACCCAGGGGCAAAGCTTAGCGATCTGTCAAAAAAGAACTGGATTCCCGCGTGTGCGGGAATGAGCGGAGTAAGTGGATTCTCCACCATGCTAGCGTGTCGCTTCCGTAAGCTGCGCTTTGATTTTTTTCAGCATGCCCTCAACCTCCGCCTTCACCACTGCGAGCTTTTCCGCGTCGCGCGAGCGCACGACGATGTTGGTGTTCGGCCCGTGCTTATCGTCGATGAACGGATAACTGCCGATAATCGCATCGGGGTGCGCCTTCGCGATGGCGCCCAACTCGGTACCGACGTCGCCTTCCTTGGCATCGGCACGGATTGTTTCAGACAGCAGCTTGGTCCCGGTCTTGAGCTTGGGCGCAACCTCGTCGAGCATGCCCTGCATCACTGCCGGAATGCCGGCCATGGTGATGACATTGCCGATCCAGAAACCAGGTGCGCCAGACACCTTGTTTGCAACAAGCGCGGCGCCGTGCGGAATGCGCGCCATGCGCAGGCGTGCTTCATTGAGTTCGCCGCCAGTTTTGGCGAGGCGCTCTTTCAAAATTGTCACCGCCTCCGGATGAAACTCCAACGCGACGCTGAACGCTTCAGCCACACAGTCTGCGGTGATGTCGTCGTGCGTTGGCCCAATACCGCCCGTGGTGAACACGTAGGTGAACTTCGCACGCAACACGTTGATCGCTTCCACGATTGCGGAGGCGTCATCGGAAACCACGCGCACTTCCTTAAGATCGATGCCGATGGCGGTGAGATAGTCGGCGATGTAGCCGATATTCTTGTCCTTGGTACGGCCCGACAGAATTTCGTCGCCAATCACCAGCACGGCAGCAGTGATGATGGCGGGCTTGGCACTCATGGCGTGGTCCTTGTGGGCGATTGAACACGTAGCGTGGCCCCGGGACCTGCTCAAGCTGCCCGGCTCTCCGGCCGCTTATTTATTGGGCACTGGCTGTATCCGCCCTCAGATCGCTCTTCTAACCGTCCGTTTTCGCTGCATTTTTGGTTGGCCTGAAGCTTGCAACGCCTAACTGTGGAAAGGTGCGAAACGAAGGCAAGGAACAAGCGTTGCGTCAGCGGCTGCAAGCTGGGGGAATTGTATGAGTGCTGCCTTCGATGAAATGAAGGGCCATAACGGCGGCATACGGCCGGCTTACGACGAGCTGTCGCGCTGGCTCGCCGAAGTCCCGCCCGACGTGCTCGACTATCGCCGACGCGAGGCCGAGCTGATTTTCCGTCGCATCGGAATTACCTTCGCGGTCTACGGCGAAGCCGACGCGCAGGAACGGCTGATCCCGTTCGACGTCATCCCCCGGATCATTTCCGGCGCCGAGTGGCGGCTCATCGAAAAGGGCCTCACCCAGCGCGTCAACGCGCTCAACGCATTCATCAGGGATATTTACGGCGCGCGCGAGATTTTGCGTGCCGGCGTGGTGCCGGACGATCTCATCTTCCGCAACCCCGCGTTCCGCCCCGAGATGAGCGGACAGAACGTTCCGCACAATATCCATGTGCACGTCGCCGGTATCGATATCGTGCGCGTCGACGCCGAAACGTTTTACGTGCTCGAGGATAACGCACGCACGCCCTCCGGGGTTTCCTACATGCTGGAAAACCGCGAAATCATGATGCGGCTGTTTCCGGAATTATTTTCGCGCCACCGCATCGCGCCGGTTGAGAACTTTCCGGATGAACTGCTCGCCACGCTGAAATCGGTAGCGCCGTTGTCGACACCACACGACCCCAGCGTCGTGCTGCTCACGCCCGGCGTATTCAACTCCGCATACTATGAGCACTCATTCCTCGCCGACAAACTCGGCGTCGAGCTCGTTGAGGGCCGCGATCTCTTCGTCAAGGACGAGATCGTCTACATGCGCACGACACAGGGGCCGCAGCGCGTCGACGTGATCTACCGCCGCATCGACGACGATTTTCTCGATCCCCTCACCTTCCGTCCGGATTCCGCGCTCGGCGTGCCCGGCCTGATGTCCGCTTACCAATCGGGCAATGTGACGCTCGCCAATGCGGTCGGCACCGGCATCGCCGATGACAAGGCGGTGTACAGCTTCATGCCGGCGATCGTGAAGTTCTATCTCGGCGAAGAGCCTATCCTGAAAAATGTGCCGACCTGGCGCTGCCGCGAGGAAGAACATCTCAACTATGTGCTCGACAATCTTCATGAGCTGGTCGTGAAGGAAGTGCACGGCTCCGGCGGCTACGGCATGCTGATCGGCCCGGCGTCCAGCAAGGTCGCGATCGAGCAATTTCGCGCCAAGCTGAAGACGTCCCCGAAGAATTTCATCGCCCAGCCGACGCTCGCGCTTTCCACCTGTCCGACATGCGTCGAACAGGGCGTCGCGCCACGCCACGTCGACTTGCGGCCCTTCGTCCTCACCGGCCGTGACCGCGTGCGCATTGTGCCGGGCGGCCTCACGCGGGTCGCGTTGAAGGAAGGCTCGCTGGTGGTCAATTCAAGCCAGGGCGGCGGGACCAAAGATACGTGGGTGTTGGACGGCTGACATGCTCTCACGCACCGCCGACAACCTCTATTGGCTCTCGCGTTACATCGAACGCGCGGAATATCTTGCGCGTATCCTCGACGCCACACAGCGGCTGTCGGCGTTGCCCCTTGCCTATGTTGGCTCCAGCAATGAATGGGAATCCGCCGTCGCGACTGCCGGCTGCGCCTCTGCCTTCTTCAAGCTTTATGATGAGGCCAACGAAGCCAATGTGACGGACTTTCTCGCCTTCTCGACTGTAAACACATCTTCGATCCGCTCGTGTTTCGAGGGTGCGCGCGGCAATGCACGCGCGGTCCGCACGGCCCTGACGATGGAGATGTGGGACTCGATTAACGGCACCTGGCTCGAGCTCAAGCGCTACGGCAACGGGCCGACTTCGCGCGAGGAGTTCTCACGGTTCCTGCGGTGGGTGCAGGAGTGCTCGTTGCGCTTCGACGGTTCCGCTTACAGGACCATGTTGCGCAACGACGCCTACTGGTTCTCGCGGTTGGGCGTCTATATCGAGCGCGCCGACAACACCGCCCGCATTCTTGACGTCAAATATCACCTGCTGTTGCCGGAGATCGAACGCGTCGGCGGCCCGCTGGACTATTTCCAGTGGGCAGCGATCCTGCGCTCGGTGTCGGCGCTCACCGCCTATCACTGGGTCTATCGCGAGAGCCTAAAGCCCTGGTTGGTCGCCGACCTGCTGATCTTGCGTGACGAGATGCCGCGCTCGCTCGCGTCTTGCTACGAGGCCATCGTGCGCAATCTGGATTCGATTGCCGGCGCCTATCAGCGACAAGGTCCCGCACAGCGGCAGGCGCGTGGCATTCGTGCACGCCTGCAAAACAGCCGCATGGACGGTATCTTCCAACGCGGCTTGCATGAGTTTATCGGCGAGTTCATCACCGAGAATAACCGGCTCGGCGCGCTTGTCACCGAACAGTTCCTGACGTGAGCGCGTGTAATGACCCGTCATGGCCGGGCTTGTCCCGGCCATCCACGTCTTTAATGTGCCAAATAGCAAGACGTGGATGCCCGGCACCAGGCCGGACACGACGGTCGAGAGATTCCTAAACTTCCGCCAGCCAATACCCTGCGCGGCCACAGGACCTAAATTTTCGCATGCGCATTCGCATCTCCCACGCGACCACCTACGCCTACGTTGGACCGCCCACCCTCGTGACACAGGTGCTGCGGCTCACTCCGCGCGATCATGACGGCCAGCATGTGATCGCCTGGCGAATCGATCTCTCGGAGAATTGCCTGCTGCACCAACACGAAGATGCGTTCGGTAACATTGCGCATTCATTCACCGCCGAAGGACCATTCCGCGAGCTGACGGTTGCGGTCGATGGCGACATCGATACGCAAAACACCGACGGCCTGGTAAATGCTGCGATCGAACGTTTTCCGCCGCAGCTCTTCCTGCGCGAGACAGCACTTACGCATGCCGACGCCGCGATCGTCGATTTCGCGCGGACGGCGCGGGCCGGCACCGATGGCGACACGTTGGCGCTTCTCCACGCGCTGATGACGGCACTCAACCGAGAAATCGCCTTCGATACCGACCCGACACATGCGGCGACCACCGCAGCAGAAGCGTTTTCGATCCGGCGCGGCGTCTGCCAGGACCTCACCCACATTTTTGTCGCGGCGGCACGGGTGCTCGGCATCCCCGCACGCTATATCGGAGGCCACTTCCACCGCGCCGACGGTGTCACAGCACAGGAAGCGGGCCATGCCTGGGCGGAAGCCTTTATCGAGAATCTCGGCTGGGTGGGCTTCGATCCCACCAATGGCATTTGCACCACCGAAGCCCACGTGCGGGTCGCAGCCGGACTCGATTATCTCGGCGCAGCGCCTGTGCGTGGGACCCGTTTCGGCGGCGCCGGCGAGAGCCTGAAAGTGGCGGTGCGCGTCGATCAGGCGGGCCGGCAGACACAGTCGTAATGCATTGCCGAAGGGCCTCCGAGGTCGCTATAAACCAGCGGTCTGGCAGCTCAGAAAAACCAAGGCCCTATGACCTATTGTTGCGGAATTCTTGTGCGTGCCGGCCTCGTCATGATCGCCGACACGCGAACCAATGCTGGCGTCGACAACGTTTCCACATTCCGCAAGCTGCACGTGTACGCGCAGCCGGGCGAGCGGATCCTGGCGCTTGCCTCGTCGGGCAATTTGTCGCTGAGCCAGTCAGTGCGATCGACTCTGACCGAAGGCGTAGAAAATCCGGAGACTGGCGAAACCGAAACCCTGATGAATGCGCCAACCATGTTCCAGGCCGCGCAGCGCATTGGCCGCACCATCCGGAACTTGCAAACCGCCGAAGGCAAAGTTCTTGAAGCCGCCGAAGTTGACCACGAGGTCGCGTTTTTGTTCGGCGGCCAGATCAAGGGCGGGCGCCTGCAGCTGTTCATGATTTATTCGGCGGGCAATTTCATCGAATGCACGACCGACACGCCTTACCTTCAGATCGGCGAGCATAAATACGGCAAGCCAGTGCTCGACCGCGCCATAAGTTTCGAGACCGATCTCTACGATGGGCTCAAGATAGGCCTGATCTCCATGGACTCCACGATGCGCTCCAATCTCGGCGTCGGCCTGCCGATCGATATTCTGGTGGTGCGCCGGGACTCGTGCACCGCCGAAGTCACTTACCGGATCGAGCCTGGCGAGCCCTATTTCCAGGATTTGCGCGAGCGTTGGTCGGGTGCACTGCGGGCAGCACATATCGCAATACCACGCCCGCCCTATCGCAGTTCCCCTTGAACGGATGAGCCAGCGTTACTGCGATCCGGAAAGTCGCAACTTTCCAATTCATTAACTAGCCCTCTCGGGCCACCGATTACACTTTTACCGCCAGTTAACAGAACCGGGCGAATTGCAGGTTCTCGGCGCGGAGCACGCCGTTTGGTGCAGTAAAACGAAAGCGAATAGCAAGCTTTGTCGCCTAGCGTCCGGGCCGAAAAGCCTAATAGGCAGGACGCTTTAAGGGACCTTCCATCGTGCCGGCTGTGGCTCGTCCGCGTACTACTGACGTGCGGCAATACACGAGTTGGGACCGCGCTCGGTTGAGCGTGGTGGTCCCGATTGGCGTCATCGTTGCGGTCGCGATCGTGTGCATAGTTGTTGCCGTGCTCTCGTCTGCCCAGCGCGCGGATGTGGTTGCCGTCGATCACGAAAAGCAATTGTTCTCGCGCGCCCTATCCAACTTTGGCGAACGCGTATTGCGCGAAGTCGAAAGCGTCGCGTCCTCGGATGGCGCAATCCAGAACATCCGCCGCACGTTTGACCCAGACTGGGCGACACAGCGTGTCGCAATGTGGCTGGAGACGTATTTCGACCACGACTACGTTTTCATTTTCGACAGCAAGGACGAGCTGGTCTCTTCGATGGTCACCCATCGGGCGGTTGACATGAAAGGGTTCGCCGCAGCGCGCTCGGGGCTCGTCCCGGTGATCGAATACATGCGCGGCCGCGACCCGAACTTGCGTGGCGCGATCCGTCTCAACCAATCGATGCTGCCTGATGGTGGTGCCCAGCAGCAGACGGCGGTTATTCGTAATCTGATGGGACGGCCGGCGGTGATTGCCGCGGTTGCGGTCGGCCCGGCCGAAGGAACGACGGCCTCGATTGACAACGTCGCACCGATCATCATGTCGGTGAAATTCATCGATGACGGCGCGCTCTCACACATTTCCGTGCAGCTGCGGCTGACCAATCTCCGCAAGATCGACGACGGCCCGGTGCCAGCTGGCGATCTTGCCTACGATCTCGCCGGCCCGGATGGCAACGTCATCGCGCGGTTCGCCTGGACGCCGAAACAGCCGGGTGCCGAAATTGTGCACAACGTGGTGCCATTCGTCGCAGTGGCGTTGGTCGGCTTCGCGCTGCTCGCCGGCTTCGTGCTGCGCTACATGCGCCACACCGCGGCGGCGATTGCAGCGGGCGAATCGCGGCTGCGCCACCTGGCCATGCACGACCCGCTTTGCGGCTTGCCGAACCGGATCTTCTTCGGGGAGCGGCTGGAAGCCATGATTGACGAGGTTCGTAACGGCGGCGCGCCGGCGGCGGTGTTCTATATCGACCTCGATCATTTCAAGGACGTCAACGACACGCTCGGCCATCACGTCGGCGACGAGCTCATTCGCAACGTAACGCTGCGGCTTTCGCATACGCTGCGTGGCGGTGACCTGGTGGCACGTCTCGGCGGCGACGAATTCGCGGTCATTTCCTCGGTCGCTGGCGACAGCGAGAAAATGATGGGCCTTGCGCAGCGCATCATCTCGGCAATTTGCGCGCCCTACTCCATCAGCGGCCAGAACATCATCATCGGATCGTCAATCGGCATCGCGATGGTCGACAACAAGTGCGGTACCGCAACCGACATCATGCGCTATGCCGACATGGCGCTCTACCGGGCCAAGAACGAAGGCCGCAACCGCGCGTGCATTTATGACGCCGCGATGGACGCCGATCTTTCCACGCGCAAGTTGCTCGAAGCGGATTTGCGCGAGGCAATCGAAAACGATCGGTTGCAGCTGCTGTATCAACCGATCGTCAACAAGAGCGGCGAGGCTGTTATCGGCGTCGAGGCGCTCTGTCGCTGGACGCATCCGACCCGCGGAGAAATTCCGCCAAGCGAATTCATCGCGATCGCCGAGCACAGCGGTTTGATCATCGACCTTGGAAACTGGGTGTTGCGCCGCGCGTGCATCGAGGGCAAGGCCTGGCCCGAGCTGACCGTGGCAGTCAATGTTTCGTCGTTGCAATTCCGGCGCATCGATTTCGTCGAGGTGGTTGAGCGTATCCTGCACGAGACGCATTTTGATCCAACGCGGCTCGAGCTCGAACTGACGGAAAGCGTGTTGCTCGGCAATGTCGACTCGGCGGAAGCCGCCATGCTGCGGCTCAAGATGCTGGGCGTGCGGCTCGCGCTCGATGATTTCGGCACCGGCTACTCCAGCTTGCTCTATTTGCGCCGGTTTCCATTCGACAAGCTCAAGATTGACCGCAGTTTCGTGCTCTCAATCGAAAAAGCGGCCGACGCCGCGGCGATCGTGCACGCAATCGTCAGCCTGGGCCGCGGCCTTGGCATGAAGGTCACCGCCGAAGGCGTGGAAACCGCCGACCAGCAGCTCTTCTTGCGAGCAGCCGGCGTGCATTCCATGCAAGGCTATCGCTTCGGCAGGCCGGTCACCGTCGCCGAGATCAGCGCGCGGCTGCGATCGCCGAGCTCGTTCCAGCCCCTTGAAGTGCCAGAAGCTCTGGCCAGCTGAAGTCCCGTTCCCGCCATAGCTGACGTGTTGCATCGCCAGTGGTAGCTTGCGCGCGTTTTCATAATATGCGGGTCACTCAATTCCCGCCGGGAAAGGAAAGCTGATGGCCACGACCGCAAAAATTGCACTCGTCACTGGAGCCGGGACCGGCGTGGGCCGGGCGGTGGCCATCGCGCTCGCCAAGGCTGGCTATAACCTCGTGCTGGCCGGCCGCCGCAAGGAGATGCTCGACAAGGTCTCCGGCGAGATCAACGCCGCCGGCGCGCAGGCGCTTGCCGTGTCGACCGACGTCTCCAAACGCGATTCAATTCTCTCACTGTTTGCGACCGTGAAGTCGACCTTCGGCCGGCTCGATGTGCTGTTCAACAATGCCGGCATCGGCGCTCCCCCGGTGCCGCTCGAAGATTTGCCGTTCGAGGCCTGGCAGAACGTCGTCGCGACCAATTTGACCGGCATGTTCCTGTGTACGCAGGAGGCGATCAAGATCATGAAGGATCAGTCACCGCGCGGCGGCCGCATCATCAACAATGGGTCGATTTCGGCGCATGCGCCGCGGCCGTTTTCGGTCGCCTATACCTCGACCAAGCACGCGGTCACCGGGCTCACCAAATCGACCTCGCTCGATTGCCGGCAATACGACATCTGCTGCGGCCAGGTGGACATCGGCAACGCGGCAACACCGCTCACCGACCGTATGGTCCAGGGCGACGGCGTTTTGCAACCCGATGGCCGCAAGATGATCGAGCCGCGCATGGAAGCTGAATATGTCGGAAACGCCGTGGTCTATATGGCCAGTCTGCCGCTCGATACCAATGTTCTGTTCATGACGGTGATGGCGAACAAGATGCCGTTCGTCGGGCGAGGCTAGACACATGCACGCGCTGGAGAGCTGGCACGATTTCTTCGTGCTGGTCGGCACTGCCGGCGCGACGCTGCTTGCCTTGCTGTTCGTTGCGGTCTCCCTTGGCGCCGGGTTTCTAAGCGAGTCGCGCGCCGACGCGACGCGCGCGTTCTTCAGCCCGGTGGTGATTCATTTCAGCGCCGTCTTTTTCCTCTCCGCCATCGCACTCGTGCCGGGCCACCGCACGATGTTCTTTGCAGTGGTTATCGGCGGCTGCGCGCTGGCCGGCCTTGCGGTTTCTCTCTTCACGACAATCCAGCTGATGCGGCACGATTGGACAAATTACAAAGAAGACCACCTGGCTTACGGTCTATTGCCGACCATCAGCTACGCCGCATTGCTTCTGGCTGCCGAATTGGTCTGGACAGAAAACGGATTTGCAGTCGACGTCCTCGCCGGCGCGTTGCTTGTGCTGTTGCTGGTCAACGTCCGCAACGCCTGGGATCTGACGCTCTCGATGGTGCGCCGCCACACGCGGGGACGCTAGCTAGTCGATCGCTGTGACCTTGACCACAACGCCGGTCTTTACTTTGGCAAGCGCTTTCACGCTGCCGAGTGCCCTGGCAAACACGTTGCAGGGGCTGGCGAGTCGCGTTTCGTCACCTTTTGAGATCGGCGTGCGGCCAAAGCCGATGGCGATTGCGGGTCCTTGCGGCCAATAGGCGATTTCGCCTGGTGTGATCACCGCGCGCGCATCCTTTTCACGCGCGACGTTGATGGGCACATCGAAATAAACCTCCTCGCCCCACGTCAGCGCCGCCGAAGATATTGGCAACGCGGCAGCGACGGCCTTGGCGGTGGGCGTGTCGAGCAATTCGGCGTCAAGTGTCAACACGCCGAAATCGAAGCGGATGCGAGCCACCAGTCGTCTCCCTTTGCTGCACTTAGCTTGTTTTGACGCGCAGATGAATGATGACAAGCACAATCAGGCTCAGCATCGACGTCCCGATCAGGTAGAAACTCGGCGCCAGCGGCGATCCCGTTTCCGCGACCAGCCACGCGGCGATGAAGGGCGCAAAGCCGCCGAAGATCGGCACGCTGATATTGTAACTCAGCGCGATGCCTGTGCTTCGTGTCGAGATCGGGAATAGCTCCGCCATCAATGCCGGCAGCGTGCCGCTATAGGCCGCCTTGAGCAGGCTCAACCAGCACACGATGCCCACGATCCCTGCGAGCGACGGGTTGGCGACCAGCAACACGAAAGCCGGATAGGCCGACACCGCAAATAGCAACGAGACGATCACCATCAAACGCACACGGCCGACGCGATCCGACAGATGGCCAAAAAACGGCGCGCCAATGGTGAGCAGGATGCCGCCAAGCAATGTTGCCGTGAAGCCGAGCGACTGCGGCAAGTGCAACTGCTTGATGGCGTAAGTCGGCATGTAAAGGATGATGTAGTTCGAACTGGTCGAGAGGATGACGATGCCGATGCACATCAGCAGCCGGTCCCAATGTTCGGCGAACATCTGGCGCACCGGCGCCTTTGCGGGGCCTTGCTCACGAAACTCCGGCGTTTCTCCGACGTGCTTGCGGATGTAAAGGCCGATCGGACCGATCAGCAGGCCGAAGAAAAACGGCACGCGCCAGCCCCAGCTGTCGAGCTGTTCGGTTGTCAGCCAGGTGAACAGAACAACACCAAAAAAAGAAGCGAGCACGGCGGCCAGTCCCTGACCGAACCATTGGAAGCTCGCGAAAAAGCCCTTGCGGTCGGTTGTGTGCTCGACCAGGAACGCGGTGGCGCTGCCGAATTCGCCGGCGACCGCAAAGCCCTGCAGCAGCCGCGCAATAAGCACAGCGATTGGCGCGACAATCCCAACGGTGCTGTACGTCGGCATGATCGCCATCAGACCGGTTCCGATCGTCATGACGGCAATCGACAGCAACATGGCGGCGCGGCGGCCGGCGCGATCGGCGTAGGCGCCAAGCACGAGGGCGCCAAGCGGCCGTACCAGATACGACACGCCAAACGTGCCGAACGCCAGAAGCAGCGCGGTTGTCGGGTCAGCCGTCGGGAAAAACAGCTTGGAAATGGTGACCGCGAAATAGCCGTAGACGAGAATGTCATACCATTCGAGCGCGTTGCCGATCGAGGCGGCGGCAAGGACCTTGAACGTGCTGGATTGGTGCGGCGCTTTCGCCGCTATGGCGGTTGTTGACATGTTTCCCCTCGGTCTGCCCCAGTCACTGCGCGACGGCCGGAAGGTTGCCGCGAACGGGACACGGAAACAAGGTGGCGAGCGTGCGCAATCTCAACTAGATTGCCGGCGCATGAAAACCGACGTTTCCAAGATCAACCCAAATCCGTTCACGACGCGTCCCGAGATCGAGGGAACATTCGGTGTCGTCGCCTCTACCCATTGGATCGCGACCGCGGTCGGCATGGCGGCATTGGAGAAAGGCGGCAACGCCTTCGACGCCGCGGTGGCGACGGCCTTCTCGCTGCAAGTGCTGGAGCCCCATCTCAACGGGCCGGGCGGCGACGTGCCGGCCATCCTCTACGACGTGAAGCGCAAGCGCCCGGAAGTCATCTGCGGACAGGGCCCTGCCCCGGCTGCAGCAACCATCGCGCATTTCCGCGCGCTCGGGCTCGACATGATTCCCGGTACCGGACTGTTGGCGGCTTGCGTACCAGGCATGTTCGACACCTGGATGATGATGCTGCGCGATTACGGCACCATGCGCCTGGCCGATGTGCTGACGCCGGCGATTTTCTACGCGCGCAGCGGACACCCGCTGGTCGAGCGCGCAAGCGCCACCATCGCCATGGTCGCGCAGCTGTTCCGAGAGCATTGGCCGACGTCCGCTGCCGTCTATCTTCCCAACGGAAACGTACCGAAGCCCGGCGTGCTGTTCACAAATCACACGCTTGCCGACACCTACACGCGCGTCTTGCGCGAAGCGGAAAGCGCGGGCAGCGATCGAGTGGCGCAGATCGAGCGTGCGCGCAAAGTATGGTCGCAAGGCTTCGTCGCCGAGGCGATCGATAAATTCTGCCGAACGCAAAAAGTGATGGATGTCAGCGGCGAGCGCCACGGTGGTGTGCTCACAGGTGCCGACATGGCCTCCTGGCAGGCGCACATCGAAGCGCCGCTCACTTACGACTATGGGCACTACACCGTTTGCAAGCCGGGTGTCTGGAGCCAGGGGCCCGTCGTGCTGCAACAGCTCGCGCTGTTGAAAGGCTTCGATCTCGACAGCCTTGATCCGGCTGGACCAGATTTCATTCACTTGCAGGTCGAATGCGCCAAGCTTGCGTATGCCGATCGCGAAAGTTTTTACGGCGATCCTGACTTTGTCAAAGTGCCGATAGAAACCCTCCTCTCCGACCGATACAACGCCGAGCGCCGCAAGCTGATCGGCAAGCGCGCGTCGCTCGAATTGCGTCCAGGTTCAGTCGAAGGTTTTGGTGCGATCGTCGAAATGCGCCGCGCCGAAGGCGCGCGGGCTGCGGTCGGCGCCCTCGGTGCCGGCGAACCGACGGTCGGCCGCCTCGGCGAGGTGCGTGGCGACACCGTGCATTTCGACCTTATCGACACCGCCGGCAACATGGTGTCATCGACGCCATCCGGCGGCTGGCTCCAGTCCTCGCCGGTCATTCCCGAGCTTGGCTTTGGCCTCGGCACGCGTGCGCAGATGTTCTGGCTCGATGAAAAACATCCAGCCGCGCTCGCGCCTGGCAAGCGGCCGCGAACCACGCTGTCGCCGACCTTGGCGCTGCGCGACGGCGAACCTTATCTCGCGTGGGGATCACCCGGCGGCGATCAGCAGGATCAATGGACGACGCAGTTTTTCCTGCGCCACGTCCACGCCGGCATGAATTTGCAGGAGGCGATCGATGCGCCGGCCTGGCACTCCGAACATTTCCCCATTTCATTCTGGCCACGCACGGCCCGGCCCGGTGTGCTCGTTGTCGAACAGCGATTGTCCGATGCGACAATCAAGGAATTACGCGCACGCGGCCATGAGGTTGAAGTTGGGCCAGGCTGGTCGGAAGGCCGCCTGACTGCTGCTTCTCGCGTGGGGCCACGCCGGCGCGCGGCCGCCAATCCGCGCGGCATGCAGGGCTACGCTGCCGGCCGTTGAGTTCAATCGCACGAAATTGGGTTACGGCTGACGCGGGCGGGCCGAAGGCTCCCACATGACCGCCAGCAGTGCGCAAGCAACCGCGACAAACGCCACGCCGACAAAACCGACGGTGTGAAAATACGCGTGCGCAAAGAGCAGCCCGCCGATGCCGGAGCCAACAGCCTGTCCGATGTAAAGGACCGACGTGTTGAGCGCGACCGAGGCGCTTGCGAGATCCGGAGCCGCTGCCACCAAACGTGCCTGTTGCATTGAATTGATGGCCGCAAAACCGAATGCCCAGAAAAACACGCCTGCGCCCATGGCCGGCAGCCAACCCGCACCGACGGCCCATAAGGCAAGACCGGTCAGCGTCGATCCCATAAACAGCGCGAGCGTTTTCTGCGTTCCAAGGGCAGTCACGACCGCGCTCGCAACCACGTTTCCAAAAAGTCCGGTTACGCCATAAAACGCAAAAAAGCTGCCGGCGACAGCTGCGCCCGCGCCGGTCAGCGCTTTGAGCAACGGCGCGAGATAAATGAAAACGGTGAACTGCCCCGAGGTCTGGAGCAAAGTCACCAGCAGAATGAGCATAATCCGTTTGCTGTGCGCGATTGTTACAAAGCTTTGCGGTGACAGCGGCTTTCCCTGCAGCCCCTTCGGCAACACCGCGAACAAAAGCCCGGCGACAACAGCCGCGACTACGGCCAAGACGCCATAGACCGCCTGCCACCCGAAATGCGTGGCAATGAGTGTGACCAGCGGCAATCCGCCGGCAATAGCGAGCGACCAGCCGAGGAATACAAAGGCAATCGCGCTTGGCCGCTCTCGGTCCGCAACGATCAACGACACGGTCGCCGCGGCCTGCGGCGTATAGACCGCAGCAACAGCCAGCACCGCCAAGCGCAGCAGCAAATTGAAGCTGTAACTCGGCGCCAGCGCCGATGCCGCCTCCCCTGCTGCCACGATAACCAATGTGCCAACCAGCAATGCGCGCCGGTCGATGCGTGTCGTCAGCCACGCCATGACTGGCGAACCGATACAGAGAACAATTGCGCCATAAGTGACGAGCAATCCGGTGTCGTGGATTCCGACCCGGAGACCCTCTGCCAAGTCGGCGAGCATTCCTGCCGGACCTAGGATCGTCAGACCGATGACGACATTGCCCAGCATCAGCACGATGCGAGAGAAGAATTGCTGCACGGGGAGATTCTGTTCGAACGTGGACGTGGCGGTGGACGAATGCATTCTAGGTAATGCAACCACGGCACTAACACCATGTTCCGCACAACGCCTCCCGCCACAAAACGTTTGAATGCTGGAAATCACGGAACTTGATAACGCGCGGCACCCGGCCTCTCACGGCCTCATGCGGAGGAGCCGAGCGCATATGAGTCTGCTGTCGTCCCCGCGGGGGACCCATACTCCGGGACCTATCGACAGGCTGCGGCGTATGGGTCCCGGCTCTCGCTTTGCTCGCCCGGGACGACGCAGAAAATGCGTCTTGACTTTAATCCTATACAGACTAT
>WNFM01272942.1_pt1 | contig 14732 bp, 13 predicted proteins | sample 5400271 | NCBI WGS metagenome assembly WNFM01 (sample SAMN13153352, study PRJNA577476) | soil metagenome | isolation source: 60 cm saprolite on Douglas fir-dominated hillslope | place: USA:California | collected 2013-09-17 | reverse complement strand
ATGTCGGGCAGTGTGGAAGTTGGTGAAACGACCACGAACATAATCATGAAACTTGTCTTGCGCGTGTTAGGCGAGTCGCTATCTATCTTTATCCCTGCCATTGGCGCAGCGGTGGGGTTCGGCGTGAATTATGTCATTGCGCGGACAACGGGAACGGTTGCCATGCGTTGGTATTCCACACCTAGGAGTAATGTCGTGACAAAACTGCTGACTTGATCACCTCGTCTTTGTCAGCCAAGTATTTTCCAATACAGAACAAATCTTTTCCATCGGCTCAACAGCTAGGAAGGTGGCCTGGCGGTGGCGGCCCGAACCTATGTACCCGACGAGTCTACATTCTCGTTTTTAACGAGACTTTTATGACTCCGGTCACACTATTGTCGTATGATACTTGTGGATGACACCTCGGAAACACCCTCGACCTCTGTCCCTGAGACAATCTCGACCGAATGAGCGAAAGTGGAATAAGCCATGTCGAACGAACAAGACCCGAACACTGTTGAGAACGAACCGAAGGCCGCCGACGAGCTGAGCGATCAGGAATTGGAACAGGTCGCTGGTGGGAGCAGTCGAAAAGGGAGTGCAAACCCGCCCGCGCCTACATCGCCGCCGACGGAGTCTATCAGCCTCAACTTTCAGAAAATAAATGTGGAATACAAACCCCAATAGCAGTCGGTGCTCGACAAAATGCCGCTAGTATCCACGTTGAACAGAATCAAATACCTGCTGCTAACAGCTGTTTCTGTTAAATAGATCTGTTCCCTGATTCAAACCAATTTTGAGCGTCAATTGTTAAATAGATCTATTCCCTCTAAAAACTCTGAACTTCCGAAATTAAGATATCTGGTTGTTAAATAGATCTATTCCCTGCTGTTAGGAAAAACAAACATTCGACCTGCTATGCACCGTTTGTGCGTCGTCAAACAAGTCGCTATCGGATTTCTAAATTCAAATACACCCGCCATCAAATCCATGTCAGAGTTCACAGAATTCCCATGAAACGAAACATAAGGAGTTGCAATATTGGTTCAAAGGATAAGTCGTCAAGGTATAAATGCGGGCGCTGAGAATAAAGCAACCTTGAAGGCCAATCCCGTGGAGGAACCTTACCAAAAGAATAGAAAAAAACTTGACCCGCCAATTTGGCTCGAAGCATTCCTGCCCAAAAATGATCTAGTGCTTCGAATTCATAGATGCGCTGCTGCAAAGGTTTTGACAGCACCAGTTGGTCTGCTCTAAAACCAGACAGATAAATTTCGGAACCGCGCATATGAACGTGGAATTGATACCTGTGTTTCAATACAGCCACGGCATCCTGAGTCAATTGATACAAGATCTTGTTATCACTATCGGCAATATCTAGAATTCGAGGTTCAGGTAGCGTTTTAATCGTTAATCGCCTCTTCAGCAGTCATAAAGTACTCAGTGGTAGCTTCAGTAAGCACTCCACTGTCTTCTAACCATACTTGATGTATTGTACAGACATCCAGAACGGAAATATGATGCATACGATGCCAATACGGGAAGCCGTGTCTTACAATGTCGGCGCTTACGCACAAAGGGCAATAGCGAAGGCACTTTATTATTGCAGGTTTGAATACGGGTTTGCCATTATTGTAAGTAAAATCCTTCTGATATTGGCGAGCTCTGGCTGCACGCTCTAAAGTAAAGAACGGAGCATAAAACAATAGCAATGTGTGCTGATCAATCAGCTGGTCTGCGGAATAAGGATGTCCAGGTGGAAGAATGCTAATGAGAAAATCTAGGCAATTTGAGAGAACATACGAAATTCTCCGCTTAGGCATACCCATTAAGGTTCCACGCGCTTGACCCCTTGTTTTAAAACCTCTTTCAAGGACATATCTTGCCAGAACACTGTAAAGCAATTCATCAGGTAGCGGATTAGGAAAAAACGATAGCATTTATGCCGTCCCTTTGATTTTAATCGCCTAAAGGATGTAGGAATTTGGAAACCGCAGCACTTGCGGCTGGCTCTTGCAATAGTTGGACTTATTCGAGCAATGAGCAATGGTCAATCGCTAAAGTTGGCCGGACTGAGGCCCAAAAAACGAAGAATAAGAAGATGAATTATCGTGGACAATGATTGATGACTTGCAGAGCGTTCGAATTCCGACAGCCATCGGAGCCAATCTCGTCCTGGCGGATTACCTAATTTGAGACCTAATTTATCAAAAACTACTTCTCCATAAGAGTCATATAATGTTGGACGATTGCGATAGTACCATTTAACGCCTTTCGAAAACTCCGATTCTTCAACTTGTAACAAGTTGAAGTAACGTTCCCTAATGATTTGAGCACCGATGTACAAATTCTCCTTGTGAAGCACCCACACAGCATCCTTGGCCAAAGTTAATAGTGCTGCAACATCGCGATCTGTGAGGTCTAAAGGGCGGGCATCGCAGACCATTGGAATCGCCGCTTCTGCAGCAACGAATTCCTGTTTAGTAGCCCGTATCGAGACTTCGCTATCTTCTAGCCACACTTGATGAATAGTACAAATATCGAGTGCGGGGAAATGGTGAGATCGATGCCAGAATGCGAAACCGTGCCGCTCCACATCTTCCTGAAAGCAAATGGGACAATACCGAAGGAATGAAATCCTCTCTGAACTGAATTGCTTGATCCACGTTCGATGAGTTGAACGCGTGATTTCCTCCCTCATTGATTGTCGTGCAGCAATTACCCGTTCCGGGGCTAGCGAAGCGCTATAAAAAGGAAACATCGTGTTGAGGTTTATGAACCCGTCTGCGGTGTGAGAGCACCCAGGAGGGAGTATGCTGGTTAAATAGTTGATACGGCGTGGAAGGTCATAAGTTATGAAGAGGGATGGCCTGCCCAGCAATATACTACGCTGTGCATGGCTTGTTTTGAAGCTCCTGTCACACGCATAACGTGCGAGCACACTATACAGTAACTCGTCCTCAAGAGGAGTAGGGAAATATGACAGCATGTCCGAAAACAGTTGCACCTTACCCTGCTATTTGGTGTCTTCATCCGCAGGCGTTTCGTCAAAATTCTGAAGCCCAGACGAATTCGACTCTTCAATTGACTCGAATCCACCCTTGAGCTTGTCTAACAGAGCTTGATTTTTCACAACAGCAACTTGATGACTCCAATATCGCACCAAGAAGCTACACATCGACTCATCGGTCATAGGCTGAGAGAATTTTGTAATCATAATTAATCAAAGAGTTGACTCGTATTGCCGAAATTTAACTGGTTCAGATCGTGCACATCTATAGTTGGATTCCCAGAAGTGTCTGGATCCTTGACAGGTGAAGGGCTCGGGACTTTTGCCGGAGGTTGAGGGACAGTCGATATCTTCGCAGGTTCCGGTACGTTATCTTTTTCACCTTCGGATTAATCGCCTCTTCAGCAGTCATAAAGTACTCAGTGGTAGCTTCAGTAAGCACTCCACTGTCTTCTAACCATACTTGATGTATTGTACAGACATCCAGAGGTTATGGCGCTAAGCGGCACGGTAGTAGACGTTGATAATACCGCCCAGAATAGGTCGACAACAGACTTCTCCCACTTGTGTTGGAGTCGGACCCGGAATTGGTGAATGCTGGTTGAGACCTTGATGGGGACGAGATCGGTTGTAGTAGACAATATAGTCGCTGAGGACCTGCCTCAAGTGGGTTTGGTTGAGGATGAACAGTTTGCCTAAACACTCGCGTCGCACCGTTCGGACCCAACGTTCAGCATAGGCGTTGGCATTCGGTGCACGAAAAGGTGTGCGAATGATGTGGGTATGGGTTGACTGGAACACGGTATCGAAGGCAGTTACAAACTTGGTGTCTCGGTCATGGATCAAGAATCGGATGCTGGGTTTACGCTCTTCCAATTGCCAGACCATCTGGCGAGCCTGCTGCGTGACCCACTTGGCGTTGGGATGGGTGGTGCAACCAGCCAGATACATACGCCGCGTGTGAAGCTCGATAAAGAATAGTACATATACAGTCTGTAAGAAGAGCGTTTCAACCGTGAAGAAATCGCACACGAGAAGTTGTTCCTTGTAGTGTGCCATCAGATGACGCCAACTCGCTGAACCCTGGCGTTGAGGTGCGGGCAGAATACCATGTCGTTCCAGAATGTTGGCAACCGTCGGTTCGCTCAGCACATAACCCAATTTGCCCAACTCGCCAGCGATCTTGCCGTAGCCCCAATCAGCGTTTTCTCGTGCAAAGCGAACGACGAGCACCTCAATCGCTTGACGTGTCCGAGGTCGACCGACCACTTTGATTCTCCGATAAGTCCACTTCCGTCGTACCAGTTCGCGGTGCCATTTCAGCACTGTTTCCAACTGGAACAGACGAAGATTGTCCCGCAACCCGGTCGTTGAACAGTTCGTGATCGCCCTGAGCTTGACTACGACAATGGCTAACGTCAATTTCTCAATACGAAAGGGATGAACCGGCTTGTCCAGGGGACGTTCCAGCATCATTATCTGTTGGCGTAGCAACAGGAGTTCCAGATCCTTCTCTAACTCTGAGAGTCGTCCAATCCTTATCCAGGTCAGCAACGTGGCGAAAAGATGCCCGATAATAAACCAGACCATGCATGTTTCTCGATGTTCTCGCGCTATTCACGGGTCGTATTTTACCAGACGAGAACACTGAATTCTTGGCTTAGTTGCCCTTGGATGAGGCTTTTTGACCATACGGGACAAAAATAGGACATCTATTAAAAGGTTTTTAGCTGGCTGAAGCCTTCCACTTTGGTTGATATTTTCCGCACATGATTCCATAAAGAACAGCTTTGTGTCTGTTTTCACGCTTATTGTGCCAAACGGGGCCAATTTGTGCAGAGCTATTTCAGTATTATTGCGCACATTTTTTACCCTTATTGCGCCAAAATTGTAATTGTACCTGGCTTATTGCGCCAAAGTTAATTCTATGCGTTATCTTACTTTGGCATTGATAAGGTAACAATCGGGTGGATTTTTGACGCGGATATATTTCACACTTTGAGACGTATATTTGACTTCGACACTTCCTCGGCTTGTACGACGTCAGCATCTATGGGGCGCATTAAGAGACAGGATGTTTGGCGGCCCACTGGCAATTCTATTGTTTATTAGAGTGTCTCAGCCGCTCTCAGCCTCAAGTGGCCGAGAATACGCTATAGAGAAAGGAAATGGATGTTGAATCGAATACGCATTGATCCAAAACGCTCGATAGGTGAAATTGACCGCAATATCTTTGGAGGGTTCGCAGAACATCTGGGCCGCTCCATTTATGGCGGCATCTATCAACCTGGTTCGCCGCTCGCGGACGCAGACGGAATTCGGCGCGACGTCCTTAAGGCGTTGAAACGCCTCAACATGCCCATTCTTCGTTACCCTGGCGGGAATTTCGTGTCCGGTTACCGCTGGCAAGACGGGGTTGGACCTTCACAGCAGCGCCGCCCTCAGGTGGACCTGGCCTGGCACGCGCTTGAGACGAACCAGTTTGGAACCAATGAATTCGTCAAGTTTTGCAGGAAACTCGGCACAGAGCCGTATCTCGTAGTCAACTGCGGTGATGGGGATATGCGAGAGGCACGTGACTGGGTGGAATACTGCAACGGGACTCAACCCACATATCTGGTCAAGCAACGCGAGCAGCACGGCTTTCCTGATCCCCATAAGGTGCGCTATTGGGGCCTTGGCAACGAGGTAGATGGCCCGTGGCAAATCGGCTACAAAACCCCCCAGGAGTATGCACGGGTGGTGACCGAATACGCCAAAGCTATGAAATGGATCGATCCTAATATCAAACTCATTGCTTCGGCGGTAGCGATCTGGGAGAAGGACCTTGTTGAGCGCGCCCAGTTAATCGTGGAACAAGGCGGGCAGCTCATAGATTACATGGGCATTCACTGGTATGTGGGCAACTTCAATAATGACTTCGCTGACTACATGACTGCTCCAGAAATACTTGAGGAACGCCTTACGGCCTATGAAGGCTTGATCAAGGCGCTACGCCTCGCTAACAAGATTGATCGCCCCCTGTGGATCGCCGTTGACGAATGGAATGTCTGGTACCGCACCCGCCCGGATCTTGGCAAAGACATGAATAACCTCGAAGAGATTTATACCCTGGAAGATGCTCTTGTCGTCGCTATGCAGTTAAATCTGTTCATTCGTCATGCTTATTCGGTCAAGATGGCGAATATTGCGCAGATTGTCAACGTCATTGCGCCCATATTCACCCGACCTGATGGGCACTTTCTGCAAACGATCTTCTACCCCTTTGAGCTCTTTAGCCGTACCTGCGGGCGCTTTACTATTGATGTTGTGTGTGAATGCGTCACCTTCAGCACCGGAGGATACACAGGGCTTCGGCTGCTGGATGTCTCCGCGACCCTTAACGAGGCAGGTACTGAACTGGTGATTTATGTTGTCAACCGCAGCGAGACCAGCGATCTGGAAACCACGATAGCACTTACCGAAGGGCGTTTTACGGGCATCGTGCAAGTGTTCATCATCAATGGCACGGACGTCAAAACTGAGAATAGTTTCGAGTCTCCGAATAACGTGGGCACCCGTGAGAAGACGCTTTCCGTCGAAGGTGCTTCATTTGTCCACACGTTCGAGCCACATTCGGTAACTGCCCTGGTTTGTTCCCTTGCGTAGAAACCTTAGCTGAACGTCATATACCATCTGAGCGTGGCGTGTTTTGAGGCCACAGTCAATAGCTAGCGGCCTTTCGGCGCTGACTTATTGACAATGCAACTCTCTTCGATTATGATACCATTACGTTACAGTAACGTAGAATAACGTAAAAGGATAAAGGTATGGAAAAGTTACATGTAACAATTGCTGATATCGCAGAAATGGCCCAGGTTTCCAAGATGACCGTTTCTCGCGTGCTAAATAACCAGCCCGGTGTCTCGGATAAAACCCGTGAGCGTGTCTTAGCCCTTTTGGCAAGTGAGGGGTACGAAGCAAGCCTTGCGGCGCGCACCCGGCACAACGCCACCAAGATGATTGGGCTTCTAATTCCAGATATGACGACGACCTATATGGGCGAGATTGTGCGTGGCGTCTCTGGCGCAGCGGAACGCCTGAATTATGGACTGATGTTGTATACGCAGGGAACACTCAACCACACCCAGCGCACCAGTTATTACCTTTCGCTACTTAACAACAACCTGGTTGATGGCGTGCTGATGGTGGTTCCGCTTGACTTCGAAGTGATCGTCAACGATTTGAGAGAACATGACTTGCCCTACGTCATTATCGATCACCACAGCGGGGCGGGGAACGAACCCAGCGTAACTGCCACCAATCGCAAAGGTGCGCTGGACGCCATGCGACATCTTCTGGCACTTGGACATCGCCGAATCGGTTTTATTACCGGGCGCATGGACATGGCCTGCTCGCACGATCGCTTGCAAGGCTATCGCGAGGGGCTGGCAGAGGTCGGTTTGACCTTTGATCCCGAACTAGTGCGTGAAGGCGACTTTGCTCAGACAACAGGTTTTCGAGAAACGCAGGCACTGCTCCAACTAGAGGACAGTCCTACTGCTATCTTTGCCTCCAACGACGTCATGGCACTGGGTGTCATGGACGCTACAAAAGCAGCCGGGCTAACTATTGGTCAGGACATTTCAATCGTTGGGTTCGACGATATTACTATGGCGTCACAGACCTATCCAACCTTGACAACGGTCCGCCAGCCGATGGCTGCAATGGGCGAAACTGCCCTCGATATGTTACTTGCCTTACTCCAGGGGCGCACTCCTCTCACTTTGAGACATGAGCTGCCCACTGAATTGATTGTTCGTGGATCAACAGGGCGCGCCCGCCAAAGATAGTTATACCGACCCGTGGTGGCGCTGAAGGAGAAGGGAAAGGAGAGCAGAAACCAAAGGAACACTTGTCGAATTCGCGGAATAGTGAAGCTTATCTAGTTAGTTTTGAAGGAGTCAAAATCAATGCGTAGAAGTTATCGTTTCCTGACAGGCATGACGGTCCTCGCCATGGTCCTCGCCTTATCTTTTTCATCCGGGGCAGCTCGTGCCCAGGACAAAGTGACCATTAACTTTTGGCACATTTCAACCATAGCGGCCCAGACTGCTTGGTGGCAAAGTGCCGCCGACGCCTATACCAAACTGCACCCCAACGTTACCATCAACATTACCGTTCTAGAAAATGAAGCCTACAAGGCGAAACTGACAACCGTCATGCAGGCTGGCACCCCGCCAGATTTGTTCTGGAGCTGGGGCGGTGGCGTGCTGTGGAACTATGCTGCGGCTGGGCTGGTGCGCGACATCTCGCCCGAACTCACTGCAAAGAATAACGAATGGAAAGATACGTTTTCTGCCAAGGCGGCACTCGATCTCTATGGTCAAAATGGCAAGTATTACGGTGTGCCGTTGGACTGGGGCGGAGTCGGCGTATTCTTTAACAAAGCCCTGTTCAAGAAAGCTGGCCTCGACGCTACAAAGCCCCCCGCAAACTGGGATGATTTCCTGGCCGCTGTGAAGGCTTTAAAAGCCGCAAAGATCACCCCAATTGCAATTGGCGAAAAGGATAAGTGGCCCGGTCACTTCTTCTACGGCTATCTGGCAACCCGTGAAGGTGGTCAGGATGCTTTCCTCAAGGCATACAATCGGACCGGTTCCTTTGCGGACGCGCCCTTTGTCAAGGCTTTCGAAGATCTCAAGCAGTTGGTTGACTTGAACGCCTTCCAGGATGGCGCCCTGGCTGCTGCTTACCCCGATGCAGAATCGCTCATGGGCAATGGCGGAGCTGCCATGGAAGTCATGGGCCAGTGGTCACCTGCTACGCAGATTAGCAGCAGCACCAGCGGCAAAGGTATCGGCGATGATCTGGGTTGGTTCCCCTTCCCGGCCATCAGTGGCGGCAAAGGCAATGCCACTGACGTATTTGGTGGCGGCGACGGCTTGGCTGTCGGCAAGAACGCCCCGGATGCCACGGTTGACTTCCTGAAATTCATAAGCTCCAAAGAAAATGCGCTCTCGGGATCAGCCAGTGGTATCGGCCTCTTTACGCCATCGACAGTCAAGGGTACCGACGCCGCAACGGCCAAGGACCCGATCTTGACCGCTATCCTCAAGGCTCGCGACGCTGCACCATACTTCCAGCTGTACTATGACCAGTTCTTGCCTCCGGCAACTGCTGGCGCGGTCCTGGACAGTGTGGAAGCCGTCATTGCAGGCCAAATGACGCCTCAACAAGCTGCGCAGGCGATTGAAGATGCTGCCAAGACTGAGCTTACTCCAGGTGCGGCTGCTACTGCGGCTGCCAAGTAAACTGAAACATCAATAAGAGAACAGTGGAGATTGCCCGTCCCCTGCAATGGTTTGTGGCATCTCCACCGTTCCCTTAAATAATTCGATTATATCGTTAAGTTGTTTATTAAAGAGACTATGCAATGGCTGCTATACGCTTTCGAGTCCTTCCGAATTTTCGGGACCGGGAAGAAAAAATAAAGACTCGCCGAACCCTGAATAAATGGCTCCTCATCACGCTGTTCTTGCTGCCAGGAATGGGGATCTTCCTAACCTTTCTGCTCATGCCGATCAGCCAGTCCTTTTACCTGAGCTTGTTCAAGTGGAATGGCTTAGGCCCAATGACTAACTTCGTGGGCACTGACAACTATACGACGCTGTTAAACAACCCGATCTTCCAAACAGCTATTTTGCACAGCTTCATCCTCATGGCTTTGTCGCTTTGCATTCAGCTACCGATGTCGCTTGGGCTAGCGCTGATGCTGGGCCGCGGCGAGCTACGCGGGCGAAGGTTTTTCCGAGGGGTTCTATTTGTGCCATTTGTCTTCTCAGAAATCATAACGGCGATCATTTGGCTGTACGTTTTCAAGCCCGAGAATGGCCTGCTGAATACGGTGTTGGTTTCCACAATTCCGAATTTCACGCCGGTCTCGTGGCTGGCGGATCGCAACATCGTACTTTTTGGCATCTTCATGGTGATCACTTGGAAGTACTTTGGCTTCCATATGATCTTGTACATGGCCGGGCTGCAAGGTATCTCGAAAGACCTGGAAGAGGCTGCACGCGTGGACGGAGCCAGTGAGGCGACGGTGCTGCGTTACATCACCCTGCCTCTGCTCGGTAGCACTATTCGGCTAACCATCTTTCTCTCGGTGCTGGGGTCGTTTCAACAGTTTGTCATCATCTGGATTATGACCCTCGGGGGACCTGTCAACGCTAGCGAAGTCATTGGGACCTATCTCTACAAGTTTGGACTTGTGCGTTTCGCCCTGGGCTACGGGAGTGCCGTAGCGGTCATTCTGTTTGGTATCACTCTGTTCTTTTCGTTGGGCTATCAACGCATTGTTTTACGGCGGGACTACACTGCCGATCCAGTCTGAAAGGGGCAGAAAATGGCACTCCGCACACGATCGTGGCTCTTTATGAGTCTGAAATACATACTGCTAATAGTACTCTGCCTTATCATGTTGGGTCCAGTAATGACCACGGTGCTTGGCAGCATCAGAACCACTGGCGAATTTATTAGCGCGCCTTTTGCAGCGCCCCAGAACGGCATCCAGTGGACCAATTACATTGACATTCTGCTCAACCCGTCGTTCTGGAACTCCATGAAGAACAGCCTCATGATTACGGTAACCGTCACCATAATGAATGTGGTACTGGCAAGTATGCTGGCGTTTGTCTTCACACGTATTGATTTTCGCGGACGGGGGTTTGTGTTTGGCGTCCTTTCGCTGGGACTGCTGTTTCCAATTGTGATTGCTATTCTGCCGATCTTCCTCCAAGTTCGTCAACTGGGGCTAATCAACAACATCTTCGGTGTCATTTTCCCGTTAGTTGCGTTTGGGTTGCCCGGAAGCGTCGTGATTTTGCGCGGTTTCTTCATCCATGTTCCTAATGAACTCGAAGATGCCTCATATATTGACGGTTGCACAACGTTCGAGTTCTTCATTCATATTCTGCTCCCGCTGGCGCGCCCGGCGCTTACGGCGGTAGCTGTGCTGCAAGTAATCGCGGCCTGGAATGAATACTTTTTGCCATTGCTGGTCTTCAACGATGAGAAGCTGTGGCCCCTGACGCTAGGTATGCAGCAGTTCCAGGGTCAATTCGGTACAGACTGGGCGCGAGTTATGGCTTACGTCACTCTGTTGATTATTCCCGCCATCCTCTTCTATGTGGTGGCCGAGAAATACATCGTGACCGGACTGACCGGCGGTGAGCTCAAGGGCTAGTCTATTAGAAGTCTACGGCCTAACCGCAGAACAAAGTTGAACAGAATAGCACCGTGCATAGTTAAACAAAGGGGCTAACGTGTCCAGTTTACCCATATATCGTGATTCCACACACTCGATTTCAGAGCGGGTTGATGACCTGATTTCAAAAATGACACTGGATGAGAAGATCGCTCAATTGGGTAGCTACTGGGTCTATCAGCTCCTCGATGGAACCACTTTTTCACCCGACAAAGCAACCGCTCTACTGCCATACGGCATCGGGCACATAACCCGTGTCGGAGGGGCCAGCAATGTTAGCCCGGCTGAGAGCGCTATGCTCACCAATGCAATTCAGAAGTATCTGGTGGAACAAACGCGGCTGGGTATACCTGCCATTGTGCATGAAGAATGTTGCAGCGGCTATATGGCGCGAGGGGCTACTGTTTTTCCACAGGCCATTGGAGTTGCCAGTACCTGGGACCCGGAACTAGTTGAGGCAATGGCCTACGTGATTCAGACGCAGATGCTGTCCGTTGGCGCGCGCCACGCACTTGCTCCCGTTCTGGATATAGCCCGGGATGCACGCTGGGGGCGTGTTGAAGAAACCTTTGGCGAGGACCCCTATCTGGTGGCCAAGTTGGGCACCGCGTTCATTGAAGGGCTTCAAGGCAGCGACTTACGGCAAGGCGTCGCAGCAACAGCCAAGCACTTTGTGGGCTATGGAATTTCCGAGGGGGGGATGAACTGGGCTCCGGCGCACATCCCGTGGCGGGAACTGCGCGAGGTATATCTGTTCCCGTTTGAGGCCGCGGTCCGCAAGGCAAAACTGGCCTCCATTATGAATGGCTATCACGAACTGGACGGTGTTCCCTGTGCTAGCTCGAAAGAGTTACTCACCGATATTCTCCGCGGCGAGTGGGGCTTCGATGGCACCGTCGTCTCCGATTACTTTGCAATCACCATGTTGGACGAATATCATCATGTTTCGAGCACCAAAACGGAAGCCGCCAGACTGTCGCTGGAAGCCGGCATGGACGTCGAGCTACCCTTCACCGATTGCTTTGGCAGCCCGTTACAGCAGGCCGTCAAACAAGGCATCGTAAAAGAGGGCCAGATTGATGTGGCTCTTCGCCGTGCTCTGGCGCAGAAGTTCGCGCTGGGCCTGTTCGACAACCCTTATGTGGACCCCGGAAGTGTGAACTTCGACACACCAAAGGATCGAGCCTTAGCTCGCCAGCTAGCGCAAAAGTCAATGGTACTCCTGAAGAATGAAGCCGACCTGCTGCCGCTAAGCAAAGACATTGCGTCTATCGCGGTCATCGGGCCAAACGCCGATAGTGTGCGCAATTTGTTCGGGGACTATGCCTATCCCGCACATATTGAAACCCTGATCGAAATGAAAGATCATGGCAACGTGTTTAACCAGCCGTTGCCCGACATCATCGCAACCGCTGGCGACTTCATTTCAGCCATCAGTGTTTTGAACGCGATCAAGGATAAAGTCAGCCCGAAAACCCAGATTCACTATGCTAGGGGATGCGACATTATCAGCACTTCGACCAGTAGTTTTGCCGAAGCCGTCGAAGCAGCGCGACGGGCCCAGATAGCCATCGTCGTGGTAGGCGACAAGGCGGGCCTAACCGATGGCTGTACAAGCGGCGAATCGCGAGATCGCGCCGACCTTGACCTGCCCGGGGTTCAGAGCCAGTTGGTCAAGGCCATCTATGATACAGGTACGCCTGTAGTGCTGGTGCTTGTCAACGGCAGACCAGTTACATTGGACTGGATTGCCGACTCAGTTCCGGCCATCGTCGAAGCATGGTTCCCTTCTGAAGAGGGCGGCAATGCGGTCGCTGACGTGTTGTTTGGCGATGTGAACCCCGGCGGGAAACTGCCGATTACCTTTCCACGCTCAGTGGGACAAGTGCCGATCTTTTACGGTCACCGTCCATCGGGCGGCCACTCGCACTGGAAACAGGACTATGTCGAGACGAGCGTCAAACCGCTGTATCCCTTTGGTTATGGCCTGAGCTATACCCGCTTCTAGTACAAGAACTTGCGCATACAGCCCACCGCCTCAGGGCGGCGAGGTCGTAATACAGATAGACGTGTCGAACGTGGGCAAACGGAGCGGCGACGAGGTGGTTCAGCTTTATACCCGCCAGGTTGTACCCTTTGTAACCCGGCCAGTCAAAGAATTGAAGGCCTTCATGCGCATTACACTCGTTCCTCACCAGACACAGACCGTCGAGTTTCGCCTGTCCGTTAACCAGTTCGGGTTTTATGATCGAGACTGCAATTTTGTCGTTGAACCTGGCACGGTTGAGGTGATGGTCGGCGGTTCCTCAGAAGACATCCTATGCATAGGATCATTTGAGATTACAGGTCAGCAGCAAGCCGTTCATGACAGCAAAGTCTTCTTCAGCACGTCTCGCGTTTTATGAATTCTTGCGCCTATTGACTTGACCGCGCGCGATTCGACCTTCAAAAGTCTTGATCACCTGATCAACTAGCCACCGAAGTTCTCCTGGCTTTGTGTGGGACGAAAAAGGAAATCTGTGAAATCATGAAATCAACCGTTGTTTTATTGATGGCAACCTTGCTTTTTATGGCAATTATTCCCTCCCAGGCTACACAGAATGACACATCTATGCAACTAGCGACCAATAGCCCGGCCATGGATGCCACAGCCAGCGGTCATACACTGCGGTCTCTGGCAGACAAACGCAACTTCTATATGGGCGCGGCAGTTGCTGTCGGCCCCTTGCTAGCCTCCTCGGACTACAGCAGCACGTTGAGCCAGCAATACAACATGGTCGTGGCTGAAAACGTCATGAAGTGGTACGCGACAGAACCGTTGCAGGGCACCTTTAGCTTCAGTCAGGCCGACCAGATTGTCGACTTTGCCGAGGCCAATCATATGGCGGTTCGTGGACATAATTTGGTCTGGCACAATCAACTCCCGGGCTGGCTGACTTCGGGTACGTTTACCTACGATGAACTGCTCGCCATATTGCAGAAACATATTGAAGGTATTGTCACGCATTATAAGGGACGCATTCTGGACTGGGATGTGGTCAACGAAGGCGTTGCGGACGACGGATCGCTGCGGAGCGACCTGTGGCTGAAGGGACTGGGGCCGGATTACATCGCGCAGGCATTTCGCTTTGCTCACGCCGCCGATCCCAAAGCCAAGCTATTTTACAACGATTACAATGGCGAAGGGAATAGCCGCAAGGCCGATGCAATTTACGAACTCGTTAAAGGCTTAAAGAGCAAGGGCGTGCCGATTGATGGGGTAGGGTTACAAATGCACGTCGGGATTGGAACGTATCAGGCACCTGCCGTGGCAGATGTAGCAGCCAATATGGATCGCCTAGCGGCACTCGGCCTCGAAGTACAAATCACCGAGATGGACGTGAAAATCCAAAATGGCTCGGGCACGCCCGATGAGAACCTTGCGGCGCAAGCCAGAGTTTATGGCGACATGTTGCAGGTGTGCTTGCAGCACAAGGCCTGCACTGCCCTCGTGAC
>WNFM01151995.1_pt2 | contig 14733 bp, 14 predicted proteins | sample 5400271 | NCBI WGS metagenome assembly WNFM01 (sample SAMN13153352, study PRJNA577476) | soil metagenome | isolation source: 60 cm saprolite on Douglas fir-dominated hillslope | place: USA:California | collected 2013-09-17 | reverse complement strand
TTTCTGTCATTCGTTCTCGGTCCCGAAGGCGCCTTCCTCGGCGAGGCCGCACCGCGCGACGAAAACAACCAGGCGACGCCCATCAGGACCGAGAACACTTTCGCGCCGCAGCTTTCCGCGCGGGAGAAATTAATCCTGCGCTGCCTGATCGAAGGCGACTCCAACAAATGTATCGCGCGAAAGATCAATATCACCGAGGCGACCGTGAAGGTCCACGTCAAGGCGATCCTTCGCAAGATCCGGGTCCAGAACCGGACACAGGCGGCGATTTGGGGGATGAACAACGGGACACTGAAACGACCGGCAGACGACAGCTCCCCGCACTCAACGGTGAGCAAGCGGCCTCCAATTCCCCTTGAGGTGATCTCCGAAATCAAGCGAATCGGGGCATCCGTACCGGGTGCCGCGAATGAGCACGACGCAACTCATGTTGACGTGTCTCGCATCATCCGTCTGAACCATAAGGTGCTCCAGTCGAACTGATAGGCTTCTCCCGGCGCAAAGCTTAGGGGGACATCGGCTGCGGCCGACGATTGCCCGCGCTCTTTGCTCCACCGTCTGGCGTAACGTCGCACTGCATCGTAGCCGCCGTCATAGCCACGCCCACGCAGCTCCTCGAAGATCCGTATCAATGTAAGCTGTTCACGAGCGGATTTGGCTACATTCGTCGCCAGCAACCCGTCAAGTTCTGCTGCCCATCGTCCCAGCTTCGGCCGCGGCTGGACCACACGCTCGTACTCGAATGAGGTCTCTCCCGACCTCAGCACCTTGCGCACCGTGTTCCGCGACACCTTCAGGTCACGGGCGATCTCCTTGGTCGTCTTTCCCTTGATGAACTGCTCGCGCCGTATCCGCGCAATCGTCACCATGATCAGCATCCCCAACCACCTGCTTCGTTCGAAAGCAGGCAGCGCAACAGACCAACCTGTAGGAGGTCAATTTTGGACGCCGATCCCCCGGCTCAGGGGGTCAATATTGCAGGCCGAATGACATCCGAGGACATGGGGCGGTTCTCCCCCGGTGGCGCGGTGCGCGAGGGGTGATCGATGCAATGGTTAATGCGGTGCGCCGCGACGGCGCATGCCTGCCGTCGCGGCGGTCAGGCGGTGTTGCCGGCGTCCACCGTCAGCACCGTGCCGGTGATGTTCCGGCCGCCTTCGCCCAGGAGATACTCGACCATGGAAGCGACGTCGTCGGCCTCGGGCAGGCGGCGCAACGCGCTGCGGCCGGCGATGCGCCGGCGGCCGTCGTCGTCCAAGGACCTGGTCAGTTCGGTGTCGACGAAGCCGGGCGCGATCGCGTTCACGGTGATGCCGAGCCTGCCGACTTCGCGGGCCAGCGAACGGGTAAAGCCGGTGGCCGCGGCCTTGGACGCGGCGTAGACGGACAGGCCGTTGTAGCCGGTCGAAGCGATGATGGAGGAGATATTGACGATGCGCCCGGCGCCGTCGGCCATCATATGGCGCACCACGTATTTGGTCAGAACGATCGGCGACAGCACGTTCAGACGGATCAACGCCTCGATCTCGGAATTGGGCATGGTGGCCAGCAGCCCTTCGGCGCCGATCCCGGCATTGTTGACGAGGCCGTACATCGCGCCGAAGGCATCGCGCAGCTCCTTCACGAACGCGGGAATCTTGTCGGTCCGGCCGAGATCGAACGCCCTGAAGTGCAGGCAGTCCGCTCCCGTCCCGCGGATGGCCCGTTCCAGATCCTCGCTCTCGCGGCGCGCGACCGCGACCACGTTGTAGTCGCCGGATGAGGCGAGCCTGCGCGCAATCGCAAGCCCGATGCCGCGGCTGCCGCCGGTGACGAGGACGTTACGCATCGGCGCGCGCCAATTTCCCAGCTGCCGTGACGTCGAGTGGCTCGACGAACCGGATCACCGCAGGCACCTTGTGTGCCGCCAGCGAGTCCTTGCACCGGCCGAGAATCTCCGTGCGGATCGTCTCGTGCCGGCCCGCATCGGTGCCGTCGGCGAGGACGACGTCGGCGACCACGATGGCGCCGGTGATCGGGCTCCTGCGCGACCGCGCGTGCGACATCCGCACGGACTCGTGCCGGTTGATAACGGCCTCGACCTCCTCGGGATGGACCTTCAGCCCGCCGATGTTGATGATGCCGCCGCGCCGGCCGACGAAGTGGTAGCGCTCGCCGCGCAGCTCGACCATGTCCCCGGTGTCGACGAAGCCATCGGCATCGGCGAGCGGCGGCGCATCGGCGCCGATATAGGCGCGCGCCGTGCGGTGGGAGCGGATCCGGAGCGAGCCGTCGACGACCTTCATCTCGACGCCGTCGCGGTTCCACCCGATCAGGTCGGCGGGAAAACCCTCGCGCCCGTCGTCCACCGCGAAACCGACGCCGGCCTCGGTCGAAGCATAGGCATGGCCGATCGACGCAAGCGGAAACGCCCGGGCCAGACCGTCGAGCACCGCCTGGTCGGCGATTTCGCCGGACAGGCGGACATAGCGCGGCGAGAAGTTCGCGGCCGCACCGCTCATCAGGAGTTTGCGCCAGTGCGAGGGCGTCCCGGAGATGTGCGTGACGCCGCCCGCGCGCAGCCGTGCCACGTGGTCCGCAATGGCTTCCCCGGGCTCCGACAGCACCATCGATCCGCCGCCGATCACGGCGCGCAGGAAAATCTGCAGGCCGCCGTAGCGGCGGATGTCGTAGAACGTCGCCCAGGTCGCGTTTGGGTGGCGTGCAGGCCCCTCGGCGATGATCGCGCCGGCCAGCCCATCGAGCGTATGTCCGACGATCTTCGGCAGCCCGGACGTGCCCGAGGTCAGCATCAGCCACTCGGTCGCGCCTTCGGTCTTCCATTCCACGGCCGCCCGTTCGGGCAGGCTGGCGCCGACGACCAGGTACGCGCCAGCATCGCATCGGTGCAGCGGCCGATCGGTGACGATGGCGTCGATCTCCGCTTCCGCAAGCAGGGCCTGGATGCGATCCGGATCGAGGTCGGGCGGGCACAGAAGCATGCGGCGGGCGACGCCGTCGAGTTCGATCATCGCAAGCGCGGACAGCAGCTGTCCCGATGTCGCAAGCAGCACCGAGCGGCCGGACAGCTCGCGGGATCTGCCGACCAGGCAGCTGTGCCTAAGAATGTCGGTCAGCGATACGCCGTGCCGGGCATCGGAAATCGTGCGGCCCTTCAGCTCCGGGCCGAGATATTTGCGCAGCGTGAAGATCTCAGGCAGGGACATTCTCGTAGGCTCTGATGAACTCGCCGACGGTCGACGGGAAGGCGGCGTCCTCCGCGATGGTGAACGGATCGATTCCGAGATCGTCCTCCAGCCGCGCGACCAGGATCGCGAACGCCAGCGAATCGAACCCAGTTTCGTGCAGCGGCAGATCGTCCTGGAGCGGAGCAAGCGTGACCTTCTGTTCTTCGGCAATCTGCTGCATCGCCGAGAAAATCCTCGATCTTACCGACATGGAACACCTCACCTCTCAAGAAAAGCGGCTTTTCGAGCCGATGCTAGAATCTGATTCCGGCCTCCACGATGCGCGCGTAGACGGCCCGGTCGATCGGACGATAGTCACCGGTCGCCGGATCGCGCAGGAACAGCGGGTCGCCCACGACCGACGGATCGAATCCCTCACGGATCAGCTGCTGCTTCTTCTGCTTGAAGGTCTCGGTGGCGTCGAGCGCCCGGCAGAACCTGACGAAGACCGGAAGCGCATAGACCGGAAGCCGGCGCCGCAGCTGTACCGCGAAGATCCCGAAATCGAAACCTTGGTCCGCCACCAAAGCCGCCATGCCGGCGCGGCCGTCGGCGCCGGGGACGGCGACCCCGTAGGTCGAGGCGTCGAGAACGCCGGGGCAATCCCTGATCGCGTCGTTCACCTCGCTGGTCGCGACGTTCTCGCCCTTCCAGCGGAAGGTGTCGCCGACCCGGTCGACGAAATGGAAGTAGCCATGCTCGTCGCGCAACATCAGATCGCCGGTGCGGAACCAGGCATCGCCTTCGGCAAAGACATCGCGCAGGATCTTCTTCGCGGTCTCGGCCGGGTCCGTGTAGCCCTCGAAAGGGCCGCCGCCCCGATCGGCGGTGCCGATGCGCCCGACCGCCTCGCCGACCTCGCCGGGGGGGCAGGCGATGCAGAGCCCGTCGTCGCCGCGGACCGGGCTGCCGCTGTCGGCATCGACCTTCACGATCGAGGCGGGAAAGCGATGCGCCAGCAGCGGCGGGATCCGGCCGATCGCGCCGGGTTTTCCTTCGACGTTGAACAGCGAAAAATTGCCTTCCGTCGCGGCGTAGAATTCGAGGATCTGCGGAATCGCGAACCGCCCGGCGAACCCCTCCCAGATGTCGCCGCGCAATCCGTTGCCGACGGCCAGCCGCAGCCCGTGTCCGGCCTCTAGCCGAGACGCCGGCGCCTTCAGCAGGTAGCGGCAGAGCTCGCCGATATATTGGAAGACGGTGCAGTCGAAACACACGATATCGTCCCAGAACTTCTCGGCGGAGAATTTCTCCGCGATCACGACCGAACCGCCCGCGCGGAGCATGCTGCAGGGCGCGACGACACCGCCCACGGAATGATGGAGCGGCAGGCAATCGTAGAGGCGGTCGTCGACGGAAGCGTCCGTCAGCCCGGCAAACCATCCGCCCCAGCTGAGAATGCGGCGATGACTGACGTTCGCCGCCTTCGGCAGCCCCGTGGTCCCCGAGGTGTAGATGAGGAGCGCGCGTCCATCGATCGTGACGTCGCCGCGTTCGGAGCAGGACAGCGGGCGCGTGTCCGCGGCGGCGAGCGCCGCATCCAGATCGGCGCCTGCGCCGCCGGCACCGAGGCTCCAGATTTGCGGCACGCGGTCCAGGTGCGGACGTGCGGTCTCGAACGCATCCACGCAGTCGGCGGCAAGGATGACGTGATCGGCTCGCGCGACGTCGATGCAGTGGGCGAGCGACCGGCCGACCAGCCTGGTGTTGATCAGCGCCACCGTGCCGCCGACCCTACTGATGCCGAGCCAGCAGGCGAGGTAGTCCGGCCGGTTCGGCATCAGCAGGCAGACGGTGCGGCCGGTACGGATGCCTAGGCTCCGCGCCCAGCGCGCATATCGGTTGATTCGGGCGGCGAGTTCTCCGTAGGTGAAGGATTGGCACTCCGAGAGCAACGCGGGGCGCCCGGGCTGCCGCTGCGCCCATTCTTCCACGACATCGGCGAACAGCCAATGCGGCTCGGCCTCGATCCGCGAGCTCAGTCCGATGGCCTTCAGCCAGGTCTTGGCGGCGGAGGCTTTGCGTTGTGGCGTGCCGCTTCCGGTCGCCCGCTGGATCACGCCTGTTTTCATGAATCTGACCATGCAGATGAGTTCTTCGAACCCGGACGGTAAAGGCGCGGCCGACTGTGGCGGAAGGGGTGACGCGGCGCGCCGGACCGGGCGCGACGTTGGATCATTGTCGATGCGGTTTCGCTGGGTTCCCGAAGAAGCATCTCTGTTCAAGTCGCTTCATCATTACCTCCAGCGTCTTCACCGATTGGAAATTCTCGGGCGTGATCTCGGGTTGGGGAAGGGTGAGATCGAACTCGGCTTCGACCTTGAGCATCAGCTCCACCATATCCATCGAGCCCAGTCCGATATCTACCAGCCGCGACTCCGCGTGGACATCGGCGGTGATCGCGTTCTGCTCGAGGATGCTCCTGACGACGGAAAGAACACGGTCGTGGATGCTGGCGGTAAAGTCTTGCATTTCAACCCCACCCATCGCGTGACGTGGCACGATCATAATCGACGCGACGATACCTGACTGCAGCTCGGGTCAGTAGTTCTACTTCGGAGGTACCTCAGTTCTATTTCGGAGGTACCTCGCAAGGGGACGCATGCTCTTCGAAATCCACTTGTGCGCCGCCGACTTCGCAAGTGCAGTCGGTTAGATTGCCTCCATCGAATTCGCGCGGAATTCATCTCGACGCGGTTCGGGTCGTCGGACCATCAAATGGGAGGCGTTGGGCCATGAACGTGCAGGAAGTCCAGTTCCGCAACTTCGCCAGGGAAAGCAGCCGAGTACCATTCTCTCCCGATCGCGCCTCCTTCCGGCAGCGGGCGGCCGCCGTCGCGGAGGCTGCGGCGACGGAGGCCGAAGCGGTCGACCGCGACGCGCGTTTCCCGCGGAAGGCCATCGACGCGGCGCGCAAGGAGAGGCTTCTGGGCGCCCAGATCCCAATCGAGTTCGGCGGCGACGGCGCGTCGATTTCCGAGGTGACCGACATGTGCTACGCGCTCGGCCGCGCCTGCGCCTCGGCCGGGATGATCTTCGCGATGCATCAGACCAAGGTCGCGTGTTTGGTCCACCACGGCGCAGGCAGCGGCTGGCACGAAAGGCTCATGCGCCGCGTGACGGACGAACAGCTGCTGCTGGCGTCGTCGACCACGGAAGGCCAGAACGGCGGAAACATACGCTTCAGCTCGGCCGCGGTGGAGCGCGAGGGCGTCGAGATCTCGCTGGTGCGCGACGCGACGGTGATTTCCTACGGCGCCGAGGCGGACGGCATCGTCACCATCGCCCGCCGCGCCGACGACGCCGCCGGATCCGATCAGGTGATGCTGGCCATCACCCGGGACGACTACACGCTGGAGCCCACTCTCGCATGGGAGACGCTCGGCATGCGTGGAACCTGTAGCGCCGGCTTCAAGCTGAACTTCAAGGGCTCCGCGGAACAAATATTCCCCGGGGCATACGAAAGGATTCATGCGCAGACGATGACCCCCGTCGCCCACCTGTGCTGGTCGTCGGTCTGGGCGGGAATCGCGGCCGCGGCGGTGGACCGGGCGCAGCTCTTCGTCCGCAAGGCCGCCCGCGGGTCCGGCGGCAACATGCCTCCCGGCGCGGCGCATTTCACCGCCGCCAAGATGACTCTGACGAAACTACGCGCCATCATCGCCGCGAACCTCGAGTCCTATGCGGCCCGCGAACGGGATGAGCGCGCGCTGTCGTCCATCGACTTCCAGTCCTCGATCAACCTTCTCAAGGTGGAGGCCTCCGAGCTCGCGGTCGCGGCCGTCATGCACGCGATGCGCGCCTGCGGCCTGTCCGGCTACCGTAACGACACCGACGTCAGCATCGGCCGCCACCTCCGCGACGTGCTTTCGGCTCCAATCATGATCAACAACGACCGCATCCTTGCCAGCATGGCTAACGCCACGCTGATGAGCGCCGTCCCCGCGTCCCTGCGCGATTGATTTTTCTCCTCGAAGGAATGGGGCTTGATATGAACGTGGCCATGTTTGCTGCACCGCCGGAACCCGCTTCACCCCCGGCCGATCCGCTGGACCATCTCGCCGATGTGCTGTTCCATGAGATGGGCTCTCCGGGGGTCTATGGCCGCACTGCGCTCTATGAAGACATCGTGGAGCGGCTTGCGGCGCTGATCACGCGGCATCGCGAACCGGACACCGAGGCGATGCGCTTCCCTCCCGTCATGAATCGCGCGCAGCTTGAGCGGTCGGGCTATCTTAAGAGCTTTCCGAACCTCCTCGGCTGCGTCTGCGGCCTGCATGGCACGGAAAGCGAGATCGACGCGGCGGTCAGCCGCTTCGATGCAGGCGGCGACTGGACCATGTCACTTTCACCGGCCGACCTGGTGCTGTCGCCAGCCGCCTGCTATCCGGTCTATCCGATCGCGGCGAGCCGCGGTCCCGTGCCGGCGGGCGGCTGGCGCTTCGACGTGGCCGCCGATTGCTTCCGTCGCGAGCCCTCGCGCCATCTCGACCGGCTGCAGTCCTTCAGGATGCGCGAATACGTCTGCATCGGCAGCCCCGACCACGTCTCGGCGTTCCGGGAGCGCTGGATGGTGCGCGCCCAGGAGATCGCCCGCGATCTCGGGCTGACCTTCAGGGTCGACTACGCCAGCGATCCGTTCTTCGGCCGGGTCGGCCAGATGAAGGCGGTGAGCCAAAAGCAGCAGTCGCTGAAATTCGAGCTGCTGGTGCCTCTGCGCTCCGAGGAGCGACCGACCGCCTGCATGAGCTTCAACTACCACCGCGATCATTTCGGCACCGCCTGGGGCATCGCGGACGCAGCCGGCGGGCCGGCCCATACCGCCTGCGTGGCCTTTGGAATGGACCGTCTCGCCGTCGCCATGTTCCATACCCACGGCAGAAACGTCGCCACGTGGCCGACCGCGGTGCGGGACCTGCTCGGCTTCCCGCGGAACGACCAGTAGACGGCGTCAGCATTCGAGGAACCCCGATGCACCATGGAAATCCCGAGGTCGCCCGGCACCGAAGAGCCGAAGGGCCAGCCTCTATGAGAACAGAGACTCTCGCCGTCCACGCCGGCTACGAGGTTGAGCCGACCACCAAGGCCGTCGCCGTGCCGATCTACCAGACGGCCTCGTACGCCTTCGACAGCGCCGACCATGGAGCCGCGCTCTTCAATCTTGAAGTGGATGGCTTCCGCTACACCCGGATCGGCAATCCGACCAACGCGGTGCTGGAGAGGCGCGTCGCCGCTCTGGAAGGAGGCATCGAGGCGCTCAGCGTGGCGTGCGGCCAGGCCGCGACGAACTATGCGGTGATCAACATCGCGGAAATGGGCACCAACATCGTCTCGGTCCCGCAGCTCTACGGCACCACGCATACGCTGTTCGCGCACATCCTGCCGAGGCAGGGCATCACGGTCCGGTTCTCGGAAGACGACCGGCCGGCGAGCATGGAAAGACTGATCGACGACGATACGCGGGCGGTGTTCTGCGAGAGCGTCGGAAATCCGGCCGGAAACGTCTGCGACATCGAAGCGATGGCCGAGGTCGCCCACAGGCACGGCGTGCCGCTGATCGTCGACAACACGGTGCCTACCCCGATCCTGCTCAGACCGATCGAATACGGCGCGGACATCGTGGTGGAGTCGCTGACGAAGTTCATGGGCGGGCACGGCACCACGCTCGGCGGAATCATCGTCGACAGCGGCAGGTTCCCATGGGCGGAGCATCGCCGGCGCTTTCCGATGATGAACGAGCCGGAGAAATCGTATCACGGGCTGGTTTTCACCGAGCGCTACGGGGCCGCCGCCTACATCGCGCGCTGCCGCGCCGTTTCCCAGAGGACCACCGGCTCCATCCTGGCGCCGATGAACGCCTTCCTGCTGCTCCAGGGCATCGAAACCGTCGCGCTGCGGATCGAGCGGCACGTCGAGAATGCCGAGCAGGTCGCGCGGTTTCTGCGCAACGATCGCCGCGTCGGATGGGTGAACTACGCGGGCTTCCACGACAGCCCCTATCACGCGCTGACGCAGAAGTATCTGGGCGGCCGGGCGTGTTCGCTGCTGACCTTCGGCGTGGCCGGAGGGTTCGAGGCCGGCAAGCGGTTCTACGACGCGCTGAAACTGTTCAAGCGGCTGGTCAACATTGGCGACGCGAAATCGCTCGCCTGCCACCCCGCATCGACCACGCACCGGCAAATGTCGCCCGAAGAGCAGGAAAAGGCCGGCGTGCGGCCCGAGATGATCAGGCTGAGCGTCGGAATCGAGCACGTCGACGACATCATCGCCGATCTCGATCAGGCGCTGCGTGCCGCAGATTGAATCCACGTCAGCCATGAAGGCATTCCGATGCCTGTCCTAGTCGACATAGACTCGCACGACCACCACCTCTTCTCGAGAGCGCCGAGCGGAAGCGCCGCCGCAAAGGCGTCACCGGGAAACCGGGTGGAGTGCCTCGATATCGGGCTGATCAACAACATGCCGGATTCCGCATTGATGTCCACCGAGCGCCAGCTGTTCGACCTGCTCGCCGCGGCGGCCGGAAGGCTCGTCGTCAGGCTGCATTTCTACACGTTGGAGACGACGCCCCGTTTGGACTGGGGGCGCGATTACGTGCGTCGATACTACCGCGGCACCGACGATCTGCTCAACGGGAGCCTGGACGGAGTGATTGTGACCGGCGCCGAACCGAGAGCCGCCAGCCTGACGGAAGAGCCATATTGGACCACCTTCGTCCAAGTCATCGACTGGGCCAGGGAGAATACCGTGTCGTCGGTGTATTCCTGTCTGGCCGTCCATGGGGCCGTCCTGCACATGGACGGCGTGGAGCGCCACGCGCTGCCTGCCAAATGCATCGGTGTCTTCGCTCAAACGAAGACGAGAGATCATCCCTTGATGCACGACGTTCCGGCGACCTTCAGAACACCGCACGCCCGGTGGAACGAGGTGCAGGAGGGGGCTCTCGCGAGCTGCGGATATTCCGTTCTCACCAGGTCGGCAGAGGCTGGCGTCGATTGCTTCGTCAAGCAGCAGAAGAAGAGCCTTTTCGTCCATTTCCAGGGCCATCCGGAATACGGCACCCAGAGCCTATTGGGCGAATACAGAAGGGACATGGGTCGTTTCCTCCGAGGAGAGAACGAAGTCTGTCCGACGATACCGAGAGGCTATTTCGACACCGAGGCGGAAGAGATCCTGACCGCCTTCCGGCGGAAAGCCCTTTCGGAAAGACGTCCGGATTTTCTCGCCGATTTCCCGGCCGATCAACTGGCGAAGGATCTGAGAAACGTCTGGCATCCGCCGGCCAGGTGCATATACCGCAACTGGCTGCTGTACATGGCGTCGCAGCGAGCCGGACGCTCAAGGCCGTTGGCCCTCAATGAAAGCTGTCGAACGAAGCCGGATTCGGACTACGGCTCCTGCAGAAGCGGGCGAAGGATCCGTGCCTTGCGGTCAGCTCCGCGCTGGCCGGGACGCGGCCGCGGCTGAGACCGTGCGTCCGGGCACCATGGAGAACCGGTGGAGGCGCGAGAAGGGGCTCTTTCCGCAACCGGAATTCCGGCTCGTCACCATGGACGGCGATCCTCTCGCCCGCCGAGCTGCTGACGAAGAAGCGGGATCGGATCCCATGACGGAGTTCGGAGCATGATCCGATGCCGCGAGATAGGAATAGCCGATCTTGATGCCGTAGCCGATCTTCTGGCGCGCGGCTTTGCGCGGCGCTCGCGCGACTACTGGATGAGCGGGCTCCGGCGCATGTCCCTGCGTGAGGTACCCGAAGGTTTCCCGCGCTTCGGCTACATGCTCGACCATGAGGGGACGCCCATCGGCGTTCTGCTGTTGATCTACACCGCACGGGACGATGGCGGCGGGACCTCGATCCGCTGCAATCTCTCGAGCTGGTATGTGAAACCTGCCTACCGCAACTACGCGCCGATGCTGACCAAGGTCGCGCAGCGTCACAAGTACGTCACCTACGTCAACATCAGCCCGGCGCACTGGACCTGGCGGACCATCGAAGCCCAGGGATTCCGCGCCTATTGCAGCGGCTTGTTCTTCTCCTTTCCGGCGCTGTCGCGTCCGGCGAAGGGCATGCGCGTCGAAGTCGTCCGGCAGGACAGGCAGACGGTCGACGGCTTGTCCGAAGCCGACGTCGCGCTGCTTGCGCGGCACGCGGCCTGCGGCTGCCTCAGCCTGGTATGCCGCGCGGGCGACGGCCGCCGCTTTCCCTTCGTCCTGCAGTCGATACGCATCCGCGACCGGATCGCGCCGCTGGCGATGCATCTGATCTACTGCCGCGACGTGGCCGATTATGTCGCCTGCGCCGGCGCCATCGGCCGCTTCCTGCTCAGGCGGGGCAAGGTCGCGGTCGCTCTCGACGCCAACGGCCGCATGAAGGACCTGATCGGCCTCTACAGGGAACGCCGCAAATACTTCAAGGGTCCGCAGTGCCCCCGGCTTGCCGATCTGTCGGATACCGAGCTGGTGATCTACGGACCGTAACTCAGTCGCCCACATGGAGGGTCGTCATGGTTCCCAACAGCAAGTCCGTCAGCCATTCGCAGACATGGACATTCTTCCAAGGCCAGTGGCACGAGGGCAATGTGCCGATCATGGGGCCACGCACCCATGGGCTCTGGCTCGGCTCGACCGTGTTCGATGGCGCACGTGCCTTCGAAGGCGTTACGCCCGACCTCGACCGCCATTGCGTCCGCGTCAATCAATCCGCGGTCAACTTCGGGCTCAAGCCGATCGTCGATCTCGACACGTGGCTGGGTCTGGCGCGCGAAGGCATCGCCCGCTTCCCGGGCAATGCCGAGCTCTACATCCGCCCGATGTATTGGCCGCAGAATGGCGTCGGCGGCGGCGTGCTCTACGATCCGGAAACGACGGACTGGTGCCTTTGCATCTACGAAGCGCCGATCCCGAAGCCTGTCGGCAGCGCGATCACGCTGTCGCCGTTCCGCAGACCGACCGCCGAATGCGCGCCGGTCGATGCAAAGGCCGCCTGTCTCTACCCGAACAATTCGCGTGCGCTGATCGAGGCCGTCTCGCGCGGCTTCCAGAACTGCCTGATGCTGGATATGCTCGGCAACGTCGCGGAGTTCGGCAATTCCAACGTGTTCATGGCGAAAGATGGTGCCGTCTACACGCCGGCGCCGAACGGCACCTTCCTGAACGGTATCACCCGGCAGCGGGTGATCGAACTCTTGCGCGGCGAGGGCGTCACCGTGGTAGAGGCCACGCTGCGCTATGCCGATTTCCTCGCCGCGGACGAGATCTTTTCGACCGGCAATTTCGCCAAGGTCGCGCCGGTGATCCGGATCGACGACCGGCAGCTCACGCCCGGGCCCTTCTATGCGCGTGCGCGGAAGCTGTATTGGGATTTCGCACACGCGGTAAAGCTTGCGGCATGAGAAGGGACGGTGCGCTATCCTACCGGCGGAAGATCCTCAGCAGTAACCGAGATTGTGTCGCATGGCTTTTCGGGTTGCCGATCTAATCGTAGATACTCTGATCGCGCACGGCGTCGACCGGGCATTTAGCGTACCCGGCGAAAGCTTTCTTGCGCTCCTTGACGCTCTGTACGAACGCGACGAGATCGATCTCGTGACTTGCCGCCACGAGGGAAGCGCGAGTCTTGCCGCAGTTGCCGACGCCAAGCTCACCGGCCGGGCGGGCGTGATGATGGCAAGCCGCGGACCGGGCGCATTCAACGCGGCGCTTGGCCTGCATGTAGCTTCCCAGGAGGCCATACCCCTCGTATTGCTGGTTGGTCAGGTCGACACGCCGAACCTGAATCGTGACGCAGTGCAGGAGATCGACACGGGGCGGGCGTTCAGTGGCCTTATTAAGTGGTCCACTAGAATCGATTCAGCGGCAGAGGTGCCCGAGATGATGGCGCGCGCATTTTCCGTGGCGCTTAGCGGCACGCCCGGGCCGGTTGTGATCGAGCTTCCAGAAGATGTGCTCGAGATGGAGGCCGGTCTGCTCTCCGCCAGGGTTCACGGCGTCGCGCGAGCCGAGCCCAGTCGAGGCGCCGTGGAGCAGGCGGCCGCCTTGCTTGGCGAGGCGGCGAGGCCGATTCTGCTGGTCGGAGGAGAGTGTCGAACTGCGGAATTTCGCGAGGACTTGATCGCGCTGAGCGAGCACTGGAATGTACCGGTCGCAGTCACCAACAAGATGCAAGATCAGTTTCCGAACGATCACCGGCTCTGGATTGGGCAGCTTGGCTTCTTCACGTCGCCACCTCATGTTGGGCTCTTCGAGCGAGCGGATCTGATCGTTGCGATCGGAACGCGGCTCGGCGATTTGTCTTCTCTGGGATTTCGGTTTCCGCGACAATCGCCGACGTCTCAGCCTCTGGTTCACGTCTACCCCGATCCGAATGCGATCGGGACCCACTTCCATACGGATGTTCCGATCGTCGCGTCGGCGCATCCCTTCTTAAGATCCTGGCTCGACTTGCCGGTCGTCTCACGCGAGCGGGGTGGGTGGATCGAAGCCGTGGCGAAAGCTCGGGAAGCGGTGCACGCATGGCCTGAGCAAGGTATCCCCAGCGCTGATGTTTTGGGGCATGCGGTTGCGGCCGTCGCCAAACTTTTCCGAGCAGATGGTATCGTGACGACCGACTCCGGCAACTTCGCCGCCTGGGTACACCGTATATTCCGCTTCAAGCCGTCAGCACGACTGCTCGGCTCCGCCTGCGGCGCGATGGGCAGTGGTGTTCCTTCTGCATTGAGCGCGAGCCTTCGTCATCCGGATCGTCAGGTGATCGCGTTTTGCGGAGACGGCGGTTTCCTGATGACAGGGAACGAGTTGGCAACTGCCGTGGCCCGCCGGCTCGATGTAAAGATCGTGATCTCCAACAACCAATCTTACGGCACGATCCGCTCGCATCAGGAGAGAGCATTTCCGAACCGTCCTTGGGGTACGGACCTGTCCAACCCTGACTTTGCGGCCCTTGCCCGAGCATTCGGCGCGCAGGGCTATACGATCACGAACGCGGCGCAAGCGGCCGAGATCGTCCCGGAAGCAATGTCGGCGAAGGGCCCCGTGGTGGTCGAGGTTCGATCCGATGTACGCCAAACAATCGATCGATCCCTCCCTGCGGCGTCGGGCTGATGCCTCAGAGTGCTCTGATAGTCTGAATTTTCAAGGGTGAGGCAAGGAACGCGCCGGCAGTGTGTACCGAAAACTTAAATCCGGACGTAGTGGCGATGAAGTCCGCCAAGGATCGGGTTTGAAGTGATGACCCCGGTCCGCTGAACCGGGCGAGTGACTGGTGCATCTTTATCCAGTGAACGATGTGTTCGCAAGATTCGGCGCAGATGCGCCTCGCCCAAGACGATGAAATGGTCAACACATTCGCGCCGGATCGATCCGATCAACCGTTCGGCAAAGCCGTTCTGCCAAGGCGAGGCTGGTACAGTAGGCTTGTCCCGGATGCCCATGGCGCGTAATCGGCGCGTGACAATAGCGCCATAGATTTGATCCCGATCGCGGATGAGGTAGTGCGGAGCTTCGT
>WNFM01279469.1_pt1 | contig 14736 bp, 15 predicted proteins | sample 5400271 | NCBI WGS metagenome assembly WNFM01 (sample SAMN13153352, study PRJNA577476) | soil metagenome | isolation source: 60 cm saprolite on Douglas fir-dominated hillslope | place: USA:California | collected 2013-09-17 | reverse complement strand
TAGACCGGCTGCGGTTGCACATAGACCCGCTGCGGCTGGACATAGACGACGCCAGGTCCGCCGTAATAGGGCTGTTCATAATAGCCGCGGTTATCATCGTCCCAGCCATGGTGATGATGTTTCCAGCCATCAGCAAAGGCCGGCGTTGCAACTGCCAGAGCGAAGCTGGCGCCCAGCAGGCACCCGGCAACCGAGCGGCTAGCCAGCACGATATCCGAAAGCTTCGACTTCAACGGGTTCATGTTTTCGTCCTCACAGAGAAGCCACGTCACGACATCGTCTCGCGACTGGCGGGCGCTAATGCACCCATCCAACAAATAGCAATGTTGGTGTGATTTCGCTGTGATCAATCCGTGGCAAGACTTCAACCTTTAGTGAGCAATGCTCCGTAAATTGCAGCCGGTTCGACGCCGACAGGATGGGGTCATCAGACGCAGCGGTGTGGTTGGGAAATTGGCATTGAGTGGTACAAGATCAGCGGCCAATAGCTGGCTCATCGTGTCTCCGAACCATCAATACCTGATCCGCAATATGGGCCGTACAAACCCAGACAGCGTCATCCATCGCTTTGGGGTCGATTCCTAAAGCCGGCTCTGACGACGGCTTTTGAATTGGATGATCTGCGCCCCGTGATCGAAGGTGTCGAGTGCAACAGAGCTCGGGTTATCCGGTCGATGCCGGCTCACCGAGATCCCAGCTTTCGGCACTGGCACCGGCCAAGGCCCGCACGCGCTCTTCATCGCGACCAAATTCCGCCGCGGCACCTTCATAGACGATCTTGCCGTCATCCAGGACATAGGCGCGATCGGCGATGGCGACGGCAGCACGGACATTCTGCTCGACCAGCAGTACCGAGATGCCTTCCTGGCGCATGGAGGCCACCACCTTGAAGACCTGTTGCACGATCAGTGGCGCCAGGCCCTGGGATGGTTCATCAAGCAGGAGCAGCTTGGGATTGAGCAGCAGGGCACGGCTGATCGCCAGCATCTCCTGTTCACCACCGGAGAGCTGTCGGCCCTTGTTGAGGCGCCGCTCCTCGAGCCGGGGGAACAGCTGGTAGATGCGCGCGATGGTCCAGGGGCCGGGTCGGTCAATCGGCACTTTCAAATTTTCCTCGACCGTCAGGCTGGGAAAAATCTTGCGTCCCTCGGGCACATAGCCGATGCCAGCCTGCGCGATTCGATAAGGCGGCAGATGCGTCACATCCTTGTCATCGAGGCGCACTGAACCCTGGCGGGCCGGCGTCAGGCCCACCAGGCTGCGCAAGGTTGTCGTCTTGCCGGCGCCATTGCGGCCGAGCAGGGTGACGATCTCACCTTCCCGGACCTGCAGGTCGACGCCGTGGAGAATATGGCTCTTGCCGTAATAAGTCTGCAGGCCGGCAGCCTGGAGAATGATTGTATCGGCGGTCATGCGGCAGTCCCCAGATAAGCTGCCTGGACCCGCTCATTGGCGGCAATTTCCGCCGGCGTTCCTTCCGCCAGGGGCGCCCCCTCGGCCAAAACCATAATGCGATCGGCGAGATGAAAGACCACACGCATGTCATGCTCGATCAGCACGATCGTCAGCTTCTGATCCTGGTGCAATCGCCGGATGAGGCGGGTGATGTCATAGGTTTCCTGATCGCCCATACCGGCCGTGGGTTCGTCGAGCAGCAGCAGGCGGGGCTTCAGGGCCAGGGACATCATGATCTCGGTGGCGCGCTGATCGCCATGGGACAATTCGCCGACCAGGCGGTCGGCCTTGCCGATGAGATTGCTGATCTGCAGCAGCTCGTCGACCTCGGCCGCCAGCCGGGCCGATTGCTGGCGTGACAAAAACAGGCTGAGCCGATGGCCGGCCGCCAACTCGACTGGAATGCGCAGATTCTCCCGCACCGTCAGCTCGGGGAAGATCTCGGTGATCTGGAAGGTGCGCGCCATGCCCAGCGCCACGCGCCGGTGCGGCGGCAGCCTGGTGATGTCGCGATCATCAAGCAGGATGCGGCCCCTGGTCGGTGGCAGAAAGCCGCTGATCAGATTGAAGAACGTGGTCTTGCCGGCACCGTTGGGGCCGATCACCGCGCGCAGCTCGCCCGGTTCAACCGCCAGCGACACCTGGTTGACGGCAATCAGGCTACCAAAATGGCAGGAGACGTTCTCGACCTGCAGCAGGCTCATGCCGCTTTCCTTCGCTTGAGCATGCCAAGGACGCCGCGGGGAAAGAACAGTACCACCAGCATGAAGAAGAGGCCGATGAAGGACATCCAGTTCTCGGTCTGGCTGGAGATATAGTCCTGCAGCACGACGAAGATAGCGGCCCCCACCAGCGGTCCCCAGAAGGAGCGCATGCCGCCCAGCACCGCCATGATTACGAAATTGCCGGACTGATCCCAGCGCAAGGCGCGCGGATCGGTGAAGTTGTTGAGCAACGCATAGAGCGTCCCCGCAAGGCTGACGAACAGGCAGGAGATGACGAAAGAGAGCCAGATGTGCCGCTCACCCGGAATGCCGAGGAATCGCGCCCGCCGTTCATTCTCACGGATCGCCAGCAGGGTTCGCCCGAAGGGCGATTTCAGGATCGCCGCCATGGCGACGGCACTGAGCGCAAAGCAGAACAGCACCAGATAATAGAACGCCTTGTCATTGCCGAGAATGTCGATCTGGGTGAATCCAAGATCAAGCGGTTGGCGCTTCCAACCAGTCAGGCCGTCATCGCCGCCGGTCACCGAATTCCAGCGGAAGGCAATAAAAAAGAAAACCTGGCCAAAGGCGATCGTCACCATGGCGAAATAGACCCCCCGCAGACGCACGATCAAGGCGCCGATGAGGGCTGCAGCCAGCGTGCCCAGCAAGATCCCGACCAGGATGCCAAGCCCGGTACTGGGCACCAGGTATTTGAGCGTCATGCCGACACCATAGGCGCCGAGGCCGAAATAGGCGGCGTGCCCGAAGGACAGCACCCCGGTGAAACCGAGGAGAAAATTGAGCGCCATGGCCCCCAGAGCCAAGACGACAACACGGCTGGCCAGCGCCGTATAGCCACCCGTCAGGGGCATCCAATAGGGCATCGTCAGAAGAAGCAGCCAGACCAGGATATTCCAGGCCAGCTTCTTGCGCGCATTGGTTCCATCGCCGATATTCACTGCAACCTTCCTTCCTCGCCCAAGAGGCCGCGTGGCCGCACCAGCAGAACAAGTCCCATCATCACATACATCACCGCCTCGGTTGCCGAGGGGAAGAAGACGGCGGTGAGGCCGGAGGCAACGCCGATCAGCAGGCCACCCAGCAGAGTGCCTGGCAGGCTGCCGAGGCCACCGACGATGATGGCGACGAAGCTCGGCATGATCAGCGATTCACCGATCGTCGGCTGCAGGCCCAGCATCCCGGCCGCCAAGACACCGGCGAGACCCGCGAGATAGATACCAAGGCCAAAATTGAGATTGCGCAGCAGCCGCACATTGACCCCCAGCACCGAAACCGTATCGAGATCGAGCGTGCCGGCACGAATGCGCATCCCGAGCCGGGTGCGGTTGAGGATCAGGAACAGGCCGATCACGGCGATCGCGACGATCACCATCATGAACAGGCGATAACCGGTCAGGAAGAAGAACTGTGTGCTGAGCGGCGAGGCGAGCCAGGCGGGGATTTGATACGGCAGGCTTTGGGCGCCCCAGAAATAACGGGTGCCGTCCTCGAAGATGAAGGCCATGCCGAAGGTGAGCAGCAGACCATAGAGTGGGTCACGGCCATAGACCCGCCTGATCAACAGGCGCTCGATCACCAGGCCCAGCACGGCCACCAAGAGCGGCGCCACCAGCAGGGCGCCCCAAAAGCCGATGAACGGGATCAGCATGAAGGCGAAATAGCCACCCAGGGCCAGAAAGCCGCCATGGGCGAAATTGATCACGCCACTGAGATTGAGGATCAGCGACAGGCCGAGCGCCATCAGCGCATAGAAGGCCCCGACGATCAGCCCGTTGAAGACATTGAAGAGGATAAGCTGTGTCATGCCCACCTCGGACAGTCAGTGGCTGACACGCTCAGTTGATGACCCCGCACGTCAACTCCCCCACGCCAAGTCCTGCGTCGCGTCGATGATGGAAACAACGCGGGCGATCCCTCAAGGGATCGCCCGACCCATCGCTCAAGCCGGCCAGGTCAGCTTGCAGCCGCTGCTGCCAGCGGGCGGCGCCACATCCTTGCCGACGACAATTTCATTGACCTTGAAGAGGTCTTCATCCGCCGAACCGCTGGCTTGCGCCTCACCGACATAGAGGGAGCCGACAAGCTGATGATTTTCCGCTGTGTAACTGGGGTCGTTCGGCATCAACGCCACTTCCGGTGGCAGCTTGAAGCCTTCCAGCGCCTTTGCCAGCTTGAGGGCATCGAGGGTCTTCTCTTGGTTGGCGATGAGCGCGCAGGTCCAGGTTGCGACATAGCCGAACCAGGTACGAGCAGTTGGCACCTTGCCGGTCACCTTCTTGATGCCGGCGACGAAGTCCTCGACATGGGCAACGCCGGGTTGGCGCCAGTACCATTCGAAGACCCAGCTGCCGATCCTGGCTTCCGGCGGCAGTCCTTCCAAAGCTTCCAATTCCTGTTGCGCGCCGGCCAAATGGAATTTCTGGTTGAGGCCGAATTGCACCGCTTGTTTCAGGGCATTGACCATGTCATCGCCAGCCAGATTGAAGATGACCACATCCGGGCCGACCGCCTGGGCCTTGATCAGATAGGAGCTGAAATCGGTGGTGCCGAGCGGCGTCAAATCGGCGCCAAGCTTATTGCCGCCGAGCTTTGCCGAGGCCGCTTCAAACCCGCTTTGCAGCGTGTGTCCGAAGGCGTAATCGGCGGTGATATAGTACCATTTCTTGCCGATATTCTTGATCAGCGAGGCGGCAATCGCCCCGGTTTCCATCTGCGTCGTGTTACAGACACGGAACACGTTCCAGTGGCAGTCTTTGCCGGTCACCGCGTCGGTATGGCCGCCGGTCACAATATGCAGGCGTTTGAGCTCGTTGCTGACCTGGCCGAGGGCCAGGGCCATGGCAGAATTCACATTGCCGAGCAGAAAGTCGACATTGTCGCGCTCGATCAGCTTGCGGGCCTTTTGCACGGCCGTGCCGACATCGCCACTGGTCGAATCTTCAACCAGCAGTTGGGCCTGGCGACCGAGAATACCGCCTTTGGCATTGATCTCGTCAACGGCATACTGGCAGCCGATCTGCTCATTCTTTCCGAGTGCTGCATAGGTGCCGGTCAGCGGATCATTGAAGCCGAATTTTACTGGATCGTCGGCGCGGGCCTTGATGATGAAGGGCGAGGCCAGCTGCAGCGCACCGATCGCCGCGGCTCCCTGGATCAGCGTCCGGCGACGCAATGGTGTGGAAAAGATACGCGTGGTCATTGTTGCCTCCCTGATGTGCCATTTCGGCGGTTCATCGCCACGTTGGTCGGGCGATTATTTTCATCGAGAAATCAAAATGGCCGTGCGAACCAGTACCCGGATACTTTTACCCGACACCCGTCCCCTAGCGCGCAAGACCTGACTGGACAATTCCCGGTGGTGTCCCGGAGATTGCCAAACTTCAAGCATGGAAGTTAAGCAGCAACTCAGCGTGTTACCAGGGATGGTAAGCTAAGCTACGACGCAAGTCTATTGCGCGTGAAGGATCGCGGCCAGACGGGGCCTGTCCGGGGAGCTGCGCGGATTGCCTTGGGCAGTCAGTCGAAAATCCAGGCCGGATTATTGCAAATGTTTGAATTTGGTGCCGGTTTCACGCAATCGGGATGACCCAGGCGCGGCTCCCGGCCTCACCGTGCCTGTCAGGGGACAGCCGCATCATGTTCGTCTCCGACATTCAAAGATCATGTCAGCGCTTTGCGAACGCCGCCAATCATCCTGCGGATAAAATTGTTGCCGCTGATCAGATCACCGTGGGAAGCTGCCGCCCGTTCCAGAACTGGTGCGAAGGGATGCTCGCATAATGGCCATCGTCCGTATTGCGACCTTTGTCACGATGACTTTGGCCATGCCAGCACTCTTCGGTGTCACCCTCGAGCGATCTGGCGAAACGTTGCCTCAAGGCCCTTTTGTTCGCAATGTCCTGATGTCGGTGTTGCTCATCGTCTTGACCTTCGTCGCCACGGCGGCCCTGCCATCCGGTTTGCCGGTGCTTGCGCTGCGCATCGCCGTTGGCATTGGCGTCGAGGTCTTTCTCTTGCGCTGCGCGGTCCAGCGACTGCGTGAACTGGGCGAACCGAAGGCCTATGCCTATCTGGGCATCATCCCGCTCGCCAATCTCGTTGTCTTCATCGGCTTGTGCTGCCGACCATCACCGCGCATCCTGCCTGCCAATGTGAGGCGCAGACATACCGCCGCCAACGTATCCAGAGCGTCGGCAACGATGGTCGATATCCCCGACCGCACCAAAGCGACAACAGGGACAGAAGAGCCGCTGCTGACCGTCGCATTGCCGCTGGTCGCCGCGCGCTCACAACGGCAATTGTGGACGGCGCTTGGCTTCGCCGCCTTCTGCATTGCTTCGCCGCTTCTCGCATACTCAATGGGGGTCAGCGCCTTGAATAATCCGGATCCACAGTCGCTGAAGGCACTGAAGCAGCTTGCTTCCGCCGGAATCTTGTTCCTGGCATCCCCGCTTTGCCTTCTGGCAGCCCTTAAATATGCCCGCGACTTTTCGATCGTCGGGCCCATCCTGACCATATCCGCGACGAGCCTATGCGATCGTCGGCTGTCCAGCGACAATATCCCCTGGTCGGATATTGCGACCTATCGAATCACGCGAAATCGGCGGTCGAAGAAGGTCCTGTCTCTGACAGTGAAACTTCGACGGCCGCATCGTCTCGACCACAGCCTGCTTCACAGGTTCAACCGAGTGCTATCACGCAATAAGCAGGCGATGGGGATGGTGATCAGCCTCAATCTGATGGATATCGACCCGCAAATTCTCCTCGATACGATCGTCACCCTCCTCCAGCGCCATGGCGGAACAGAAGTTAGCCCGCGCCCAGCACAATTTGGCACGCTGATGCGCCGCTAGGCGTTCGATCGATCGATGATCAATGCGGCAGGGATTTGATCGCTTCCAGCACCTGTGGCTTCAGGCCGGCGCCATTATGTTCCGCGACATGGGTGAGGATGCCTTTGCGCATGCGCGGATCCCAGAACTTCTTGATATGGGTAGCGATCTGCGGCACCGCTTCGTCGGCGGGATAGGCGGCGAAGAAATCGCCGATCTGGTTGGCCATGCGGATCAGGTTGTCGGCGTTGTTGCTCACCAGGATGCTCCCAGAAAATCAGACCACCGGGTCAAAGGACCACCGGGTCAAAAGGTTAGGTAAGGCGCCAGCCTTCGCTGACGATGATCAGGCTGTCACTGCGGGCCAGCGCCACCAATGTGAGGCCATAGCGATCGGCCAGTTCCTGGGCCAGTCCCGTCGGCGCCGAAACGGCAACCAGCAGCGGCAGGCCCATCGCCACCGCCTTCTGCACCATTTCGCTGGAGCAGCGGCTGGTGATGACGGCAAAGCCGGTGGCGGCATCGAGCTTCTGGTGCCGCAGGGCGCCGATCAGCTTATCGAGGGCATTATGCCGCCCGACATCCTCGCGCAGTGCCAGGACCTTCCCCTCGGCATCACAGAAGGCGGCGGCATGCAATGTCCGCGACTCCCGATTGAGCACCTGCAGCGCAGGCAAGGCCTCGATCGCCCGGAAAATCGCTGAAACGGCAAAGTGCTGGTCATTGACGATCGCCGGCAGATCGCGGATTGCCTGATCGATGCTGTCGACACCGCAGAGCCCACAACCGGTCCGGCCCGTCAGATTGCGCCGACGCTCCTTGAGGCCAGCAAAGGCCCGGCCGCTGATCTGCAGGCGGATCTCAACGCCCTCACCGGCTGGCGCCGTCTCAATGTCCAACAAGTCAGCCGGATCGCTCAAAATGCCTTCCGAGAGCGAAAAGCCGAGGGCAAAATCCTCGAGATCGAGGGGTGTGGCCATCATCACGACATGGCTGATGCCGTTATAAACCAACGCCACCGGTACTTCGTCGGGCACCACACGGTCGATCAGATGTCGGCTGCCGTCGCGATCGACGCGAATGCCGGATGGCCGAGGTCAGGCGAGAGCGCCGCGGCCACCGCCACCTGCTGCCCCGCCTGTCTTGCGGCATCTGTCATCGTCGTCTCATCTGCCCAGAAGCAGCGGCGAATTGCGCCGCCGCCCCTATTCTGCTGCCGTCGTTTCGATCCGGCGGGTCTCGTCACGCTGGCGGCTATAGGCCGACTGCCATTCCGAGGGCCGGTTGGTCGGCCGCACCTGGACCGCCGTCACCTTATACTCAGGGCAATTGGTCGCCCAGTCGGAGAACTCTGTGGTGACCACATTGGGACCGGTGCCGACATGGTGGAAGGTCGTGTAGACCACACCCGGCTGCATGCGCTCGGAAATCTTTGCATGCAGGCTGGTCTCGCCAACACGGCTGACCAGAGCCACAGTATCGCCATCACGGATGCCACGATCCTCGGCATCATGGGGATGGATTTCCAGGACGTCCTCGGGATGCCAGGCGACGTTCTCGGTCCGTCTTGTCTGGGCGCCGACATTGTAATGGGCGAGGATACGGCCAGTGGTCAAGATCAGCGGGAAACGCGGTCCGACCTTCTCTTCGGTCGGCACGAATTCGGTGATCATGAACTTGCCCTTGCCGCGCACGAAACCACCGATATGCATGATGGGGGTCCCTTCCGGCGCCTTATCGTTGCAAGGCCACTGGATCGAGCCCTTTTCCTCCAGGGCGGCATAGGAGACGCCCTTGAAGGTCGGGGTCAGACGGGCGATCTCGTCCATGATCTCCGACGGATGCGTGTAATTCATCGGATAGCCAAGGGCGTTCGACAACATCATGGTCACTTCCCAATCGGCATAGCCGGCCTTCGGCTGCACCGCCTTGCGCACGCGATTGATGCGACGCTCGGCATTGGTGAAGGTACCGTCTTTTTCGAGGAAGGTCGCACCCGGCAGCAGGCGCATTCCATGGCGCTCAAGCCAGCGATCACATGCTGGATATTGGGATCCGACTGGGCAATATCTTCGCCCTGGATATAGATGCCCTTGAAGGTGCCTTCGATCGCCGCATCGAGCATGTTGGGAATGCGCAGACCCGGTTCCGCCTCGAGGGTGACGCCCCAGGCCGCTTCGAACTGATGGCGCACATCTTCGGTCGAGATGTGGCGATAGCCCGGCAGCTCATGCGGGAAGGAGCCCATATCGCAGGCGCCCTGCACGTTGTTCTGGCCGCGCAGCGGATTAATGCCGACACCATTGCGGCCGATATTGCCGGTTGCCATGGCGAGATTGGCCATGCCCATGACCATGGTCGAGCCCTGGCTGTGCTCGGTGACACCGAGGCCATAATAAATGCCGCCATTGCCACCGGTGGCATAAAGCCTGGCAGCGGCGCGGACATCGGCGGCCTTGACGCCGGTATAGGCCTCGACCGCTTCCGGCGAATTCTTCGGTTCGGCGACAAAAGCGCGCCAACGGTCGAATTCCTCGATCTCGCAACGCTCACGGACATATTGCTCGTTGACCAGGCCTTCGGTGACGACGACATGGGCAATGGCATTGATCATCGCCACATTGGTGCCCGGCTTCAGCGGCAGGTGATACTCGGCCTCGACATGCGGCGTCTTGACCATATCGATGCGGCGCGGATCGATGACGATCAGCTTGGCCCCTTCACGCAGGCGCTTCTTCAGGCGGCTGGCGAAGACCGGATGGCCATCGGTCGGATTGGCGCCGATCACCATGACGACATCGACTTCCTCGACGGAATCGAAATCCTGGGTACCGGCCGAGGTGCCGAGGGTGGTCGCCAGACCATAGCCGGTCGGTGAATGGCAGACCCGGGCGCAGGTATCGACATTGTTGGTGCCGAAGGCGGCGCGGATCAGCTTTTGCACCAGATAGGTTTCTTCATTGGTGCAGCGCGATGAGGTGATGCCACCGACCGACATGCGGCCGTGGGTTTTCTGGATGCGCTTGAATTCGCTGGCGGCGTGATTGATCGCCTCTTCCCAGCTGACTTCCTTCCAGGGATCGGTGATCTTGGCGCGGATCATCGGCTTGGTAATGCGATCCTTGTGCGTCGCATAGCCCCAGGCGAAGCGGCCCTTGACGCAAGAATGGCCGTGATTGGCCTTGCCATCCTTATAGGGCATCATGCGCACGACTTCGTTGCCGCGCATTTCCGCCTTGAACGAGCAACCCACACCGCAATAGGCGCAGGTTGTGACGACGCTGTGCTCCGGCTGGCCAGCCTCGATCACCGAGTTTTCCATCAGGGTGGCGGTCGGGCAGGCCTGGATGCAGGCACCGCAGGAGACACATTCCGATTCCAGGAACGGCTCGGCCTGACCGGGCGAGACCATCGAGGCAAAACCGCGACCATCGATGGTCAGCGCAAAGGTGCCCTGGACTTCCTCGCAGGCCCTAACACAACGCGAACAGACGATGCATTTGGTGGGATCGAAGGTGAAATAGGGGTTCGACTGATCCGTCGGTTTGTCGAAGTGATTGGCGCCATCGAAGCCGTAGCGGACTTCGCGCAAGCCGACCGCGCCGGCCATGTCTTGCAATTCGCAATCGCCATTGGCGGCGCAAGTGAGGCAGTCCAGCGGGTGATCGGAGATATAGAGCTCCATCACGTTGCGGCGCAATTTCGCCAGCTTGCCGGTCTGGGTCCAGACCTTGAGGTTCGGCTCGACCGGCGTCGTGCAGGAAGCCGGGGTGCCACGACGACCCTCGATCTCAACCACGCAGAGGCGGCAGGAACCGAAAGCCTCGATGCTGTCGGTGGCGCAGAGCTTGGGGATCTGTGTCCCCAACTCCATTGCCGCCCGCATGATCGAGGTGCCTTGCGGCACAGTGACCGTATTGCCGTCGATCTCCAGCGTCACCATGACGGTATCGGCATGGGCATCCAGCTTGGCGCCGCTGGCACAACCGCAGGTGCCATTACCGCAGGAACGCGGTTGCTGCGGTGCCGGGGTGCCGTAATCGATTTCCTTGATCAGCATGGTCTAGCCTTTCAGTTCAAGGTCTGCCCGCGGCCTTGCTGGCGCGAGCGGTCGTGTCAAAACAGGGACGCCAGAAGACCCGCCTTATTCGGCAGCGTGCTTCGTGCGCTGGAAGTCGCCGGCAAAATGCTTCACCGCACTTTGCACCGGCATATGAGTCAAGCCGCCCAAAGCACAGAGCGATCCATCGCGCATGGTGTCGCACAGGTCGTCCAGCAGAGTCAGATTCTTCTGCACCTCGGTCCCGGCCAGGATGCGGTCGATTACCTCGACACCGCGAGTCGAGCCGATGCGACAGGGGGTGCATTTGCCGCAGGATTCGACGGCGCAGAATTCCATCGCGAAGCGCGCCTGGGCGCCCATATCGACGGTGTCGTCGAACACCACGATGCCGCCATGGCCGAGCATGCCGCCGGCCGTCGCCATGGCTTCGTAATCGATCGGCGTATCGATCAGGCTATAGGGCAGGTAGGAACCCAAGGGGCCGCCGACCTGGATCGCCTTGATCGGCCGGCCGGAGAGGGTCAACTTCGATGATGCCGCCACGCTTCACGTTGCCGGCGAGCTGCAAGGGCAATGTGCCGCGCGAGCGACCCATGCCAAAATCGCGATAAAAGGCTGCACCCTTGTCGAGGATGGTCGGCACCGCCGCGAAGGAGAGCAGGTTGTTGATGATGGTCGGCTGATTGAACAGGCCGTGAATCGCCGGCAGTGGCGGCTTGGCCCGTACCATGCCGCGCTTGCCTTCCAAACTCTCCAGCAGCGAGGTTTCCTCGCCGCAGATATAGGCGCCGGCACCGAGCCGGGTCTCCAGTTCGAAGCTCTTGCCGCTGCCTTGGATATTGTCGCCAAGATAGCCGGCGAGCTTTGCCGCCGCGATCGCCCGGTTCATCTGGGCAAAGGCATGGGGATATTCGCTGCGGATATAGACAAAGCCCTTGTTGGCACCGACGGCGAAACCGGCAATGGTCATGCCCTCGATCAGCAGGAAGGGATCGCCCTCCATGATCATGCGATCGGCGAAGGTGCCGCTATCGCCCTCATCGGCATTGCAGACGATGTATTTCTGGTTGGCCGGCGTCTTGAGGACGGTCTGCCATTTGATACCGGTCGGGAAGCCTGCGCCACCGCGGCCACGCAGGCCTGAATCGGTGACGGCCTGGACGATCTCCGCCTGGCTCAGCTTGACGGCATTTTTGAGGCCACGATAGCCACCATGAGCGACATAATCAGGGATCGAGATGGGGTCGGTGATGCCGCAACGCTCGAAGGTGAGGCGCTGCTGGTTCTGGAGATAAGAGAGCTCTTCCGGCTTGCCCAGGCGCAACTTGTGATCGCCGCCAGCCAGCAAGGCACTGACGAAAGCGGCATCGACATCTTCCGGCATGACCGGGCCATAGGCGATGCGGCCCTGCGGCGTTGCCACTTCCACCATCGGTTCCAGCCAGAAGAGGCCGCGCGACCCGGTGCGGATGATGCGGACATCGGCCTTGGCGGCAGCGGCTGCCTGGCGAATGGCGTCAACTGCCTCGTCGGCGCCCAGCGCGAGCGCCGTGGCATCCATGGGAATGTAAAGGTCGATCGCCATCTCAGCGGCCTCCCTTCAATTTGCCAACGATGCTGTCGAAACGCTGTGGCGTGACCCGGCCATAGAGCTTGTCATCAACCATCATCGAGGGACCGCAGGCGCAATTGCCAAGGCAGAAGACCTGCTCCAGTTGCACGCTGCCATCGCTGGTCGTGCCATGATAATCGACACCGAGCTGCTTCTTGGCATGCGCTTCCAGCGCAACAGAGCCGACCGACTGGCAGGCCTCGGCGCGGCAAACTTTCACCACATGCCGGCCACCTGGATGGCGGTTGAAATCGTGATAGAAAGTGATGACGCCATGCACTTCGGCGCGGCTCAGATTGAGCTCGTCGGCGAGCAGGGGCACCGCCGCGTCGTCGACATAGCCAAAGCGGTCCTGCAAGGCATGCAGGATCGGCAACAGCGCGCCATCCATCGATTTCTTCTCGGCGATGATCGCCTTGGCGCTGCCCTGGTCCCAGGACTCTAGTGTGGTCACGGCCATTTTCTCCCGCACGGTTTCGTGCCTCGGAGCCGGATGCATCCGGCTCCCCTTGTAAAGTTAGACCGTTCCTCCAGTGCGGGCTTGGGGTCAAATCGAAGTTGTCACTCAGTTGATAGATAAGTCCTATCACTGGCTGACGCAGCTGAGGTAATATCTGTCGGTCCCGGTACGATGGCGGCTGCAGCCCCTCTAGCAGACGGAATAAAAGCGATGCTTATCAGACAGTTACAGTATCTAGTCGCGCTCGGCCGCGAGCGTCATTTCGGACGTGCCGCCACCGCCTGCAACGTCTCCCAACCCACACTTTCTGCCGGCATCCGGCATCTGGAAGATGAAATGGGGGTGCCGATCGTTGAACGCGCCCAGCGCTTCAAGGGCTTCACCACCGAGGGCCAGGCCATCCTCGATTGGGCCCAGCGCATGGTGGCCGATTACGAAGCCCTGCATCAGGATCTGAGCCTCGCCCGCCAGGGGCTCGCCGGCCAACTGCGCCTGGGTGTCATCCCGTCGGTGCTGCCGGTCACCTCCTTGCTGACCGGCCCCTTCGCCCAGCAATTTCCGGCGGTCAACATTCTGCTGCGCTCGCTCTCGTCAAAAGAAATCCAGCGTGGTCTGGAGACTTTCGAGCTCGAAGCCGGCATCACCTATCTCGACAATGAGCCCTTGGAGAATGTGCGCACGAGACCGCTCTACCGCGAGCGCTTTTTCCTGATCGAGGCCAGCAGCGATGCCCGGGCCGGGGCGCAGGCCGACAGCGTCACCTGGCGCGAGGCCGCCAGGCTGCCGCTTTGTCTCTTGTCCCGCGACATGCAGAACCGGCGCCTGATCGACGCCGTTTTTCGCAGCCTGGGGACCGAACCCCGGGCCCAGATCGAGGCCAATTCACCCTTGTCGCTGCTCGCCCATGTGCGCGACGGGCGCATCGCCACCATCCTGCCGCATGGTTTCCTGTCGCTGATCTCCGGCATGCCCGGCCTGCGCATGCGCCGCCTGACCGATCCTGAGCCCACCCCCCAGATCGGCCTCGTCTATGCCGATCGGGAGCCGGTGCCGGCGGTGGTCCGCACCCTGCTCAACTCGATCCGCCGCCTGGAGATGCAAAAGAGCGTCGATCTGGCGGCCGGATTGGGGTGATGTGACATCGCAGTCAACATAGTGCACCAGCACGGTGTTCAATCGACATTGATACTTGGAAATCCGCAGAGGGGCTGTGGAAGCAGTGTGGCTTTCAAACGGTAGCGAGCTTCCATTTCATACATGCGCCCACGCGAATCATCAGCGTTTTCGATGAGGTCCATCATCGGCACAAACAGCTTGAACATTTCCTGAGCTTCGCATCGATCGGCGGCAAGCTGCTGAGCGTAGTTGTCGTAATAGTCAGCGATGTGTTGTTGCTCGGCAGATGTCGCATGGCCGTGTCTGTTTACGATCGCCACGTAGTCTCGCAATACGTCCTCCGCGGACGGGCCTTTTGCAGCAGCCGACGCGGTTGTCGATGACGGTGCTGAGGTACAAGCCGCAGCAACAAGCATCAAAGACAATGATCCAACGCGGCACAATTGTCGCAGGTCAATAAACTTCCG
>WNFM01151883.1_pt1 | contig 14736 bp, 11 predicted proteins | sample 5400271 | NCBI WGS metagenome assembly WNFM01 (sample SAMN13153352, study PRJNA577476) | soil metagenome | isolation source: 60 cm saprolite on Douglas fir-dominated hillslope | place: USA:California | collected 2013-09-17 | reverse complement strand
GGCCCGCGAAGGGGAAACGAGAATGACCAAACCGGTATTCGGACTGGCGCTGGGCGGATTCCTGGGGATCTTCGACGGGCTGACCGCGCTCATCTCCGCGCCGGAGACCGCGCCCCAGATCGTCGGCATCGTGATCGGCTCGACCATCAAGGGCGTGGTCACGGGACTGATCATCGGCCTGGTGGCGCGCCGGACGCGGTCGCTGGCCCTCGGCGTGGGAGTGGGCATCGCGGTCGGCGTCTTTCTCGCTTTCCTGGTGGCCCTGGGGAATCACTACTACTGGCAGATGATGCTGCCGGGAGGAGTGCTCGGCCTCATCGTGGGCTATGCGACGATGCGGCACGGCGGTCCCGCGCAGGCGCTGCCTGCGCAGTAGAGGAGAGGTGCCCTGAGCCGGCGGCAGCACGTCTGCGTCTATTGCGCCTCCAGCACGGAGGCGCATCCCGATCACTACGCGGCCGCGCGCACCCTCGGGCGCGTCCTCGCGGAGGAGGGGATCACCATCGTCTACGGCGGGGGTTCCGTCGGCTCGATGGGAGCCCTGGCCGACGCGGCCCTGGCCGCGGGCGGAAAGCTCATCGGGATCCTGCCGAAGTTCATGAACGACCTCGAGTGGGGCCACAAGAGCCTGACCGAGCTGCGCCTCGTGGACGACATGCACCACCGCAAACGGATGATGATCGAGGAGTCGGACGCGGTGGTGGCTCTCCCCGGCGGATCCGGCACCTTCGAGGAGCTGCTGGAGGCGATCACCTGGAAGCGCCTCGGCCTGTTCGTGAACCCGATCGTGATCGTGAACGTGCGCGGGTTCTACGATCCGCTGCGCGAGCTGCTCGACCGCGCCATCGCGGAGCGGTTCATGGACGCGCGCCACCGCGACATGTGGGCGTTCGTGGACCGCCCCGAGGACGTGCTGCCCGCCATCCGCACCGCCCCCCAGTGGTCCGCGGAAGCCCGCGCCTTCGCGCGCCCGGGAGCGGGGCCGAGAGGGTAGGAGAGCCGCCTCTCTCCATTGACACTCTCGGGCGGGGCGGCTAGTCTGACCGTTCCCTCATTCATGCGCGAGAGTCGCTTGCCCGAGCTGACATTGCAGCCGCCGTCGCGATCCGGTCGCGCCGGCGGCTTCTTCGTTTGCGGCCCACAGGAGAAGAAATCGATGACGAGGAAGCTGGTCCCCGTACTGGTCGTGTGCCTTGCTCTCAACGTGCTTGCTTTCCCGCCGCTCGCCCTGGCCCAGTCGCAGGCCGCCGGTGGCGCCATCGAAGGGACCGTCACCGACCAGTCCGGCGGCGTGCTGCCCGGCGTCACCGTGTCCATCCGCAACACGGCGACGGGGGTGACGCGTGAGACGACCACCGACGCCACCGGGCTCTACCGCGCGCCCCTGCTTCCCGTGGGTCCCTACGAGGTGACGGCCTCCCTCGCCGGCTTCTCCACCACCAAGCGCCCGAACCTGACCCTGAGCATCGGCCAGACCCTCACCGTGGACGTCGGCATGCAGGTGTCGGGAGCCCAGGAGGAAGTCACGGTCACGGCGGAGGCGCCCATCATCGAGCCCGCGCGCACCCACCAGGCCACGACGGTGGGGGCGGTGGCGGTCTCGAACCTCCCGGTGAACGGCCGCAACTTCATCGACTTCGCCCTCACCACGCCCGGCGTCACGCGCGACACGCGCAGCGGGGACATCAGCTTCGCCGGACAGCGCGGCGTGCTCAACAGCCTCGTGATCGACGGGGCGGACAACAACAACACCTTCTTCGGCCAGACGCTCGGGCGCACGGGATCGGGCCGCGCCCCCTACCAGTTCAGCCAGGACGCGGTGGCCGAGTTCCAGGTCAACCGCAACGCCTACTCCGCGGAGTACGGACGCGCGGGCGGGGCCGTGATCAACGTGGTCACGAAGTCGGGCACCAACGACTTCCACGGCTCGGCCTTCGAGTTCTTCCGCGACAAGTCGCTCAACGCCAACACCTGGGCCAACAAGGTGCGCAACCCCATCACGCAACGGCAGCCTTTCCGCATCCACCAGTTCGGCGGATCGGTGGGCGGCCCCATCCAGAAGGACAAGGCGTTCTTCTTCTTCTCCTACGACGGGCAGCGGCGCAACCTCCCGAACGCGATCACACCCCTGACCGTCACCGTGCCCGCCGCCATCCTGAGCAGCAGCGACCCCGCGGTGCAGGCCGGCCTGAGCCTGGTGCGGACCGCCAACGCGGACTACGTCCTCACCCGCGACCAGGACGTGTTCCTGGGCAAGGACGACTATCAGATGAGCCCGAAGCACCGCCTGAGCGTCCGTTACAACCATCAGAACTTCACCGGCGGCAACAACGAGAGCACGGGAGCCACCAGCGCCCAGGAGCACACCGGGAACAGCCTGGTCCACACGCGCTCGCTCAACGCGGTCGTCTCGTCGGTGTTCAGCTCGACGTTCTACAACGAGCTGCGCGCGCAGTGGGGACGCGACCAGGAGCCGGGCGAGGCCAATACGAACAACCCCGAGGTCAACCTCCGCGAGGGCTCGGCCACCGTGCTCGTCTTCGGGCGGAACTTCTTCAGCCCGCGCGAGACGACCATCAAGCGCTTCCAGGTCGCGGACGCCGTGACCTGGATCCGCGGCGCGCACTCCTTCAAGACCGGCTTCGACGTCAACTTCGACAACATCTTCAACTTCTTCCCCGGCAACTTCGGCGGCCGCTACTTCTTCAACTCCATCGCCAGCCTCGGGCGCGGTCTCCCCAACGGGACGGGCGAGAGCTACCAGCAGGCCTTCGCCGGAGTGGGCACGACGGGGCCGGAGACCCATCCGAATCTGAAGGAGTACGCGGTCTTCCTCCAGGACGAGTGGAAGGCCTCGCGCAAGCTCACCGTGAGCCTCGGAGCGCGCTACGACCTGCAGGACATCGCGCAGCCGGACGTGCGCAACCCCGACGCGCAGCTGGCCGCCGCCGGCATCGACACCAGCCTCATCCACGTGGACAAGAACAACTTCGCGCCGCGCCTCGGAGTCTCCTACACCCCCAACGCGAAGACGGTGGTCCGCGCCGGCTACGGGCTTTTCTACGGCCGCACGCCGTCGATCATGATCGGCACCGCCCACAGCGGCAACGCCGTCAACGTCCAGACCATCACCTTCACGGGCGCGCTGGTGCCGAAGTACCCCGCCGTCTTCACGACGATCCCCACCGGCGCCGCCTTGCCCCGGCCCTCGATCCAGTTCTTCGACTCCGCCTTCGAGAACCCCGAGGTGCATCAGGCCAGCGTCGGCCTCGAGCGCGCGCTCGCGAACGACGTGGCGGTGGCGGTGAGCTACATGTTCGTGGCCGGCCGCAAGCTCGCCCTCTCCCGCGACTTCAACGTGGGCGACCCCGTCCCGACCGCGATCCCCATCCAGGGCGGCGGCAGCGTCACCGTCGACCGGTTCCCGACGCGGCCGTTCTCCAACTTCGACCGCGTCGTCCGCTTCGAGAGCACGGGCCGCTCGAACTACAACGGCGGCACGCTCGAGATCAAGAAGCGCTGGGGCGGACGGCTGCTCGCGAACCTCGCCTACACGCTGAGCACGGTGAAGGACAACAACCCCGACTCCGTCAACGTCGTCCTGGGCGGTGGCGACGATGCCCGCTTCCCGTCCAATCCCGTCAATCGCGACGCGGACTACGCCTACGGGCAGAACGACGTCCGGCACCGCGTCGTCCTGAGCGGCTACTGGAACATCGACTATTTCAAGGATTCGGGGACGGTCGCCAAGGTCCTCCTCAACGACTGGTCGCTGAGCTGGATCGCGACCGCCTTCAGCGGCTACCCCTACTCCGAGCTGGTGACGAACGACCTCAACAACGACGGCAACCGCAACAACGACCTCGTGCCCGGCCGCCGCGACTCCCACCGCCTGCCCTGGACGAAGAACATCGACGCGCGCCTTTCGCGTCGCATCCCCCTGGGCAAGCAGGCGAAGCTGGAGCTGATCGCGGAGGCCTTCAACCTGCTGAACACCACGAACGTCAGCGCACAGAACCGGACGCTCTACAACTTCACGGGCGGCGTCCTGGTTCCCCAGACGAACCTGGCCAACGTGCGCTCGAACTTCGGCTTCGACAGCAGCACCCAGGTCAACTTCGAGGACACGCAGAGAATCGTGCAGCTGGCCGCGAAGGTCACGTTCTAGGGAAGCGGATCGGCCAAACGGACGGAGACGGGCACGGAGACGGAGACGGGGACAGCCGGTCCCGTCTCCCTCTCCGTCTCCGATGATCTCGAAGAACTCCCGTCTGTTTAGCGATTTCGGGGCTCCTTTCGCATTCGCGGTGGCGGCGGGTATCCTGTCCTTGTGAGCACGGCACCCTACGGCTTCCTGCGTGTCGGGGCGGCCTGTCCTCGTGTCTGGGTGGCCGATCCCGCGCGCAACGTCGAGGAGATCCTCGGCCTGGCGGAGGCGGCCCGGGCGCAGGGGACGCAGCTGCTGGTGTTCCCCGAGCTGAGCCTGACCGGCTACACCGCGGGCGACCTCTTCTTCTCGCTCACGACGCTGGTGGGCGGCGCGGAACGGGCCCTGGCCCGGCTGCTCCAGGCCACGGCCGCCCATCGCATGGTGATCGCGGTCGGTCTCCCCGTCGCCCTGGACGGCAAGCTCTTCAACTGCGCGGCCGTGGTCCAGGGCGGCCGCCTGGTCGGGGTGGTGCCCAAGACGTACCTGCCCGGCTACAAGGAGTACTACGAGGAGCGCTGGTTCGCGTCCAGCCGGGAAGCGTTGCGCAGCGAGGTCCGCTTGGCCGGTCAGGCCGCGCCCTTCGGGACGAACCTGCTCTTCGCGGTCGAGGACGAGCCCTCCGTCACCCTGGGCGTCGAGATCTGCGAGGACTTGTGGGCGACCGTCCAGCCAAGCAGCTTCCACGCCCTGGCCGGCGCGACCGTTCTCGCGAACCTCTCCGCCTCCAACGAGCTGGTGGCGAAGGCCGAGTACCGCCGCGAGATGGTGAAGGTGCAGTCCGGACGCTGCGTCGCCGCCTACATCTACGCGAACAACGGCGTGCACGAGTCGACCACCGACGTCGTCTTCGGCGGGCAGCTCCTCGTCGCCGAGAACGCGGTGGTCCTGGCCGAGGGCCGGCGGTTCCGGCGTGAGAGCGAGCTCATCGTCACTGACGTCGATACGGAGCGGCTGGTCGTGGAGCGGATGCGCCAGACCACGTTCTCCGACCGCGTGCACATCCTGCCCGAGGGATATCGCCTCCTCACCCTCGCTCCCATTCCCGCGCCGGAGCCGCAACGCCTGGTCCGCAAGGTGGACCCCCATCCCTTCGTGCCGTCCGAACCCGCCGTCCTCGACGAGCGCTGCGAGGAGATCTTCTCCATCCAGACCGCCGGCCTGGCCAAGCGCCTCGAGCACACGGGCGTCAAGCGCGTGACCCTCGGTCTTTCCGGCGGCCTCGACTCCACGCTGGCCCTGCTCGTCGTGGACCGCACGTTCGACCTCCTCTCCCTGCCGCGCGACGGGATCCTGACCGTGACCATGCCCGGCTTCGGCACCACCGAGCGCACGCTGCAGAGCGCGCGCGAGCTGGCCCGCGCGTCCGGCGTGCACCTGCGCGAGATCGACATCCGGCCCGCCTGCGTCCAGCACATGAAGGACATCGGGCTGGGCCCCGACGAGACCTCGTGCATCGCCTTCGAGAACCTGCAGGCGCGCGAGCGCACGCAGATCCTGATGAACCTCGCCAACAAGGAAGGCGCGATCCACGTCGGCACCAGCGACCTCAGCGAGCTGGCCCTGGGATGGACCACCTTCGGCGGGGACCAGATCTCGATGTACCACGTCAACTGCGGAATCCCGAAGACGCTGGTGCGCCAGCTCGTGGCCTGGGTCGCCGCCCACCGCGCCACCCCGCCGGAGCGGGCGGTGCTGGAGGCGATCCTCGATACTCCGGTCTCGCCCGAGCTCCTGCCGCCGGGAAAGGACGGCTCCGTCAGCCAGCGCACGGAGGAGCTCCTCGGCCCGTACGAAGCCCACGATTTCTTCCTCTTCTGCCTGCTGCGGCTGGGGGCGGGGCCGGGCAAGACCCTGTTCCTGGCCGGCCACGCCTTCGCCGGCCGCCACGACGAGGCGGCGCTGCGCAAGTGGCTGCGCGTGTTCGTCACCCGCTTCTTCGACCAGCAGTACAAGCGCTCGATGTCGCCGGACGGTCCCAAGGTGGGATCGGTGAGCCTCTCGCCGCGTGGCGACTGGCGCATGCCGTCGGATGCATCCAAAGCCGCGTGGCTGGCCGAGTTGGAGTGATACGATGGTTTCCGTCTTGATCTGCACGCACTCCGAGCTCGACAAAGATCTGGGCCATACCCTGCTCTGGCGACAGGACGTGGACCGTCATGTCGTGACCCGTCTCGAAGAAGCGCTCATGATGGCGCTGGCCGCGCACCCGAGCATCGTGGTGGTGGACCGCGACCTGCCCTGGGCTGGCCGCCTGGTGACGGCCCTGCGCGGAGACCCGTCCACGCGCGGCCTCTCCATCGCGGTGGTCGCGCGCGGCGACTTCGATCCGGGCGAGGTGGAGCTCCTGGAGGCGGGTGCGAACGCGATCCTGCGCCTGCCCCTGGAATTCGACAGCGACGAGCGCCTGGAGCGGCTCATCAACGTGCCCGCGCGCAAGGAAGCGCGCTTCACCGTTTCCTTCCGTGTCGACACCTACGCCTCGGACGCCGGCCGCCCCGAGCCCGCGCTGGCCCTCAACCTCAGCCAGAGCGGCATGCTCATGGAGGCCACGGGCACGCTGCACGTGGGGGAACCCCTGGAGATGCAGTTCCCCCTCGGCGAGGAGCCTCCCCCCGTCCACACGCGCGGGCGCGTGGTGCGCGTGGCCACGGCCTCGCGCTACGGAATCGAGTTCACCGACGTCGACGCGGATGTCTCCACGAGGATCCGCCACTTCATCGAGACCCTTGAGCAGGCCTGAGCGGTACGCCGAGCCCATCGGCACCAGCACGCAGATCGCCACCCTCCAGGTTGCGGACATCGAGCTGCCCCCGGAGATGGAGCGGCTGCGCGACCTCGCCTACGACCTGTGGTGGAGCTGGTCGCCCCAGGCCACGCGCCTCTTCACCTGGATCGACCCCGACCACTGGCGGCGGTATCACAATCCCATCCAGCTCCTCATCAACGTCGAGCCGCACCATTGGAACCGCTTGCTCGGCGACCCGGAGTTCCGCCGCACGTACGAGAGCGTGATCCATTCCCTGGACGCCTATCGCGCGCGTCCGCGCTGGTTCGACCAGCACCTGGGCGCGATGCCCGGCCCCATCGGGTACTTCTCGATGGAGTTCGGCATCCACGAGTCGCTGGGCGTGTACTCGGGCGGCCTGGGCATCCTGGCCGGCGATCATTGCAAGGCGGCCAGCGACCTGGGCGTTCCCCTGGTGGGGGTCGGCCTCATGTACCGGTCGGGCTACTTCCGCCAGACCGTGGACGCGGACGGATACCAGCAGCACATCTACCCCGACTACGACTTCGCACGCCTGCCCGTCCTGCCCGTGGAGGCGCCCGGAGGCGGCGTGCTCACGGTGCCGGTGGACCTGCCCGGCCGCGTGGTGCAGGCGGCGGTGTGGAAGGCCCAGGTCGGGAAGGTGCCGGTGCTGATGCTGGACACCGACATCCCCCTCAACGATCCCGCCGACCGGCCCATCACGGGCGTCCTCTACGTGCGCGGCCGGGAGATGCGGCTGTGCCAGGAGATCGTGCTCGGCGTGGGCGGGGTGCGCGCGCTGCGCGCGCTCGGCATCTATCCCGCGGTGTGGCACATGAACGAGGGGCACGTGGCCTTCCTCGGCCTGGAGCGCGCGCGGGAGAAGGTGAGCCGCGGCGACGGCCTCACGGAGGCGATCCAGCAGAGCGCGCTCAACACCGTCTTCACCACGCACACGCCGGTGCCGGCGGGGAACGAGACCTACGAACGCGATCTCGTGAAGAAGTACCTCGGCCCCTGGACGCAGGAAGTGGGCGCGGACGCGGAGGCGGCCCTGACCCTGGGCGCGGAAGGAGGGATGTTCAACCTCACCGTGCTCGCCATCCGGCTCTCCTCGAGCGTCAACGGTGTCAGCAAGCTCCACGGCACGGTCTCCTCCGCCATGTGGCGCCACCTGTGGCCGGACGCTCCGGAGTCGCCCGTCGGGTACATCACGAACGGCGTGCACACCGAGAGCTGGATCGGGCCGGAGATGCGCGCGCTCTACGCGCATCACCTGGATCCGGACTGGGAGCACCACCTCCTCGACCCCGACCTGTGGGCACGCGCGGGCGCCATCCCGGATTCCGCCTTGTGGGCGGCGCATCGGTCGCAGAAAGAGCGCCTCATCCGCTTCGTGCGCGAGCGCGTGCGCGTGCAGAGCGCGCGTCACGGGCGCTCCCCCGACGAGCTGCGCGAGGTGGAGGCCCTGCTCGACCCGCGCGCGCTCACCATCGGCTTCGCCCGGCGGTTCGCGACCTACAAGCGGGCGGTGCTCGTGCTCTCCGACCTCGACCGCTTGCGCAAGCTCCTGAACGACAGGGCCCGTCCCGTGCAGATGATCTTCGCGGGCAAGGCGCATCCCGCCGACCGTCTAGGGCAGAACTTCATCCGCCAGCTCTTCGATCTGGCCCAGGGCGAGTTCAAGGGCAAGCTCGTGTTCATCGAGGACTACGACATGGAGGTCGGGCGGATGATGGTGCAGGGCTGCGACGTGTGGCTCAACACGCCGCGCCGGCCCCAGGAAGCCAGCGGCACCAGCGGCCAGAAGTGCCCCATCAACGGCGGGATCAACTGCAGCATCCTCGACGGCTGGTGGGTGGAGGGGTATCGGGGCGACAACGGCTGGGCCATCGGCGAGGAGAACCTGGCTTCGACCCCGGACGAGCAGGACGCCGCGGACGCGCTCTCCCTCTACAAGATCCTGGAGGAGGAGACGGTGCCGCTGTTCTTCCAGAAGGACGCGGACGGCCTGCGGCGGAAATGGATCGCCATGATGAAGGCCTCCATCGCGTCGTGCGTTCCCCAGTTCAGCGCGCACCGGATGGTCCGCGACTACGCGCAGCAGAGCTACCTGCCCGCGGCCGCGCGCCGACAGCATCCCGCGGAGTGAATCAGGCCGTCCCCAGGTCCAGATGGTCGGAGAAGAACTGTTCGAGCACGGCCTGCTTGCCCGCGAGCCGTGAGCGCAGCTCTTCCATCTCCGTGGCCGGCATGGGCGCGAAGGCGCGGGCGGAGGCCACGTTGGCCTCGATGAACGCGACCTTCGGCATCCCGCAGACCACCGCGGAGACGGGCAGGCTCCAGGCATAACGCAGGAGCGCGCCCGGCTCGGCCCCGCCCGCCCCCAGCAGCTTCTCCTGGGCCGTGACCTTCATGAGGATGACGCCGAGGTTCTTCTTGTTCGCGGCGGGAAGGGCCATCTCCTCGAAGCGCAGCGCCCGCGCCGGGTTCATGGCCATCTGCACGCAGTCGATGTCGCTGCTTTCGATGGCCTTGGCCATGGTGGGGCCGTCGGTGTGGCTGGTCATGCCGATGGCGCGCGCGACCTTCTGCTCGCGCAGCTCGTAGAGGGCCTTGAGCGCGCCATCCGCGGCCTCGATCTTCGCGAGATCCTCCTCCTTGCCGAGGCTGTGCAGGTGGAGGAGATCGACGTGGTCGGTCTGGAGCCGCTTGAGGCTGGCCTCGACCTCCCGCAGGGCGGTGTCGCGCGTGCGGGCGCGCGTCGGCACCTTGGTGGCGAGGAAGGCGTCCTTGCGCCGCGTGGCCATCACGCGGCCGACGCGCGTCTCGCTCTCCCCGTCGCCGTAGTCCATCGCGGTGTCGAAGTAGTTGATGCCGAGGGCGAGGGCCTTCTCCAGCACGCCCGAGGCCTCGTCCGCGGAGTACATCAGGAAGCGGCTGCCGCAGCCCATGGCCAGGATCGACACGGATGCGCCCGTCCGGCCGAGCGTGCGATGGGGGATGGTCGTGGCCGCCGCCGCCGTGGGAGCGGTCAGGACACCCGGCAACGCCGCCGCGGCGGCGCCCGCGATGGCGCTCTTCTCCAGGAACTCGCGGCGGGAGACCTTGTCGTCGTGCGTCATGCTTACTCCTGTCTTCTTATCTCAGGGGGGGAACTCACGTCCCAGCGCGGAAGACGTGAGCTCCCCCCCTGAAACCCCCCGTCGCTCGCCGCCGCTGCGCGGCGCCGAGCTCGCTGGTTGGTTTGCCAAGCCGCACCGTGCGCCGGTCGGGTGGCGCACTTGCGGCAAAACCCACGGGCCCTCGCCCTCGCCTGCCAATGCCCTATGCCGGCTTGACACCCGCGGCATCGAGATATCCCGCCATCGTCTTCGCGTAATGCGGAAACGCCACTTCCGGCTCCTCGATCTCCGGGTGCCACTTCTTCTCCCACTCGTAGCAGTAGTAGCCCTTGTAACCGCCCTTGGCCAGGACCGCGACCTGCTTGTCGACGGGGACCTCGCCCGTGCCGGTCAGGACATAGCGCCTCTCTTCCGGTTTCGCGGCGTCGCCCGCCGGCCGCGAGTCCTTGAGGTGCGTGTGCCGCACCCAGCGGCCGAGCCGGGCGTAGGTGTCCGCGGGCGCCTCGTGGCCGGCCACGAAGGTGTGGTGGGCGTCCCAGAGCAAGGCGAACGAATCGTCGTTCACGCCGGTCAGGATCTCGGTGAGGTCGCGGGAATTCATGAAGTCGCCGTGGGACTCGATGAGCACGACCACGCCCGCGGCCTTCGCGTAGGTCGCCATCTGCTGGAATCCCTCGATGACGCGCGGAAGCACTTCCTCGCGCGATTCGCCCTTGGGCACCTCGTTGCCGAACATGCGCACGTACTTCACGCCCATCGCGTGCGCGAGGTCGATGAAGCGGCGCCCGTCGCCTTCCTGCTTCTCGCGCGCGGCCGCCTCCTTCTCGTGCATGTGCGCGGAGGCGCCGAGGTCGGAGACCACGAGGCCGCGCCCGTCGAGCTCCCGGCGCGTCTCGGCCAGGCGGGTGCCCGACAGCTCCGGCACCTTCGGCAGATCCATCTCCCCCGCGATGCCGCGTAGCTCGAGAGCGGCGTAGCCGAGCGCGTCCGCCTGCTCGAGGATCCTGGTCCAGCTCCACGCCGGGCAGCCCAGGGTGGAGAAGGCGATGGGGTACCGCTTCTTGCGGGCGGACGCGGCCGGCAAGACCCTTGGGGCGGCGAGTCCGGCCGCGAGCGACGCCAGGAACGCGCGACGGTCGAGGGACATGGGCACTCCCTTCGCTGTGATGGGATTATATGTGCCGGCAATCACGATTGGATCGCGCCGCCGAGCGTAGGTCAACCCGATGATTCAGGGCTGGGGCCGGTACGTCGCGCTCGCCGCCTGTGCGGCCCTGCCCGCCTGTGGCGGCGGCGGGGGAAGCACCGCCACGCCGGATGCGCCGGCGGCCAGCGCCGCGCCGAGCACGAGCAGCCCCGTCTTGATGGGCTGTCCGGTGTTCCCGGCCGACAACGCCTGGAACCGTGACGTCTCCGCCGATGCGGTCGATGCCCGCTCGGACGCCTACATCGCGAGCATCGGTGCGAGCACGTTCCTTCATCCGGACTTCGGGCGCGATCCGAGCTACGGCATCCCGTGGACGACGGTGCCCGGCAGCCAGCCCCGCGTGCCCATGTCCTTCGACTACGACGACGAGAGCGATCCTGGTCCCTACCCGTTCCCGCCCACCGCCCCCGTCGAAGCAGGGGGCGACCGGCACGTGCTCGTGCTGGACCGGGACGCCTGCCAGCTCTACGAGACCTTCGACTCGAGCTTCCTGGGCGCAGCAGGCTGGCACTGCGGTTCGGGAGCGAAGTTCGACCTGCGCTCGAACGCGCTGCGCACCGACGGCTGGACGAGCGCGGACGCGGCGGGGCTGCCCATCCTGCCCGGTCTCGTGCGTCGCGACGAGGTCCTGGCCGGAGAGATCCGCCACGCCCTGCGCTTCACCGTCCGGCGCACCCAGCGCGCCTACGTGCACCCGGCCACCCATTTCGCCAGCAGCAACACGGATCCGAACCTGCCCCCGATGGGCCTGCGCGTGCGTCTCAAGGCCTCGTACGACATCGCGCGCTTCTCGGGGGCCGCGCGCGTGGTCCTGGTCGCGCTCCGGCGCTACGGGATGTTCGTGGCCGACAACGGCTCCGACTGGTTCATCAGCGGCGAGACCAACACCGCCTGGAACGACGACGAGATCGAGCCCCTGAAGACGGTCCCCGGCTCCGCTTTCGAGGTGGTCAGGCTGGACGAGATACGACGGTAGGACGCGGGGGCTCCGGCCACGACCGGGTTGGGTGGCTGGGCTCCGGCCACCACCGGGCTGTGTGGCTGCGGATCCTCAGAGCGACGTGGCCGCCGCCGCCTCGAAGCGCTTGCGCGCGTCCGTGAAGACCTGGTACAGCCGCGTGCGCTCGGCCAGCGCGGGGAGGAGCACGGAATCCGCGTTGGGGATGTCCCGCGCGGCGACGACCACGTCCGCCATGACCGCCCAGGCCTGGGTCCCGTCGCCCGTCTTGAACTCGTCGCCGACGAGGACGACGAAGATGCGGCGCCGACCTTCCGGGCTGAGCCGGCTGAGGCGCTGGTAAAGGCTCTCGCGGCCCGCGCCGGCGGCGGCCCGCGTGGCCACCACGAGGTCGTACACGCCCTGCTCGAGCAGGCGCGCGCCCTCCTCCGGGTTGTCCACCGTGTCCACCTGATAGCCGACGCGGGTCAGGGGCAGGGCCATCGCTCCTGCCTGCGCGCGGTCACCGAGGGCGACCATGGCCCGGCCCGCCATCTTGCCCTCTCCGTACGAGAGCTCGCGCCGGAGCTGCGCCATCATGTTGGACCGCATCTCCTCGGACGGGGCGGCGGAAGGAGACGCCGCGGGCGGGGGCGCCGGCGCGGGTCCGGGGGCGCCGGCGGAAACGGCTCCGGGGGCGGCGGGATAGGCCGGGAACGCCGACGTCGGGGGCGCCGCCGGATAGGCCCCCGCGGGCAGGTTCGAGGCGAACGAGCTGGTCCCGGGCGCGCTCACCACTGGCGCCGCGCCCTTCCCCGGGAACCGCACCACCGTCTGGCATTTCGGGCACTTCACGCTGAAGGGCCGATCCGGCACCTTCGCGTCGTCGATGACGATGCGCTGCGCGCAGCTTGTGCAATTGGCCTGCACGGGCTACCTCTCGATCAAGTCGTCCATCTCGGACGTCGGCGCCGGCTTGGACTTGCCTTTGGCGGAGGCGGCCGGGAACTTGCCGGAAGGGGTGGCCTCGTCGCCCGCGCCGCCCCCCGTCTCCAGCACGAGCTGCAGGTTCGTACGATTGGTGGCGAAGCTCAGACCCGTCTCCCTGTCGATGACTCCCGCGGCGATGAGCTTCAGCAGCTCGCCGTCGAAGGTCTGCATGCCGTCGAGGACCCCGTCCGCCATGGCGTCGACCAGGCTCTTCCCTTCGCGCTCGCCCTCCTGCACGTACTCCTTGGTGCGGGACGTCGAGCGCAGGATCTCGCAGATGGCGACGCGGCCTCCGCCCTGCTTCGGCACCAGGCGCTGGCTGACCACCCACTTGAAGGCCTGCGAGAAGCGCGTGCGCACCTGCCTCTCCTCGTTCTTCGGGAAGACGCCGACGATGCGGTCGATGGTCTTGCTGGCGTCGATGGTGTGCAGGGTGGAGAGCACGAGGTGGCCCGTCTCCGAGGCCTCCAGCGCGATCGAGATCGTCTCCACGTCGCGCATCTCGCCGACCAGGATGACCTTGGGCGCCTGGCGCAGGGCGGCGCGCAGGGCGAGGGCGAAGGTCTGGGTGTCCGCGCCGACCTCGCGCTGGTTGATCGTGGACTTGTTGTGCGGGTGAAGGTACTCGATCGGGTCTTCGATCGTGATGATGTGGATCGCCTTCTCTTGATTGATCTTGTTGATGATGGCGGCCAGGGTGGTGGACTTGCCGGAGCCGGTGGGGCCGGTCACGAGCACGATCCCGTTGCGCTCGTGGCCGACCTCGTTGAGCTGGGGCGGGATTCCGAGCTCCTCCACGGTGGGGATCTTGTTCGGGATGACGCGCAGGACGACGGAATAGGTGCCGCGCTGCGCGAAGACGTTCACGCGGAACCGCGTCCGCTTGGCCAGGCTGTAGGAGAGGTCGACCGATCCCGTGCGCACGAGCTTGTCCGCGAGGTCGCGCTTGCCGGCCAGGAGCCGCATCGCGATCAGCTCGGTCTGGTAGGGGAGCAGCCGTTCGATCCCGGCGTAGGCCACGGGCCGGAGCTGGCCGTCGAGCTCGACCTGCGGGGGACGCCCGACCGAGAGGTTGAGGTCCGAGATGCCAGGCGAGTAATCCAGCATCGTCTCGAGCAGCGGGTCGAGATCGAAATAGGCCATCAGCCGCCTCCGGGAGCGGGATCATACCACTTCTGGTTTATCCTTCCGGGCGCTCCGGAGGGCCTTGTGCTGGAGACGGTCGACCTCGACGCCGCGCTTTCCCGGGACGAGTACCAGCGGGTCTTTCCCCCGCTCGAGGAGCGGCTGCGGCGGCTCCAGTACGCGCTTTTGGAGGCGGAGGTGCCCACCGTCGTCGCCTTCGAGGGCTGGGACGCCGCGGGCAAGGGGACGGTCATCCAGCGCCTGACCCGCAAGCTCGACCCGCGCGCCTTCCAGGCTTGGCCGGGGTCGCCGCCGTCCGAGCTCGAGCGGCGGTACCACTTCCTCTGGCGTTACCAGGTGCGCCTGCCCGAGGACGGCCACATGACCCTCTTCGAC
>WNFM01077244.1_pt1 | contig 14737 bp, 15 predicted proteins | sample 5400271 | NCBI WGS metagenome assembly WNFM01 (sample SAMN13153352, study PRJNA577476) | soil metagenome | isolation source: 60 cm saprolite on Douglas fir-dominated hillslope | place: USA:California | collected 2013-09-17 | reverse complement strand
ATCGCCAGAAAGTACGCCAGCGGAATCTCCAGCAGCCAAAATCCGAAGAAATTGACGATGGTCGGTGTGATGGTGTCTCCGGCCCCGTTGAACGCTTGCAGCATCACCATGCCGTAGGCGTAGCCAATGTTGCCGTAGCTGACGACGCGCAAACAACTCGCCGCCAGCGGAATGACTTCCGGATCGTGTGTGAACAGTCGGACGATCGGTTCCGCAAAGACCACGAAGAGCACTCCAATCACGCCGAGGAAAATCATGTTGTAGAAACCGGTGCGCCAAACGGAGCTCTCCGCTCGCTGCGGCTGCTTCGCACCAAGATTTTGACCGACCAGGGTTGCCGCCGCGTTGCTGAGTCCCCACGACGGCAGAATCGCGAACACCACGATTCGAATCGCGATCGTGTATCCGGCCAGCGCTGCCGATCCAAAAATACTCACGATTCGAACCAGTCCAATCCAGCTGGTATGCGCAATCGCAAATTGCAAAATCCCGGTGAGCGAAACCCGCACCAGCCGCAGCAACACCGAAAGATCCACCCGAATTTGCCGGGTTAGAATCCGTATGCGTTCCGATCCGCGTAGCAAACGGTAAAACTGGTAAAGGACGCCGATGCTTCGTCCGGTGAACGTAGCGAGCGCCGCGCCAGTGACACCCAGCTTCGGAAACGGCCCCCAGCCGAAAATCAGGCAAGGGTCCAGCACTAGGTTGATGATGTTCGAGACCCAGAGCAATCGCATCGCGATGGCCGCATCGCCGGCGCCGCGAAAAATGGCGTTATTTAGAAAGAGCATCAGAATCGCGCCACTTCCGCCCAAAGCAATCCGCGCATACCCGGAGCCAACCGTAACAACCTGCGGCGAAGCTCCCATAAGTTGCAGCATTCGCGGCGCAAGGAAGAAAGACGGCAGGCCAATCGCTAGTGACACGCCTAGTCCGAGCACGATAGCCTGAACTCCAGCCACGGCGGCCCCGTCTGGATCCTTCTCGCCGATGCGCCGCGCAACCATCGCCGTGGTCGAAAGGCTCAATCCCAGCCCAACTGCAAATACCAGGCTCAGCAACGATTCGGTGAGGCCGACCGTCGCTACGGCGTCTGCCCCCAGTCGGCCGACCCAAAACACGTCCACCACCGCGAACAGCGACTCCAGCACCATCTCCAGCACCATCGGAATCGCCAGCAGCAGAATCGCGCGGTTCAAGCTGCCAGTCGTAAAATCCTGATGCGATCCGCGCAAGGCTTCGCGGATGGAACTCCACAGCGATGGCGTTGCCGCCGCACTTTTGATTTGCTCTTCCATAAAGACCCATACATTCCGCGCAGGCGCACTGCAATGTCGCAAGCAGCGCCTCGCGCCGTCCGGAAATTATTGTGGTTGAGAAAAGGGAAGAGTCTTGCCGCGAACTACGCGGGTTCGACGAACGACACAGCCTTGACGACGGACATCTTCATGTTCATGTCCTTTGCGTCGGTTCGCCTACACGGCAGCGCGCGAAAGTCGAACGACAGGGAATCACAACGGAACTTCCTTATTCTACATTGTATCGCAGTGCTGGTGCTATCAGAAAAATGCTCGCTGCGGCTGTCGGATGCAGCCATTGTGACCGACCCCGCTTTCGCATACGGTAGATGCTGTACCGGACGAAAATCACTTGTAATCATACGATTCGAACCGGCATATAATCGGGGGATACCAGCCAGATCAAACCACCGGCTCCAGCCCGCTCGAAAGCCCGGCATCAAATGCCCAGCGCCTAGGAGGACATGATGCACTTGATTTTATCGCTGGCCTTTCCACCATCGTTACTCTCCAATATAACGGCGTTTCAATTCTTGGTTGCGGGCGCTCTGCTCTTGGGAGTGGCCGCTATTCTAATGGCTCTTGCCCGCGAAAATCGTATAGCGTTGAAACGCTCAGATGTCTCAGACGAACTTGCCATTCACCTCGGGCGAATCGCCGACGCCCTCGATCGCCTCGCCAACCAAAGCAGGGAACGGCCGCCCTTTACCAACGTTCAGAAACCGGAAAATTCCGAAACTGACCGTCCGGCTGAGAAGGCCCATCACATCTCCTATTCGATGTTTGGGCGCTGAGACAGCCCAACCGACGCGGCAACAAGCTCTGGGGCTACGGCCACGCCTATCACCCGCTTAAGGTGTCCTTCGGTTTCAACCGGCATTTTGAGAAACCGCGCAGGTCGGATAAAATAGGAGGTTTACCGACCATAGAGAATGGCGAACTGACGAATGCCACAGCCGAAGCCCGCTTGACCTTCACGACGACAAGTTCGATCCGGATGACGAATACCGCCCCGAGCCACCCGCGGAGCCTGTTCCGCCTGCGTGGGTAGACGGAAGTTTGCGCATTGGCATTCACACTTCCATCGGCGAAAGCTACCTGAACGCGCTGGAATCAGCCCGCAAACTCGGTTGCAATGCCCTGCAGATTTTTTCCGCAAGTCCGCGCATGTGGGCCGGGGGACCGTCGCGCATTCCTGACACAGCCTCGATGGCTTTTCGTGCACGCAGGGAGGAATTGGCGCTCGGTCCCCTAGTCATTCACGCGAATTACCTCATCAATCTGGCGGCGACCCAGCCGATGCTGCGCACTCGCTCGATTCAGGCATTCCATGACGAAATCGTTCGCGGGATCTCGCTCGGTGCCGATTTTCTGGTGGTACATCCGGGCGCGCGCGGCGAAGCAAAAATTGAATCCGCGATCGCCACGATCATCAATAGCGTCAAAGAAGCCGTTCGTCGCGTCCAGCTCCGCAAACTGCGCATCCTGATCGAGAACACCGCCGGCATGGGCACCGCCGTCGGCTCGCGTCTCGAAGAAGTTGCCGCCATTTTGCGCGGGCTGCAGTCGCTGGGCGTGGGAGCCTGCCTCGATACCGCGCATCTCTTCGCCGCGGGCTACGATATCGGCTCCCCGAGCGGCCTCGAATCCACGATCTCGCAGATCGAAAAGACCATTGGCCTGGAAAATGTCTACGTCTGGCACGTCAACGACTCCAAAATTCCGCTCGGCGGCCGGGTGGATCGTCACGAAAACATCGGCGAAGGGAAAATCAAGTCCGAAGCCTTCGCGCGGATTTTGCGGCATCCAAAGCTCGGCGCCAGCGTAACCGCCGGCCTGCCGGGCCGCTCGTTTATACTCGAAACTCCCATTGAAGAGCCGGGCGACGACCGCAAGAACGTCGCAAAATTGTGGGAACTCGCGGGTGTCGAAGGCCCACCGGTCGAAAAGGGATTTTCGATGCTTACTGTGGCGCTCAAGAAGAAACGGACGGCACACCGTAAAGAAGTAAAACGGGTGGCGAAAGAAACGGCGAAAAAGAATTTGCAGAAGAAAAAAGGATAGCGCGTGGCGGAGCCGATTCCACAAGCGGGCTACGACCCGCAAAAAATCGAAGCCAAGTGGCAAAAACGCTGGGAAGACGCGCGCGTTTTTGAGAGTGACGCCGACGCCGCCAAGCCAAAATATTACGCACTGGAAATGCTGCCCTACCCCAGCGGGACTCTGCACATGGGACACATGCGGAATTACGCGATCGGCGACGTCGTCGCGCGTGTAAAGCGCCAGCGCGGATTCAACGTGCTGCATCCGATGGGGTGGGACGCCTTCGGACTTCCTGCGGAAAATGCTGCCATCAAGAACAACACCCACCCGCGGGACTGGACCAACCAGAATATCCACGAATTTCAGCGCACCCTTCGCCGCTTCGGCTTCAGCTACGACTGGCGGCGTGAAATCTCGACTTGCGAGCCGGAATATTATAAGTGGAACCAATGGTTTTTTCTGCGCATGCTGGAGAAAGATCTGGCTTACCGCAAGAAGAGCCGCGTCAATTGGTGCCCGAAATGTTGCACTGTCCTCGCCAACGAACAGGTGGTCAACGGATATTGCTGGCGGCACGAAGATACTCTGGTCGAAACCCGCGAAATCGAACAATGGTTTCTGCGCACGACGGCCTACGCTGAGCAGTTGCTCGATGACTTGAAGCAACTCGAAGGCAGTTGGCCCGACCGCGTCATCACCATGCAACGCAACTGGATCGGCAAAAGCGAAGGCGCGCGCGTAAAGTTTGCCGTGGCCGATGTTCCCGGCACTGATCCCATCGAAGTATTTACCACCCGTATCGACACCATCTACGGCGCCACTGTGCTAATCCTCGCTCCCACTCATCCGTTCCTTTCGAAATTACTGGAAGGTTCGCCGGTGCGTGCCGAGGCCGAGCTGAAGCTGGCACAGATCAAGCTGATGTCCGTGAAGACCGAAGACGTGGCAACGGCCGAAAAAGAAGGCTTCTTCACCGGACGCCATGTGGTAAATCCGTTCAACGGCGAAAAACTCCCGATTTGGGTCGGGAATTTCGTGTTGCTCGAATACGGCACAGGCGCCATCATGGCCGTTCCCGGCCACGATGAACGCGATTTCGAATTTTGCAAAAAATATAATCTGCCGATCCGCACAGTCGTTGTCCCAGCGACGGTTGCAGTCCCCGCTTCTGGGGGTTTTTCTGCGGGTGCCCCAGACGCGGTCGTTGCGTCGGGGGCTTCGATGTCAACCGCACCACCCAGCGAACCGCTCAGCGATTACGGCGTAAGCGTCAATTCCGGCGAATTCAGCGGCCTGACCTCGGAAGTAGCGAAGCAAAAGATGGCCGCGTTCGCCGAATCAAAAGGCTTCGGCAAAAAAGAAACTGTCTTCCGCCTTAGAGACTGGGGGATTTCCCGCCAGCGCTACTGGGGCACTCCGATACCGGTAATTTACTGCCCGATGGACGGGATGGTCGCCGTTCCAGACAAAGATTTGCCGGTCGTCCTCCCTCCCAACCCGAACCTCACCGGAGAAGGCGATTCGCCTCTAGCCACCACGCCGGAGTTTGTGAACACCACCTGCCCGCAATGTGGCGGCCCCGCTCGCCGTGAAACTGACACCATGGACACCTTCGTTGATTCGTCCTGGTATTTCTATCGCTACTGCGATCCCCACAACTCAAAAGCTCCGTTCGATTCGGCGAAGGTGGCCTACTGGTTTCCCATCGACCAGTACATCGGTGGAATCACTCATGCCATTCTGCACCTGCTCTATTCGCGCTTCTGGTGCAAGGTGATGCGCGACCTCGGCTTGATTCAGCATAACGAACCCGCCGCGCGTCTCTTCACTCAAGGCATGGTGCTCAAGGGCGGCACTGCGATGTCCAAGTCCAAGGGCAACGTCGTCGGCGCGCGCGAAATGGCCGACAAATATGGCGCGGACACCGGCCGTCTATACACCTTGTTTGCTGCGCCTCCCGAAAAGGATCTTGAGGGGAGCGAAGAGAGCATTGACGGCGCCTGGCGCTTCCTGAATCGCGTGTATCGCCTGGTCCTACGGCACGCCCCGGCGGTACGCGAAGCACAGCCCGGCACTGGTACGGCGACCGCCGTCAGCGAAAAAGAAAAAAGACTTCTCCGCAAGGCGCACCAGACTCTGCAGCGCGTGACCTCCGATTTCGAGACCCGCTGGCATTTCAACTCCGCCATCGCGCTGATCATGGAGCTGACCAACGAAATTTACTCCTGCGAACCACTAGAGCAGGGCGCACGACCCGAAGTCCGTAAGGAAGTGCTCGAGCTTCTCACCTTGATGCTTGCTCCAATGACCCCGCACATCGCTGAAGAAATGTGGGAGATGCTCGGCCATTCGAAAGGCCTGTGGACTGCGGCGTGGCCGGCAGCCAACCCCGATCTCGCAAAAGAAGACGAAGTGGAAGTTCCGGTGCAGGTCAACGGAAAGCTTCGCGGAAAATTAAAAGTCGCGGTCGGCACCAAACAAGACGACCTCGTGGCTCTCGCCAAGGGCGAGCCCGCTGTCGCCCAACATCTCGATGGCAAGCGCATCGTCAAAGTGGTTTACGTGCCGGACAAGTTGTTGAATCTCGTTGTTGCGTAACTTCTTTCGTGGAAGGGAAAACGCTGATGGCGGAGATCCAGACGGGAACCAAAATGCAGAAAGATTACGCAAAACCAAAATCCGAGCTGGGTGGAATCGTGGTGCTGGATTTTGGAGGGCAGTACACGCAGCTGATTGCTCGACGTGTCCGCGAGCAGCAGGTCTTCAGCGCTATTCTGCCATGCACCGCCACCGTCGCCGAAATTCGATCCTGCGAACCCGCGGGCATTGTACTCTCCGGCGGCCCCAGCTCCGTTTACGACAAAGACGCCCCAAAATGTGACCCCGCAGTTCTGGCCGCAGGTATTCCGGTTCTCGGAATCTGCTACGGCATGCAGTGGATCGCGAAAACGCTGGGCGGAAAAGTCGAGCCGGTTCAGCGCCGGGAATATGGCCGTGCCGAATTTCACGCGGAGACAACGGGCAAGCCCGCGGAACTTTTTCTGGATTTACCGGGAAAACTAAAAATATGGAATAGTCACGGTGACAGTGTGCTGGGCGTGCCAGCTGGTTTCCGCACCACCGGCACGACCGAAAATGCCATCGCCGCGATGGAGAATTACGAGCGCAAAATTCACGCCGTCCAGTTTCATCCCGAGGTAAATCACACCGAGCAGGGAACCGCAATCCTGAGAAACTTTCTATTCCAGGTGTGTAAAGCTGAGCCCAAATGGAGCGGCGCGGCTTTCATCGAAGAAACCGTCGCCTCGATTCGAAACAAAGTCGGCGAGAAACGCGCAATCTGCGCTCTCAGCGGCGGCGTGGACTCCACCGTTGCCGCTGCGCTGGTCCATCGCGCCATCGGCGACCGATTGACAAATATTTTTGTGAACAATGGCCTGCTTCGCAAAAACGAATTTGAAGACACGCTGAAAATGTACCGCGAGCGGCTGGGCCTGAACGTCATCGGAGTCGATGCAACCGATCGCTTCCTCGGCCAGTTGAAGGGCATCACCGATCCTGAAGAAAAACGCAAGCGAATTGGCAGGGAATTCATCGCGGTGTTTGCGGAAGAAGCGGAAAAACTCTCCAGGGAAGCCGGCCACGATGACATCGGCTTCCTGGTGCAAGGCACCTTGTATCCTGATGTCATCGAATCGGTTTCGGTGAAAGGCCCGTCGGCTACGATCAAGACTCACCACAACGTCGGCGGCTTGCCGGAAAAAATGCCGTTTGCATTAATCGAACCCTTGCGCGATCTCTTCAAGGACGAAGTTCGCCGCATCGGCCGCGAGGTCGGTTTGCCCGATGAGATTTTGGTGAAACATCCTTTCCCGGGTCCGGGATTAGCCGTCAGGCTTCTCGGTGAAGTAACTTCGGAGCATCTGAAGCTTCTAAGAGAGGCCGACGCGGTAGTTCGCGAGGAAATCCGCAAAGCAGGGTTATATGAAAAGACTTGGCAGGCTTTTGCTGTTCTGCTGCCGATTCGAAGCGTCGGAGTAATGGGAGACGGCCGTACTTACGGACTGACCGTTGCGGTTCGGGTAGTGGATAGCGATGACGCCATGACCGCGGATTGGACCAGGCTGCCCGGCGAAGTCCTGGAAAAAATGTCGACCCGCATCGTCAACGAAGTCACTGGCGTAACGCGCGTGGTTTACGACATTACTTCCAAGCCGCCAGGCACCATTGAATGGGAATAGAAGGAATTAGCAAAACAAAAAGGCCGCAGACACTAATGCGGCCTTTTGAATAAGAGTTGATTTTTATGAAGCAAAACAAACGACAATTCGAAAACTATCTGCCGGCCACCTTTTGCGCCATGTACAGAACCAGCTTTCGATCATCTTCGTCTGATTTGCTCAACAACCGGCGAAGCTTGTTGAGGAATCGTGCATCCTTGCCGGCGCTGCCCCACGCGATGTCATCACCTGACTTGCGCTTTGGCAGATTCGGCAATTGTGGTGGTTCTTCGCCGTCGTAGAAGAGTTGATAGAGAGGCACTTCGAGTGCACGAGCCAGTTTTTCTAGTGTTTCGATGGCCGGAACGGTATGGCCATTTTCAACACGTGAGATGTAGCAGCGGAGCAACCCTGTTCGCTTCTCGATGTCGCCCTGGGAGAGTTTCTTTTCCTCGCGCAGAGCGCGAAGACGGTCACCAATAATCATGGAGGCATTATTCCATGTAGATAAGAACCGAAGCAAGCATAAACTGAACGTGGATGGCTGACAGGCCCCGGGGCAGCGCCCTGGGGTCGGCCGGCCCGTATCCCTCAGGTTACCGCATCGAAGAACAACGAAACCGGAGAGCGATGGGACGCGTCACAAAGATGGACGAGCAGGAGCGGGTGAAGACTTCCGAGCCCGGCCCCAGCGTCTCCAAGCCCCGCGCTGTTGACGGGGAAGAGCGCAATCTTGTCCGTGCCGCGCAAAAGGGCGACAAGGCCGCATTTGAGACCCTGGTTCAGCGCCATCAGCACCGCGTTTTTGCCGTGGCCAGAGGGATTCTTAAGCGCCAGGAAGATGTCGAGGATATTGCGCAGCAGGTTTTTGTTAAGGCATATTTCTCCCTGAAGCGTTTCGATCAGCGGGCGGCTTTCAGCACCTGGCTGTACAAGATTACGGTGAATGAATGCTGGGACCTGTTACGAAAACGCAAGGCTCGGCCGCTGGTTTACGAGTCGGATTTTAGCGAGGAGCAATCGAGACAGTATGCCTCACCGGACCGGGAAGTTGCTCAGGGGCCGGATACCAGCGACCGGATGGCGATGCGCCAACGGCTGGACACCATGCTCAACCAGTTGGAAAAGCGGGACCGGGCGATGCTGGTGCTGAAGGAAGTCGAAGGTTTTTCGGTGGAAGAGATAGCCGAATCGACGGGGTTAAACGCGAATACGGTTAAAGTCAGGCTGTTTCGCGCGCGCCGGCGTATTGTCGAGTTCTGCCGTCGCGAGAAAAAGGATTAGTAGCTGCCGGGACGTTGGCAGCTGGGAGGCTGTGGTAATGTGGCGCCTAACAAATAAGATGGCAACTGACTGTCAATTCGCTCAGGACGCGCTGGAGCGCGGCCCGATTCGCACTGGTGACACGGCCGCGGAGCAGCTTGCGGATCTTCCGACGAGCGTGCGTGAACATGTTGCTGCTTGCAGCGAGTGCCGGGTCTTCGCAAATGAATTGATGGAAGTGCGTACGGTTTTGCAGCGCGGATCTGGCGGTCCTCAACCCGGCCCGTTTTTTCTGACTCGCGTGATGGCCTCGATCGCCGCGCAAGAATCAGAATTGGAAAAGCGCTCGCAGATTTGGGCTGCGGTGCCGCATCTGGCATCTCGGCTTACCTTGCTTGCTGCTTTGACCCTGCTGGTTGCCGGAAGCTGGCTTTACCAGCCGCCTGCACCTAAGACCTCCGCGTTCACGGTGAACGCCGAGCAGCCCTCTGAGGGCTTGGTGGAAGGCGGTTCTACGGCGATTCAAGATGACGTTCTACTGAATTCCGCGGACTAATTTGCAATGACCAATCCGACCATCCAACAAAAAGCGACTGTATGGCTGGCCATCGTCTTTGTGTTGGGGGCGGCTTTGGGCGGGGTGTTCGGATACTATTTCGCGCATCGCAGCTACGCTTCCGAGCGCACTGTTTTGAGTGCGGAAGCCCGGCGCGCGCAGCGCCGCGAGAAGTTGACGCGCGAAGTTCAGTTGACCCCCGACCAGCAAAAGCAAGTGATCGCCATCCTGGATCAATCTCAGGTCGAATATAAGGCGATTCATGATGTGATGGACCCGCGCATTGAATCAGTACGCCAGAAAACTCGCGATCAGATCCGCGGGTTGCTGAGCGCGGACCAAAAGCCGAAATTTGAGGAATTTCTCCGGCGCATGGATGAAGAGCGCAAACGGGCTGGGCAATAGTCGCCGACTGAATCGACGACATAGAAAATTTAGAAGTACTTGGGCGACTGCACATGAGTCGCCCGTTTTAATTTGTACAGACAAAATTAGAAGGGAATGTCTTCGTCGGAAATTTCCGGACCGGTGTGGCCGCCTCCTCCTGCAAAATCGTCAGCTGGGCCGGCCTGATCGTGCTCTTCAGCACGCGCTCCACCGCCCGTTGACCCGCCGCCAGAGCCGCCGCCGTCTCCGCGCCCGCCAAGCATGCGAAAATTGCTGGCGACGATTTCAAAGCTGGTGCGCTTCTGGCCTTCCTTGTCCTGCCACTCGCGCGACTGGATGCGTCCTTCAATAAAAATCAGCGAACCCTTTTTCAAATATTGCTGCGCAATTTCGGCTTGTTTGCCCCACACCACGATCTTGTGCCACTCGGTGCGTTTCTGGCGTTCGCCGCTTTTATCCTTGTAGGTTTCGTCAGTGGCTACGGAAAAATTGGCGACCGCCTGGCCTCCGCCGGTGTAGCGCGTCTCCGGATCGCGGCCAAGGCGCCCGACGAGGATCACTTTATTTACGGACATGTGCACTCTCCCTGAATCGGTGAAGATAGCACGCCGAGAATAAAAAGTGAAATTGTTGGCGAAGCGAAAAGGGAGCGTGAGGTGCCGAAGAAGCTGCTTCGCAGCAACGCCGGTCAGCTCAGACTATTCAAACTGTTTGCGGAAGGCAGCGAACTGGGATTGCAGGTCGGCAACCTGCGCGCGGAGTTGCGCGACTTCGTCCGTAAGGGCTGCGAGGCGATCGGTTTGCGGTACGGCGCTCGAAGTTGAAACAAATGCGGGAGCAACTTCGACCGCGACAGCCTCGGCCGCTGCGGCTTCGAGCGGCGAGGAGTCGCCGAGCAGATGCGCGTAGCGAGCTTCTTTCCTTCCATGCTGGCGGGGAAGGACCACGACCATCGGAGGTTCGCGCTTGGCTAAACGCTGCAAGGCGGAGTGCACGCTCTCAAGATCCTCGAACGGATGCATACGCGACGCGCGGGTTCTTAGTTCGCCCGGAGTCTGCGGCCCGCGTAGCAAAAGCTCGCAGATGATGGCAGTCTCCGGCCGGTAAAAATTGAAAGCATCCTGCAGGCGATGCTCGAATTTAGTGACCCTGCTGTCGCCCACTGAGCGTACCAGCGACTGCGATTCCAGATCATTCAGCGCGCGTCGAATTTCGTTTTCTTCAAGATGCAGCGCTGGATCGCGGTTCGATTTCTGATTGCAGGCGTTGGCCAGCGCGTTTAGCGACAGCGGATAGTATTCCGGTGTGGTGATCTCTTTTTCGATCAGCGCGCCTAATACCCGCGCTTCAATAGGGGTGAGCGTAAGCTGCATATCCTTGATCATAACGAAACAAGATTGCGCCGCTCAAATAGCGGCAGCGTCGCTGTATGCCTGTCCTTGCGGACAAGGTGTCGCATTGGGGGAGTACTTTTTCCCCGGCACTGGAGCCGCGCGTCTCCGCATGGCGTAGTGGGAGCTGGCGAAATTTCAAACGTTCGCTGCGGCGCGGCGACGGGAAATCGATCCAGACGGCGGCGGACAAGGAGTCCCCATGAAAGCATTTGCGAGAATTACAATATTGACGATCGTGGCGTTTTTGCTGGCCTCGGTGCACGCCAGAGCGCAGGGCCCGGCAGGCGCGGGAGCTGCTGCCGCTGCGGGCGGCGGTTCATCTTCAACGTCCCATTCGCTCAATCCCATGAAATGGATCGGCAAGAAAGAAGCCAAGCCGACCGGCGACGCTCCGGTTGCCAACGAGGAGTTGGACAAGCGGCTGGAAACCAAGCTTCGCGCCATGCAGGTGTTGGCCGCGGATGCGACCCTCAAAGAGTCCTGCGTGAAGTTTCTGGTGCGTGTGGATTGCCTGGCAGCGCTGCACGCAAGTCACAATCTCGGCTTGAATTTTGAATGCGTAAAATCGAATGTGACCGGAGTACGCATAGGCGGCGACACCAGTGGCTGCCGGATGCCGGCAGGGGACAAGCCATTAAGTCTTGCGAAGACCATCAGGTTGCTGAAGCCTGACGCAGATGCCAAGGACGCTGCCAAAGGCGCGGAAACCATTGCGAAACAAGAACTGACCGAAGCTGGCTCCTAGAGCACTACACAGCAGCTCAAGAAATTTGGCCTCTTCGGAACGCTCCGGAGAGGCCAAAAGTTTTTTGCATCAAAATTTGCGCGGCTTCTGATTCTTAGAGAGCTACGCAGCTGTGGCGGCTACACCGAGTTCTTTCAGCTTGGCCCGCGCGCGGCGCTCTTCCTCGGTCCCCGGGTAGCGCTTCACGACTTCGCGCAGTTCCTTCACGCCCGACGTCTTCTGCCCCAGCTCGATCAATGCCATACCCTTCTTGAGGCGAGCCGGCGCCAGCTTAAAACTCTTGGGGTAGTTGGTCAGAACTTTGTCGTATTCGGTGACCGCTTGCGAGTATTGGCGCTGCGAGTAGGCGATTTCGCCAAGATAGAATTGCGCGTTTGAAGCGAGATCGGTGTCGCCATAATACTTCAGATAGTCTTCAAACTCAGAGCGCGCCAGATCATACTTGCCACTGGTGATGTCGCGCAGCCCGTTGGAGTAAAGCGTATCGGCGCTAGGCGCGGGAGCAGAACCCGCGGCGGCACCGGTGGGCTGCGTGGTGGAAGCGCCGCCTGGCGTAGTTGAGGGAACTCCTCCCGTCGGCGCAGCGCCGCCAGAAATCTTGGCGTCAAGGCTCTGGATGGTGTTCTGCACGTCAACTAGCTGTTGGTTCAATTTGCCCAGCCGCGACTTGATCTCTTCCAAATTGTCGGAGAGTCCTTGCACTTGGGTGGACATGGTGTCCAGCCGGGCGCCGGAATTGGCCTGCACATCCTGTACGGATTTTTGCAGGCCGCTCATGGTGCCATTGAGCTTGCCAACGGTGTCATTCGACTGCTCGATCAGCGTACGCATGACGGTGTGATCTTGAGTAATCTGCGTGCCCATGTCTTTCTGCCCCTGCAGCAGGGTGGTGACGTCGCGCTGCAGCTCGATAATCTCTCTGGCGACGGCGAGGGCAGGTCGCGGACCGACGAGGCTGCCGCAAAATGCGCCAACCAAGAGAGCGGCGCCAAATCCAGCAAGATTGCGAAAACGCATGAAAAACTCCTCCTCAGTAACTTACACAGCCGGACCAGTTGCCGATGGCCGGACCATCCAAAAAATCAGGGGGCTGAAGCTTCACTGTAGCGAGCCTCCTGCGCGGGAGCAAGGGGCAGGTGCGCCCTCCTAAACCGCACGCAACACAATCTTAACTCACATTTAGGTCCAATATTTGCTTCAGTCAGTGCGAAGCCTACGAAATATAGGGTCTTTACCCGAGCCCCGCTACCGGGATTCACTTTATTGAGTGGGCCTCGAACAGGTGGTACACATTTTGCTTCAGGTGAAGCCGGTAGGGGTCCGCGCTAGTTCTTTCGGGCCCGTAAGAAGCCGGCGCTAACAGGATAAGGCGATGCCAACTCGAGACAGCACGTCAAGAATATCCGGAAGATACCCGCAAGCCACCGAAGACCCGTCGGAACTACTGCGAGAACTGGTCGCGCACCTTCGCCAGCACCGCACCCAGTTGCGCGAGGAATGGGTTGCGCGCATCTCCGAAACGCGCCTGCTTACCGCGATGACCAAAGAAGAAATCTTCGCGGAAGCCACCTCGGTGTACGACAGCTATGTTGAGGCACTCGAAACTGAAACCTTCGAAGCTCTGCAAGCCTATGCCCGGAACCTCTCCGAAAGAATTATTCCTCGCGGCGTTGAAACCCACGAGGTGGTCGGCATCGTTCTGCTGCTGCGCGACGTGCTGGCGCGTTCACTGTTCGCCAAATACCAGACCGACTTTGAAAAACTCAACCGCATTCTGGACGCTTACGAACCGGCGGCCAACCGCATCGCCAACACGGTGGCGGTGGGATTCGTGCAGGAGCGGGAACGCGTTATCCGGCAACAGCAAGAAGCCATTCTTCAACTCTCTACTCCGGTGTTGCAGGTTCGCGAACGCCTCCTGATTCTGCCCATCATCGGCGTGATCGATCCGCAGCGCGCGCGCCAACTCACCGAGCAATTGCTGCGCGGGATTCGCACCAATCGCGCCAAAGTGGTGGTTATCGATATCACCGGTGTCGCGGCCATGGACGTCACGGTTGCCAACCACCTTGTGCAGACCGTGGAAGCTTCACGGTTGCTCGGCGCCACGGTCATCGTCACCGGTCTCTCACCTGAAATTGCCCAGACTCTGGTGACCATCGGTGTGGACCTCGGAAAGATGAACACTGTCGGCGATTTGCAAGGCGGAATTGAACAGGCCGAACGACTGCTCGGCTACAAGGTTGTGCCGGCGTCGGAGTCACCGCAGTAAGCCAGCTCGCTAGCCCCATAGCCCGGGAAGAAGGTCAATTTGGAAGTTCCAATTCTGAAGCAAGGCGAGTTTCTTATCGCCACAATCCAAGCCGCGCTCTCCGATGCCGACCTGGAGCATCTCCGCATGGCGTTGATTCAACGAGTGGTACGTTTCCGTTCCCGGGCGGTAATAGTGGACGTGACCGCGATGGACGTTATGGACTCTTTCGCTTCCCGCACCCTCAAGGAGATCGCCCAGATGATCCGTCTTCGTGGCGCGGAAACTGTTATCGTAGGAATACAGCCTGAGGTCGCCTTCGCCATGGTACAACTCGGTATTACGCTCGAAAGTGTCGCCACGGCATTGGACCTTGAAGAAGGCCTTGCGTACTTGGGACAGAGGTTTAGGAATTTCAACTGAGAGAGAGATGCGCAGGTGCCGGCAACGGAATCCCGTGTGTCGATCAAATCGGACCAGGACATTGTTCTTGCCCGCCAACAGGGAAGGACGATGGCTGCGGATGCAGGTTTTTCTGCGGTTGACAGCACCTTAATCGCGACCGCCATCTCCGAATTGG
>WNFM01028282.1_pt1 | contig 14740 bp, 15 predicted proteins | sample 5400271 | NCBI WGS metagenome assembly WNFM01 (sample SAMN13153352, study PRJNA577476) | soil metagenome | isolation source: 60 cm saprolite on Douglas fir-dominated hillslope | place: USA:California | collected 2013-09-17 | reverse complement strand
GCGCCTTGGATCGTGGCGCCCGCAAAATAGGTGATGCGGTTGCCCGTGTGGGGAACCGGCAGCCGCTTGACCGCTTCCTCACTGAGTTTCCCGAGTGTCATGGGCTCTTGGTGTCCGCGCTGTGTCCGCACAATCAATTTACTTGATTGGCAATCTATGTACGCTGAATATCATGTGCTGTCTATGGAAATTGCCTTTAAATAAGGCAAATAACTTACGGACACAGACCTTTTTCTACGTGGCCAAGGACTTAAGAAAAGACGGTGCACATAACTTCGAATCTGGGGGTCGGGGGTTCGAATCCCTCCGAGCGCGCCAATTATCCCGGTTTGTCCGCCGGCGTTCGGACCGGCGCAGATTGCATCGTGCGACACCGTGCCGTTGGTAAAGCCGCGAGGAATGGCTATTTGGGCGCTAGAAGGCGCTTATGTCCGTCCACTCAGGCGACAGCACCTGCCATGCCCGTAACCTCGACGTTCCTCGGCGAACTGCAGCAGCTCGTGACCCTGCACGGCTATTGGGTGGTAGGTCTCATCGTCGGATTGGAAAGCTTGGGATTGCCTCTGCCCGGCGAGACGATCCTCGTGCTTGCCGCGATCTATGCTGCGACGGAGCCGAGCTTCAACATTTGGGCGGTGATTGCGGTTGCCGCATGTGGCGCGATCATCGGCGACAACATCGGCTATTGGCTCGGATCAAGATACGGCTACGCGCTTCTGCTGCGATACGGCGAGCGTATCGGTATGCTCGAGCCTCGTATCAAGCTCGGGCAGTACCTGTTCTTACGGCACGGAGCCAAGGTTGTGTTCCTTGGCCGTTTCGTTGCGTTACTTCGCATATTGGCGGCATTCCTCGCTGGGCTCAATCGCATGCCGCGGCGCGCGTTCCTGATCGCCAATGCTGCCGGCGGCGTCATCTGGGCTGTGGCGTTCGGTGGCGGCGGCTTCATCTTTGGCAAAGCGCTGCTACAACTTCACCACGCGCTGGCGCCCGTCGTGTTTGCACTCGCGTTGGCGGGCTTTTTTGGGTGTGGCTACTTGATCCGGCGTTACGAAGATCGGCTTACCGAATTGGCCGAACGCGCCTTGCCCGGACCGCTCGCGGCCGCGCTTCATGTGAAAAAACCATAAGGCACACCGCTGACTGCGTCGGTCGAGGTAAACTGCGACACGTCGTAGGGCGCCTGAGCCGAAGCCTGTACCGCACTGGCCGCGCAACCAATCCCCTCACCGCGCCCGGTTGAAATATTCCTTCATCGGGTCGAAGTAGCTGCGCTGCCATCCGCCGTCGCGGTAGCTGGTGTGGCCGTCGGGCACATTGCTGTGGCGCACGGTGATTCGGGTGCCGCCGGCGGCCGGTTCGAGCAGCACCTCGATCTGCGAATCGGGATCGGCCGCGGAAAACTTTGTCGTTCGCCAAGATTGAACAATACGGCGGGACGGCTCGAGTTTCAGATTGCGTCCTCTGATATAGCCGTTCCACACCGTGAACGCGGCGCCTTCCTGCGCGGACATTTGCGCGGGCTTTCCGCCGGTGATCTTTTCGTGCCCGTCGCTGCTGAGCCACGCGTCGTAGATTTCTTGCGGGCTTGCCGGAATGACGTCGGACACGGAAAAATCGAATGGCATGATGCAGCTCCGGCTTATTGGCCAGCGGCGCACGATAGCGCGCGCCGGCGCCGTCGTCAGTCTGCCGCCAGCACACACTGGAGCGAGAGCGCAAAGCGCTTTCGCCCCGCGCGAAATTGCGCGATAATCGGCGCCACCAATAAACGATAGTCGGGAGGTTCGCTGTGCAACGCAGGCATGTTTGGCTGGCCCTCGCGGTGCTCGCGGGGGGACTGAGCGGCGCGCACGCGCAAGATGCCCTCACCGGGCGCGTATCCTCGAACGAGGAGGGTGCGATGGAGGGCGTGCTGGTCAGCGCCAAGAAAGAGGGCGCGACCATCACCACCACCGTGGTGACGGACGCGCAGGGCCGCTACAGCTTCCCGACCGCGCGGGTCGAGCCAGGCAAATACACGATCGCGATCCGCGCCGTCGGCTACAAGCTCGAAGGTCCCAAGACGGTCGACGTTTCCGCCGGCACGACCGGCACGGCCGACCTCAAGCTCAGCAAAGTCAAGAACCTGGTCCCGCAACTCTCGAACGGGGAGTGGCTGCTCAGCCTGCCCGGCGCTGACAAGCAGAAAGCTTTTCTCACGCTGTGCGTGGGCTGCCACACGCTGCAGCGGGTCTTGACCTCGAACCATGACGCCGCCGAATTCGAGCAGGTGTTTTTGAGGATGGCGCGCTACTCGCCCGGGAGCACGCCGACCCATCCACAACCGCTGCTTCCCGGTCCGCGCGGCGAGCGTCCGGCTGTGACCGGCGAGGCCGCTAAAGCGGCTGCGGAATTTCTGGCCAGCGTCAGCCTCGGTAATTCGGAGGTCGCCGAGTATCCGCTCAAGACGGTGCCTCGTCCCAAAGGGCGTTCCACCAAGGTGCTGATCACGGAATACGATCTGCCGCGCAGGAACGCGCTTCCGCACGACGTGATCGTCGATCGGGACGGAAAGGTCTGGTACTCCGATTTCGGCGCGCAAATCGTGGGCGTCATGGATCCGAAGACCGGGGCGGTGAAGGACATTGCAATCCCCGTCGTGCGGCCCGAGCAGCCGAAAGGCGGCCTCGATATCGAGTTCGATCCTGACGGCAACCTTTGGCTGGCCATGATGTATCAAGCGGCGATCGCCAAGATCGACCACAAGACGCACGAAGTCTCCGTATTCCCGTTCCCCGACGACTGGATTTCGACTTCGGCCCAAGCCTCGATGGTCTCGCCGATGCATGCCAACGTCGACGGCAAGGTATGGGCCAACAATCAGGAGGACCATTCCAGCTACCGCCTCGATCTGGCGAGCGGAAAATTCGAAAATCTGGGCCCGGCCAAGACGCCGGACGGCAAGCAGATCCGGGCCTACGGGATGCCGAGCGATCAGCAGAACAACCTTTATCAGCTGGAGTTCGGCGGGGGCCACATCGGCCGGCGCGATGCAAAGACGCGCGAAGTCACGATCTGGCCGACCTCCGGCGCGCTCACGCGCCCGCGTCGCGGCCGCGTCGACGAGCAGAACCGGTTGTGGTTTGCGGAATACGGCGGCAACGCCATCGGCATGTTCGATCCGAACACCGGCGCCATCAAGGAGTGGCAAATGTCCACGCCTTGGAGCGCTTCCTACGACGTCGTTGCGATCAAGAACGGAGCCGAGGCGTGGACCGGCTCCATGCTGACCGACCAGGTCTCCCGGCTCGATACCGCGACCGGCGAGGTGGTCGACTACCTGCTGCCGCGCACGACCAATATCAGGCGCGTCTTTGTGGATAGCTCCGCCGAGCGGCCGGTGCTCTGGATCGGCAGCAACCATGGTGCCAGCATCGTCAAGGTCGAGCCGCTCGATTAGGGCTTTCGTCAAGGTCCTGAGCACGAGATTGCCGCTCATGCCCTCTCCCCGCCGGAGAGAAGGCTACTCGCACTTTCCCCTCTCACCCCAACCCTCTCTCCAAACAGGGAGAGGGAGCGCACCAAGTCTGCCGCACGTGCATGCACAACCCAGTTCTGGAAGTCGGCCCTGCGCCCTCGAGCCCGAGGCCCGTTTTTTTCGTGCGTGCGGATGATAGAATGTCGGGCGGGCGGCGCTGGTCCGGCGGTGGAACATCGCGTCGGCCAAAGGAGTGCCTGAATGTCATCCTCGAGCGACTGGGAGATGCCGCACGCTTTCCAGCCGAAGCCGGAGAATTATGCCTACGATCTCGAGGCTGCGCTGACCTCGATGGTGGGGTTGCGCGCCATCATTCCCGCCGATGCCTTCACGGCCGAGACGCTGGGCACCGAGCGCACCGGAAACGGCGTGTTGATCCGCGAGGGCGTGGTGCTCACCATCGGCTATCTCATCACCGAGGCGGAAACGATCTGGCTGCACCTCGCTGATGGCCGCGCCGTTTCCGGCCACGTCTTGGCCTATGACCAGGAGACCGGCTTTGGCCTCGTTCAGGCGCTGGCGCGGCTGAACCTGCCGGCGCTGCCGATCGGGCAATCAAAAGCGGCGAAAGTGGGCGATTCAGTCGTGGTCGCAGGCGCGGGCGGACGCAAACATTCGGTGGTCGCGCGCATCGCCGCCAAGCAGGAATTCGCCGGCAATTGGGAATACGTCCTTGACGAGGCGATCTTCACCGCGCCCGCGCATCCGTTCTGGGGCGGCACCGCGATGATCGGGCGCGCGGGCGAGCTTTTGGGCATCGGCTCGCTGCAGGTGCAGCAGGTGCGCGAAAGCGGCACGCCCGAGCCGCTGAACATGATCGTGCCGATCGACATTCTCAAGCCGATCCTCGAGGATCTGCTCACGCTCGGGCGGCCCAACCGTCCGCCGCGGCCCTGGCTGGGGCTCAACGCAACCGAGGTCGAGGACAAGGTCGTGGTGGCGCGGATCTCCAACAGCGCGCCGGCCAAGCGAGCCAATCTGCGCACCGGCGACGTCGTGCTCGCGGTTGCCGGCGATCAGGTCAAGGACCTTGCCGGTTTTTTTCGCAAGGTCTGGTCGCTCGGCAAGGCCGGCGTGGAAGTGCCGATGACGATCTATCGCGACGGCCGCACCTTCGAGGTGCGCGTCGCCTCCGGCGATCGCAACCGCTTTCTCAAGGGGCCCAGCCTGCACTGAGCGAGCTTCCCTCGCCCTGCGGCGGCTTCCCTCTCCCCGCTCCGCTTCGCTTCGTGGACGGGGATTTCCAGCACCTATCGGACAGCGCACAGCCTTTCGTTTTCCGCGGGTCTCCCATGTCGCGGAGATCTCCTGGGTTGCGTGCCGCGTCACACGCACGACATCCTCACATGCATGATTGCCGCGAGAACGGAGGAGGGGATCATGGGAATCATCATGATCAACTGTCCCGCCACAGGACGCGACGTCTCCACGGGCATCGAGACGATCGGCATCGAAGAGCTGCCGACCGTGACGGCGAAGATGGTGTGCCCGGCCTGTGGCCGTATTCACCATTGGACCAAAGCAGAGGCTTGGCTCGCGCACAGCGGCGAGCAGTACGGATTGCGCCCGGCCGAATAGCAAGGGGCGCGGCTTTCGCCGCGCCCCGGCCTCACGGCCGCTCGCACAAGGACGTCACGCCCTTGGCTGCGGCACGATGCGGATATAGGGCTTGGGCGCTTTCCAGCCCTGCGGATATTGCTTTTTGGCCTCCTCATCGCTGACCGAGCCGGCGATGATCACGTCCTCGCCCTGCTTCCAATTCACCGGCGTCGCCACCTTGTGCTTGGCGGTGAGCTGCAGCGAATCGATCACCCGCAACACCTCGTCGAAGTTGCGGCCGGTGGTCATCGGATAGACCAGAATGAGCTTGATCTTCTTATCCGGGCCGACGACGAAGACGTTGCGCACGGTCTGATTGTCGGCGGGCGTGCGCTTCGTCGGATCGCCGGATACGGCAGCCGGGAGCATGCTGTAGAGCTTCGACACCTTGAAATCGGAGTCGGCGATCATCGGGTAATTCGGCGCATACCCTTGCGTTTCCTTGATGTCGTTGGACCAGCCTTGATGGTTCGTGAGCGGGTCGACCGACAGGCCGATGATCTTGACGCCGCGTTTGTCGAACTCGGGCTTGATCTTGGCCATGTAACCGAGCTCGGTGGTGCACACCGGCGTGAAATCCTTCGGATGCGAGAATAGCACCGCCCACTTGTCGCCGATCCAATCGTGAAAGCGGATCCTGCCTTCCGTGGTCTCTGCCTCGAAATCCGGGGCAGTGTCGTTGATTGCCAGTGTCATGGCTTACCTCCGTCGCGTGCGGCCAGTTGGCGGGGTAATATAGTGAGTTGCAGTCTCAGCAGCCAGTGTTCGCCGCGATAGCGGCATTCTATCGAATGCCCAGTCCGGGGCGGGGCCATATCCTCCTTCGTAGCGGCACGCCTGGAGAAGGATTGAGCGCCAAGTTTCGTGGGGGAGAATTAATGGCCCGGCGCGCAGAGCGACGGTTTGCCGCGCCGGTGCTCAGCGCAGCGGCAGGAGCACCGCCAGCTCTCGAGGTGGCGGGGCTCATACCGGGCTGACGGTTTGCGCGCGCTGCCGCTTTCGGCTCCTCGTACCGGACCGGGTTGGGATTGCGTCGCCGGCCCGTCCCCTAATTGCTGGGTCACTGAAAGCGTTGAATGACCTGCATCACCGGCAAGTTCGAATTTGCTCGTACGAGGCATTCTGATCTCAACTTGTCCGCAATTTCTCTCAGCCGTTGGGGTTCAAAAACGGTGTTGCCCTGTTTTCCATGATAGTAGCCGCTGAGCCAGATATTGATGTCTCTGGGGTCCGCCACGGTAAAGGCCAGATACTGCTCGCAAGTGATTTTGGAAACTTCGATTGCGACTTGTGCACGGGCAGCTGGCGCTGCAAGGAACATGATGAAAATGATTGTGCCCAGCCTCTTCATGACCGTGCCCTCCAAGACATTCCGCTGAGCCTACAAGTGTGGCATTGCGCGCGGATTTGTGCAATTCAATACGCGAGTACTGCAGCAGGATAGATCAAGCGAGGGCAAGATGGATCAAGCGATTTGTCTTGCGCAGCTACAGACTTGCTTTTCATGGCGGGCTTAGCTCGCACGCACGCAATGCCGCTACGAATCGAAGACTATGCGCTGATCGGTGATTGCAAGACCGCAGCTTTGGTCGGGCGGGACGGTTCGATCGATTGGTTGTGCTGGCCCCGTTTCGATTCGGCAGCCTGCTTTGCAGCTCTACTCGGGGACGCCGATAACGGGCGCTGGCTCATCGCTCCAAAGCGTCCGCCGCTCAGCGCCAATCGGCGCTATCGTCCCGGCACCCTCGTCCTTGAAACCGAGTTCGACACCGAGACCGGCTGTGCGGCCATTATTGATTTCATGCCTCCGGTAGACGGCGCTGATCTCGTGCGGATTGTGATTGGTCGGTCTGGGCGAGTCGATTTTCAAACCGAGCTCGTGGTGCGCTTCAATTACGGGGCGACCGTGCCATGGGTCGATCGACTCGATGCGGAGACGATCAGCGCCATTGCCGGTCCGGAGCGCCTGGTCCTGCGAACTCCGGCCGCCCTTTACGGTGAAGACCTCAAAACCGTCGCTGAGTTCACCGTCGAAGCCGGGGAGTGCGTGCCCTTCGTCCTCTCCTACGGACCCTCGTTTGAGAATCCACCGCCGGCGATCGATGCTTTCAATGCGCTGGAGCGCACGGAAGCGTTTTGGCACCACTGGAGCGATCGGTGCCCCGAGGTCGGCCCTTGGACCGAGCCGGTCAAACGGTCACTCATCACATTGAAGGCTTTGACCTACGCACCAACAGGAGGGATCGTCGCCGCCGCCACCACGTCGCTGCCTGAGCGCCTGGGTGGGGTGAGGAACTGGGATTACCGCTATTGCTGGCTGCGGGACGCCACATTCACGCTCCTGGCCTTGATGCGTCTCGGATACTACGACGAAGCACGGGCATGGCGAGATTGGCTCATTCGGGCTGTGGCCGGCAGCCCGAGCCAGGTTCAGATCATGTACGGAGTGGGCGGGGAGCGCTGGCTGCCGGAAATGATCGTCCCCTGGCTGCCCGGCTACGAGAATTCTCCGCCGGTGCGGACTGGAAACGGAGCATACGAGCAAGTCCAGATCGACGTCTTCGGCGAGATCGCCGACGCGATCTATCAGGCGCTCAAGGCGGGCATGGAGCCGTCCGAACGCGGCCGCTCCGTGCGGCCTGTCATACTCGAACATTTGGCAACGGTTTGGCGGCAGCCCGACGAAGGCATCTGGGAGACGCGCGGCGGGCGGCAACACTTCGTTCATTCGAAGGTCATGGCCTGGGTCGCATTCGACCGCGCGGCAAATGAGCTGGAACTTGTAGGGTCGGGCGAGTCAGGGCGGCGGTGGCGCGAGATCGCCGACGAAATCCATGCCGAAGTCTGCGAGCGCGGTTTCGATCGCGACCTCAACAGCTTTGTGCAGGCCTACGGCTCCAAGCGGTGCGATGCGAGTCTGCTGCTGATCCCGCTCGTCGGTTTTCTCCCGGCAGGCGATCCGAGGATCCGCGGAACGCTTCGGGCGATCGAGGACAAACTGCTGATCGACGGCGAATTCGTTCTGCGGTACGAAACCGAAAATCCCGGCGATGGCCTGCCCGCCGGTGAAGGCGCTTTCCTTGCATGCAGCTTTTGGCTCGTCGACAATTACATATTGCAGGGTCGCTACGCCGACGCGCGCAAGCTATTCGACCGTTTGCTCTCGCGCTGCAATGACGTGGGGCTTCTTGCCGAAGAGTTCGACCCGCTCAGCGGACGCATGCTGGGGAATTTTCCGCAGGCCTATAGCCACGTCGGCCTGATCAACTGCGCCCTCAATTTGAGCCGGCAGGTGGGGCCGGCGGAGGGGCGTGCCGAATCACAAGCGCTGCCCGCCAGTGTTGCCCCTGCTGCAGCATCGGATGTGGCCCTGCGATGAAACCGCAGCTTGTCACTCCTGAACCGAATTCGATCTCGTGATGAGCCGAAGCGGACAGAAGTAATCTGTGGACGGCCTCACCTTGCCGCTCACGTTGCTTGCCCGCTGGCGAGGTGATCAAGTGAAAGCGCGCAAGCGCGCCCGGAACGCCGCTTGCAATTCGGATTGTTTTCGAGAGGGGCCGCGAGGCCGCTTTCCAGCGAGTGCAAGCCGACGATCAGAACCCGGGACGAAAACCGAATGATCGGGATGAAGCGTAGCCCCAGAAGGGATTTGGCTGCTCTCTCACGGGGCGAGCGCGTCGAGGAGCTGTCCGTGCCTCTTTTTTTGTCTCTTTCTTCGGCTCCTCGGTGATGCTGCTTTTTGCGACCTCGGCCGCTGGTTCGGTTGCCGCAGGGATCGCAAGCGCCTCTGACGGCGCGGGTGGCACCCAGGGCGAATCTGCATAGTGCACTACTGTCTTGGGTGGCGGCCGATATGCGGCCAATCCTGGATTTGCGGCGACGCTTGGCTGCATCAACCAATAGAGAGCGAGGAAAAAGCCCGCATACGCGGCGAGGAGAATTCCGACTGCCGTGCCTAAGCGGTAATCCTCAGAGGTGCCCGGCCCAAAATTCCCACGCAAATACATGCGCTGCCCCCAGCTCGACTATTCCTTAGTCGCACGGGCTGGCGAATAGGTTCAGCGTCCCGTCAGTTAAGCCGTTCCGGCAAATCACCAGCGCCGGTGAGATCAATGCCATCGTCGGTGGCCTGGCGCGTACGCATACGCGCGATACCCACCGCCGTAATAGCCGCCTGTCTGGGTCCTCAGGCGGTTCGCCTCCGTTCCAGTAGGCTCAGTCAGGTCCCGACTGGATTGGGCGAGCACGACGGTCGCGCCGCCTATCAGCGAGATTGCAATCACAACGATGCCTAAAATCTTGCTCATCGCGGAGCTCCTCAGGCTGTTGTTCCCCCGCCAGAGGCCAAACTTGCTGGACCCGCGCCTGTGGCAACGCAACGCACGTACAGCTGTTCCGTCGGTCGGCATTTCCATCTAAACCAGTTTGGGCGCGAAGCGGAGCCGTCTTCCGAAACACCGTGTAATCGGGTGCTACGGCTGGCGACACTGCCGGCCGCGGTACACGCGCAACCAGACCTCCGCCGGCAGATCGGCATGACACCACGAGGCCTCGCGCTGATCACAAATTGCTGATCGTGCCGCACCGCACACTGGATGCCGGTGGTAACCGCTCTAGGAGATCCACAGTAACTCCTCGCGATTTTGCGCCGTTGCACACTGCTGCCGCAACTTCGCCACAGCGCCGCCATCAACGAGCTGGCAACGCGCGCCGCCGCAGAGTCGAACCGCGGCGCTGCGCTCCGCGACTAACTGTATAGGCGTGAGGAACCTCCCGGTCTCGAGAGAGTTGTGGAGCCGCCCCTCACAAACAAGGTTCCCGGGAGAGAGTCGGGAAGGCGTCAGATGAGCACGCGCGCGCGTCTATATGCACTGCTTGCAGCGATCAAACGGTCGCCCATCCTGGTGAGGATGAGCGAGCGGCTGCTGCTTGCCCGCCCGTGGGCAAGCGTGCGCAAGTCGAAGGACGTCGACTCCTACGTCCTCGCTTGGATCGCGAGCCACGTCCACGGCCCGCGACGCCCGCTGCGGACGTTCATGTGAGTTAACGTTTTCCTCCGGCCCAGCCTCCTGTTCGCCGCCCGCCCACGCCGCGCCAGCGTGTTGACATTTACGCTGCTGCGCAGCAAAGCCTAAAAATCGCCTTTGCGGGGTCCGGCGGCATGTTCAAGCGTATCCTGATCGCCAATCGCGGCGAGATCGCCTGCCGGATCATCAAGACCGCACGCCGCATGGGGATCGCCACCGTCGCGGTCTTTTCCGAGGCCGACCGCGACGCGCTCCACGTCGAAATGGCCGACGAGGCCGTGCCGATCGGACCGCCGCCCGCGTCCGAGAGCTATCTCGTCATCGACAACATCATCGCCGCCTGCAGAGCGACGGGCGCCGAGGCGGTGCATCCTGGCTACGGTTTTCTGGCCGAGCAAGCGGCCTTTCCCGCGGCGCTGGCGAAGGCAGGCATTGTCTTCATTGGGCCCAATCCCAAGGCGATCGCCGCCATGGGCGACAAGATCGAGAGCAAGAAGGCAGCGGCGAAGGCCAAGCTATCCATCGTTCCCGGTCATCTCGGCGCCATCGCCGATGCCAATCAGGCGGCAAAAATCGCCGACGACATCGGCTACCCCGTGATGATCAAGGCCTCCGCGGGCGGCGGCGGCAAGGGCATGCGCATTGCGCATTCTAAGGCCGAGGTCGCCGAGGGATTTGCGCGCGCGCGCTCGGAGGCGAAATCATCCTTCGGCGACGAGCGGGTGTTCATCGAGAAATTCATCGTCGATCCGCGCCACATCGAAATCCAGGTGCTCGGCGACAAGCACGGCAATGTCATTCATCTCGGCGAGCGCGAATGCTCGATCCAGCGCCGCAACCAAAAGATCGTGGAGGAAGCGCCGAGCCCGCTCGTCGATGCGGTAACGCGCAGAAAGATGGGCGAGCAGGCGGTCGCGCTCGCCAAGGCGGTCGTCTACGATTCGGCGGGCACGGTCGAGTTCGTCGTCGCCCAGGACAAGACCTTCTATTTCCTCGAAATGAATACGCGGCTGCAGGTCGAGCATCCCGTCACCGAGCTCGTCACCGGCATCGACTTGGTCGAGCAGATGATCCGCGTGGCCGCCGGCGAAAAGCTCGAGCTCGAGCAAAGCGAGATCGAGCTCTCCGGGTGGGCAGTGGAGACGCGGATCTATGCCGAGGATCCTATGCGCAACTTCTTGCCCTCGATCGGGCGGCTGGTGCGTTACCGGCCGCCGGTCGAGCGGAGCGCGGGGGGCGTGACCGTGCGCGTCGATACCGGCGTCTACGAGGGCGGCGAGATCTCGCTCTACTACGACCCGATCATCGCCAAGCTCATCACGCACGCGAAAACGCGCAAGGAGGCGATCGCCGCGCAGGCCGACGCGCTCGATGCGTTCGCCATCGAAGGTTTTCGCCACAACATTTCGTTTCTGGCGGCGCTGATGCAGCACAAGCGATGGCAGGCGGGAAAACTCTCGACCGCCTTCCTCGCCGAAGAATTTCCCGATGGCTTTCATCCCATCGTGCCGGAGACGGAAACCGCGCGCGTGCTCGCCGCCGTCGCAGCCGCCATGGATCACGTGCTCGGCGAGCGAAAGCGCCGCATTACCGGGCAGCGGCCGGGAGCGGCCGTTACGCGCGAGCGGCGGCGCGCGGTGCGGCTGGGCGATGGCGAGATCACGCTCGAGATCGCGCGGGACGGCGAGGCGCTCGTGGTGCGGTTCGAAGGCGTGTCGCGCCGCTCTGTCCTGGCATCGGCTTGGAAACCGGGCGATCCGATCTGGTCGGGCACGATCGATGGTCGGCCGATCTCGGTGCAGGTGCGCCCGGTGCTCAATGGCTTCGATCTCGCCCATCGCGGGACCGAGACCCGCGCCTACGTGTACACCGGGCGCGAAGCGGCGGCGGCGCGGTTGATGCCGGAAAAGAAAGTCGCGGACTCCGGCAAGGCGGTGCGCTGCCCGATGCCCGGGCTCGTGGTGTCGATCTCGGTCGCGGAAGGACAGGAGGTCAAGGCCGGCGAGACGCTGGCGGTGGTCGAGGCGATGAAGATGGAGAACGTTTTGCGCGCGGAGCGCGACGGCGTGGTGAAAGCGATCAGGGCCAAGCCCGGCGACAGCCTCGCCGTCGACGCGGTCATCATCGAATTCGCGTGATGGCGTGAGAGTGACAAGCGCGCAACCGAACTTCGTTCATTCCCGCGAAAGCGGGAATCCAGGGTCAGGCGCTGGGTCCCCGCGGGGGGCCGAGCGTGCTCTGGCGGAAAGCGCAATTGCGTTCCGCCGACCCACGTTGTTTGTACTCAACGACGATGACGCTGCATTTCGCCTACGGATCGAACATGAGCCGCGCGCTCATGAGTGCGCGCTGCCCCGGCGCCGAGGCGATCGGCACTGCGACGCTATCGGGCTGGCGTTTCGTCATCAATCCTGAAGGTTTTGGCTCGATTGCCGCGCAGCCGGGCGGCCGCGTGCACGGCGTGCTGTGGCGGCTCAGCGCACGAGATCTTGCCGCCGTCAACGCCTACGAGAGCATCGACTCCGGCCTGTATCTGCGGCGCCGGCTGGCGGTGCGGTGCGGCGAGACGCAGGCCATGGCGCTCGTCTATATCGCTCGGCGGCAAGGGGAGGGTGTGCCGCGGCCGGGCTATATCCCGCTCGTGGTCGATGCGGCGCGCGAGTGGCAATTGCCCGAACCGTACATCCGTTCGCTTGCGCGCTGGGCGCCATCGCGCTGGCGCGGCGCGCGCGCCAAGGACACGGGGGAAGTGGGATGAGCGTCATGCGCCATCTCATCATCCGCGGCCGCGTTCAGGGGGTCGGGTACCGCGCCTTCGTGGAAGATGCCGCGCTCGATTACGGGCTTGCCGGCTGGGTGCGCAACCGGCGCAACGGCGAGGTCGAAGCGGTGTTCGCAGGGCCGGCGGCAGCCGTCGCGCAGGTCATCAAGGCCTGCCGCCACGGGCCCCGCGGCGCACTCGTCGACAGCGTCGAGGAGCGCGAGGCGACGCAAGAGGAGCTTGCCTTGTGCGGCGGCGCGCGCTTTGCGGTGCTGCCGACGGTTTAGAGCATCGAGGTGCGAGCATCGACAGGCGAAGCTTGCCTACCCGCCGGCAGCCGCCCCGAACAGTTGCTCGAATTCACGACGCAACACCGCGTCGACTCCGTCTGGTGTCGTTTTGATGCCGAGATCCGCGAGGCTGGTCACGCCATAGCGCGGCTCGGAAACGCCGCAGGGCACGATGCCCGCGTAATGTAACAGATCGCAGTCGATGTTGAGCGCGACCCCGTGCATCGTCACCCAGCGCTTGATCCTGATGCCGATCGCCGCGATCTTGTCCTCGTGGCCAACGCCTTTCTCCGGCCGCCGCACCCACACGCCGATGCGGTCTTTGCGCCGCTCGCCGGCGACGTTGAACTTCGCCAAGGTGCGGATGATCCATTCCTCCAAGGTGGCGACGAAGCGGCGCACGTCCGGTCCGCGGCGCTTGAGATCGAGCATCAGATAGACGACGCGCTGCCCCGGGCCGTGATAGGTGAACTGCCCGCCGCGTCCGGCCGAATGGACCGGAAAGCGTGGCGCGATCAGCTCCTCCTCTTTCGCACTGGTGCCGGCGGTATAAAGCGGCGAATGCTCGAGCAGCCAAACGAGCTCCGGCGCGAGGCCGTCCGCGATCGCCGCCGCGCGCGCCTCCATCGCCGCGAGCGCGGCCTCGTAGGCGACAAGGGCTTTGCTGATCCGCCATTCGACCGGACGCGAGACCGGATCGGGTCGCACCAACACAACATCGCGCGCAGTGACCATATCGGCTTTGCTCCGGCCGCTCGGCGCCAGCAACATCCCGGGGGCGGAGCGGAGTCAAGTCCTGCGCGCGACGGCAAAAACGCCGGGCAATGCGCCCGATAGGTTCAATCCGGGGCGGATGGACTGCAGGGCTGCCGAGCGCCGTCGCCTCGATGCGCGGGCAATCGGCCCGCGCCCTTCAATCTGCGGTCGTGGCGGAATTGGTAGACGCACTAGCTTGAGGTGCTAGCGGGGCAACCCGTGGAGGTTCGAGTCCTCTCGACCGCACCACTCCCAAAAATCAGCATTGTTTTCATTCGGCTTTTCTCCCCGCCGCCCTCACCGGATGCAAAGGTGAGGGAATAGATTGTTCATCGGGCGTTCTCTCGAGCTTGCCGATCGCGCGCTTGGCAAGCATCGCGCGGTTGGCTTCGCGCGTGTAGAGCGATGCCATGCCGCCGCCACGCCATCCGAACAGCGCCTCGAGCTCGGCGACGGTCGCACCGTTCTCGGCGGCGCGAGTCGCGCCGACCTTGCGCAGCGCAGACTACCTCCCACGCGGATTCACAATCTCAGCAGGTAGCCTGGCACAGGACCGCCGCTGGTTATTTCACCCCTGCTTCGCGACGCGCTTGGGCGGCGTGTCGGGTGGTAGGGAGACCCAGGGGTGGCGTGACTCCTCCCACACACTTATGGTCGGCGCGGGGAAGTTCGGGTCGGCGAAGCTGCCGATGGCAACGGCGACATATCCAGGAAAGCCTTCGCCCTCCCAGTAGACGGTGGAGCCGCATGTCGGACAGAAATGAAAGGTTAGGGCGTTGCCGCT
>WNFM01260523.1_pt2 | contig 14742 bp, 17 predicted proteins | sample 5400271 | NCBI WGS metagenome assembly WNFM01 (sample SAMN13153352, study PRJNA577476) | soil metagenome | isolation source: 60 cm saprolite on Douglas fir-dominated hillslope | place: USA:California | collected 2013-09-17 | reverse complement strand
CTGGACCACACGCGGCGGCGTACGGATGGATTCACCCGGCGCACATCCGCGTCATCTGCACTTTGCCGATCGCGCGGTGCACGACGTGATCGAGCGCGCGTGGCTGAAGAACTTCATCGACGGTTGGCTCGCGCGCATGCCGCGCTCGATCGTGTCGGAAGCCGCGGAATAGCCGCCACGCGGAATTTTCGCCGCGCGTCCGAACGTCTTTCAAAATCCGTGAATGTGTTAGTGTCGCTCCCGCAAGCCAGCACAAGCAGGCTGACGGCTAGCGCGGAATCGTCGACGTCTAGCTCGCGGCACGACAATGAGAAAAAATCACAGGGAGATCGCGGTGACCTATCAGCATATTCTCTACGAGGTCAGCGACAAGGTCGCGACCGTCACGCTCAACCGCCCCGACCGCATGAACGCGTGGACCGCGATCATGGAGCGCGACGTGCGCCACGCGATGGAGACGGCCGCCGCCGATGACAATGTCCGCGTCATCGTCCTGACCGGCGCGGGGCGCGCGTTCTGCGCCGGCGCCGACATGGAGGGATTGAAGGCGATCGATCCCAGCGAGATCCGGCGAGGCGAGAACACGCCATTCGACATGAACCGCCGTGCCGACTGGCAGACGCGCTACGCCTATTACCCCGCGATCCCCAAACCTGTGATTGGCATGCTGAACGGCGCCACCGCCGGCATCGGTCTCGTCCATGCACTCTATTGCGACCTGCGCTTTGCGGCCGACAATACCGTGTTCACCACGGCGTTCTCACGCCGCGGGCTGATTGCCGAACACGGTATCAGCTGGATGCTGCCGCTTCTCGTCGGTCACGCCAATGCGCTCGATCTGTTGATGTCGGCGCGCCGGGTCTATAGCGACGAGGCGCTGCGCATTGGCCTCGTCAACCGGATCTACCCGCCGGATCAACTGCGCGAGCAGACCTATGCCTATGCGCGCGATCTCGCGGACTTTGTCTCGCCCAGCGCGATTTCGGTGATCAAGCGCCAGCTCTACGACGTGCCGTTCCAGACGCTGGCGGAAGCGACCATCGACGCTAACCGCGAAATGCAGATCGCGCTGAAGGGGAGTGATTTCAGGGAAGGCGTGGCGAGCTTTATGGAGAAGCGGGCACCGAGGTTTACGGGGAGGTGAAGGGGGGAAGCGCGTTAGCTGGACCAGCCCGTCTTCGCCCTTCGGGCTATGGCGAGGCAGCCTTCGCTTGCTTCGCTACGATAGGGCAGGGTGTGGCTTGCCGAGTCGGCGAAGCAAGCGAAGGCTGGTGGAGCCAGGCGGGATCGAACCGCCGACCTCGTCATTGCGAACGACGCGCTCTCCCAGCTGAGCTATGGCCCCGTTGCGACCGCTTCGGAATGACCCGGAAACGGTGACAATCGGCGCCATTTACAGTCTGGCCCAAGGTCAAGTCAAGAACAGTGAAAGTGCCCGATTTCGGTGCCATTTGCCGGGAACTTCCCTTGTTTGCGGGGGGCCGAACCGATATCTAGCTGGGTGTCCCACCTGCGAGCCCCCATCACATGCGCGCCGTCCTCGACATCGTCATCATCGTCCTCGACCTCTATGTCTGGCTTTTGATCGCTTCGGCCATTCTTTCCTGGCTGATCGCCTTCAATGTCGTGAACACGCGTAACCAGTTCGTCTCGGCGGTGGCCGAATTCCTGTACCGGATCACCGAGCCGGTGCTGGCGCCGATCAGGCGGGTGCTGCCCAGCATGGGCGGGCTCGATTTGTCGCCGATCGTCCTGATCCTGATCATCATGTTTATCCAGCGGGTGATCGCCTACTACATCTATCCCAACGTCATCTGATCGCGGGCGCTGATGGATCCTTGGCGCTATTCCACCGAGGGCATCAGCATTGCATTGCGGGTAACCCCGCGCGGCGGCCGCGACGACATCGACGGCATTGAAACGCTCGCCAACGGGCGCAGCGTGGTCAAAGTGCGCGTTCGCGCCATCGCCGAGGGCGGCGAGGCCAACCGCGCGGTCATCGAATTGCTGGCAAAGGCGCTGGGCGTGCCGAAGGCCAGGGTCAGGGTTCTGTCCGGCACCACCTCGCGGATGAAGCAGGTTGCCGTCGACGGCGATCCCAAAATACTCGGCGAGATTCTTGGCGAGGCTTTGCGGAAGGCAACGGCCGTCAAATTTGAAAAGACAAAGGATTGAGATGACGGCACGCATCATCGATGGAAAGGTCATTGCAGCGGAGCTTCGCGAGCGCGTCGCGCAGGAGGTCACTCGGGTCAAGCGCGATCATCAACTGACGCCGGGGCTGGCGGTGGTGCTGGTCGGCCATGATCCCGCCAGCGAAGTCTATGTCCGCAGCAAGCACAAGCAGACCCAGGCCGCCGGCATGGCCTCGTTCGAGCACAGATTGCCCGACGACGTCGCGCAAGCCGATCTGCTGTCGTTGATCGCAAAGCTCAACCGCGATCCTGACGTGCACGGCATTCTCGTGCAATTGCCGCTGCCGAAATCGATCCACACCGAAACCGTCATCAACGCCATCGATCCGGCCAAGGATGTCGACGGGCTGCATCCGAACAATGCCGGGCGTCTCGCCGGCGGCTTGACCGCGCTGTCGCCGTGCACGCCGCTCGGCTGCATCATCCTGACCAAGAGTGTGCATGCTTCGCTCGAAGGCATGAACGCGATCGTGATCGGCCGCTCCAACCTGGTCGGCCGTCCCCTGGTGCAACTGCTGCTCAACGAAAACGCCACGGTGACGATTGCGCATTCGCGCTCGCGCGATCTGCCGCTCCTCTGCGCCCGCGCCGACCTGGTCTACGCCGCCGTCGGCAAGCCCGAAATGGTGCGCGCGGACTGGGTCAAGCCGGGCGCCACAGTGATCGATGTCGGCATCAACCGGTTTCCGACTGCAGACGGCAAGACCAAACTCGTCGGCGACGTCGCGTTCAAGGAAGTGGCCGAAGTAGCCGGCGCCATCACGCCGGTGCCCGGCGGTGTCGGGCAGATGACGGTGGCGTGCCTGCTGGTCAACACGCTGCGCGCAGCCTGCGCGATCCACAAGCTCCCGGCGCCGGGGGTTTAGATTGCTGTCATTCCGGGGCGCGAAGCGAACCCGGAATCTCGAGATTCCGGGTTCGATGCTTCGCATCGCCCCGGAATGACGACTACTTCGTCACTTCCCCTTGGCGCGGGCGATGCCTTCCAGGATCAGCTTGTGGGCGTCTTCGGCGTCGCCCCAGCGCAGCACCTTCACCCATTTGCCGGGCTCGAGATCCTTGTAATGCTCGAAGAAGTGCTGGATCTGCTGCAGCGTGATGTCCGGGAGGTCGTTGTAGTTCTTCACCTTGTCGTAGCGCTGGGTCAGCTTCGATGAGGGGACCGCGATGATCTTCTCGTCGCCGCCGGCTTCGTCTTCCATCAACAGCACGCCGACCGGGCGGACGCTCATGACCGCGCCCGGGACGATGGCGCGGGTGTTGGCGACCAGCACGTCGCAGGGGTCACCGTCGCCCGACAGCGTGTGCGGGATGAAGCCGTAATTGCCGGGATAGCGCATCGCTGTATAGAGGAAGCGGTCGACCACCAGCGTGCCGGCGTCCTTGTCCATTTCGTATTTGATCGGCTCGCCACCCACCGGAACTTCGATGATGACGTTGACCTCGTGCGGCGGATTGTTTCCGATCGAAATGGCGTCAATACGCATGGAGGTCTCCGTCGCTGATGGTTCAATACGCGATCGTCATACGCGGGCTTGACCCGCGTATCCATCGTACTTTCAAAAGTGCTTTAGGAATAGACGGATTGCCGGGTCAAGTAGCCAGGACGCGCTTCGCGCTTTTGTAGTCCAGGACGCGCTTCGCGCTTTCGCCCGGCAATGACGGCGGAGGCAGCCGGACTTCAGTTGGTCCAGGCGAACGCAACCTTGTCGAGCGACTTGGGTCCGAACTTCTCCGAAGAGCGGGCGACCATGCGGCCGCCGAGGGCGCGATAAAATTCCGTCGCCGGATCGTTATCGGACAGAGCCCAGATCACCATGCTCTTCAGCCCGCTCTGCACCAGATCGCGCCGGGCTGACGTGAACAGGCGGCGGCCACGCAGGTAGAGCTCGTAGATCTCGCCTTCGAAATGCAGGCTGCGGGCGCGGTTGCGGCCGTAGTTGGCGTAGCCGGCAACCTTGTCGCCGAACACCAGCACGCTGACGCGGCTGCCCTTGCGGATCGCGCTGTCCCACCATTGCGGACCGCGACGGTTGATCAGCTTCTCAAGTTCGGCGCCGGGGATGATGCCCTGATACGCGGAGCGCCAGGCTTCGTCATGGGTAGACGCCACCGCGGCTGCATCCGCAGCTTTGGCCGGTCGAACCTCGATCAGGGTTGTGCTCATGACCCAATCAAAGCAAGTCAGCGGCCGGTCTTCAAGGTCCATCGTTAATTATCGGTTAACCTGTGGATTTTCTGCATCAGTTTTTAACCCTTCTGTACCGAAAGAGGACAAGGAGCTGCCTTACCTGGCATTTCGCTGATGCGAGGAAGGGCAAAACCCTGCTGGAATCGCGTCTGTGACAGTCGTCGCGAAATCCCGTTCACGGAAAAATGCACCGGATTTGATTCGCCGCCGGTATTCTGCTGGCTCGTCCGCGTCTCCCTCCCTGGCTCCCTCAGGCCCGTTCATGCATCCCGTGAGAGTGATTTTCGCTAGCCTGGTCGTTGTCGCGCTCGGCGCCACGGCCGGATCGGCGCAACCGGCCTTTGGTCCGCAGAGTGCCGAAGGAGAGCCGAATCGCTTGCAGCAATGGCTGGTGCCCTCGCCCGATCCGGGCACGCCGGCGCATGCCGTGCTGTTTCGTCCGCCCGGCGACGGCCCGTTTCCGCTTGCCGTGATCGCGCACGCCACCACCCAGAACGTGCTGCGACGCGCGCAAATGCCGCAGCCGGAATACCGCGCGCTGGCGGCGTGGCTGGCGGGCCGCGGCTTTGCCGTGTTGGTCCCGGAACGCCCCGGCCATGGTGCGACGGGCGGGAAATACCTCGAAGACCAGGGCGGTTGCGACGACGCTGATTATGCCAAATCCGGCCGCGCCACCGCCGGCGAGATCGCGGCGGCCGCAGGCTTTGTGCGCAAGCAATCCTTCATCCGGCCGGACGGCATGGTCGTGATCGGGCATTCGGCCGGCGGCTGGGGGGCGCTGGCGCTGGCGAGCGAAGACCCCAGGGACATCGCGGCCATCATCGCCTTTGCGCCCGGCCGCGGCGGCCACGCCAATGATTTTCCCAATCAGGTTTGCGCGCCGCACACGCTTGTTTCCGCCGCCGGCGAATTCGGCAAGGCGGCACGCGTCAAGGTGACGTGGCTGGTGGCGGCCAATGACAGCTACTTCGCGCCCGCACTATCACGACAACTGGCCGATGCGTTCCGCAACGCCGGCGGTCAGGTCGATTTTCGCACGCTGCCGGCCTACGGCAGCGAGGGACACTGGCTGCCGGAGACCGAAGGCGGTGTAAAACTGGCCGGACCCGACCTCGATCGCGCCTTGAAGCCGCAATCCCCCACGCCGGCCAAAAAGCGATGACGCTGTATTTTCTCGTCAAATATCTGCACGTGCTGGGCGCGATCGTGATCCTCGGCACCGGTACGGGCATCGCGTTCTTCATGCTGATGGCGCATCGCTCGCGCGACGCGGCCTTTATCGCGCGCACGGCGGCAACGGTCGTGATCGCCGACATGCTGTTCACGCTGACAGCGGTGCTGCTGCAGCCGGTCAGTGGCGGCGTGCTGATGATGCTCTCGTCGACCGCGTTCACCGAGCGCTGGTTGATGACCTCGCTCGGGCTTTACGTGGTGGCCGGGTTGTTCTGGGTGCTGTTCTGGGTGCCCGTTATTTTCATGCAGATCGAGATGCGCGATCTGGCGCGCAACGCTGTGCAGCAAGACCAGCCGTTGCCGCCGCGCTATTTCGCGCTGTACCGCCGCTGGTTTCTGTTCGGCATTCCCGGCTTTGGTTCGGTCATGGCCATTCTCTGGCTGATGATCGCGAAGCCGTTTTAGGCAAGCAGATGAACGCAGAAACGACCGCGCGAAAAATCCTGGTGCTCGGCGCTTCCGGCCTGATCGGACGGTTCGTCACCGACGATCTGCGCTTGCGCGGGTTTCAGGTCTTCGGCGTCGCGCGGCACTTTTCGCCATCACAGAGAACGAGCGCTTCCGATCTCGAATTACCGGTCATGTCGATGGATGCGGCGGCGCTGGCGCGCATGATCCGGGAACGCGAGATCGACGTGGTGATCAACTGCCTCGGCGTGCTGCAGGACGGTCCGGGCAGCGACACCGGCGCCGTGCATCGCGATTTCGTCGCGCGGTTGCTGGCGGCGATCGGCGATAGCGGCCGGCCGGTTCGTCTGGTTCATATTTCGATCCCCGGCGCCGCCAACGAGGACCGTACCGCCTTCAGCCAAACCAAACGCGAGGCCGAGCGGCTGATCGCGGCATCTGGCACAGCTTATGCGATCCTGCGGCCGGGCTTTGTGGTTGCGCCGGCGGCCTATGGCGGCAGCGCGATGCTGCGCGCGCTGGCGGCGTTTCCGCTTCAATTGCCCGCCGACGAAGCCGCGACCCCGTTTCAGCCGGTCGCGGTGGAGGACATCGCCTCAACGATTGCCTGGCTCGCCGCCCGCGACGTCGATGACGCCGCGACCCGCGCCGTGATCTGGGACCTGATGCAGCCGCGGCCGGTGACGCTTTCCGGCGTCATCGAGCAATTCCGCTGGTCGTTCGGCGCTTCCCGCTGGCCGCGCACCCCACTGCCGGCCTTCCTGCTCGATCTCGGCGCTGGACTGGGCGATCTCACGAGCCGGCTCGGCTGGATGCCGCCGATACGCTCCACCGCGATCGCCGAATTGCGGCGCGGCGTCACCGGCGATCCCTCCGGCTGGATGGCCGCGACCGGCATCGTGCCGAAAACCATCGCGCAGGCCGTGGGCGGCCACGCGGCCACCATTCAGGACAAGTGGTTCGCGCGGCTGTTTCTGGTCAAGGCGCTGATCATCGCGAGCCTCGCGCTATTCTGGACCGTATCGGGTTTTATCGCCCTGTTTATTTCCTATCCGGCCGCCGCCGGCATCTTGAGCTCACATGGCTTTCCGCCGTTGCTGGTCGGGCCGGTGACTGTCATCACCAGCCTGATGGACATGAGCATCGGTATTCTGATCGCCTTCCGCCGCACCTGCGCGATCGGGCTGATCGCGGGCATCGTCGCGTCGCTGGGGTATATGGTGGGCGCGGCGATCCTGACGCCGGATCTCTGGGTCGAACCGCTCGGCGCGCTGGTCAAGACCGGTCCGGCGATCGTGCTGATGCTGGTCGCCTTGCTGACGCTGGATAATAGGTAGCGTTTTCGAGCGAAGTGGGTACCGGTTCGCGTGAAGAAAACGCGTCAAAGAAGAAGGCTTTTATGACCGACAAATGGCCCGACGATGACGTGATCCTGTACGACGGCGTCTGCATCTTCTGCTCGCGCTGGGTCCGCTTCGTTGCCACCCGCGACACCGCGCGCCGTTTTCGCTTCACCCCGATCCAGTCGCCCTATGGCACGAGGCTGGCGCAAGCCTTCGGCATCGACCCCAACGATCCCGACACCAACGCCGTGGTTCACGGTGGCGTCGCCTACTTCAAATCCGATGCGGCGCTGACAGTGCTGGGCTCGCTGCCGGGATGGGAATGGACGCGCGCGTTGTTCGTGGTGCCGAAGCCGCTCCGCAACGCGGTCTACAATCTTGTCGCGCGCAACCGCTACCGGATTTTCGGCAAATACGAGGAGTGCTTCATCCCGGATGCCGACATGCGCGCGCGGGTGATGGAGTAAGTGGTCATGGACAACGATACCGCCGCGCATCCGAAACTTCATGTCCCCGCGGGTGAGGATTTTCTGCTGCTGTCGCCGACGGCGCAGGCCTACGCCTACCGCAACGTCGATCGCATGTTCGCGACGCGGCCGATCCGGCGTGGCAGGACAGTTCTGCAACTGGCGCGGGGCCCGGAGATTTCGCCGCAGTACCACGCCGATCAGGCGACGCATGGCGTCGACGCCTACATCGATCGTGCCAACGTCGCCGGATTGTTGGTCATCAAGAACGAGCAGATCGTTCTGGAGCGCTACTCCCTCGGGCTGGAGGAAAACGTGCGCTGGTCGTCGATGTCGATGATCAAGTCGCTGACGTCGACTTTGGTCGGTGCCGCCCTGCAGCAGGGCGCTATCTCGAGCCTCGACGATGCGGTCTCGAAATATATCCCGGCGTTACGCGGCTGTGCCTACGACGCGGTCACCGTTCGCAGCCTGCTCACCATGTCCTCCGGCGTGCGCTGGAGCGAGGATTACACCGATCGAAACTCCGATGTGAATCGCTACAGCAAATCGCTCGGCGACAAGGTCCCCGGCGGCGTGCTGGCGCTGATGCGGAGCCTGAAGGCCGAGCATCCACCCGGTAGTCATTTTTCCTACAACACCGGCGACACCTTTGTGCTCGGCTGTCTGGTCTCGGCGGCCACGGGAAGAAATCTTGCCGACTTCATGTCGGAGACGATCTGGTCTCCGCTCGGCATGGAGTTCGACGCGTTCTACACGCTAGACTCAGATGACGGCCACGGCATCGCGCTGCGCGATTTCGGCCGCTTCGGCGTCTTCCTGCTGCGCAACGGGGTGATCGATCGCACTCCCGTGCTTCCCGCCGACTGGATCGAAAGCGCAAACCGCCGTTCGTTCGTTTTCGACTCCGAAGCCAATCGTTATGGCGCGACGGGATACGGCTATAGCTGGTGGATCGATCCCGATGGTTCGATGGCCGCCGTCGGCTTTGCCGGTCAATCGCTCTATGTGAACCGGAAAGCCAAAGTCGTCATCGTCACGCTGTCGTGCCAGCCGCAACCGCCGTATGCGGCGAGTTACAGCGTCGATCTGAAGGCTGAGTATCACGCGTTCAAGAACGCGGTGTTGGCGGAGATGTAGGCCGTCATTGCGAGCGAAGCGAAGCAATCCATCGCGCCGAGCAAAGAAAGAATGGATTGCTTCGCTTCGCTCGCAATGACGGTAACGGCGTTCATCGCGCCTGCGCAAGAATCTCCCCCGCCGCCCGCTCGCCGCTATCCCTTGCCCCATGCGCGGTCGAGAAAAATCCTGGTGAGGTCGCTTCGCCCGCAAAAAACAAACGTCCATCAACCGGCGTTGCCAGCACCGCGCGCTTGTCGGCGTGGCCGGGCAAAGCGTGGGAGTAGGAGCCGCGCGCGAACGGGTCGTGAGACCAGCGCGATTCCGCGAGCGGCTTCAGCTTGCGGCGAAAATCGTTGCCGAGGAAAGCCACGATCTGGTCGATGCTTTCGGCGGCAAACGCGCCTGGGCCGGCGTCCTCCAGCGATTGCGCGAAACGCCCGCCGAAAAAACCTTCGATGCAGGGTTGGCCGAACGGGCGCAGGTGAAAGGTGCCCATTTCCGTGCGCATGGTGGCGCCGCGCAGGTTGCCTTCGACCGGCAGTGCTTCGGGATCGTCCAGTGCCAGCATCACCTTGTCGGCGAGGCCGAGCGGCAGGCCGCGCGCGGCGTCGACTTTTGCAGGCAACGGCGGATTGAAGCGGATCGCTTCGTCAGCGATCAGGTTGGTCGGCACGGTGACGATCACCTTGCCCGCGATCAGCGTGCCCCGCGAGGTCTCGATGCGGATGCGCTGGCCGGAATGGTCGATCAGCGTCACCTCGCAATTGAGCGCGAGTGGACATGATGCACCGTAGGCCGCCAACAGCGCGCCATAGCCGCGGCGGGCACGCCAGTTGATTTCGGTGTCCTGATAGGCGTCCATGTCCAGGATCGAGACCTGGTCGAGTTCGCAGCCGTTGATGTAGGTCGAGATCGCGTCGATCATCGGGTTCCAGCGGTTGCCGGGTTCGAGGCAGAGGTTTGCAGCGCTGTCGCGGCGGCTTTTTCTGGCGATCTTGGCCGCTTGCTCGGCGCGATCGTAGAAGGCGTCGATGGCAGCTATGAAATCGTCGCGCTCGTCTTTCGGAAACGCCTTGCCGTAGGCGCGTTCGCGCCACGGTGGCAGGGTCTTGTTGATCTCGAAGTCGAGCTGTTCGGCGATCTTGACGAACGAGTTCTGGTCGGCCGAATGCAGCCAGCCGCAGCCCACATCGAACACGACATCCGGCGAGGCCATGATGGTGTGGGCGCGGCCGCCGACGCGGTCGCGCGCTTCCAGCACGATGGTGGAGAGGCCTGAAAGCTTCAGGGCATGCGCGGCACCGAGGCCTGCGGCGCCGGCGCCGATGATGGCGACATCGACTGAGGAGGGGAGGGACGTCATGCCTCCGCCTCTAGCATGTTCGGCGGCCGGCCTGAAGCCGCCTCACGCATAGCCGTCATCACCCGCCTTGTGCGCAATTGCGCACTGGGGCGGGTGATGCAGTATCCCAGAGATCGTTACGATGAGGCCGACAGGCCGCTGCGTACTGGATGCCCGCATTTGCGGGGCATGACAGATCTGGCTTACGCCACCGCTTCCTTGGACTTTTCCGCGCGCTTGCGGTCGTTGGCGTCCAAAAACTTCTTGCGCAGGCGGATCGACTTCGGGGTCACTTCGACCAGTTCGTCTTCCTCGATATAGGCCAGCGCCTTTTCCAAGGTCATCCGGATCGGCGGCGTCAGGCGCACCGCTTCGTCCTTGGAGGTGGTGCGGATGTTGGTGAGCTGCTTGCCCTTGAGGATGTTGATCTCGAGGTCGTTGTCGCGGGTATGCTCGCCGACGATCATGCCCTTGTAGACCTTGCAGCCGGGCTCGATCATCATCGGGCCGCGGTCTTCCAGCTTGAACATGGCGTAAGCGACCGCCTCGCCCTGATCGTTGGAAATCAGGACGCCGTTGCGGCGGCCCTGGATTTCGCCCTTGAAGTTGGCATAGCCGTGGAACAGGCGGTTCATGATCGCGGTGCCGCGGGTGTCGGTAGTGACCGCCGGACGGGCGCATTTCGATCATCTCGGCCTTGCGCTCGCTCATCTTCTGCACGACGACGCCGGAATGCTCCTCGTCGACGTCGATCACGACTTCCTCGATCGGCTCCTGCCACTGGCCGGTGGCCTCGTCCTTCTGTAGCACGACGCGCGGGCGCGACACCGACAGTTCAAAACCTTCGCGGCGCATGGTCTCGATCAGGATCGCGAGCTGCAATTCGCCGCGGCCGGAAACTTCCATCGCATCCTTGTCGGTGGCTTCCACCACGCGCAGCGCAACGTTGCCTTCGGCCTCGCGCAGCAGGCGGTCGCGGATCATGCGGCTGGTCACCTTGTCGCCTTCGGTGCCGGCGAGCGGGGAGTTGTTGACGATGAACGACATCGACACGGTCGGCGGATCGATCGGCTGCGCCGTCAGCGGCGTCTCGACCGAGGGATCGCAGAAGGTGTCGGCGACGGTGCCCTTGCTGAGACCGGCGATGGCGATGATGTCGCCGGCTTCGGCTTCATCCAGCGGCGTGCGCTCGATGCCGCGGAAGGCGAGGATTTTTGTAATACGCCCGCTCTCGATCAGCTTGCCGTCGCCGCCCAGCACCTTCACGGCCTGGTTCGGCTTGATCGAGCCCGAGGTGATGCGGCCGGTGATGATGCGGCCGAGATAGGGGTTGGCTTCGAGAATGGTGCCGATCATGCGGAACGGGCCTTCCTCGACGGTCGGCGGCGCGACGTGGCGCAGGATCAGGTCGAACAGCGGCTGCATGCCGGCGTCCTTCGGACCCTCCGGGCTATCGGCCATCCAGCCCTGCTTGGCCGACCCGTAGAGGATCGGGAAGTCGAGCTGCTCTTCGCTGGCGTCAAGCGCCGCGAACAGGTCGAACACCTCGTTGATGACTTCGGTCGGGCGCGCGTCGGGGCGGTCGACCTTGTTGATGACGACGATCGGCTTCAGGCCGACCTTGAGCGCCTTCGACACGACGAACTTGGTCTGCGGCAGCGGACCTTCGGCGGCGTCGACCAGCACCAGTGCGCCGTCCACCATGTTCAGGATGCGCTCGACCTCGTCGACGATGTTGATACGGGTGTCTTTCCACTGCACCGAAGCGGCCTTGGCGAGAATCGTGATGCCGCGCTCGCGCTCCAGATCGTTGGAATCCATCGCGCGTTCGACAACGCGTTCGTTGTCGCGATAGGTACCGGATTGCTGCAGCAGCTTGTCGACCAGCGTGGTTTTGCCGTGGTCGACGTGGGCGATGATGGCGACGTTGCGAAGGTTCATGGCTCTTCTTCTGGTCGTGCAATGGCTGGAGCGCGATCTCGCCGGAAAACCGGGACCCACTTTTCCGGATCGCGCTCAAAACCTGAAATTTGGGAGACAGCAAGCTTCGAACTTGGTCCCAAAAAGGAAGCCCGGCCAAAAGGACCGGGCACACCCTACTCGTTGCGGCGCAATATATTCAGAAAACGCCAAAAAACAAGGGTTTATTGGACAGTTGGTTAGCTGATTTCGGCATGACAGCGGTCTAATTGCCCTTTTCGGGGTCGGGATAGACCCCCCGCAAAACCTCCTCGAAATGGGCCTTCACGGCCTCGTTGCAAACGCAGGACCGGAGGCGCAGGGAATCCGGGTTGCGGACCAGGATCGAACCACGGCGGGTCTCCAAAATGCCCTCCGCCTTGAAGGTCTGGATCACCCGGCTGGTATAGGACCGGCCGACCCCGAGCAGGGTCGCGAGCTGCTCATGGGTCAGCGGCACGACATCATCGCCATCGGTGCGCTCCATCGCCGAAATGATCCATTTAGCCGTCCGCTGCTCGATCGAATGGATGGCATTGCAGGCCGTGGACTGGAAGATCTGGGCCAGCATGCAGTCGGCATAGCGGGCGAAAACATTGCTCAGCGTGGGCGACTTCAGCTTTGCCGCATCCAGCTTGCCGATCGGCAGCCGGACGAAAGGACCGGCGAATTTGACCATGATGCGGGTATAGGCCGGCAGATAGCCTTGGCTGACGATACCGCCAACGGCGCCTTCGCGGCCGATCAGGATGGTTTCGACGTCGCGGCCATCCTCGTTGGGAACCATGTAGGACACCAGACTGGGTCCGCAGGGGAAATGCACGATTTCGACGTCGTCGCCGGGGCTATAGAGCAAATCGTTGGGATCGGCGCTGGCCGCGGTGAGATGCGGTTCGATCAGGGCAAAATCGGCACTGTTCAGGCGGCGCAGCAGATTGTTGAACGGCGGCTCGCCGGCCGCCTCATTTGGTCGCGTCAGCATGGCAGGTTCCAGTTCCCCGACCGAGGACAATAATCAGATTGGGGCCATCGGTATGTTCACTAGTGAACAGACTCACTAACGGCGATGTGGTGGTTTCAGTTCCGAAACCTGCGGCGCGCTCCATCTGAGGCGCCGGCGCTCAGGTACTTCTTCGGGCTTCCGCCGAGGCATCAATGTTGAAACTGTCATCCGGTGCGGTCATGGAACCCGGCTTTGTCGACGGAATGCCCAACGACGTGTTGATCGTTGAGGACGACCCGATCATCGCGCTCGACGTCGAAGACACGCTTCTCGGCTTTGGCGTGAAGACGGTGCGCGCCGCGACCAGCGTGGCCAGGGCGCTCGATCTGATCGATGAACGGCCGCCGGAATTTGCGCTGCTCGATGTCAGCCTGATTCGCGAAAAGAGTTTTGCGGTCGCCGAACGGCTGGAGGCGCTGAAGATTCCGTTTGCCTTCGTCACCGGCTATGGCGCCGACGCAAGGCTGCCTTCGGCCTTCGCGAACACGCCGCGGCTGTCCAAACCCTATTCGACCGACGCGCTGCGGGCCTTGTTGAGCCAGCGACCCGGCGGCGACGAGTGCTAGATCGGCTTCGGATCTAATGTCGTCGACCACAGTGCGACGTCGGCGCGGTCGCGCAGCGTTACCGTCATCTGTCCGCTGGCGCCGTCGATCTTGACGTGGCCGAAGAACTGCATGCCGGCTGATGGCGGCAGGTTCTGCTTGTCGAGCCCTGGCGCCTTGATGAATCGCACCTCTGGGCCAAACGTATTGTCGAGCTCGTTCGGGCCGAACGTGCCGGCGTGCAGCGGGCCGGAGACGAATTCCCAGAACGGATCGAATTCCTGGAACTGGGCCTTGTCCGGATTGTAGTAATGCGCGGCGGCGTAATGCACGTCCGCCGTCAGCCATACCGTGTTGACGACGCCCGACGTCTTGATGAAGCGCAGGATGTCGGCGATCTCCAGTTCGCGCCCGCGCGGCGGTCCGTCGCCTTGCGCAAATGCTTCCGAACCCTTTTTGTTGGTGGCATCGTCATAGACGATAATGCTGAGCGGCATGTCGGAGGCGATCACCTTCCAGGTCGCGCGCGAGTTCAGCAGCGCGCGCTTGAGCCAGGCCAACTGCTCGGGTCCGATGAAATAGCTGTCGGGCCCGTAGCTGGTCTGCAGGTTCGGGCCGTTCGGGCCGCGATAGCTGCGCTCGTCGAGCATGAAGACGTCGAGATGCGGACCGTAACTGAGGGTGCGATAGACCCGGCCCGGCTCCACGATGCTTTCGCGCATCGGATACATTTCGTGGAACGCGCGGGCCGCGCGCGCCGCCAGCAGGGTGATGTTGCGCTCCTTGTAGGCGGCGGGCAACTGCTTCGAGGCCGACCAGTTGTTGGTGACCTCGTGGTCGTCCCACTGCACGAAAATCGGCACCTCGGCGTTGAAGGCGCGCAGGTTGTCGTCCATGAAATTGTATTTGTGGGCGGCGCGGAATTCGTCGAGCG